>WNGL01004650.1_pt1 | contig 39550 bp, 29 predicted proteins | sample 5400591 | NCBI WGS metagenome assembly WNGL01 (sample SAMN13153377, study PRJNA577476) | soil metagenome | isolation source: 80 cm soil or saprolite under Garry oak tree replicate 1 | place: USA:California | collected 2016-06-15
GATCCGGCCGTGTGCCATTACTTCTTCTCGCAGGAGCAATGGCCGATGGTCTCGCGCAAGCATGCGGAGTTCCGGCTTCAGACTGGCCGGTGTTTGGTGGCTGACACGAATTCTCGCTTCGGCACTTTCGTGAATGGTGAAAAGGTCAGCACGCCGGTTGAAGTGCGAGTCGGCGCTCACGTGCAACTGGGAGCTGGTGGGCCAATTCTTCGGGTCATAAGCATTGAACAAACTGCAAAGCCGGACGCGCAGAACCCTTCGGATCTTGCCGGCATCACCACCTTGCGCGAGTCGCAGGAAGCCAAAGCCGCAGAGGTCTTAGCGCCCAAGTCATCGCCTCTTCAGGAGGACGGCCTCGGTACGCGGAAGAAGTCGGCTCCTTTGTCAGATCGTCCGCCGGAGAACCAACTCAAGCCTGCTGTGTCCAACGTCCCCGCATACGTCGAATTGTTCGATTCGGACACGGGGCAGGCAAAGCGCATTCATTTAGACCGAGAGGTCACGCGCCTCGGGCGCGCGCCGGATAACGAGGTTTTGATCGATGCGGATGCCGCGGTCGTCTCGCGTCATCATGCCGAGATCAGGAAGAGTGTCGATCAATTCACGATCGTCGATCTGAAAAGTTTCAATGGCACGCTCGTAAACGGTCAGCGTATCGCCGGACCAGCCACGCTCTTCGGTGGTGATCAGATACAGCTCGGGGTGGGCGGTCCAGTTCTGCGCCTGATCGATCAAGCACATCCGGCGCCGCCGCAACGGCAAGTACAACCGGGAGTTCAATCGTCGGCACAACCGAGTATTCCGCCGGAGTTCGGACAGATCGCCGCGATGGCGCGTCGCGAGACGATTGTGGTCTCGGGGACCGCCACACTGAAGCCGACTTCGCGACCAAGTCCGGCGGAGCCACAGTTGCTGGCACGACTTTCATTCGACAATCGTGCACAGCTCTCGATTGGCCGCGCACCCGACAATGATATCCGGCTCGACGGCCTGCAAATCTCAAATCATCATGCGCGGTTTGCGCTAAGCAATGCGAACGTCACGGTCGAAGATACTGGATCGACCAACGGCGTGTACGTCAACGGCGAGCGCATTAGCGGCCGGCGACAGGTTCAACTTTCCGACGTTATTCAAATCGGGCCCTTCGTCCTGCAAGGCGACACGAGCCAGGGCGTCGCGGTCTATGACACCCGATCAAAGACGCGCATCGACGGCATCAACATTGTAAAGATGGTGCCCAACCGCGCGGGCGGCGGAACCATCAAGCTGCTCGATGATATCGGGCTCACCATCCAGCCAAACGAATTCGTCGGCCTGCTCGGCCCCTCAGGCGCAGGCAAGTCAACGCTGATGGATGCGCTCAACGGCATGCGTCCGGCGAGCAGCGGCTTTGTGCTCATCAACAATCTCGATCTTTATCGCCATCTGGATTCGCTGAAGCAATCGATCGGCTACGTGCCGCAGGACGACATCATTCATCGTGAGTTGACCGTCTATCGCACGCTCTATTACGTGGCGCGGCTCCGTTTGTCGCGCGATGTATCCGGCCGGGAAATCGATCAGATCGTGAATGAAGTGATGGATGTGACCGGACTCTCTGAACGTCGCGACGTTCCGGTGGCCCAACTTTCCGGCGGCCAACGAAAGCGCGTTTCGATCGCAGTCGAATTGATTACCAAGCCCTCGGTGATCTTTCTGGACGAGCCCACCTCCGGTCTCGACCCGGCGACGGAAGAAAAGATCATGAAACTTTTCCGTCAGATCGCGGAAAGCGGCCGGACGGTAATCCTCACGACGCATGCGATGGAAAACGTCAAGCTCTTCGACAAGATCGTGGTGCTGATGCGCGGCAAGTTAGTCTTTTACGGCGCGCCGCAAGAGGCGCTGTCGCATGTGAAAGCCGAAAGCTTCAAAGATCTTTACGATAAACTCGAGGCGCCGGTCGATCAGCAAATCGCGACCATCCCGCCACCGCCTCCGAACGCGAGCAAAGCGCAGCAGCGAGCCTTCAAACAACAGCGCGAGCAAGTTGCGGAACAAGTCGCCGACGATTGGAAGCGAAAATTCCAGAACACGGATACGTATCGCCGCAACGTGCTGGAACCGTTGAGCGTGCTGCCGCGCGATGGCCGCGCGCCCGCCCCGCCAAAGCGACGAGCCACCGCCGTTGATGTCGTGCGACAGTGGGGTACGCTCACCCGACGCTATCTGGAAGTGCTCAGCCGCGACAAATTCAATCTGCTGATTCTTTTGGGACAGGCGCCGATCATAGCGTTTCTTACCTATTTGGTAGTCGGCCCGAAAAGTCCGCGCGACTTTCCTTATTTCGTGATCGGGCTCGTGGCGCTTTGGTTCGGCACCTCGGTGGCGTCGCGTGAGATCATTCGCGAGCGCGCCGTCTATGCACGCGAGCGAATGGTCAACCTCGCGCTGTTACCATATGTCGGCTCAAAACTCTTCGTGCTGGCGCTGATTGTTTCCTTCCAATGCCTGCTGCTGTTTGGATCGCTGAAGTTCATGCACTATGCCGGATTGATGAATCTGCCCGGATGGGCCCTGCCGCAGTTCGCCATAATCATCGTTACTGCCATGGTCGGGATTGCACTGGGACTATTTGTTTCCGCGCTGGTCAGGACTTCTGAGATGGCCACCAGTCTGGTGCCGTTGATTCTGATTCCGCAGATTCTCTTTTCCGGTTTAGTGGGCGTGCCGCAAGGTGCCTCGAAAGTTATCGGCACACTGATGCCGGCGACCTGGGCGTTCGATGGCCTCAAACAGTTTTCGACGCTCGATACTCTTGATGAGGAAGGCTCAAATCCCAAAGGTCGGAACAGCGGTCGCGGTCTTTATAAACACTACGAAGACCTGAACGACCAGAACATCAAAGATGCGCGCGAAGATGTCGACCAGTACAAGAAAGATGCCGAGAACGATTTGAAGAATTACGAGCGAAAGATGAAGGATTATGTGCGCGAATTGCAGAGCGGCCAGCAAGCCACCCAACCCGAAGTGCCGAAGCTAAAGCCGGTTCCCGAAATCCATGGCGCCGACAAGATCCCCGAAGATCTGAGCAATTACATCAATTTCCTGCATCCCTGGGGGCACTGGATTGTCGATCCTTTCATCCTGATCGTGATGTTCTTCGTGCTGGTGATTGCGACGATCATTACCTTGAGGGCTCAGGATATTCTGTGAGGAACCGAGTCCGCTAAAAAAACTCTTTTCTCTAGCCCAGGCGTTCACGCCTGGGTAACTAAAGGCGATTGATTCACCGAGCCTCCTTCCAAGAGGCTTTTGCATGAATGCATTAAAATACTAGTGAAGCCCCACAAATGGGGCTCGACGATTCACACCTTCACAACCCAGGCGTGAAGAGTCCGTGTCAGAACCGAGAGCGGTAGCGACCGGATCATCAAGTTTCGCGGGAATTGTTGGATCCCATCGCTACCGCTCCGGGTTCTGACACGAGTTTTGACACACTCTCTGAACGTCTGGGCTAGGGAAAACCAGCACGATCGCATTCGACGATATGCATGAACTGCAATCAGACCTGTCTCGACTCTTCAGGGACCTGCCGTTCTTCGCGCCGTCGAGCCTAAAGACGCCCCAGTCCAGAGCCCTAATTCTTCGGCGGCGGTTTGTGATAAATCTGCGTATACAGCACGTCTGCGTTATGAGGATTCATAGTCTGGAGAAGCTTGTATTCCTCGGTGGCCGCTTTCTTATCGCCGGACATCAGATAGGCAAAGCCCAGATTGTAATGAGCTCCCGCATAATCCGACTTCAGTTGAATTGCCTGTTTGTGTTCCGCGATTGCCTCTTTCCATCTTCCCAAATTCCCATAGGCATAACCCAAATTGTTATGCGCGGCGGGCCAGTCCGGTTTCAATTGTACCGCTTGCTTGAACTCCGCCAGCGCCTCGTCTTTCTTCATCAGATGACTATAGGTGATGCCGATGTTGAAATGGCCTTCCGGGATGTCAGGCTTTAACTGAATGGACCGCTGCAGTGGCTCTAGTGCTGAGGTGTAATTGCCGAGGTTGTTGTAGGCCCAACCGAGATTGTTGTAAGCCTCGGCGTAGTTAGGCTTCAACTCGATCGCGCGTTTCAGGGGCGGGATCGCTTCGCTAAAACGTTTGCTTTTTCCCAGCGCGTATCCCAGGTTGTTATTCGCCTCGGCGTCATCGGGCTTGAATTGTATTACGCGCCGGTACGCTTCGACGGATTCTGGATAACGGCCCAACTTGTCATACATCCACGACAGCGCGCAGTAAGCGTCGACGAAATCAGGCTTGATTCGAACGGCTTGCTTGTAAGCGTCGGCGGCTTCCGCGATCTTATCGAGCCGTCGATAGGCATCGCCAAGATTGTTGTACGCTTCGGCGTAATCGGGTTTGAGGTTGATGGCCTCTTTATAAGATGCGACTGCATCTTCATATTTTCCCGCGTTGTACGCCGCCACGCCCTGATCGTAATAGACCACACTGAGAGAGCTCTTTGCCTCCTCATCTTTAGGGTCCAGGCTAACCGCTTTCTTCAGAGCGTCGAAAGCCTCCGCCGGTCGTTCCGTCTTAAGGAATGCGTTGCCCAGGTCACGATAAGCTTCAGCCCAATCGGCCTTGAGTTGCAGCGCCTGCTGTTCCGCCGCTATGGCTTCGTCGTATCGACCCAGATTGAAATAAGCTTCACCGAGGTTGAGCTGCGCATCGGGGTAATTGGCTTTCTGGCGCAGCGCCTGTTTATATTCGTCGACGGCCTTTTCGTACTGGCCCGCGTCGAAATAATTATCGCCACGCTTGTTGTACTCTTCAGCCGTCAAAACGCGCTTTGCGGCATCACCCAAAGGTTTAGAACCGAGCCCTGTATCGTCAGTTCGCGCTGTTTCTTTCCCGGTATCGCCTCCTTGTTTACCGGTATCAGTTCCTTGCTTGGCGGAGTCAGTTCCTTGTTTACCTGAGTCAGTTCCTTGTTTACCGGAATCAGCAGTTTGTCGCGTATGCGCCGAGCGGACAGTGGAGCGAGCGATGGTTTTCTTCTCAATGTGCTTCGGAGCGTGCGCGCGGTTTTCCGGCGTGCTAAAAATGCCTTTGCCCAATTTTGCCTCGACGTCCGCGCTGGCAATCAACACGCTGGCGCCGCCGCCGATATCCTGTGCGAAAGAAACGGCTGGATATGTCAGGCCAGACAAAGCGACTGTTACCATCAAAACGATCGCACGGGCGCAGGTTGAAGTTTGGATAATCATCTCTCACCTCGGAAGTAAAATCATTTTCAAAGGGGGAGCCAACTCCAGAAGTCTACTGTGAGTCATGCTTGACTACAAGTACTTGGCCCCGTATTTTCGAGGCTGAATCCTAGACGTGAAAAACGTGGTCGTTTTGCCGTGGCCAAAATCCTGCCGAGACACGCGCCAAAGAAATCAACCTGCGTTGCCCTATTAGCTTTCTTTTTCGGTTGTCTTGCCAGCGGCTCCCTCGCTCAGGACTTTCTGCCGGCGCCGCCATCAGATCGCAAACTTGTCTATATACTCGATGGGCAAAATCAACTCGTGCCGCTCCCTTTCGAAACGGGACACACGCCCCTGCATGCGGAGCAAGTCGCCAAGAGTACTACCGTCAGTTACATCGAATTGAAAGGCGAGCAGGCATCGACAATCCTGACCACTTCGACGCCGCGGTGGTTTTTGTTCACCTACCAAAGACCGGGCGCGCATCCGCCTTTTTTGGTTTGGTTGACGCCTCGTCATCGCGCCAGAAGAGTCACTGCTATCGCTCAGCGAGGAATGGCGGGGTTTGCGATCTCTTCGGAAGAAATCATCAAGCCTGCGGTTCGGGTGCTGGCGAGCCTGGGCGGCGACGAGGTTTTTATGGAATTGCGTCCGCGTAATTCGCTGATACCGGGAGAATATGCGATTATTGGCAATGACCTGACGCGCATTGCCACGTTTCGGGTAGTTTTGCAACCATGAATGTCCGACAAACTTTAGTTTGTCGCTAAGTTTAGGCGGACTTAACTTCGAGCGAGCGACAAACTGAAGTTTAGCGGACATTCAGGAGAACAGGATGCAGGATTCATCAAGCGACTCTTCAACACCAGGTTCGATCAATGTGAAAGGCTTCTGGACGCCGGGCCGAATCGTGCTCACGCTGATCGGAGTCGCCTTAATTAGCGCATTTGGGCTATCAAGTTGCAACTCGACCGAAAGAAATACGAATCAGCCCGGGATTGCGAGATCGGGGAGTCCTGCTAACGCGAGTTCGCCGGCGTCGTCGTCAAACAATCCACCACCGAACAATCCGCCGCCCGCAGCATTCGTAAGTCTGCCGCAGCAAGTGCGCGACACTAAAGTCGAAACCCTGGAAGGCGAATCGCTCAAGCTTTCGGATTACGCAAACAAGGTCATCATAGTAAACATCTGGGCCACCTGGTGTGGGCCTTGCCGCTTGGAAATGCCGGAGTTGGTAAAGATGGATAACGAGTTCAAGTCGCGCGGGTTGGTGGTCCTTGGACTGGCTACGAAGTACAACGAGAGTAACGATCCTGAGCATGTGAAAGAATTCGTGCGTTCGCAAAAGGTGACATACAAGATTATTTGGGATGACGGCACTTTAGCAGCCCCGCTGATCGAGGCAGTTGGAGCCCGTTCAGTAATTCCCCAGAGCTTTGTGATCGCGCGCGATGGCCGTATCGTGAAACACTTTCAGGGCTTCAGCCCATTATCGACGCCGCAGTTAATGCGCGCTGCGGTAGAGGAAGCATTGAACGATAAGGGCAAAGCGTGAGACATTTCACAGGTTTCTTATTCCCTCTCCCTGTGGGAGAGGGCTAGGGTGAGGGCGCGAAGCGCTTATTCCCTCTCCCTCTGGGAGAGGGCTAGGGTGAGGGCGCGAAGCGTAGAAAAAGAAAAAAATATGTAGGGGGGGTAGTTTCGCTATGCTCGCTAATCCCTCACCCCAACCCTCTCCCAAAGGGAGAGGGCGTTTACAGCGATGACTATTGACGTCAAACGAAAACTTGAAGCCGAACTCGGCGAGTTAGAGTCCGAGTTGCGCATACATCTGCCGAAAGAGATCAAGCGCGCGCTCGAGTTTGGTGATCTGCGCGAAAACTCGGAATATCAAACTGCTTTGCAACGCCAGACGATGGTCAAGGCGCGCATACGCGAGCTGCGCCAGCGTCTGAGCGAGATCTCGTCCATTGATCTCTCGCGAATTCCGCGCGACAGGGCCGCGTATGGCTCGACGCTGCTGCTCTACGACTCCGAGCGCGAAGAGGAAGTCACCTACCGCCTGGTGACACCCGAAGAAAGCGATCCCGCGGCAGGAATGATTTCTACGGTGTCTCCAATCGGTCGCAGTTTGATGGGCAAAGAGGCCGGCGACGAAGTGGTAGTTACGATTCCATCTGGCTCGCGCCGTTTTGAGAATCCGGCGGCTGATGACGCTTCATGATGAACCAAAGGAAGGGGAGTCCTGACGGTCATTGTCGGACGTCCTGTTGAACGGCCCGCGTCGCCTCCAATTTTTCGTAAGCCGGATATATCCAGCAGCGCGCGGCTTGCCGCACCCGCTCCGAAGCTTTAGCTTTTTTTTCCAAAGAATCCTGCTGATAGATGATTCCCGGATCTTTTGAGTGAAGCCTGGTTGCACTTCTCATAATCTCAGTCTCAGCTTCGTTCCAAGTGACGCCGAAGAATCTCGAAATCGACGACAAGACGGTGTCAGGCAGTTGCTGATAATTGACCAACATGCCGCCCTCTTCGCTAAGTCGCAAGGCCGCCTCGCAGATGGCGCCGAGAACTCGAGCGCAGTACTCCTCAGGCTCCATCTCGGTGATGGTATTTATGTCCATGCCAAATAGCAGAGGATTGATTACTCCCGGCACCATGTGCGCGCCGCGATGGTCCATTTGTGATACGAGGACCTCGAGCGGATCCCGGTAAACGAAAATCCAGGGCACGTCAGGAAACGCTCGCCTAATCAACGGCAGCTCAAAAATATTCCACGCATCAAACTTGACAAAAACATTCTGCTCCGCTCCGCGGCGCGGTTGAGCCAGCGCGTTCATCATCCAGCGCAGCCATTCAATTCTCTGACTAACAGAAATCGATGAATTGTGCCAGTACGCGCGCAGTACTGAGTCAATTGGCCGCGCCTCTGAGATCACAATATTGGTTGGCAAGGCCGCCAACATCTGTGACACGAGCGTCGACCCGGAGCGGGATAGATGAAAGATGAATCCTTTCGGTTTCAAGCCCGGTCTTAATCCGTTCAACTGTCCCAACACTTCGAAGGGAGTTTGACGGCCGAACAGCAGATTAAAAGGAAGACGCATGCATTCGCCAATGGTTTGATCGAAGAAGGAATCCTTGAATCGATCTCGACCCAAATAGCACCAATCAACAAATGCCTGGCCTTGGCGCCAGCTCACGCGCCATGGTATCCAACCATCGAGCAGGGTCGCGTCCGTTAATCTATCCATCTCTGGAGCCATGCGCCCTGACCAGCGCGTAAGGCGTCTTCCACATTGATTGCTGAGAACTTGTAGCCGCGCTCATGGGCAATACCAAGCACGAGTCGAATAAAACTTTGCCGGTCGGCTGTTTGGCGAAAGCGGGCCTGCAGATCCAAATCATTTAACACCGCCTGGCGAAATCGCTCGAGCTCTACGGGCGAAGACTCATATTCGGGAGTGCCATCAGAATCCGGCTGCGCATCAGCCGAGGGGAGCAGCCCCCGCAACCAGTCATTGAGCTCGCAGTCGATGACCAGGTGAACTCGATCTGACAAGCCTCGGTTTTCAATCCAATGCGGCAAACCGAAGTCGAGGTACCAGCACTCGCCTGGTTGCATCACGACCCTGTGAGCATCAAGAAAAAAGTCCACGTCGTCGTTGGTCGCTACCGGAATGTGCAGCCTAACCTGTCCGTATTCAAAACCAAGGTCGTAGTCGCGATGTTCACGGATGATCGCCCCGGGCGCCAACTTCAGGAACCTAACCGAGCGCAGCGGACAGTGAAAGGTTTTGAGAAGAACGGATACATGCGGGCATCGATCGAGAACCGGCGTGTCCGCGAAGGGTTCATGTGTCGCTGGATCAGAGTAGAGCCGGCTGGCAACGCCTCCAATTGATCGCAGAGCAATTCCTAGCCACTCGCCTTCGAAGTAGCCCGTATTAAAGTGTCTGCTCCATTCGTCGGCAGTGATCTGCGCCAGGTCGGCCTGCAAAGATTTCGGGTCAAAACTGAAACTCAACTTCAAACTACTTACCATCGATGCACCATTGCCGCCTCTCCGGTGGCGTAACAAGTGAAAAGTGATCTAATAGCAGAATCGCATCGCTTGGGCAATTCCGGCTCTTGCAAATTCCGGCTCTTGCAAACAGTGTCCGACTCTTGCAAACTCAACTAAGAATGCAATGGTCGAAAAGGTAAAATCAATGATGCTGCGAGCGGCGACGCCGGTGGACCGCGATTTCCTGCTCTCGGTTTTTGCCAGCACTCGAGAAGCCGAGTTGGCGGCGCTTGCATGGGCTCCGGAACAAAGTCGCGCGTTTCTCCAGATGCAGTTCAATGTCCAGCAGCAAAGCTATGATGCGAGGTACCCGGACGCTGAAAATAGCATCATCCTTCTCTCTGATAGACCCATCGGTCGGATGTTAGTGCGCCGGAGCGATACCACGATAGAATTGGTGGACGTTGCGCTGCTGTCGGAATATCGAAACCGCGGAATCGGGACGGCTCTGATTCGCGGCTTGATGGCCGAAGCCGTTGCGACGCAAAAGCCGCTCGATCTCTGGGTATACGTGACAAATCCGGCACGGCGACTATACCAGCGCCTGGGATTCACCAAAATTGAAGAAGAGTCTCTGTATGCTCGTATGCGCTGGTTGCCTGCTGATACTTCAGCTTCATAACCGCAAAATGTTTGAGAGGAACTGAGAATCATATGAGCGCTCCCCTTTCGCACGAGGCGTTTGCGAGCAAGCTAAATACAACCTTCCGAATTTACCTTGACGATTCAACGACTGTCGAGGCCGAGCTAGTCGAAGTCTCCGACCTAAAACTATCTGCGATGCAGGAACGGTTTGCGATCGTCCTTCGCGGTCCGAACGACCGCTTTCTAGGCCAGGGAACACGCAGGTTCGAGCATGATGAGCTGGGAGAATTCGATCTGTTCATAGTACCGATTTCCAAAGACGATAACAGCACTTATTACGAAGCGGTCTTCAATCGCCTGGTCAAAAACGATTGATTCCAACATCGCCTGTTACTGCTATCATGTCAATTACTCTGCGCGATGCGTCTGCCGATGATGAAGCATTCCTGCTCGAAGTATATGCCAGCACGCGTGCTCACGAAATGGCCTTGGTGCCCTGGACCGACGAACAGCGCGAGGCCTTCGTCAAAATGCAGTTCGCCGCGCAACATGCGCACTATCATGAGCTATATCCCGATGCTGATTACAAGGTGATACTTCAGGACGGCGAGCCTGTCGGCAGGCTCTACATTTTTCGAGATGAAGCAAACATAAACATTGTGGATATCGCCATTCTCCCTCGATTTCGCGAAAGGGGCATCGGCACGGCCCTAATCAAAGAGATCATCGATGAAGCAGCTCAATCTGCGAAGACGGTGCAAATTTATGTGGAGAATTTCAATCCCTCACTTCGTCTCTTTCAAGGATTGGGTTTCTCGATAATTGAGCAGGATGGCATTAACCTCTTGCTTGAATGTCGCCCGCCCGCCTAGAACAAATCACTTCGAACCAGCAGAAGAGAAAAAGCGCCCGGGAAATCTCCCAGGCGCTTTCCCTATTTGCCGCGAGCTTAACCTGATAAATCAGGGACACGTCGCATTACTGACAGTCGAATTCGGCCCACTATCGACTGCCCCGCCGCCGCTCTGGTTTTTCGGCACCTTCACAGTCGCCGAAACCGTGGTCGAGTGCCCGAAGCTATCGGTGGCCTTGAAGTAGATGGTATAGACGCGCCCATCGCCACTCGCATCGCGGTCGGCTCGCAGTTGCACCGACTTGCGATCGCAGCCGATCACCATGTCGTTGTCAGTGTTGAGTTCGTCACTCGTGACATGATCGATGATCACGGTGTTGACGTTGACCGTCCCGTCGCAACTAGAGGCGCTGGCAACCAGATCGGTAACGTTAATCGTGTGGTAGGCGTGGTTGGGCGGCCACAACTCGATTTGATTGCCGTTCAGAGTAATCACGGGTGGGCCGGTATTGACGGCCAAGTTGGCGCTCTGCACAGCCGTGCCACAGGTTCCAGTCGTTTCCACCGAATAAGTCCCGGCATCACTGCCCTGCGTGCTGCTGATTGAGAGTGTGCTGGTAGTGCTGGTGTTGGTGATTGTCACGCGTCCACCGAGATCGCCATTGTTCAAAACGGTCGCGCCCTTCTTCCAGACGAACGTAAACGGTCCGGTTCCGGAGGCCGTGGTCGAGAAGTTCGCGTTTGCGCCTTCGCACACCGACTGATCATTAGGCTTGGTGGTCGACGTATTCGCCTGCACGGTGAGGGTCGCGTTCTTCGTGACGCTGCCACATGTGCCGCTCACCGTTACCGATACGGAGTGATTGCCGACACTCAAAGATCCGGTCGGCACGCTGATGCTCGCGCTGTCGCCATTAAACGATGCAGCATCTACCGTCCAAGCGTAATGGAATGGACCAGTGCCGCTGGCCGTAGTCGAGAAGTTCGCCGTTGCCCCCTGACAGACTGTCTGATTGATGAGATCAGTCGCAGAAGTATTCGCATTCACTGTCAGGGTCGCGGCGGTTGTGGTCGCCGTGCCGCAACTGTTGGTGAAAACCGCGCGATAGCTGTTGCCGTTTTGCGCGAGTGTAGCTGTAAAGCTCAGCGTAGTGCTGGTGGCGCCTGGAATATTGCTGAACGGACCACCCGAGCTGACCTGCCATTGTACGGTGGGCGCCGGACTGCCATTTGCGGCTGCCGTAAATGTCGCGGTCTGGCCATCACAGACGGTCTGGTTGGTCGGGTTCGTCGTAACCGCCGGCGCTGTGTTTACAGTCAACGTCGCCGCCGTAGTCGTCTGTGTCCCTGAGCTGTTAGTGAAGACGGCGCGATATTGATTGCCGTTTTGCGAAGCGGTGGCAGTGAAACTCAGCGTAGTACTCGTGGCGCCGGAAACGTTAGTGAACGAACCCCCGCCGTTGGTGCTTACCTGCCATTGCACTGTCGGAGTTGGGAAACCGGCGGCGGAAGCTGTAAATGTAGCCGTGCCGCCGTCGCACACCGTCTGATCGCTGGGATTGGACGTGACCGTCGCGGGCTGATCGATCTCGATTGCGGCCGTAACGGTGGCTTGATCCACCGTCGCATCGGCGCTGCCGTTGCCTCCGGTTGAGCCAGCATTGAATGTGGCGTTGGCTTTCCCACTGCTGATTTGAGTGCCCGCGCCCGAGATCGTTCCCAGGACTGGATTATTGAAAGTGACTGCTCGACCGTTTAATGCCACGAGATCGGTCACCACAATCGCGTCGCCCAGGTTGTTGGTAAAGAAATCGGCTTGCAGCGTAGTCGATTGATTGATCAGAATTGGATTTGGAGACGCGGTATGGTGAAGCGTCAGCCATTTAGTGACCCCAAAACCCAGCGGGCCGGAGGCGCGATTACAGGGACTCGATGATGGTCCTTGATTGCAACCCCACCAGTCATTATCGATCGTGACCGTTCCGGAATTGTTGCGAAAGCCAGTGCTGGCTGTGTTGGTCGCCGTGTTCCCGACAATCACGTTGAAGTTTAGCGTCAGACTGTTATTACCGTTGAATACGCCGCCGCCGTTTGCCCCTGCATTATTGTTGGTTATGGAGTTGTACCTGATGGTCTTGGTGAGTCCGCCGCCAACCCAGAGACCGCCACCGCTTCCGAAGGTAGTATCCGCGGCGTTGTTGCCAGAGATTACGCTGTTGGTAATCTGGAGGGAATCGCTGGTTAAAGGCCCATCGTAAACCATCCCTCCGCCATTTGCGTGCGTACTCGTGTTATTCGAGATCTCGGTGCCATCGATCACTACCGTCGCATTAGTCGCAAAGATACCGCCGCCCAATCCCGAACCAGTGTTACTTGTAATCCGGCAGTCGTTAATCGTCAATGTGCCGTTGGCGCCTGAGAAGTTAGTGCCATCAAATTGAATTGCGCCGCCAGCTTCGAAAAACCCCTCGGGTGTGGTTGGGGCGTTTCCATTTCGCAGCGTCACACCCTGCAGCGTGAAGTTCACGGTAATTCCCGAACCGGAGAAATTATTCACGTCAAAGATGCGATCAATGGCGCCGCCGTCAATAATCGTGGATGCCGCACCAGCGCCGACAATTGTTAGATCGTGGTTCAGGACATCGAGATCTCCAGTTCCCTCTTCGGCCCCGTCAAAATTGAACTCGTTGTCGAAAGGACCTCGGGTCAGCGTGTAGGTGCCGGCAGGTACGTTGATCGTGTGCGGACCTGTCGAAGCGTTCGCTTCCATTATTGCCGCTCGGAGCGTGCAGAGGGCAACGCCGGCGTTACAAATTCCGTCGCCGGGATTCAAGTCGGGCAGGTCAAGCGTACTGTTGACGGTAAACGTCGTCGTCGCGGCCACGGCTTGCGACGCGCCGAAATAGCAGACGATTCCCAGGACCGAAACGGCGAAACTGAAGGTGATGAAAACCGGCAGGGAAACGCGGGACCAAGGTCGTTTCATGATGAGTCTCCTGACAAACAACTAACGGATCGAGTGCGCGTCGAGGGGCGCGTTAATGCAGACGATTGAAGACAGCCTCGTAACGAGATTCCTGATCTTTCTTGCCAATGGGGACCAGGAGCATTTGAAAACTTCCAAGCGATTCGTGCTCGACTGTGTACGTATCCTGACGCAAACGGTCGCGAGTTGAACCGGTAAAGATCGTGGAAAAGCATTCGCGATCTGTTGGCTGCGACGGCTGGGAATGCCAGTGGCTGACCTCGATTAGCTCTAACACCCTGGCGCTCCCGCTTCGCGGATGCACGCGAAACTTGGTATTTAGACATCTCTTGAAGGCGGCGCTGTTCAAGCGCGAGACCTGCGAACGAACTTCGTTCGGCAAGAACGCGGCGGACTCTGAACCTGGTTGGTTCATTATTTCTTTGGCAAGGGTTTTCAATGGGAGCCCGGCAGTCAGAGCTGCAACTGTTCCCGTTCCCAAAAACTTTCTCCTTGAAATCGACATTTGAGTCCTCCGTAATAAGCAGCCTGGCAGCGTTCTTGCGAAACGATGCTAAATTCGAGTGGGGGAGTCTAGTCTTTTTGCCGGAAAGATTCAAGAGCTTTCTTGCGGGGCAGTGCCCTAATTTAATTAGGGCACTAGCCTTGCGGGAAAATTTTTTTTGCGCAATGCGGTGATCAGGTGTATTTTTTGCTTGCAAATTTCGTCCGCTTAGGAATAGAATCCCGCGCGTTGTTTTAAGCAGACTCCTTTTTGATCCCTGGTTCGGTTTGTTTTTGCTGAGAGCAGGAAGTTCCTCAACGGGAGCGAATTAGCGAGTCTTGAAATTCTACAGGGCGAGCTGCCGGTTTTCTGGCGGCGTTTGAGGAGGAACAATGTCGCAACCATATGTAGGCGAGATAAGAATGTTCGCGGGTAATTTTGCACCCGCGGGCTGGATGTTTTGCGAAGGACAGTTGCTTCCGATTTCTGAGTACGAAACGCTGTTTAATTTGATCGGAACCACTTATGGCGGCGATGGGCAAAGTACTTTTGCGCTTCCCGATCTTCGCGGGCGCATTCCGATTCATCAAGGTAACGGTTTCACCCTGGCTGAATCCGGAGGCGCAGAGGAGGTGACGCTTACCGTCAGCCAGATTCCCGCGCACAGTCATCCGGTAATCGCCAATGGAAATGTTGGCACCCAACCAAGTCCGTCAGGGAACTTCTTTGCCGCCGCCGGAGTGCAATTGTACGCGGCGGCGGCTAACGCCGTGCCGGTTGCGATGAACGCTAAGCTTGGTGGCAGCACGGGCGGGAGTCAACCACATAGCAATTTCGCGCCTTACCTGTGCGTAGATTTTATTATCTCGTTGTTTGGAGTTTTCCCGTCACAAAATTAGGACCAGCTTCGATCGCGACGGTGCGGTTGGACCTTAATCAAAGGAGATCACGCGATGTCGGAACCGTTCTTATCGGAAATCAAAATCATGAGCTTTGTGTTCGCCCCCAAAGGCTGGGCATTGTGCAATGGGCAGCTTCTGCCCATTAATCAGAATCAGCCGCTCTTCTCATTGCTCGGCACGACATACGGTGGCGATGGCAGAGTAAACTTCGCCCTTCCGGACCTGCAGGGACGCAATCCCATGCATATGGGTAGTGGTCATACCCTCGGCGAACGGGGCGGCGAGGGCGCTCACACCTTATCTATCTCGGAAATCCCCGTGCATGTGCACATCCTGAAGGCGAGCGATCTGAATACGACTCAAGCTGCCGGCTCTGCGGGAAATAGCTGGGCGCAGTCGTCCCAGAACCCGTATGAGACAACTGCGGGCAACGCCGCGGGCGCGATGGCGCCTGGAGTGCTGGCAAACGTCGGCGGCTCGCAGGCACACCAGAACACGCAGCCTTTTCTCACCTTGAGTTTTTGTATTGCGTTACAAGGAATCTTCCCGTCACAGACCTAAGAGCAGAACTAAGAAAGGAAACAAATCATGGCCAACCCGTTTGTTGCTGAGATCAGAATTTTTCCCTTCAACTTTGCGCCCAAGGGCTGGGCGTTTTGTGACGGGCAGATTTTGCCGCTCAGCCAGAACACCGCGCTCTTTTCGCTGCTCGGCACCACATATGGCGGTGACGGCAAGAGCAATTTCGCTCTTCCTAACATGCAAGGCAATGCGCCGATGCATCCGGGACAAGGTCCCGGCTTGTCGCTCCACGACCTCGGCGAGATGAGTGGCAGCGAAACTGTGACGTTGCTCGAATCCGAGATACCGGCTCATAGCCATGGCTCATTCGGCAGCAATACGAACAGCAATCAACAAACGCCCGTGGCAAATTTTCACGCCGGCTCGACTCAGAATCATCGATACGCGGCTGCCGCCAATGATCCGAATGTAAACATGAATGATGCGGTCATCGCCCCAGTGGGCGGAGACCTGCCCCACAACAATCTGTCTCCCTATTTGACCCTTAACTTTTGCATCGCGTTACAAGGAGTGTATCCGCCGCGAACGTGAGCGGCGACCTCAGAATTCTCTCTGGCTGGTCCTGCACGGGCGGATCCTCGATTGCGCGGTTTTGAGCTTAAACCCTCAAATCGAACGTGCAGGGCTTTCTATTAGCCAGAGTTGTCGTATAATACTCACTCCAAAACGCTGGGTCGGTCCCGAATTCAGCCCCAGTCTCTCGGCGACGACAGAATGAACAAACAAGGAGCCAAGCAGTGATGAAGCTCTCAATCCCGCAATCGTTTCGTATTTACCTGGTCTTAATGTGCCTGTTAGCAGCCTCGCTAGTCTTGTCGCAGGGACAGGTAACTTCAGAGGCTTCGCGTTCGGATCAACCAAGCCGGCCACAGACCGTTCCGTTTGCCGGAAAGGTCACGGCACGTGCTGCGAAACGCGGCAATCCCCGGATCAATTGGAGCGATGGCCGCGAGCTGGAAACTGTCTATAAGAGTGGCCCGCAGGCAATGTCGACCAGCGACAGCTCGCGACGTCCTTTGGCTCTGGCATCGGCCGACTTTGATGGAGACGGATTCGCGGATCTAGTGATTGGTTATGCAACGTCCGGTGGGGGCGCGATTGCGCTGCATCGTATCAATCCGGAAGCCTTGGCGCCAAAGCTGCCAGAGACGGCACAAGGGATTGCCGAGTTGCGATATCCGTCACCCTTCTTGCCTGAGACTGTCACATTTGCAACGCAGATCGCTCCTGATTTCATCGGCGTCGGCGATTTTAATGGGGATAATTTTCAGGATGTGGTGGTGGCATCGCGAGGCAGCGACCTGCTCTACTTGCTTTCAGGCGATGGTCACGGAAACTTCTCCGGGCCGCAGCTAGTTGAGTTGCCGGGCAACGTGACGGCGATGCTTGCCCAAGATGTCGGTCTGTGGAAAGGCGCGACTGATTTGATGATCGGCATCGATGGTCCGAGTGGTCCCCAACTGTTGGTCTATTCGGACCCACGCGGAGCCTGGGGGGCGACGCCGTCAGTCTACGCTCTCCCCGCGGAGGCGACAGCCTTGGCAGCTGGCAATCTCGACGATCGCGTCACACCCGACATTGTCGTCGCTGCGGGCAGTCAATTGGCCATCGTCAAGGCCCCCGCTGGACCAGGAGAGGCGAATCAGATTGAGCGAGTTGACCTGCCGTTCACGGCGAGCGCGGTGCAAGTCGGCCAATTCATCTTTGATCGTGAGAATAAGAGAGAGATAGCGGCGCTCTCGACTGACGGCGCCATTCACATTCTCACCAATGGCAAGCTGGACCGGCGCCCTTACAGTCAGGCTGAGATCGACTTGATGAAAAGAAATCATGCTAAGCCTGGCGATGAAGAAGGCCAGAAGCGATTCAAGTCAATAAAGAGAACGCTCATCAACCGCCCAGACAAAACCAAAGGTTGGATCGAAGCTACAAGTATTCAAACCCTCGGCGGCGATTCGCAGCTAATTGCGGCCACAATGTCGAACGCCGTCACAGATGACTTGTTGGTTGTCAGTGGTACGGCCAATCAAATTCAAGTGGTGATTGGTTTACAGAATCAAACGCTGCGCGATCTCGCTGTGAGCGCGGTGCGGCCTGAAACCGTGGATGATCATTCCGAACCGTTTTCGGTTGACCTGGACGGCTCTCCGATTGCCGCGCTGCCGATGAAATTGAATCTGAGCACTCGCAATGGACTCGTGGTATTGCAAAAAGGAAGCGTTGAGCCGAGCGTCGTCCTCCCGGTGCCGCTCGCGACGTTTACGGTCAACACGGCATCGGATACGACCAGTTGCGGAGCGCCCTGTAGTTTGCGCGGCGCGACCATTCAATCAAACCTGACCGCGGGCCCAAATCAAATCAATATCCCGGCCGGCACATACACCTTGTCGCTTCCGGCAAACAACGGCGCCGCGAACGCTCCGTTTATTAACACCACCTATGACGACGAATGGCTGTTCTGCAATGGGTGGTTTGAGGCGGGTGGCGATCTGGATATTGGCACCAACGACGTGACGATCAATGGCACGGCCGGCGCCGGATCTACTTTCATTCAGTCGGGAACAACGGCGACGACGACGCTCACCAACGTCAGTCCGCCAGCCAACACTGACGTTACCCGTGATGGCAACGGTATTGACCGGGTCTTCGAAGTAAATGATTGTGGCAGTCCGAGTGGCACTCCGGTAAGTGTAACCATCTCGAACGTGACCATTCGCAATGGTTACGGTCCCGAAATCCCTTTGAGTGGTGGTAATTTCTGGGAGACCGGCGGCGGTGTAATGTTCGACGGCATAAATTGGAATACCAACGTCTCCAGCAACAAGACGCTCACCCTTACCAACGTGACCTTTAGTAATAACTTTGCCGCCAGCGAAGGCGGCGCCGTCACTGTCTTCAACGGCGCGTTGAGCGTGACTGGCAACACGATTCAGAACAACATCTCATATCACAGCAAAGGCGGCGGTATCGCTTATGCGGCGGCCACGGGCGGAGTTGCCGGTGAAACCGTAACCATCGGCAGCACCACCATCTCCGGAAACCAATCTGAATTTCATGCCGAACCACCGGGAAATGCCGTGAACGCGGCAGTCGGCGGAGGAGTCTGGATTTCGCAAGGCCTGGGTGTAACGATCAATAACACTACTCACATTGACAGTAATACCGCGGATCTCAGAGGCGGCGGACTGGTGATCGAGAACGCTCCCACCGTGGCCATAACCGGCGGCAGCATTAACAGCAACACTTCAAAGGGCGACGCCGGAGGTCTGGCTTCCGACGTTAGAAACGCGGCCAACGCAGTATCAACCATTACCTTGTCGAGTGTTTCGATCACGGGCAACACCTCGCAGACTACCAACGGCAATGGCGACGGCGGCGGCATCTACAATCACTTTGGGAACATGACTATCAGCGGCACCACGAATATAAATAACAATACCGCTGGCCGTAACGGCGGGGGAGTCTATTCAACGTGGACCGGCAACGTCGCGGATGCTTCAGCCGGATTCAGCATGACCAACGGCACAATCGGCCAAACAGGCAGCGGTAACAGCGCCAAGAACAACGGAGGCGGTATTGCGATTTCTCCCGGCGCCGCATCATCGTTCGGTACGATTAGTCTGGATACGGTGACCATTCAAGCAAACACCGCGAACAGCGACAGCAGCGGCGGCGGCGATGGCGGCGGCATCTATATCGATTCCGGCACACTTAATTCGCTTCAGAATTGCACCATCGATGCCAACCTTGCGAATAGCGGCGGCACGGGCGATGGCATCAAGATCGCAGGCGGTACTTTCACGGCATCCAACACGGGAACTAACAACGTCAATAATGGCGACAGTCTCAGCATGACGGCTGGCACCTTCAATACCGGAAACGGCACGTTCAATCTGACCGGCAACTACAATCAGTCCGGCGGCGCGTTCGCGGATGGGACCGGAACGCTAGACATCGGCGGCAACTTTACTTTTTCCGGCGGCACATTTACTGCGAACTCAGGCACCATCGTCTTTAACGGATCAAGTGCGCAAACCGCGACTGGCGCGGTGACTTTCAACAATCTGACAATTAACAACGGGACCGGCGTCACGCTCGCAAACAGCGACACGGTTAATGGAACGTTGACGTTGACAAACGGGGCGCTGGGCATCGGCTCAACCACTCTGACACTCAACGGCGCAGTGTCTTTCACTTCGGGCACTATCAGCAGCGGCACGACCGGAACCGTCAATTACAACAAATCCACAAACGTGCAGAATATTGCCCCGGGTACCTACGGCAATTTGACCTTCAGCAACTTCACCAAGACTTTACCCAATGGGGCCACCGTCAGCATCGCCAGTACATTCACACCCGGTAATGCTGTGGGCCACACGATTACCGGGAGCCTCGTAGACTTTAATGGCACGGGTGCGCAGACAATTCCCGCGTTCAACTTTAACAATTTGACGATTAGCGGCAATCGCACCACGAATAGTGTGACGCTGATTAATGGCGGGACGATCGGCATTGCCGGCACACTCTCGCCGACGGCAACTTTTACTTCGGGTAATTACATTGTTACCGGGAACACTGTCGACTTTAATGGGACCGGCGCGCAGACGGTGCCTCAATTCAACTTCAACAACCTGACGATCAGCCAAGCACGTGGAGTCAATAGCGTGACGCTGGTCAATGGCGGCACGATCGGCATCGCCGGCACGTTTAGTCCGACAGCGACCTTTGCCGGCGGTGGTTTCGTAAACACCAACAACACCATCGACTTCAATGGCACGGGCGCGCAGTCAGTTCCCGCGTTCAATTACAACAACCTGACCATCAGCCAGGCGCGCACCACAAATAGCGTGACGCTGGTCAATGGCGGCACGATTGGCGTCGCCGGCGCATTCTCGCCGACGGCAACTTTCACCTCGGGTAATTACATCGTTACCAACAACACGTTCGACTTTAACGGTACCGGCGCGCAGACGGTGCCTCAATTCAATTTCAACAACCTGACCATCAGCCAGGCGCGCGGGGCGAATAACGTCACGCTGGCAAATGGCGGCACCATCGGCATCGCCGGCGCCTTCAGTCCGACCGCAACCTTCGGCGGCGGTGGCTTCGTGATCACCAACAACACAATCAACTTCAACGGCACGGGCGCGCAAACAGTTCCAGCGTTCAATTACAACAACCTGACGCTTAGTAACGCGCGAACGGGCGCCAACAACATCACTCTGGTAAACGGCGGCACGATCGGCGTGGCCGGCACGTTTAGTCCGACTGCCACGTTCGGCACCGGGAACTACGTCGTCACCAATAACACTTTCAACTTCAACGGCACGGGTGCGCAAACCGTACCCGCGTTCAATTTCAATAATCTGACGATCAGCCAGGCACGCACCACGAACGATGTGACCTTCGTGAATGGCGGCACCGTCAAAGTCGCCGGAACGTTGACGTCGACGGCCTCGTTTACCTCGGGCCAATTCGTGCTCACCGGAAACACAATTGAATACAACGGCTTGAGCGCCCAGACGCTGGACTCGAGTTTCCCTACTTACAACAATCTGACACTGAATAATACGGCGGGAACAATGGGCTTCAGCGGTTTAACTGTCAATGGCTTGCTTGAAGTAAAAGCGGGCACCTTCACCAGCGCTACGACCTACAACAATGTTCAGATCGACAACCTCGCGACTCTCGCAGGAAACGGTTCAGAGATTGACGTGAGCGGCAACTGGACCAACAACGGAACCTTTACGGCGAATGCCAGCCTGGTCAAGTTCAACGGCTCAGGCGCGCAAAGCATTGGCGGATCGAACCCCACTACCTTTGCCGATCTCACTATCGCCAACAGCGGCAACACCGTATCGCTCGGCATCAACGCTTCGGTGGCCGGCAATCTGACGGTTTCATCGGGCACTTTCGATCTGGGCAGCTTCACTGCGAATCGCACGGCCAGTGGAGGTCAGATTTCAGTGAGCAACGGCGCCACGCTCAAGATTGGTGGCAGTAACACTTTTCCGAGCAATTACACCGCGCACTTGCTGGGACAGACGAGCACGGTTGATTACGGTAACAACAGCAATCTCTCGCAAACCATCTCCGCGGAGAATTATGGCAACCTTACCTGTAGCGGTAATGGGGCGCGCGTCCTGGCAAACACCGGCACCGTGGGCATCTTTACTACGTTCACGCCCGGGACTCATAGCTATACGATCGCGGGCAGCACGATTGAGTACAACAGCACTACTGCTCCACAGACGCTGCCTTCGTCCGGATTCAACACCTACAATAATCTCACGATTAACAACACGGGCGGGGGAGTTACCGGCTTCAGCGGTCTGACGGTCAATGGCTTGCTCGATGTAAAGGCCGGGACGTTCACTAGCAGCAGCACTTTCAGTAACGTACAAATTGATCTCAACGCCACGCTCGCCGGCACGAATGCCACCACCATGAACGTTTCGGGTGATTGGACCAACAATGGCGGCTCGGCCACCTCGTTCACCGCCAACGGCAACACGGTGAATTTCAACGGCGCGGGAGCGCAGACTATCGGCGGCGACACTTCTACGACTTTCAATAATCTGACGATTAACAATTCGGTCACTCCCGTAGCTCTCGGCATCGACACAACCGTTAACGGCACCTTAACGCTCACCAGGGATCTTAATACTAGTACCTTCACCCTGATCGAACCCGTTAGCGCACCCGCGTCGGCGGGCTCGGGCGACGTGATCGGCAACGTCAAGCGCACGAATTCACCGAGTGCGTTGCCGACCGGCACAGTGCTCACTTTCGGCAATCCGTTCAACACCATCGCTTTTGATCCGGCCACCAGCCTGACACCGCCGACGGATGTAACATTCAATCTGGTGAAGGCTGCGCCTGGAGATTTCACCACCGCGGTAACCCGAACTTACACGATCTCGCAAACCGCCGGCGTCGTATTCTTCGCGACCTTGCAATTGCACTACCTTGATGCCGAGTTGAACGGCAACAACGAACAGAACTTGAAGCTTTGGCGGGAGGATTTGGCAGTCTGGAACAATCAAGGCGCTTTCAATCACGATCCGGTAAACAACTGGGTTCGGCAGATAAACGTCACGCAATTGTCGCCCTGGACGCTGGCGGCTGACAACACGCCCACGGCTGCGAACGGAGATGTCTCTGGCCGCATCGCCGATGGTGCTGGCAATCCAGTCGAAGGCGCGGCGGTGCGGGTGAGCGGGACGGAAAATCGTCTGACGGTCACCGACGCCAATGGCAATTACCACTTCGACAACGTGGAGACGAATGGTTTCTATACCGTGACGCCATCGCGTGCAAACTTCACCTTCAGTCCAGCACAGCGGAGCTTCAGTCAACTCGGCCTGCATACCGACGCGGCGTTCGGCGCTTCAGCAACTAGCACCACGCTGAATCCGCTGGACACCAGCGAATACTTCGTGCGGCAGCAGTACGTCGATTTCCTCAATCGCGAGCCTGATGAAGCCGGTCTTAGCTTTTGGGTCAACAACATCGAATCGTGCGCGACGGATCAGAACTGCCGCGGCGCCAAACGGATCGATACTTCGGCGGCGTTCTTCCTCTCGATTGAGTTTCAGCAAACCGGCTATCTGGTCGATCGAACGTACAAATCGGCTTATGGCGATATGTCGAACGCGCCGGCGCCGCTCAAGCTCAGCGAGTTCAAACCTGACACGCAGGAGATTGGCAAAGGCGTGGTGGTGAACCAAAGTGGTTGGGAGACTGTTTTGGAAAACAACAAGCGCGCCTATGTCAATGAGTTTGTGCAGCGCGCACGGTTCACGGCTGCTTACCCAACGACGCTGACGCCGGCGGAGTTCGTCGACAAGCTGTTTGCGAACGCGGGCGTGACGCCTTCGGCTTCAGACCGTAACGCCGTGATTAACGAATTTGGTTCAACTACCGCGACAACCGATACCGCAGCGCGAGCGCGAGCCTTGCGGAGTGTGGCTGAGAACAGTGCCTTGGCCCAGAAGGAATTCAACTCAGCGTTTGTGTTGATGCAGTACTTCGGCTACCTGCAACGTGATCCAAACACGGGACCGGACACGAACTTTGACGGCTACAACTTCTGGCTGACGAAGCTCAATACCTTCAACGGTGATTTCGGCCAGGCCGAGATGGTCAAAGCGTTTCTCGTCGCCGGCGAGTATCGGCAGAGATTCCCGAGGTAAGTTGTCGATTCACCGCTCTGAGCTCCCTCTCCCTTTGGGAGAGGGCTGGGGTGAGGGCCTAGCGATGAAGCCCACCCCACCTCTTTCTTTCTTACCTGCCGGATCGAAGAAAGCAAAGAAAAGAAGAAAGGAGAGTTTTTCCTTCGAATCAGCTAGGCCCTCACCCAACCCTCTCCCAAAGGGAGAGGGATCGAAAACACTTCGTTCAACATTTTTTGCTTGCGTTTATCGCTCGCATCGGCGAGAATAGGACTCGCCGCGAATTTGTTGCGGCAAGACTTCAGCCCTCCCATCGACAATTAACCTCGAGCCAATTCATTAAATTAGAAACAGATGAGTTTCTTCGATCTGCCGCCCATTATCGAACGGATGTTGCTGGTTTCTGACAAGATCAGCGATCTCAATTTCTCAGTCGGCCAGTTACCCCAAGTCGAAATTAACGGAAAACTGACGCCGGTCCAGCCTTTGGGTCTGCAAAAGCTGACACCGTATCAGACCGAGATTATCGCTATGACGCTGCTCGAGGAGAACCCTGAAGCGGCGGAAAGACTAGTTGAAACCGGCACGGCCGATCTTAGCTATTCGCTGCCTTCGCGCGCGCGCTTCCGTTGCAATGTCTTCCAGCAGCGCGGTGTTTATTCGATCGTGATGCGCGTGATTCCAACCGACATTCCGACGCTCGCCTCTCTCAGTTTGCCCTCACAGCTTGCCGAGGTCGCCGACCTGCGCAACGGTCTGGTTTTGCTCACCGGACCCACGGGCTCAGGCAAGAGTTCAACCCTGGCGGCAATCATCGACATTATCAACGAGTCGAAACATTATCACGTGGTCGCGATCGAAGACCCGATTGAATATCTGCACACGCACAAGAACTCGACCATCAATCAACGCGAAGTCGGACACGACACGAAAGACTTTCCCTCCGCTTTGCGCGCGGCTTTGCGCCAGGCGCCCAAGGTGATCCTGATCGGTGAAATGCGCGACTACGAGACTACCGAAATCGCTCTCGAAGCGGCAGAGACCGGCCACCTGGTGCTTTCCACTCTGCACACCATTGACGCGTCGAAGACAGTGGACCGCATCATCGGCCTCTATCCGAAGAATGAAGAGCCGGTGATTCGCACCCGGCTGGCGCAGACCTTTCGTTACATCGTCTCGCAGCGTTTGATTACGCGGGCCGACTTTCGCGGTCGAATCGCGGCGGTAGAGATTTTGAAGTCGACGCCCCGCACCCGTGAATACATCGAGAACGGTGAAACGGAAGGCAAATCGTTGCTCGATGCCATGCGTGACGGGAGATTGGATGGAATGCAAGACTTTGACACGGTAATCAAGGACCTAATTGAGCGCAACATCGTTACCATGGAAGACGGCCTCGGATTCGCCACGAATCAGAATAACCTGCTGCTGTCGCTCAAGGGTCTAACTTCCGGCGAGGACTACGTTCGCGCTCAAGCTGAAAATCTCATCGCCAACAATCAGGACGGGCATTATCCTGCTGCGTTTACGCTGACCGATTAGACTGAAGGCAAGTTAGAGTTACTGATATGGTTCTCATCTGTCCGAAATGCGAAGCCCGTCTGCGACTGGATGAAGCGAAGCTACCGTCGCATTCTTTTTCAGTTCGTTGTCCAAAGTGTCAGGCGAGCGTCGACGTTCAACCGCCTAGCGTGATTGACAACGAGCCGGTTGCGGCTCCAGAAACGGTTGCCGCTCCTGCATCGGCAGTCTTTGAACGTCCAGTGGCCGCTCCGCCGTTCAATTCAAAGGCCGTCGACGAAAATGCGTCGGAGATGAACCAGGGAACTCCGTCCGGATTGGAAGACATTGCCAGGGTGCTGGCGCAAGCACTTCGCAGTGCTGAGAGTGGTTCAGTCAGCGGTCGCGGAAGAAAGCGCGCGGCGTGGGACAGGCGAAAAGTTTTGGTATGCACGAGTCCGGCATATCGCGAGGCGATCGCGCAGTTGCTGGACGTGCATGATTACGATGTCTTTGTGGCGGAGAACATGGCCGAGGGCCTGGGACGCATGCGTGAAGAGCGTATGGATGTAGTAATTCTGGATGCGAATTTCGACCCGCTCGAGCAGGGCGTAGCATTCATCACGCGCGAAGTCAAACTGCTGCGACCGTCCGAACGCCGTCGTCTATACTTTGTTTATGTGACGGCAGGCGTGCGCACGATGGATCCGCACGCGGCTTTTCTGCAAAACGTTAATCTTGTCGTTAATCCTTCCGATCTCGAGCAATTGCCCGAGGCACTGGAACTTTCCCTTCGCCATTACAACGAACTCTATCGCGCATTTAATCGGGCGCTGGATCTGGCGCCGCTCTAACCTTCAAAACGAAGCAAGGGAAGACGGACACGATCGCCCTCCGATCGTGGCGTTCTCTTTTTTTATTGTAACCAATTACGAACCAAGCTCAATGATTCCGGCACGCAGCTTCGTGTGCTGTTGGATGAGACGAAGGTAGCGGGCTTCGTCGCCGCGCCCTTTAGCGCGAATGATCTGTGCGGCCAATTGCTTCTCGTCCCCACTCCATCGCTCGATGCCGGGAATCATCGCCAGCACGAGCGCAAGATTCTCCAGCGCATTCAGTTCTCCTTCACGCCAGCGATCGCTTCTAAGACCGAGAGCGCGCTTCACGAGTTTCACCGAGGCAGCTCGGATCCTGGCACCTTCGCTATTGAATTCCTGTGACATGCGGCGCTGAACTGCCAGACCGAGATTGCGCACTGCAAAGTGGTCCCACTCGCTGACTCCCTCTCCCTCTGGGAGAGGGCTGGGGCAAGGGATTAGCGAGCCCGGCGACCCGCTACGCTTCGCGCCCTGATCCCGACCCTCTCCCATGGAGAGAGAAAGATCAGATGCGTAACTCCCAGATACATCCATCTCGAACAGCATGTGACCGGCAGCAAGTCTTCGCAGCGTGCGCGCTGAAGTGCGATAGTCTCGCTTCGTCGCGATCTTCTGCTCTTCGGCCAGGGTCAACTTCATCAACTCCGGACGAACAGGCCGAAACCCGAGCTTGCGATAGAACCAGAACGCGCCGGATTCGATCCCTTCTTCGTTTTCGTGCCCAATCTGATAGGGCTCGATCGAAAACACGGTGATGCCGAGAAGCTGCCGCATCAGACGCACGATGCGCGCGTAGAGCCAGGCAGTCTCGCCGTCGCGAAAAGTGTAATAAAGATTGAAACCGCTCTCCATCCGCTCAAAGAGCGAAAGCCCTTCGAAGTAGGCGACGGGCACGCTGTTTTTGAAGAGCAAAGTCGCGTGATAGGCCCGCAGCGGAAGCCTGTGTTCGGGCGGCACGCCAATCACAAAGGCTTCAGTGCCACGTCCGAGACTCGCTTGCAAGACGCGTCGCGAATCCCCGTAAGTGAAACCGTGCAGCTCTCGATAACGAACCGCGGAAGTTTCGCGCGCCAGGTCGAGAATCTTCGCGCCCAGCGCGCGAGACACTTTCCGGATCGGAATTGGTAGCGATGACAATTCAACTGAAAGCGAAATATCTCGGCGCTGAATCAGTGGCTGGTCATGAAAGAAGATCTTAGGCTGCGCCAACTTCATCCCAGTCCGCGAAGACCGAAAGCCAAATCGCCAGGTCACGTGCAGCTTAAGCGAATCGTAAAGTTCAGCTTTCAGGTTCTCTGTAACCCTCAGTGATTCAAACTGTCCAATCAGCCAACCGACTTCATTCTTTCGACCTTTCGCCGCGCGCAACCAATCGCGATAAGGCACGTGCGCTTCGACCATGGCCTCTTCTTCCAGCAGCGGCAGAAAGCGCGGCATCGTCGCGCCAAATCGATCCTCTTCTTCAAACCAATCCCAATCGATCGAAATCTGTTTCGGATACGTCGCCACCAGCCACCGAACAATCGCGTAGCTGAAGTTGCTCGTCACGCTGGTTCCCACAATCCCGGAAACTTCCGGTTCGTCGAGCGGCGAAAGATCGACGTCCGCGTCCCGAAGTTGGGAGATTCGCTTCGCGAACGTTCTCAGGATGCTTTCAATTTGTTTCAGAACTTTCGTGCTGGGCGGGTAGGCGCGAAAGAATAACAGCGTTTCGTGAAAGCGGATTAGCTGGCCGGCATCAGTCAGCTTCGATTTCGAAAGAACTCTTAGCGCGCGCAATATCTTCGCGGAGCCATTACCGAGACTTCGTTTCAATTCTTCCAGTTCGGCAAGAGCGCTTGTGGACTTCTCAACTATCATTGGTAGTCAACGCGAAGGGTGTAATTAATAATGAGAGCTGCGCCCCCGGGACATCCATCAACGCCGTTTCAGAACCGCGAGCGGTAGCGACCGGATCCTGCACGCAACTCAGCATAAACATCTAATTCCTAAGGTACTGTTTGATCCGGTCGCTACCGCTCGCGGTTCTGAAACGATTCGTGGCGACTCTCACATGAATAAGCCGGCCTCTTAGCTCTTCCTACCTCGCGGTTCGAGTTATAGATGCTTCCTGAAGAACGTTGCGATCTTCCACGCATCGATCGCTTTCCATGGAAGTTCAGCCGTCGTGTAATGACCGCACGGCAACCAAACCACGTCGAGATCGATTCGGAAGCGTTTCACTTCGGCGATCACCTGGCGCGAAAGATCGACGGGAAAAGTTAGATCATAACGCGCGGCGATGAAACGCATCGGACGAGGTTTCATCTCGAGCAGCCGCGGAATGAACGGAACGGGACTGATTGGTTTCCAGAACTCGCGCAACTCATCGACCGTCAGATCGGTTTCAATTCCTTCGCGCACGTGTTGGGTTGAAATTCCCTGCCAAACCACATCGGCAACATAACCGGACACATGATTGAAAACGCCGACGTCGATCGCGGCGTCGTGTGTGAAAGCGAGAAACCCAATGCACGATCCGATACTGGTGCCCAGAATGCCGACGCGATCGAATCCCTGGTCTTTCAGCCAGCGCACCGCCGCGCGCGCATCCAGCACGGCCTGGCGCATCGACTGGATCGTACGGCCGATGTTTGAGCCGACGAGATGGTCGGCACGTTCGAGTTCCGGCGGTCTTCGCTCTTCGTGATACGGCAATGTCAGCCGCAGCGCAGTCATTCCCAAGCCGTTGAAGATGCGGCAGGCTTCCACATGACTATCAGGTTGTGCGTTCCACTGTGGCAAGACGACAACGGCGGCCCGTGGTTTATTCTTTCGCTCACGTCGAGGCGTGAACAGCCGCGCGCGCGCAAGGTTGTTTTCCGCAGCCGGAGTCTTGACCGCACTCGTCCATGCCAGACGATCTCCAACGAGTTGCCAGTCAGAAATCTTCGGCAAGGCATAGAAGTCCTCGCTCCGAGCCATCACCCGTTCGGTGTGCGAGCCAAAGACCACACGCGGATCGTCCCCGTTCGCGGGCTCGCGAATGAATTCGGCGCCCCATGCAAACGGCCGTACTACGCGATTATCGTCGCGTTTTGTGTGCGCAACCTCGCGCGCGCGCATCCATCTTCCGAACAAATGACAACTCCTCTATATGGGGAACTATCGAAATCCAAACAGGCATCCTAAAGGCTAGCGAACTCTCAAATCAAGGCGGGAATGTCAACCCTATTATTGTCATTTTGTAATGGCATAAATCTGGAAAAAGCATCCCGAAAGATTGAGAGCAGATAAGCGAACAGAATACCATTTCCCAAATCTCGGAAATATGCTATAGACCCTGTAGCTAATCCGGCACCTGAAAAGAATAGTCGATTAGCGAACCTGCTTTCACCGGTTCGTAGAGGGAGTCTTTTCTCATGAAGAGGCGAACGTCGGGCGCAAAGATCAGAACTGCGGCGCTAATGATGATGCTGACCGGACTTATTGGCGGCAGCAGTTGTCTGCCAAAGCCTCCTTCTGAATCGGGTGGTGGAACCAATATCACGCTCTACGGCTTCTCAATCATGAAAGAGTCGCTGGAAAAGGCAATCTATCCGGCGTTCATCGCGAAGTGGAAACAGGAGCACGGGCAGGACGTTCACTTCACCTCTTCGTTCGCCGGATCGGAAACCGTGACTAACCAGATCCTGCAAGGCGTGAAAGCCCAAATCGCGATTCTTTCGATCGACCGCGACGCGCAGAGACTCAAGCAAGGTGGCTTCGTGACTTCGGACTGGCATGCATTGCCGCAAAAGGGAATCGTTAACAAGACCCCATTCGTGATTCTGGTGCGCAAGGGAAATCCGAAAGGCATTCATGACTTTGGCGATCTGGCGAAGCCGGGACTCAAACTGATTCATCCCGATCCGATCAGCTCAGGCGGCGCGCAGTGGTCTATCCTGGCTATCTACGGTTCGGAACTCGTGAAGACCGAAAAGCAATCCGGTGAGGCCGATCGCGCACGCGCGCTGCAATTACTCCAGGCTGTTTGGCGCAATGTGATCTCCACGCCGGGTTCCGCGCGTGAAGCGCGCACCCAATTCGAGAGCGGCTACGGCGACGCGCTGATCACTTACGAACTCGACGCCTTGCTGATGAAAGAAGGCAGCACCAAGGCCGATGCCGAGATCGTCATTCCTGAAGCAACCATCTTCAGCGAGCACCCCGCCGTGATAATCGACCGCAACGTCACCGCCACAGACCGGCCCGTGATCGAGGCATTCATTCAATATTTATTTACCGAAGAGGCCCAGCGCGCCTTTGTCAAATTTAATTTCCGCTCCAGCACCAGTGAAACACTGGACAAAGAAAACCAGGAACTCGCAACCATCAATTACCCTTTTACGGTGGACTATTTCGGCGGTTGGGACAAAGCATATCCCGAAGTGATCGAAAAAACCTTTCGCGATCAGGTGCAGAGGAGAAAGTAGTCAGCATGGCTATAAAGATTGCCTCAATCAGGCACGTTCGTGGTTTCGACATAGCGCGTCCGGTAAGCATCGGCGTGGTGCTGGGCCTTATGCTGCCGTTGGTGCTGCTGCCAATGCTCTCGATCTTTATCTATGGCACCAGCAAGGGACTGGGCGTGTTCTGGTCCTCGCTGGTAGCTCCGGAAGCGATTTTCGCACTCAAACTTTCATTGTTCACCAGTTTTTGGGCCACCGCCTTTAATGTGATTTTCGGCCTGCTGGCAGCGTACGTCCTTTCGCGCTATGACTTCTGGGGACGCAATGCTGTCATTGTGACGATCTCTCTCCCGACCGCGATACCTACGGCGGTTGCGGGATTCGCGTTGCTGCTGCTCTGGGGGCCGTACGGAGTGCTTGGCCGTCTATTGAACGGCGTGCAATTGATGTTCACAGCTTACGCGATCATTCTCGCGAATATCTTCGTGACGTTTCCGCTGGCGTTCGGCGTCATCAAGCCGGTATTCGACACGATGAGCCGCTCGCTCGAAGAAGCATCTGCGACGATCGGCGCGACGAGGTGGCAGACGTTTTGGTACGTAACGCTACCCAGTCTTCGCGGCGCCATCGTCGGTGGCGCGCTTTTGACTTTTGCGCGCGCGGTTGGCGAATTCGGTTCGACGATTTTGGTTTCTGGTAATCTCGCGGGCCGCACTCAGACGGCCCCGCTCTACATCTTTGCCAAGTTCAACGAAGGACAGATCGAGGCGGCCAACGCAATCGCGATCGTGCTGGCGCTTTTGTCTTTCGTGATTTTCAGTGTGCTGTTTTTTGCGCGCGACTGGCTGGAATTCGAGGCTCAGGAAAAATGAGTGCAAGATTGAAAACACCCGACACTGCCGAATTGCATGAGTCTTGGGCGCCCGAGCGCCAAAAAGGAAAAGGTCTCGCTGCCAGCGTGCAGGGCCTCAGCAAGCGCTTCAAGAAGTCGCGCGTGCTCGAAGATGTCAGCTTCGACGTGGCCGAAGGGGAGTCGCTGGTGCTGCTCGGCGCCTCAGGCAGTGGCAAGACGACGATCTTGCGCATCATTGCGGGACTGGAACAGCCGGACAAAGGCCGAGTGTTTCTGCACGGCAAAGACGTTACGGATCTACCGGCGCGCGAGCGCGGTGTCGGCGTGATCTTTCAATCGTACGCGCTTTTTCCGCGCATGACCGTGGAGAAAAACATTGCCTTTGGTCTGAAGATTCGCCGGCGCCCGCGAAAGGAAAGAAGAGAAACAGTAAATCGTTTGCTCGAGCTGGTGCGGTTGGACGAACATCGCAAGAAATATCCCTGGCAACTCTCGGGAGGACAGCAGCAACGCGTCGCGATTGCGCGCACGCTGGCCTACAAACCGCAGGTCTTGCTCTTTGACGAGCCGTTCGGCGCGCTGGATGCGCAGACGCGGGTGCATCTGCGTCGCGAGATACGCGCGCTTTTGAAGCAAGTCAAGGTTCCAACGGTCTTTGTCACGCACGATCAGGAAGAGGCTCTGGAGATGGGCGACCACATCGCGGTGCTCAACGAGGGCCATCTCGAACAAGTGGGAACACCCGACGAAGTTTACAATCATCCGGCGAGTGAATACGTCGCCACTTTTCTGGGAGCGGCCAATCTTCTGGTAGGCGTCGTGACCGGCGGAGCGATCGAAATCGGCACCGCCAGTTTGCCTGCCGAAAAAGAGACGAGACGATTTCGTGAAGGGCAATCGGTTAAGTTGGTTTTTCGGCCTGAGGACGTTTGCATCAGCCAGGATGCGAACCTGGCTGAAGGATGTCGGCGGCTGGCGAACGGCGTGATCGAGGAAGTGAATTTTGTCGGCGCTTACGAGCGTTTGAATATCCGTCTCGATCTCACCCATCGCCGCCAGTCGCAGGACGAGCCCCCACTATATCAAGTGACCGTCAACACCCCTGAAAGAATGACCGGTGTTCCGATTATGGCCACGCGTCCCAAGCCCGAAGCGAGCGCCACTAGATTCAAACCGGGCGATCGCGTCGCGGTTGGGCTTAAGTCGTTCAGCGCGCTGCCAAACTATACGCTCGCGAGACAGAGATGAAGCGACTGAATCAATGCCTGAAAAGATTATTTCTGATTTCAATTCTCCTCGGCGCGGCCCGCGGAGCATGCGCTCAAACGACACAGCCCGTACCGAAGGACGACGTCCAGTTTTGGAACGACACACAACTGGCGATCCCGATGAGCAAGAAAGTCGACTTCGTACTTCAGGGCACGATCAGAATCCGTGGTAATTTCAGCAGCGTAGTAGATGGCCGCTGGGGAATCGGTTGGGTAATCAAAGCCAACAAGTACCTAAGTTTCAATCCATTTTATTTTCATCGCGAGGCAAAACCACCTCATGGCAGGAGTGAATATGAAGATCGGGTTACTCTGGGCGCGACCCTGCGCTTTCCGGCTGGAAAGTTCACGTTCGTCGAACGCAACTGGTTCGAGCGGCGCTGGCGCGAGCCGCAAGTCGATGCCTGGCGTTATCGCGTTCGCGGCCAGATCGAGCATCCGTTTATGATCAGGAAAGCTAAGTTCACCGGTTATGTCTCTGATGAGGTTTTCTACGATTGGAGCCTGCATCACTGGGTGCGCAATCGATTCGCGGTCGGAGCGAACCACGCCTTCAATAAACATTTCACGCTCGACCTTTACATCATGCGGCAGAACGACGGCCGGACCCGTCCGGGTGATATAACGATCCTTGGATCGCAGATGAGATTCAGGATGTAAATGGGCGCGCTCTTATGGTCGCGCAACTCAGATCGGCGATTCCGGCGAGGTATGCATGCCTTTTCAGAAATCACGTTATTTACATTTCCTGAGTCTGGGTTGAACCCCGTAAACCAACGTGAAAGTTCCGATCAGCTCTTTTGTGGCGCTCTTTCTAACGCTTAGCTTCATTCTCTTGTCGCTAACCTGGCCCGTGAACCGGACAGGATAGCCTGCAGATTCGTCGTTTTGACGAACCGGTCCCCCGTGTTCTTGAACCTGCATTCCAGCAACATCAAACCGGCCTCGTCGATCGAGGGCGATTCGTTGCTCTATCGTTGCATGAGCACAGTCGTATTCGATCGTGGCGCCCTGCTCAGTAACCCCCAAGCTAATGTGCTCTCCGCCCCAGAGACCCACTGGCAATCCCTTCGTTCGGACTTGGCCATTGATCGGTAAACCCAACATCCCACGCTCGCCTTTAGTCGGCTCTTTCGGATGATCGTTGTTCCAGGCTACCAGTACAACCAAGTTGTCGCCCCGTTCGGCGTGGCTGATGAAAAGAAAAGCAGTGCTGACAAGAAACAAGAAAACAATGATCATGCTTTTCCAAAGAAGGTTCATAGCGCACCATACCAATCTTATTCTGTCTTACCTTTGCTCCATACTCAAAGATCCGACCCCTGCCGGCGCACCGATGAAAAACGGCCCGCCGAAATAACTGGCAGGCCGTCGTCCAAATCGTGGAGCCCGCGGGATTAAGGCACTCGGTCGGAGGGAGTCCTTCAACCCGCGTCGTGCTAATGGTTAAGGGTCTTGGCCCTGGCAATATTCGAATAACCCGAGTTTCCAGCCGCATTGAAGGCTCGGACCTGGTAGCGGTAGAACGTGTTGCTCAAAAGTGCTGGATCTGAATAACTGCTGGTGTTCGCCGGCACCTGAGCGATCTCCACAAAGTTCGTGCAGTTATTACCCTGACAACGCTCGATCTTAAAGCCGTTCTCGTCTGCGGAGTTGTCCGTCCACGACAAGTTGATTTGACTTGACGAAACTGCCGTCGCCGTCAAGTTGCTTGGAGCATTTGGAACCGGCGTCGGCGTCGGCGTCGGTGTCGGAGTTGGTGGCGGCGTCGGAGTTGGTGTCGGCGTAACTGTCGGCGTTGGCGTTGCCGTCGGTGTCGGTGTCGGGGTCGGGTTAACACCACAGCCAGCAAACTTAAACGAACCGATGCGCGTCCGCCAGTTGAAGCTCGTTGTCGACGCGTAATATTCGTTCGTGTACCAGAAAGTACAATTGTCTATCGGATCGACGGTTATGTCGCTGTAGTCTCCCCAGCGACTGCTGGTTCCAGTCTGACTGCCGGTGCCCGCAAACAACGTCGACTCGCCTTGAGAGAGACTGTTAAGCGGATCAGTCGCCAACCGTCCAGCGTATCGGATTTGCGGAAAGATCGAACCGCTTGATGCGCTGTAGCCGATGGCGATGTTTCCCTGCTGATCCATCGCCGCGCTTCCCATCCAGCGCCAGGTGGCGTCCGGCTGGTAGGTACTCTCTTGAAAGACACTCACTGGCCCGGATGTTACGTTTCGCAATTCGAACCAACGAACGCCGGCGACACTGTTTGCGCTGACTGTGTAGTTTCCAACCACAGACTCATGATCGCCAAAATTTCGATACGCCAATCGAAACATCTGCCGATCGCCGATGCCGTCCAGTCTTGAAGTAGTTCCGGCTTGAGGCACGCATGACCGGGTCGTCGAACACAGCACGGTAAATCCCGCAGCCGCAGGGCTACCGAACAACGTGAACGTAGAATTCGACGGCGTAACGAAGTCTACGTGGAAGTGAAACGTTCGATAACTTCCGCCCCCCGGCCATTCAACAAACGTGGCCGGCGCGCCCACGAGAGGTGGCAATGATCCGTCAAGGTCCGCCGGCAGGTAAGATTCTTCCGATGATCCCCCCGTGATGCCGGTGCTGACGAACGTGCCGGGCAATCCGACAAGCATCTTCGAGCGATCAAAAGCGAACGGTTGCGGTCCGAGGAACGCAGTCCCGGTCGAATTAAAGACGTTCATGCTCAAGTAATAGGCATCCGGCCAGACGGCGAGCTTTGGATAATCGAAGAAGTTCGAACCCAGGTGATAGTCGTACCGAAAATACGATCCGGTCGCGTCACCGGTAGTCGAAACCGCAATGCATTCATCAGTCGGTACGCTCACGCCGGCGAACTGACTGATGACCCAGCGATCCGCAAGCTGATCGTAAAGTACGACTGGGTCGCCACTACCGTTGTTCTGGCAGACGCCACCAAAACCGCTCCACAGCGTCGCGATCCCTGAAGGACCTAACAACGACGCTCCTGAGGTCTTGTCAAAAACCTGGTAACCCTCGTTGACGATCTGAACGTATTGCGTAGCTCCGACTTCTCCGTTCGTATCGGGCGGAGCGCAATTGCAGGCCACACCCGGAAACGGAATGCCGTCGAAGTTAAGCGTCGTCCCCGGCATATTCGCCGTGACGGACGCCGTCGCCGCGTTTTGTACCACGGGATCTGTTACGTCTCGGTGCGAGTGTGAAATTCGCGGGTTCTCATTCGCCTCGCGCTCAGGCTGTCTCATGATTGGCAACTGCTTCATGTCGCGCAGAGGCTCAGATTTGTCGTTGTGAACTGAAGATCCCGTGATCACTTCAGAGCGACCCTGTGGGGCAGAATTGGCAGCCCGTCGTTTGGCTTCGATGATTTGCGGCAGAACCAGAATGGCGATGAGCGCACACGTGGCCGCCAGTGCAATAACTAATCTCGCGACTTTCATTTTATTCCTCCCAATCGATTAAGAATTGCACCGGCGATCAGGACCGCGAACAGGGTATCACACGGTGAAGAGTGCCAATGCTGTCGGTTCCAAGTTTTAGGTAATCGTTTCCCCTGAATTTCATCCGATGTTCGCAAACACGCTACCACAGGCAAAAGAACTCGCGCAAGAGCTCTTGCGTGCTAACAACAGCCCCTTTCGCACGTCCAGAACGGACTTTACTTAAAACCTCAATCGCGCCGCTCCAACCAACGCCGAATCATCTGCGGCAGCAAGAGCGAAGCTTGCAAGATCGATCCCGAGGCGAATCGCCTGGCAAATCCGCGAAATAGCCGGCCGGCTTGCGGCGTATAGTTGAACCACCAGAGATCCGGAATGAACCAGAGATGATTCACGTGAATGTGTTGGGCGTTGACGAGTTCCAGCAACCCGGCGCGGCCATGCGTCCGGCCGAATCCGCTTTGCTTTACGCCGCCCCAGGGGGTCTGCGCGATTCCATGACTGTAGAGAGCCTCGTTTATCATCACCGTCCCCGCGTCGATGCGCTCGGCGATTCGCTTTCCGCGCGAGAGGTTGCTGGTCCAGACGCTGGCCGTCAAACCGTAAACGCTGTCGTTTGCCAGGCGAACCGCGTCGTCGTCCGTCTTGAATGTCATGATGGGAAGCACCGGACCGAAAGTTTCTTCTCGCATCACGTCCATTTCATGACTAACATTTGTCAGCACTGTCGGTTCAAAAAACAGCCCCGACGCTCCCGCTACTCGGGCGCCGCCGGTCAATGCAATCGCGCCGCTCGCGGTGGCTTCGTGTACGTGTCTCTCGACGGTTCTTAGCTGCTGCTCGCTGGTCATCGATCCGATATCAATGGATTCCTCCGCCGGGCCAGTCGCCGCTCCCTCCGCTGATGCGAGGTTCGGTTGGCGCAAGCTTTTGGTTTCTGCAACGACTTCTCTGATGAACTGGTCGGCGATGCTCTCATGAACGTAACAACGCTCGACCGAGGCGCAGGCCTGGCCCGAGTTAGCGAAAGCCCCCCAGATGGCGCCGCGAGCAGCATTCTTGACGTTGGCGTCATCCAGAACGACCATCGGATCCTTGCCGCCAAGTTCCAGGACGACCGGAGTCAGATATTTTGCCGCCGCTTCAGCAATGCGCTTGCCGGTGGCGCCGCTGCCGGTGAACATGATCTTGTCTACACCCGAACCGACCAGAGCCGCGCCGGTCGATCCATCGCCGGTAACGACTTGTAAGAGTCCATCTGCAAGACCGGCGCGATCGAACACGTCTTTGATCTTCAAACCGGTGAGCGGGGTCAGTTCGCTCGGTTTCAGCACGACTGCGTTTCCAGCCATCAGCGCCATCACGACTTCGTCGAGCGGCGTGGCCCAGGGGAAGTTCCATGGCGAGATGATGCCGACGACTCCCATTGGTTTGTAAATCTCGTAAGACGAGCGGCCCATCGACCAGTATTGGCCGACGCTGACTCGACGCGGCCGCAGCAAGCTCGGCGTCTTCCGCGCAAAGTACTGCATCAAATCAAGAGACGTCGTCAGCTCCATCGCGATCGCCTCTGATACTGGTTTTCCAGTCTCTCGCGAGATGAGCAAAGCGATCTCTTCCAACTCTTTCAGGATGATCTTTCGCGCTTTCATTATGAGCCGCCCGCGCTCGCGAAATGAGCGATTCGCCCACTCCGTCTGTGTCTCGCGAGCGCGACCTACTGCGCGCGCCACATCTTCCGGCATCACAATTGGCGCGCGGCCTATTTCTTCGCCGGTTCTGGGATCGCGAGAAACGAGTTCAGCTCCGGCGGACTTAGCTTGAATACTTTGGGCCATATCCACCGATTATCTCGCAGAAACCGAGGCAATGAAAGAAGAATCCATGGCGTAACTTTGCGGCGACCTTTGCGCCCCTTTGCGTTAAATCCTCTGGAGTAGACTTTAACGCAAAGAGCGCAAAGCATTCCGCAAAGGTACGCAAGGGAATGCCCTTCGTTTCCGTCAGCGATTGAGTCTCAGCTACAATACGACTCCCGATTCGGGACTATCGAGGAGAGACGATGATCAAACCGCAGTTGATTGAATTCATGCGCCGCATGGATCCTAATTCCGTCGCCATCATTCCGGCCGCGCGCGAATCCGTGCGCTCGCACGACACGCACTATCGCTATCGACAAAACTCAGACTTCTTTTATCTGACGGGCTTTGAAGAGCCAGACGCCATCGCTGTAGTCGCTCCGGCAAAAGAAAAGAAGTTCACGCTGTTCGTTCGTCCGCGCGATCGCGAACGCGAAATTTGGGAAGGCTATCGCGCCGGAGTCGATGGGGCGGTAAGCGACTACAGCGCCGACGAAGCGTTTCCGCTGTCGGAGTTCGATGAAAAGTTGGTGGAGATTTTAGACGGCCCTTCGGCTCTCTACTACGCGTTCGGTCACACCACGCCCGAAATGGATCAAAAAATCATTCGCCAGCTTACGCTGATGCGGGAAACGAATCGGAAGCCGCTCGAGCCGCCGCGGACGATTGTCGATCCCAGTTCGATCATTCACGAGATGCGCGTTTTCAAGAATAATGAAGAGATTGAAATCATGCAGCGCGCCGCTGACATTGCCGCCGAAGCCCACGTCGAAGCGATGAAAGCCGTGCGGCCAGGCATGAAGGAGTACGAAGTTGAAGCGCTAATCGAATCGATCTTTCGGCGCCACGGCTCTGCCGGTCCGTCGTACACGTCGATCATTGGCTCGGGCGCGAACGCGACCGTACTGCATTACATCAGCAACCAGGGCACGCTGCGTGATGGCGATCTGCTCCTGGTCGATGCGGGCGCGGAGTATCAAGGCTACGCTTCCGACATCACGCGCACGTTTCCGATCAACGGCAAATTCACACAAGCCCAGCGCGATATCTACGACCTGGTTTTGAACACGCAGATGTCGTGCATTGACATGGTCCGACCGGGTGTGCGACTGGAAGACTTAAAGACACACTCGATTGAAATGCTCGCCGAAGGCATGGTGAATCTGGGTTTGCTCAAAGGCGAGCCGGCGAAACTGATCGAAGAGAAGAAGTACATGCAGTTCTACATGCACAACCTCGGTCACTTTCTCGGTATCGATGTTCACGACGCCGGCAAATACTATTTCAAGGGCGAATCACGCCCGGCCGAACCCGGCATGGTGATGACGATCGAGCCCGGCCTCTACATTTCGCCTGACACGAGTAATATTCCCGAAGAATTCAACAAAGACATTCCCGACAAATATCTCGGTATCGGCGTCAGGATCGAAGACGATGTGCTGGTTACC
>WNGL01001378.1_pt1 | contig 39491 bp, 46 predicted proteins | sample 5400591 | NCBI WGS metagenome assembly WNGL01 (sample SAMN13153377, study PRJNA577476) | soil metagenome | isolation source: 80 cm soil or saprolite under Garry oak tree replicate 1 | place: USA:California | collected 2016-06-15
TCGAGGACATGCATCCTATTATCATCAAAGCCTTCAACACGACCCTCGGAGAGATATCGGACTCTGACCTGATTCTTCTCTTCATCGACATTAGCGAGGACGAGGAGATAGTCTATAGGAAGATCACCGCTTCGAACGAGACCTTGAAACGAATCGCGCCAAACGTTCCCGTAATCGTCTGTGTTAACAAGATCGATCGGTGTGATCAAGATCAGCTGCGCGAGGGAGAGATGCTTGTTTCGAGAGTCTTCCCGAAGACGCCTCAGGTCGCGCTTAGCGCTCTGAAGGGTCAGAATACTCAAGAGGTTGTGAGGCTCGGGTACCAGCAGCTGAACGGTGGAGATGGGCAGAAGACTCTAGAGTTGCATAGCTCTTCATAGTAGATTCGGCCAAACCCTAAAATTCTCCATTGCTATATATTGAGATGTGATCGTCTCAGTTGGAACTGCGTAAACTACAGCGGACCCCGGACGGGACGTATCTAGTAACAATCCCCAAGGCCTGGGCGAAGAGGGTCGGGCTCGGTGCCGGGTCCGTGGTCTCCTACGAGGAGCGTCAGGATGGGAGGCTCTTGCTCTCGCCGAAGATTGACGAGGATAGGGCTCCTCTCGAGGTGGTCTTGGACGCTTCTCCCTTCGTTAGACGGGAGATTATCGAGAGATACTTGCTAGGCTATGACATCATCAGGGTCCAGTCGAAGGACAGCCTGCCGCCGGACGTCCGAGAGGAGGTTAGGAAGACTACCAAGCGGTTGGTCGGGCTTGAGGTGCTGGAGGAGGATTCTAGGAGGATTGTTCTTCAGTGCCTGGTTGAGCCTTCCTTGTTGAATCCTGAGCGTATTCTGCGCCGGTTGGAGATGCTGTCGATGCCTATGCAGCTCGACGCTGTCCAGTCTTTCGTCTCGTCGAATGGGGGGCTGTCGAAGGGTGTTGTTGAGAGGGATGAGGAGGTTGACCGGTGGTACTTTCTCCTCGTACGATTGGTCAGAGCGGCTATTGCTGACACGTATCTTTTGGAGAAGATCAAAGTGTCCTCTGTCGACTTGCTCGCGAGCTATATCGAGAATTTTGCTGATTACGCTGTCACGATTGCGGAGAATACTCAGGCTGATCTTCCGATCCCCAGGGAGGAGCAAGCGTTGCTGGAGAAGATTGGCCAGTCGGTGAATGCGATGTACAAGGACGCCGTAGGATCAGTGCTTTCAAGGGATCTGAAACTAGCCTCGTCGGTTGGACCACGGTTCAAAGAGGCGAAGCGGCAGCTTTCCGAGGCCGAGGCCAAGGTTGCTGGCTCATCTAGGCCCCTCGTCAACCATCTAGTGGCGGTGATTATCGCGTTGAACAGGATGTGTGAGATCTCGGTGGACATTTCGGATCTGACGATTACGCGATAGACACTGACGAGGATAAGAGAATAAGCCGGTCATACCACTATGTCGGCTCTGCCGGGGAGTCTGCTTGTCTGAAAACCTGCGTGACGCGATAGGGGTCATACTCGAAGCGGGCTTCCAGATAGAGTCTGATGCGTTCAAGACTCTCGTCGAACTCGGCCGGGAAGAATCGTTGAGGCCTCTCGTGGATGAGCTGTTGAGGGTGGCTGGGTCTGTTGAGCCTAGGCCGTTGTTCATCAGCTCGGATCTGGTTCTCAGGGCGGCTGAGAAGCTGGAGCTGACGATGGGCAAGGCGGCGGAGGTTGAGACGAGCCTTGGTGCTGGGCGTCGTTTTGCGGAGGAGCATGAGTCGCGGCTTGAGGTTGTCTTTGATCCAACGGGAAAATTGGGGACGGCGGGCGTCTTTGATGATTTTCTCCGGTATTTCCGCAGCAGGTTTGAGAAGATGAGCGGCCTGTTTCGGCAGAGGATCGATACTAGGAGTGCTGGGACGATCGCGGATGCGTTGGGTTCGGGGGCGAATGGTCGTGGACGGTTTGTCTGTATGGTCGTGGAGAAGCGCGAGAAGGGGAACCGGATCTTTCTGACAGTGGACGATTATGATGAGGAGGCGACGGTGCTTGTGAATGACTCGAATCCAGCGTTATGGCAGACGGCGCGTCGGGTTGCCCGGGACCAAGTCTTGTTTCTGGAGACGCGGAAGAGTTCGGGGAAGTTGTTGGTGGCCGAGAATATTGTGCTGCCGGAGATTCCAGATCACAGGCCCGGCCGGGCTAGCGAGGAGGTGTACGCGGTCCTCATCTCGGATGTCCATGTTGGAAGCAAGGTGTTCCTGGAGGACTCGTTCCAGCGGGTCTTGGGCTGGCTCCGGGGCGAGGTTGGTGATCCGGGCCAGCGGGAGATTGCGGATCGTGTCAAGTATGTTCTGATCGGGGGTGATCTTGTGGATGGTATCGGGGTCTATCCCCGGCAGGAGGTGGACTTGAAGGTGCCGGATATCTACGAGCAGTATCGGCTAGCGGCAACGTTTGTCGGCGAGGTTCCGGAGTATATGGAGGTGGTTTTGATTCCGGGGAATCATGATGCTGTCCGCCAGGCACTGCCTCAGCCTATGATTCCGCGGGATTTTGCGGGTCCTGTATATGATGCTCGCCGGGTGGTTTCGCTGGGTGATCCTTCTGAGGTGCGTTTGGAGGGGGTGGATTTCTTGTTGTTTCATGGGACGAGTTTGATGGATTTGGTTAGTTCGGTGCCGGGTTTTGATTATCGTCGTCCGGTGGAGGTTATGGAGTATCAGTTGCGGGCGAGGCATCTGGCTCCGGAGTATGGGAAGAGTACGCCTATTGGGCCGGAGGTGGAGGATTGGCTGGTGGTGGAGCGTGTTCCGGACGTGTTCATCTCTGGCCATGTCCATGTGCCCGGGTCGGGGGTGTATCGTGGGACGACGATTGTGAACTGTGGGGCGTGGCAGGGGCAGACTGATTATCAGAAGCGTATGGGGTTGGTGCCGCAGCCGGGGTTGCTGCCCGTGATCAATCTCCAGTCGCTGCAGGTGCGGATGATAGACTTCCGGTCCGAATAGAAAGTTGTGAAGGGTCTCTGGAGTTCTGGGATGCCCCCGGGGAGGTCGAGAAAAGATAACGGAAAAGGAATAGTTAGCAGAAAAACAAAGTTAGTGGAAGAACAGCTTGGGAAGAGAAAGCTTTCTCTGGGATTCGCCGGGTCTGTCGCGCAAGGATGGTGCGATTTCAAAAATATTCTAGAATTCTCGGGTCTTCACATTTCATCAGGGAAACGTTACTGTAGACGGTTGGCCGGTCACAGATCATTCCGGAGGATTAACACGAGGATGGACAGTTTTCTGATTCTAAGGCGATTCCAGGGCGATTTGCAGGGGACGGTCAGGTACGGTCTCGAGTAACGGGTTGCCTGGATGGGAGTACCTTGGGACATCCACACGAGGGTCGTGTGGAGAGATTGGAGTCTGGAACCTGGCGTGTTTCGGGAGCACTAGGTTCTCGGTTAGAGAATGCTTATGCCCGCGGCCGGGCTCAGGCCCCACTTGTAAACGGGGGTCCTGGAGCGTTGCCGAACGATGGCGATAGGGGCGAGATGTACGCCGAGCTTGAGAGGGCGTGCGACGAGCTTGACAAGACCCTTGAATTGTTGAAGAAGGCGGGCTATACCCTGCGCGAGTTTTCCAAGTCCTTGGAGACGGACCCTACCGGGATTCTGATGACCCACTACCCGGAGGGGTATATGATCTATCCGGACGAGGTCAACAAGACCCCATGGGACTATCCGTCGCTTAGGCCGGTAGTTGACCTTGACTATCTGGTTGAGCTGTTGAGGAGGGCCAGACAGTTGAAGCGGGCCAAGATGGACATCGAGAGACGACTAGGAAAAAAGCTCGTCCCGCTATCGTAGAGCACTGCTTGAACACTTTCCCCAGGATTGGTTCTAGGCCACTCAGCCTTGAGCATTAGGGCTCAATTCATGAGGTTCAGCGCCCGCTAGCAGGCGACAAAATCCTCACTTGACTAGGACTTTTGTTTCCTCGATCAGTTGTTTTCTGAAGGTCGCTATGGTTTGGTTAGTAGTCTCGAAGATGATTGCTGGTCCTGTCTCTTCCACGAAGTACATGTCTACTGTCCCGAATGCTTGAAGTCGAGCCGAGACTTCGGTCGCATCTCCAGATACAGGAGAGAATTTCAGAGCGAAAGCGGGCTCCATGGTGTAGAAGGGCTTGTGAACCTCAGTGAACTTTTCCAAGTATTGTGACAGCCAACTGACGAGCAATTGAAGATCCTCTATCATCAAGCCGTATTTTGCTTTGCGCGGTCTTGTGATTCGAGAGCCGAAGGCCTCGATGTACAAGTCGGCCTCCAATCTTGGCATGATGGGGCATTCCAGATTTTCAATCCCGAAGGATAGACTTGGATCCGGTTCTCCATCCACCTTTGAACTAGATAGTCGTGCCACTGTAAACCGCCACTCCTGTAGTGCGTTACGAGACGAATGGGGGATTAATTGCTTGAGACGTATGGAGGCCCGGGAGGGCAAGGAGAACGTGCTTAGACGGGCCTAAGGCCGTAAGCGTTTGGGAATAGCCAGTCTAGGACTCGAAGAATGTCTGGAGTAATATCGCACCAGAGATGGACCCCTCCAGGGAGACAGTCGATCCTACCGTTCGATAGTCTCACCTTGAAGCCTTCTTGGCCACGATTCAAAGGCTCGAAGCTTAGCGGTTTTAGCAGATCGAAGACTTTCTTGACCTCCGCTTCAGAGACGGGCCTGAACTTCTCTCTGTCCCGGTAGACGAGCATGGACAAATCTCTGTGTCCCAGTCCCGAGACGCGTGGGCTGTCATGTCCCGGTGGGAAGTTCAGCTGTAGGAGGACCCCGTAGCGTTGTCCCACCTCAGCCGCGATTCGGTTGATGATGCCGAAAGCTCGGATCTTGTCATTGTCGAGCAGAGCCGCGCATTCGTCTTGTCTGGTTTCGAGGCTTGACCAGAGGTCACGGACGATCCAGCTCAATCGTCTTCAGTCCTTTCGAGCAGGACCCGTCTCAGGCTTGAAAGGAAGTTCGAGTTCGGCACAACATACTCGAATCCCATCTCATCAGCTCGCTTCTTCAGATCGGTCTTCACATGGGGAAACAGGCCGAAGAGTCGAATGTTGAATTTCGTCTTCAGCTCTCGCGCGACGGAGAATGGATCATAGTCCGTCGAGGACAGGTCTAGAACGACCAGTTCGGGCCGGTTCTCTGCAACCAATCGTCTCAGCTCGTCAAGTCCCGTTCCGAAGAAGGGATCCGCTCCCGTCTGTTTCGCGAGTTCCGCTATCCGCGAGCGGAGGAACAGGTCAGAAGTCGCCGCGACGAGTCGCAAGGCATCCGGGTCCTGTTTCGCAAACAGTGTTATAGAACGCTTTTTCCTAGGAACTGGTCGCTAGAACCCATGTCTGGAAGCCCCTCGTTCGCCGGGCGTGACATTGTATCAATCCGCGACCTTTCTCGAAAGGAGATCGATCACGTGTTGGACATGGCCGAAGTCATGGAGCCATTGGCGAAGAAGGGGTCGGATATGCTTCATGGAAGGATAATGGCAACGCTGTTCTTCGAGGCGAGCACTCGGACCCGGCTGAGCTTCGAGTCTGCCATGACAAGGCTCGGTGGGACAGCACTCGGATTCGCAGAGACCAAAGGAACGTCCGTGGAGAAAGGCGAGAACTTGGCGGACACGGTTCGCGTGACTGAGAAGTACGCTGATGTCTTGGTGGTCAGGCATCCCTTGGAAGGAGCGGCCCGTATGGCCGCAGAGTTCGCTTCTGTCCCGGTCATCAACGCAGGCTCCGGAGCGGAGGAGCATCCAACTCAGGCGCTGCTGGACCTCTACACGATGAGGAAGGAGTTGGGGACTATTGACGGACTGACTATCGGTCTGGTTGGAGACCTGAGATATGGTAGAACAGTGCACTCCCTGGCTTACGCCTTGTCACTGTACAAGGTCAAACTCGTGCTAATATCACCGGACATTCTTCAGATGCGCAAGGAGGTAGCCGAAGAGGTCTCGAAGAAGATCGAGGTCACCGAGACGCCCTCTCTCAAAGAGCACTTGCGAGAGTTGGACGTGATCTATATGACGAGGGTCCAGAAGGAGCGTTTCGCGGATCTGCAAGAGTACGAGAAAGTCAAGGGCTCATATCGGCTCGTGGCTGAGGATCTGAATAAGACTAAGAAGAGCTCGATTGTGATGCACCCGCTGCCTCGGGTGGACGAGGTGGACCCGAGTGTCGACTCTACAACGCACGCGAAGTATTTCCAGCAAGTCGGGAACGGGGTAATTCTTAGAATGGGACTACTGGGACTGGTTCTCGGAGTTCTCTGAAAGAGTCTGAGTCAGCGCTTCGTTAATTCCGGCAATGTACAACGTATGTTCTATGTATCCATCCAAACCCCTCCAGTGCAAGGGAATGTCGTGCTAGGCACACCAAACGAATCACATCTCATCCAAGAGTCTTTCTTTGTTTTGATACCTCCAAGACAAAGACCAGAATGCTCAGCGCAATCATGGCAATCACAAACACGCCAGCCGGGACGATCAGAAGAAGCCCTGAGGGTGCCGCGAAGATAATCACCAGTCCGAACAATAGCATAATGGATGCCACAACGGAGGCGACTGCAGATTCGGTCGTCTCCTCAAACTGTCTTCGGCGAATCTCATGTGCTGAGAGTTCGATACTTGCCTCAAGTCTGTGTCTACCGTCCCAAAACAACCAGGCTAACGAGCTGGCAAAGCTCAAGGTTGGAATCAGAAGACCGATGGGAAGAAGATAATCTAATGGAGCGACGGCAGGGATAAGCTGGCGGCAACAATCCTCATACATCCACGACTGACTCATGCCTAGGAACATCAATCCAACCATCATCCAGGAGCCAACTCCGAAACTGATGAACATCTGTATCCAGGCTGAGGGCCGTCCTATGGGTCCACTCCAGACGATACCGAGGACGATCAGGACTAGGCTGGCAATGAGGAGATACTGCATGGTTGAGAGGATGGTGTTCCATGACGAAACAAAAGCGGTCTGATTACCGGTATAGTAGGGACCGAAATGAGGGAGTTCAGCAAAAATGATACCTGTTGCGAGACCTGCCGCCTGGAGTCTCCAGTCCAATTCTGAATCTACATCAAATACTCCGGACCCACATTCAAACCTATTCATTCTTGGCTAGCGAGGAGGAGAACGATTCTCGCCGAGACCATCAATCGATTAACTGTTCTGCTTGGCAATTCGGTCCTCTTCAAGAAGGGGCAAGTCTTTGGCCTGTGCGTATCTCAACCAGTATCCTGTAATCAGTGACGTTACTATTGCTATCAGGACAAGAGCAACGAAGAACGGCTCAGAGATTAGCCCGGCCCCAAAGGCGATTGTAGCGAGGACTATTCCCGGTCCTCCTCTTGCGTTTAAGCCAATGGCAAGATTGACACTGGATAGCCAGCTTTTTCTGATGAGCTTGCCAACTCCCAGGGCTCCGGCAATCTTCAGGCCGGAGGAGAGGAGTAGGAATCCGAGAAAGATGACAATGTCGAACTGGTGGATTAGATCGAGTTCAAGGCCAACTATTGCGAAGTACGCTGGGGTGAAGAGTGCGAGTGAGATTTTCTTGATGCTTCCGGTAGCTTTGGCGAACGTGTCTTGTGGGACGGTGCCGATTGCTATGCCGGCGAGGAAGGCGCCGAAGACTATGTTGATGTTGAGGAGTGCTGCTGTTGCGACGAATAGGAAGCAGAGGAAGAGGGCGAATCTGGAATGGGATGTTTCCATCAGGAACCGTGCCTTCGACTTGCTGAGCCATCGGAGAATACGGGGTAGAACGAGTAGTCCTGATACTAGGAAGACGGCTGTTAGAGCGATCGTCAAGGTTATCGATGATGCGGAGGGTGTCGATGCGCCAGCCACTCCTGTAGCTATGGCGAGTCCTGCGTAGAGGATGCTGTCTTCCACGGTTGCGATTGCAAGTACGATTCTGGCATAGCGGCTGTCCATTATCTTGAGGTCGAGGAAGATTTTCGAGATGACCGGTATCGATGTGACTGCCACGGCGATGCCAATGATTATTGACAGTGAGAAGGGGTTGCTGTTGGGGCCCGCGTAGGCGCTGAAATCGTACACTCGTGAGACTCCGAGTCCAATTAGGAAGGGAAGAATCGTGGCCCCGAGAAGAAACGCGACTGCGGTGCGCTTGTCTTCTCGGCTGAATGTTCCGTGGATCTCTACTCCGGAGACGAACATCAAGAGGATGAGTCCGAACCATGATACTAGGGAGAGGAGTTGGCCTTCGGAGGGGTAGGCGGAGAATATCCAGTTCTCACTGGCAGGAAAGAGATAGCCGAAGACGGTTGGACCCAACAGGAGTCCTCCAAAGATTTCCCCGATGACGCGTGGGAGCCTGATCTTGTCGAAAAGGAGGGAGCAGATGTAGGCTGAGAATAGAAGGAGAACGAGCGCGATAAAAAACCGCGTCAGCTCAAGATTGTTCAGGGTTATGGTTTGGGCGAGAGTCAGACAGTCGACCTTCGAGTTGGGAAGACCTGGACCCGAGTTCAGATATTATACATTGATTGGGCTCACAGAGCTATGAGAAATCGTAGGGGATGATGTGATCCAGGTCTCTTTTCCGCGCTTCCGATAGCATGTCCAAGGGCAGCATCCTTCCCCCGAGCTTCGAAAGAATTGTCAAATGTTCGAATCCACATTTATCGCATCTCGCCTGGACCCCTTTGTTCGTATTGTAGCATCGTCTGCAGCGGGAATAGAATGACGTGAATGTGAAGTAGCGGACGCCGGCCTCTTCCAGCTGTCTTGAAATCTTGAGCAACGCTGACTTGTCTGCTCTTGCTCCTCCCATCAATGGGAGTAACGAGCCTCCGTCGAATACTCTCTGCAACTCTCCCTCGACTGAGGCCCGCGTTGTCATTGGAACTTTCTGGGTAAGCGGGATCGCGGGCACGTCATTATAGTATGGATACTTTTTCGATCCTTGATAGACAACGGTTGAGAATCCAAACTTCTCGGCGTCTATGGAGGCAAGCCGGGCTGATGCTTGGGGTGAAGAGTGGATGCCTACTCTTACTCTGATATCGCGGGCATCGGCCTCTGCTACCGCTCGCCTCGCCGCCTCTACGATCTTCCGGGAAAAAGCGATGTTCGATTTCTCCCAGATCTCGTTCTGAGTATGATATTTGACCGCCTCTGCCAGTCCCAGAAGCCCCATCTCTCCCTGAGTTCTTCTCGAATCGTAATAGGCTCCTCCGTCTGCCTGCCATGCCATGAGTGGCAAGACTCCTTCGGACACTCTCTCGTTGATGGCTTGTTGTCTGAGTTGCAGAGCCTTTACTGCTTCGAGGGTTTCGGACTGGACCGCCTGGAGGAACCGCTCATCCTTTCCCGATGCTTCATAGGCGGCTCGGGGCACGTTAAGCTGCACGGTTCCGATAACAGCGCCTGCCCCTTTCGCTGCGTCTCTGTCTTCGAGAAGAATTGGTCCCTCAGACGATATCGAAAAGGTCTGTTCTGAGGGTTGTATCAAGAAGTTGGGAACCGAGTATTTGGCGGAACTCTCGAAGGCGAGGCCGAGAAGCTCGTCCGTGGTCTCTGTCTTCCCATTGGGGGTCCGCACAATGACGGATGGATTGAGGATAGGCTGCTGACGGCCAATTTCTAGACTTGCGTCGATTATTGTTGTGAATAGCTCTTCGGCTTCTCGTGAAAAGTCGGCGAAGATTCCTTCACCTTTGCCGTCGAGACCTACTGCTTCTCGATTCTGCAGGTGACTCGGGATCAGATGGTCTAGCCCTATTGTTACTTGGGCCGGGATTGTGTTGGAGAAGCCGTCCCAGTTGAGGTGGTAGATGAGCCGTCTGATCGCGTCTTGGACGCGTTGACGTGGGAGTCCTCTGATGAAGGGTGCGAGGCTGATGTTGAAGTGATCGAAGACCTGTTCGCTGGAGACTTCTCGTTCTGCGGTTCGTACGATCTTCAGGATGGACTCTAGAGCATCTTCGAGAGATGATGGAGGGCTGGTCGCCGGTGTCCCTCTGCGGAAGAAGAGGCTGGTCTCGTGAAAGAAAACGCTAGGTTTCAGAATCCATGACGCTGCATCCTCGAGGTGCATCTGACCTGAGAGATGCGCATCGACTATTGCGCGCGGAAGGCTGTTGAGGAGGACATACTCCTCGGTGACTTTCTCCCCTGCGGATTTCTGGACCCAGTTCGCGTCTAGGTGTTTCTGGGCTGCTTCCCGCAATAGCATTGTTACATCGTTGACGGGTAGTCCCAGCCGTGTAAGTTTGTGGCGATACTCCTCTAACTTCCTCTCGATGAGGATCGTGTTGACCAGCTCTCTAATCAGGGGAGCGCTGAGATAGACGATCCCGAACTTGAGAAGTCTATCTTCTGCCTCTGCGGCGACTTCGTCCGCGAGAGTTTGTGGCATTCCCGCCTCGGCGACAAGTGATCGGGCGATTCTGGTACGGTCGAACTCATCGATAGTCATTCGGGAGGTGCGGACGAACATTCGGCCGCGCTTCGTGGCGATATACTCTTCTAGGTCCCGAGAGAACTCGACCAGAATCTTTCCAAGCTCGGTTATGCTGTACTTTTTCGTGCCTTTTTCGATCAAAACCAGACCGGCCTTCCTTAGCGTCTTGAGGTGGTAGACGAACTTGCCGGCGTCCCGTACAGGATCGAGCTTCACCTCGTACATTATTTCAGTATACGGGAGGGGACCCTTCGACACGAGGAGCTTGAGAACGTGCAGCCGGACAGGAGCAGAAGCAGCGTCAAGAACCTCAGAGCTGAAACGCTCATAGGAACGCTGCAAGAAAGGATCCTGTGCCGGGTCATGATTCCCTGTTTAAAAAAGTAGTGTGAAATGACTAGTCAGCACGGTCCTCTTCGAGGAATTTCGGTGGCCGAAAAATCGTAGACGGTTACTCGACGATTTTCAGGTTCTTGAGCGGGACCCAGCCTGTTTCGTTGGTCATGTTGGTGACCCAAGCCCAGCCGCTCTCAACTCTCTCTATCCTCACTATCTCGCCTTCCATCACGGACACTTCACGTGCCACGTAGCTCTGCTGGGCAATCGCGGCATCACCGTCTATCATTACACCATTCTCAGGGACCCAGCCCCGTTTCCCATTCTGGCTTTCGCAGAACACCCATCCCGGCCACTCATCGTCCCTCCTCGTCACAATCTTCAGCTTGTCGCCCGCGTCCATGACCAATGGATCAGGATACTTCATCTCGTAGCCGGCAACGACGAGTGCCATCTTTCCAGAATCGACTTGCTGCAAAATGAACCACTAGATCAATGGTCTTGGAGCTTTTAAACTGAGACGGTTTCCGGCACGAACGATGGGCGCCGTTGCGCCTTCTAAATGTGTATTGAAAGCGGGGGAAGGGTCTGATAGTTCGGCTCGATCTCTGTCTTGGTCCATTTGGGCGTGAGGCTGTCCACGGTCTTCAGGTATTCTCGGCTGTCATAGTCCCACCCGGTCTCATTCTTGTACTGTTTGTAGGAGAATGTCTGCGACTGAATGGTCATAGGGTCGATGATCAAGTAGGAATAGTTGGTTAAGACTCCCTTCGACACTAGCAGTGATAGGAAGGCGAAGAGATTGCTGACTTCGACTTGTGGGAGATATATTCTGACCGTCATCGAGTTCAGACCGGTTATCAGAGAGTAGCTCTGCACGATCGGAACCTCCGATATTGCGTTCTCGACCGCCCGCATAGAACTCTCACTCTTGAAATCTAGGCGCACATCAAACAGCTTGGATATCTGGGGAGCAAAGGGCAGCAGATCTATCACATACTCCTGGACCAGTCCACGGGCGACCAGCTTGTCGAACCGATACTTCGTCGCAGGCAACGTAAGCGACAGGAGTTTCGATAGATCGGCCAGAGTCGTTCTCGCATCTTTTGTAAGCTCCTTGAGGATGATCAGGTCTCTCTCGTCGAATGGCTCGGGCTGAGGAGTCGCGTGTTTGGTGGTCTCGGCCTTTGCCCGGACTGCGGTTAGCTTGTCGAGCCATCCTTTCCAGTCGAACTTCCAGGTTCGATCCTTGGGTTTGAAATAGTCAAAATTCGTCAACGGGAATCCTGCATCGCCGAGCCAGAAGACCCGGTACGACTTGACTACTCCACGTTCCAACAGTTGTTCTAGATATAGCTCGAAATCCTGTCGGTTCAGGGTGGGTATGGCATGCTGCGAGTAGTATCCATTAGTGTCCCCGAGGCAGCGAGCGACCTTCAGCCAGAACCCTGGAACCTTCAGCGCTTCTCTCGCGAGCGCCTCCTTTCCAGGATGGGGCGTCGCTAGGACAACAGCTCTACTCAGACCAATCTTGGAATAATTCGGATAGATCCACGTCTTTAGAACTCCCTGATTCTCCAGCTTGGTCACCCGGTTGTAGACCGTGGTGTACGGAAGCTTGGCCTTACGGGCGATCTCGAGCAGGTTTCTAGGGCCATGCTGCTTCATGGTTCTCAGGATCGTTACGTTTTCTCCGTCGAGAAGAGAGACAATGCGATGCACGCTGTCAAAGTACTCGTCTGGGCTGATTGTGCTCAAGGAGTAGCCGAGGAACCCGGCTACCAGCGTGCTTTTCAAGCTTTTTGGACTCCAATCGCTCCCGTCACTTGCCCGAAACATGGAAGAGAGCATGCGCTTGCTACGCAACAACGCATCGAGTGGGACAACAATGTGTGTCATCTATGACTGGGAAGTTAACAGAGTTAGGAAAAAGACCGGCACATCACCACGCTGAGGCATTTTCGATGGGGTCGGGCCGATTTGACCGGCCCGAGAAGTAGACTGGACTCAACGACCAATTCCCGATTGTCGTCTGCCCGCAGTCTCAACTGGCCCTCGAAGGGCGAGAACACACCTGCCCAGCTTCGACTCTTAATCTTTGCCCATGAAACTGGCGTGATACAGGGGATAACTATAAAACCGCTACGGGGGCTATCTCTAGAAGTCTAGAGCTACCATGGGAAAAGTAATGATCTCCTTGACTGATGAGGCGGAGGAACTTGTAAGGACCGAGGTAGACAAACAATACTTTGGCAGGACGGGAGGCTTCAGCATATTCTTCGAGAAGCTGATACGCCAATACTTCAACGGACTCATGAAAGAGACCCGAGAGAAGAAGCCAAGATAGACCAGATCGAGTTTCAACATTGCATTGTCCCAGTTGAAAGACTAGTTCGGGACCTAGTCTGGTCCTAAGCCGGATCCCGGAGTGGTCGTTGAATGGTTTATTTGTGCACCGATCTCATCGCCGTTCTAGGGGCGGTGGTCCAGACCACACGAGTGGGGACACCATGGTCTAAGATCTCTGGACTATAGCCAGAGTTAGCATACCTGGCTCGGGCCCAGGTGATCGTGGGTTCAAATCCCACCCGCCCCATCAAAGGTCCCGACCCAGAACTGATTCAAATCTGCTAGCCGGTTCAGGACGAAGCTTGGCCAGGCCAGTGCTCCGCAAAGTATACACTCTCGTTAGAATATTCTGCTTATCGATCAATTGACTGTCCCGTTCGACAGAGTCGTCGGTGCATATGATTCAACACGAGGCTTGTCTCCTGAGATAATGCACCGCGTATTGGAATCAATGCGGATTGCGCTCGAAGACTGCAAGACTGTTCTGGACGCCGGTGTTGGAACCGGACGGTTCGCTGCCCCCTTGATGGAGAGAGGGTTTGACGTATATGGCGCTGACATTTCGATACCGATGATGGTCAAGGCAAGAGAGAAGGGAGTTGTACAAGTGATAAGGGCGGACGTAAGGAACCTACCGTTCTCTGATGATGCATTCGACTCTGTCTTGATAGTGCATCTACTCCATTTGGTTGATGATTGGCTGAACGTTGTTCACGAGGTTGGCAGAGTCGCTCGTCTCGCTGTGTTATCTCTTGTCGGAGCATCCTCAGGCTTCAGGGTAAGGCAGAATTATCTGAAGCTGCGCGAAGAGCTGGGCTATCCACTGCTACGGTTCAATGAGGCCGAAGAGGGTCTGCGCAAGGTTCTGCCTCCCCAAAGTCTACTATTGGTAGGCGAGTATCAAATCGAGGTGAACTGTGACGCGGCTATTGCGTCGCTTGACAAAGGTGATTGGGCGATAACTTGGGACGTTCCGAGAAAGGTTCACGAGAGAATAATCGAGAAGCTAAAGTCGGAGTACACCGGGAAGAGGCTCTATAGGAATGATACATTCGAAATTGCGGTCTGGAAACCCCAGCAACTCCGAAACTTCAGGTCGCTGAAATAGCCATCCGATCTATCTTCCACCATCAACACAGCGGGAAAAGGATAACGTCGAAGAACGCGGCCGATATCTGATATTTGATACAATAGCGATTGTTAGCCCCAAAACCAGCTCTGGTATGGGTCCCACCCGCCCCACCATCCGATATAGATGAAAGGGAAAGTCAAGAGCGTCGTCTTCCAAGACGCGAAGCGATGGCGAAGATGGTTGAGGGTCAACCATCGTAGGAAGAGCGAGGTCTGGCTCGTCTTACCAAAAAAGAGCGCAGGGGGCGACTCGTACAGGGTCTATTACAACCAGGCGCTGGAAGAAGCTCTTTGCTTCGGGTGGATTGACAGTCGAATCAGACCCTTGGATGAAACAAGAAGTCTTGTCCGCTTCACACCTAGGAAGAGCAAGAACTGGTCTCGTTACAACATCGACAGAGCTCTGGAATTACTTAGGAAGAGGAAGATGACTGAAGCGGGGCGGAAAGCTCTCCCTCCAGACGTGATATCAAGCTTGAGAAAAAGCAAAACTGCATCATCACCGAGGATTACAGAGTAGTTCCCACGACCAAGCTGAAGGATTCCTGACGGTCGTAGTTATCTATCCAGAAGCTTAGCTGATTGCTTTGGCTTGCGGGCTGTTTCGCGCTTAATCCAGTTTAGATAGTCGGCATTACCGCGTAGAACTGGGAATGCCAGAATCTCCGGGGCATCGTAAGGGTGAATTTTCCTGATAAAGGCCTCTATCCTTCGATAGTCGTCTGCTCTGGCTTTGATGAAGCAGATCCACTCTCTTGCGCGTTCAATCCTTCCCTTCCACCAATATGTGCTCTGGATGGGACCCAAGACTTGAACACAGCTAGCAGCCCTTTCGTCTAGGAGTTTAGACGCGATTTTGTCGGCTCTTTCTTTGCTGTTCACAGTAGTAGAGACTTGGATGAACTCAGTCATTGGCCTGACCACTCGTTAGACCCCGGATCCTGCACGTGTGGCTGTGCTCCAAAGTTTAAAGGAATGACCGGCTTCGAGGATCAGGCGTTGGTATAGATTTGACGAGCACTATGATGCCTCGCTCTGCTGACTATGAAGTGAAGCTGACTCCTGATCACGAGAGTCTCCGGCATACCATAAGGGATTTTGCCGAGAAGGAGATTCGTCCCGTAGCGTTTGAGATTGACCGGAATAACAAGATACCCAGAGACCTTCTGCGAAGGATCGCAGGAGTTGGCCTAACCGCCATCACCTACAAGGAGGAATACGGTGGTCTCGGTGGCGACCTTCTCTCGATGGTTATTGGCATCGAAGAGATAGCACGCGTCTCCGCAGCTTGTTCCACAGTCTTCGTTGCTAGCCATCTAGTTTCTGAACCGTTGAACGAATGGGGGTCAGAGGAGCAGAAGAAACGGTTCCTCGTCCCGATGGTGTCAGGGGAGAAGATCGGGGCCCACGCGATGACAGAGCCTGGGGCCGGGTCTGATGTGGCAGGGATCAAGTCCACTGCCAAGCTTCACGGGACCCACTGGGAGATTAACGGCCGGAAGACGTTCATTACGAACGGTGAGATCGCGGATCTCTACCTAGTCTTCGCTAGAACCAATCCACCGCCTAGTAGCAAGGAGCGTCACAAGGGCTTGAGCGCCTTCATTGTCGAGAGGGGTACAGAGGGCTTCCAGGTCGGTAGCCATATCGAGACGACAGGCCTTCGAGGTTCGCAGCCCTCAGAGCTCATTCTGGACCGCGTCAAGGTCCCGCAGGACAATCTTGTCGGGAAAGAGGGCGACGGGTTCTACATCGGCGTCAAGACTTATGATCGGGGACGGGTGGACGTGTCAGCACAGGGCGTGGGTATCGCCCAGGCGGCGTATGAGGCGGCCATTAGCTATGCTCAGACTAGGATGAGTTTTGATAAGCCTCTGATCGACTTCCAGCAGGTCCAGTACAAGCTAGCGGACATGGCCATGGGACTCCACACGGCTCGCCTGTTGACTTACTGGGCTGCCTCGTTGAAGGATCAAGGGAAGGAGTTTGTCAAAGCGGCGTCAATTGCGAAGGTGACCTCGACGGAGACGGCTGAGAAGCTAGCGTTGCTCGCTATGATGATACATGGAGGCTACGGTGTTGCTACTGAATATCCTGTGGAACGTTTTCTGAGGGACTCGCAGATCATAAAGACATACGAAGGGACGAACGATATTCAACGGCTGACTATTGCCAAGCAGCTGATCCGAGAACTCAAAGAATAGAAGTCCTCCGGGTCAAACGATCTAACTGATGGACTAGCCCCATTCAGTTCTTGCCGGCCTGAAATTCCAGCTTCATCCTTCCGACATGGTCTAGGAGTAGATCTACAGCCGCTACGAGACTTGCACATTTTGTCTTTTCAGCTGTGAGGGCAGCTTCCAGGTCTCTGAACTTGCTTGGGGCGCTGTCGAGGTCCCGGCTTATCGATCCAAGGGGCATGTAGTCCACTCTCCGAGGCATGGTCGCGTACAACTCCCGTTGCATCCGGTTGATCTGGCTTAGCTTAGCATCATCAGTCGCGGCGAGCCAGGATACCTCCCGGGCCGCCCTTGCACTATCGTAGAGCTGGTTCTGCAGCTCAACGTAGTTATTCCAGTAAGTCAGCCAAGACTCGTTGAACTCGTCTAACAACTTTTGGATACGATTTCCCTGTTGACCGGTACTAGACGGCAAGACAGAACGGAACCTCAGGTGCACTTGAGTGCAAAAAGGTTTGGAAGGGCGGGAACGTCAAAGCCTCAATCATCCTCTCGTCTTTTCACGTGCAACTTCGAGTGGACCAGCAGAGTTACGTTACTTGTAAGACGTACAGGGGGAAATGGGGCTTGTCGATGCCTGATAGGAACCTCTTCCGTCTCGTACACCTGCCGCCGGACTTAGCGAAGCAGCTCAGAGATTCTGTGGATGAGGCGTTCCAAAGCCTTGGCGGTGCAACGGCCGAGCTGATCCTTCACTATGCGAGGAGGAGACACAACGTGGACATGAAAGAGTTGCCTCTGGGTATCGACGAGCTTGACAATGCCTTGAAGGAGATTCTGGGAAGCGGAAGGAAAATGGTCGTAAACCATTGCGCTGAGATACTAAGCCGGAGGCTCGGCAAGGACATCGTCGCAAAGTCAGAGAAGCTCTCGGACATATTCAAGCAGGTTGCCAAGATCTATCAGAGGCGAGCAGCCACAGGCGATAGTCCCACCACCCTGTTCGGCGATATGGAAAGCGTCGAAGAGACCATAGTGTCACACAACGTGATCGATTAGATCCTTACACAAGCTAACCCCTGATTATCGGATCCGGTCGGAATGTCGAAGAGACTCGCCATCTAGCCTGTATACGTGTTGACCGTCAAGCCTCTTGGCGCCGAGCCCCTCATAGAAGCGCATGGCCTTGCTGTTCCATGTCAACACAGCCCACTCCATTCTTCCACAGCTTTGTCGATTGGCCTCTTTGACGCATCTCATGAAGAGCGCCTTTCCAACTCCTCCTCTTCGACTCTCTTCGCGGACGAATATGTCCTCCAGATACAGGGTTGGCCGTGCGAGGAACGAAGAGTAGGTGTAGAAGTACAACGCATAGCCTACCAGTTTCTTTCCGATTCGAGCGACAAAGACGTTGGCCATTTTCCTGTCGAATATGTCCCTGACGAGCCTACCCTTGGCCTCTAGGTCCGGAGGTTCTAGGCGCTCGAACCTTGCGAGGGCGATGACCAGGTCGACAATTGCCTTGGCGTCTGCCCGGGTTGACCTGCGAACAGTAACGCCCAAACTAGCTTTCGTTTTTGGTCCTGGCAAGATGGTGGGTCAGACCTCGGCTCGACAACCAATCTTTTAACAACCTTCACATCAAGAAACAGCCACCTTGGAATGCGGCAAACACACCCTCGTAACGCACATCGCTGTCCTCCATCACAGCTCCGCGCTTCTAGTGAAATACAGCACAGGTCACGATGGTCAGCCGGGATGGTTCTTGCCAAACGATGATCTGCGCCACTTGGAACATCCGGACCAGGCGGCCAAGCGGATACTCAAGGAACATGTAGGTATAGAAGACGCTACGCTGAAACTGGTCGAGATCGAATCCTTCGTCGGAAACAATGAGACCTGGCATCTCATCTTCGACTATCTCGCATTTCCCAGAACAATGAAAGTAACAACAGGCAGACCGGTATCAGACGCAAAATGGTTTGAGATCGATAAGCAACCGGCCGCCGAAGAATTTGCTCATCACGGCTGGGGAAAAAGCGTACTGCTCAAACATGCACTCGCCAAAGCCCAACCTGCCCCCACGACATAGAACGTCTCCGCTGAATCCAGAAACTGTCTATCTCAGACAGCTTCGGCCTTTTCAGTCATGCAGGGCAGATCTCACTGTTCGGGGGTTAGAAGGGCCTGCACTCCTCTTGCGGGGGGTCTATTCGGAAACTTCCTTCTAATGTAACGGGACAAGAGGAATCCTTGGAGGACTATGGAGAGAAACGCTACTCCCAAGACCATTGAAGTAATCTTGTCTAGGGACTGAACGCAATCTGCTACAGGAGTGGGAGTACAACTCTTCAAGGATGCGACTAGGGCAATCGAAAGTGCCCCTCTCATTCCTCCCAGCATGGCAACATTCTTCCAGGATCTAGGAATCCGCTCTCCGTTGACACGCGATATTCCGAGAAGAGGATAGACCGACGACAGACGAGCGATTATTACAGCCCCGAATGCTATTCCGATGGGCACAAGGTCGGCAGTAATTGTAGCTAGGTTTGTGCTGAGCCCGATATAGAGGAAGGCAAGAGAGTTTGCGATGAATCCTATGATCCGCCAGAAGTTCCTAACAGTCCTCGTCGTTTGGGGTCGGACCCAGGTCTTGATCGTCGAATTACCATAGTACAGCCCCGCTATCGATACCGCGACGAGACCCGAGACTCCCAGTACGTCCGCGACCGTGTAGGAGCCATAGACGGTAGTGACCGTCACCATCGTCTCGGACATCGGATCGTCAACCAGTCTGGACGCCAGATGGGCCCCTATGGCGACTACAATTCCTACAAGGACGCCTCCGCCGAAGATTGTTCCGAAGTTAACGAGTGCTCCGATGAGCGACTGTGAAGAGACTCCGATTGATGTAACGACTATTGTGAAGATTATGATCCCAGTGGCATCGTTAAACGATGCCTCGACCTCCATCAGAGTCGAGAGCTTTCGCGGAAGACGCGCTCTACGGAAGATTTCGAGAACCGTCGCGGTATCCGTGGGAGCAATCAGGGAGGAGAAGACGAAGGCCGAGACTAGTGGCAGCTCGGCTATCTGCCAGAGGAGAAGCCCTCCCACAACGGTTGCAATCCCAACGCCGACAGTGGCGAGTCGCAGAGCAGGCGTGAAGACTGCCCGGAATTCTTCGTAGCGAATATTCATCATCGTCTCGAAGAGGAGGGGTGGCAAGACAAGCCCGACGAAGAGCCCTCCCCCGATCAGGCTACCATACAACAGATTGACGTTGAGTATCGAAGAGAGGGATGAGCCTGCTATTGCAACACCAAAAAAAACCAGAATGATAGTATAGGGAGCTCTGGTCCTACTGGAGATTATGGCGGCCGCGAGGGAGATTGCCAGAAAAGCAGTGATAACGAACTCGAACGATGCCACGGGCGTCACACAGGAATGATCGAGATAGTCTCACTACTCGTTGGCTTTCACACATCACACGTTCTGCCATGATTAGAATCCTTCGGGACCTACAGGCTAGTGGGCATTGGGCTCATTTTGACGGTGGGCAGTGGCATTACTTGTGTTCTCATGTGTTCAACAAGATTATCTGCGAGCCAGTAAAAGTGGTCTCAGCGAGAAAATTTGGGAGAGGTTGCAATGAAAAGACCTGTAGTAGCTTGCATGTTTTGTCTTGTTAGTGGTGTGGTCGTTGTGCTGCTGGCCTCAATGGTTTCAATTAACAGCTTCCTCTTTCTTCCCTCGATGATATCTGGAATAATCGTCCTGATCGGTGGTGTGATGCTCTACGAGAGGCCAAGCAGTCACTCTCTTTGGAGCGGCCTCGTGATTGCTGTTGCCGTCGCGGATCTTCTTGGAGTGCTTTACTTATTCATGTCAGCTCCTATTGCTCCTGTGAGCCCCAACGGTAGTAGGATGTCTCTGCCTTCCCAGTCACTCCTTCCAACACTGGTAGCATCTTCGGGGCCTATACTAGGCTTGATTGGAGGAACAGTAGGACTAGTTTGGAAGCCGCTAAGCGTTCGATCCTCTGTTCGAAGTTTGCCCGTGTGACCATGTTCTGTCGTAAAGCGTCAACGACGATCTAAGAGAGTAGCTTGCGGAGGCCGGGCTCTAGCTTGATGGTCCATTCGGCTAGTTGGATGAGCAAGTTCCGTGGTGTATCTCGCATCTGCAGGTCGTGTTGTCTTAGCCTTTTCTGCCGCTTCCTGAGATTCCGAGTATTCTGAGTCTCGGTTTCGCTTCACCAGTCATTTGCGATATCATATGTTAGACAAGGGGACTTGCGACTGAGCTGGATGATACGAATCCCAGAGCGGCTATTGTTATTGCGTAGGGGGTGCCGGGCTTGGACCGAAGCCTGGTGCAGGGGCTGGTCCCGATGGGGTGAGGGGCACAGGCGTTTTTGTGCGCCTTTTTCGGGCATAGAGAAGTATGCCTGCTATGACTGCGGCTGCGATGATCGCTTCGATCGCTATGCCTATTGGTGATAGTAGCAGAGCGAAGAATGAGGATGATAGAGGCTGAACCACGAAACGTACATTCGAGAGTTCAGTAGCGTTGCTTACGTTAGTCCATGTTGCCGAGTCGGATGTTGTGCTGTTTGGTTCAGGCGTTCCCGTTGGGACTATGACCTTTACTTGGCTACTCGAGTCTGAGCCACCGGCGAGTGTGATATTGACTCCAGGTGCCGTAACTGGCACTGAGCCTAGGGTCTGGAAGAGGCCTGGTATTGTGAAGTTAGTGCTTGTTCCAACCGTTGGCGGTTTGATGAATAGTCCACTGAGTGTGCTGATAGACGTTCCGGAGTTCAGGTCGAGATTGCTTGTCATGGAGATTTTACTAACAGTTATTGTGGTCGAGTTGAGGAATAGCTCTGAAGGCGAAATGCTCCCTACTGGTTGAGAACTCATTACAAACTGGAACAACTGATTCTTGATATTGTTCAACTGTGTGTCAAGGTCGCTGACATAGTCGGTAGCGTACTGGACAACAAGTTTGCCAGTCGACCCTGTGTAGGTCACATTTGCAGACTCTCCTGTGACCAAGTTCAGCACAGATCGGATGATCGAGTCTAGTCCGGAAGGAATAGAAGTGCCTAGCGTGTTTTCAATTGCTGCGACAAAATCGGTGGCGCTCCCCGAGGGCCCGGCCACGAATCCTATCGAAACGCTGGCTGATGCAGAATCAATACTTGTTATCTTCTCATCGAAAGCCGTTACGGTCAGAGCGTGACTTGTCGAGTTTTCTATCTGAGTAATGATGCTGTTTCTCCACGTCGCATTATCGAAGGTCTTGGACCAGGTCGTTTGAAAGATGGTCTGGTTTGCGAAGGGCATGTCGCTAAAACTTGGGTTGAAATAGACTTGTGCCGTTGCATTTGCCTCGATCTTGGTTGGGGTCGTAGAATAGACAAGACTAAGCGTCTGGACAGGAAGGCCTGTAGTGATCGTCAGACTCCCCTGGCCCGACATGCCTGACTGGGTGGCCGTGAGGCTGATCGAGTCTACTAGGCTGTAAGGAACTTGAGTGTAAATTTGAGGAGGTAGCTGATACTGCAGATTCGTGGTTTCGACCACGGCGCTGGCCTGTTGTGAGAAGCTGGACGAGGATTGGATTGCATAGCCTTGTGGGAAGAGCATGCTGATGTTTTGGGGAATCGTCAAAATTGTAGTGGTGTTCCAGCCAACGCCCACGCTCCTGTCGGGGTTAACGGTGAAGAGGAGAGAGTCACTCGGGGATGTGACAGATGGTACTATCGCGCCACGCCCCGGAAAACTGATCATGGAGAACAGGGCTAGGAGTAGAAGGCCTCCGGTAAGACGCCGAGCTCTAAGTTGTCTTGGGGATGCCAAGGAGTGAACAGAATCCAATTCAGGAAGGATCGATTGTTAAGGGTTATGGAACTTGCTAGTGTGCGTCGAACTGGTGTTGGCGTCGGCCTTGCCCTTCTTCTAGGCTTCAATCTGAACGCGAGGAATAGGACCATTAGAATACCACTTGCCAACGCTCCGCCGGCAATATAGTTCCAGTAGAGAGTGGGTGGTCGAGCAAATTGGAGCTGGACAGAGTGCGTTCCATAGGGTAGAAGGAAGTAGAGATAGTAGTTGTCCTCATCGTCCTGTATTTTCACATCGTTACCGCGTACTCCGTCAACATAGACAAGGGCCGACGGACCCGAAGGTACGGCTGACTTAGGTATTGTAACGTTGAGGACCCCGATAGGTCCAATCTCCGTGGCTGAGAAGCTGACGGTGGTGCCACCGTCAGTGGACAAGAGAACGGATGATGTTAGGACAGTAGCGTTTCCGGTAAATTCTATTGAAACCGTTCGGCCGCTAGAATCGACGGTTGCAGTGGAGGTTATCCACAGCGTTCTGATGCGAATATTCTCACTCGTCCCTCTCCCGTCGATCGTGAGCGTTCCTTGAGAAGGCGATACGTTGAATCCTAAAGGAGCGTTCATGGTGAAGAGATACGTGCCGTTTGGCTCCTCAAATACAATGTCAGGCCTCTGAGAGGTCAGGGTCGTTCCGTTGAGCGTAACAGACCAGGATGTCTGATTGCCCAGTCCGTTTTCGTTGAAGACTACCGGGTATTGTGTTGGGGGTGGTTTGAGCTGGATCATTGTCGCGTTTCCATCGTTGAAGACGCCCTGGTAGTACCCAGGATTCGCGAGCGAGTAGTTGGAGACTGACAAGGTTGCGGATCCTCCTAGAAAGGAGGCGCGGACGTCGGCCTCAGCTCTATCCCAACTGTCGACCACATGGTGGCAGTTAGGATTGCAGACCGTGCGCTCGTGGTGGGCTGAGCCTATGCTCCACTCTCCGAAGACGGGGCTGTATCCCATGTCCCAGACCCGGACATGGTCTCGAGGGCCGTAGCATGGGATCCCGTTTAGGTCAGGATGTTCGAGTGTGTAGTTGTATTCGTGGTCGTTGAGTGTTTTCGGTCCCGAACAGTAGGCTGAATCGCTCCAGCCCGCGATGTTTGCTGCAATCCACCAAGATGGGGCGTAGCCGGTAAAGATCAGATTTACCGGGTCTAGACCATCATCCGTCTGAATGGGAACGCTTGGGGTCGTCACTGTTTGGGTTGGAGTCCGTTCTGCTGGCCCAATCCTCGCAAAACCCATCCATGCGAGAGCGTAGAGTAGGACGAGAATTGTTATGGTGCGCAGCAGGTATGTCACAGAGTAGCCAGAGATGACTAGAGCGCTGAGAGCTTTTCAACTTAGTGGGGAGTTTGTGATTTTATCGTCTCTTCATGGCTCGAAGACCGTAATGTTCGGCTATCGTCTTCGCCGCCTTTCTAGGCGACTGGGTCCCCGTGTCGACCGTCAGGCTTCGCTGAAACGGCACCTCCGAATCAAGGTCGAATCTCTTGAACACATTGTTCAGCAGTCTCTTGGTGGCTATCTTCCCAAGTGATTTGCGAGCTTTGCTGCCGACGCGTCTTTCTAGTTCGTCCCTGTCGCATCGTAGGCGGACAAAGCATACCTTCCCGCCGTGTGAATTTACCTTTCGGATGATTCTTCTGACGAATGGGTCATCAGTCGTCTTCCCGTAGACAAAAGTGAATATGGTGTCCACCCCTTCCTTCGCTGCTTCTTCAATCATCTCTGCTCGATACTTGTCTATGAGGCGCCAGAAAGGCCTGGTTCCAAACTCGAACAGGGATTGGACGAACTGGATGGAAACATGGTTGTGGAAGAGTCTGAAACCAGTTAGCTTCGCGAGTTCCGTAGCAACTGTCAGCTTTCCGCAAGCTGGCGGTCCGTAGATGAAAACGAGTTTCATTCCAGTTCTCATTTCACGCTGGACATGCTGCTGGATGCTCGTAGGTAGTAGGCCCAGTATCCCTTCCACGGACCATACTTCTCGGCGATCTGGTCAAACCTTGCTTGGGAGAGAGGCTTACCCTGCCCGTAGACCGTGGACGTGGCCTTCAATAGCCGTCTCTCGACAGCCAGTTTCTCCATCCGTCCCAGGCCGCGAAGCATTATCAGCTTTGAAGACCAGCCGCCGATACCGTTGATCCTGTTCAACCAACGCTCCACCTCATCATACTTGGCGGTTCGAAGGAACCGCTCATCAATCTCGCTGAAAGCCTTCACAACTCCCATCAAGAACTCGACCCGCCTCTTGTTCCGGACCAGAGGCATCAACTCATCTTCGCTGGCCTGAGTCAGTCGGGATGGCTCAGGAAAGGCACGATACAATCGGTGCTCAAGCTCCAAGCTGGTCCCAAACTTCTCCATGATCGCCTGCTTGACTTTCTGGGCCGCGCCCATCGGATATCGTTGGGACAGAACGGCCCATGTGGCAGATTCGAAGGGGGTGATGAACTTCACGTGGTGGAGGCCGTAGTACTTCTGCAGGACTGGCGCAAAGTCCACGTCCCCATAGCCGATTCTGTAGAATGATTCCAGATCATCAGAGAGACTCAGGAAGAAACCAATACGATCTATGACAGCGTCGCGAATGCCCGACGATAACGGTCTCTCCGAATAGAGAGTATACTTGAGCCGCGGGTTCTTGATGAGACCCGTCGATCTGATCCTAAAGACGACGGTCTGCCCGCCAACAGCGACTGCTCTGGTCAGTAACTGCTCTTCGATCTGGTGATCGTCCCTCATCGGTGTAAAGGCGCCGAGGAAGTCTAGAGACTTGGCAAAGTCGAAAGGCGGTTTAGGGGTGAGGAACCCCTCTTCTGTGGATAGGCTTGACGTAGTCCTGTCCGCGTGAATCATTGAACTCATCCATGATCCGCGAGACCTATAGGTTTAGCAGAATCTAGACGGCGACGTTCACGATAGGTCAACCTAACGTGTCGAGGATATTAGAAATAGAACCATGCCCTGCAGATCACTTGACAGTTTGAAAGCTTCGAAGTCTATAGGGCAGAGGGACGGTCCGGGTCTTGACTCGGGGTTTCGTGCACATTACAACGCGGGTGTGGAAAGAGATAGACTTCTCAGAGGCACTTCGAACCTTGAGTTCGAGAGGACGAAGCGAATCCTCTCGCGCTATCTTCCTAGCAGGCCTGCCACGATGCTCGATGTGGGAGGAGGGCCAGGCAGGTACTCATTCTGGTTGTCAGAGATGGGTCATTCAGTACATCTTGTCGACATTTTGCCATTGCACATTCGACAGGCACGGGAATTCCAGAGGAAATCAAAGAACCAACTCTCTAGCATCAATCTGGGAGATGCGCGCAGGCTCGATTTCGATGGCGACTCTGCCAACATTGTTCTGCTATTTGGACCATTGTACCATCTTGTGCGAAAGAATGAGCGTCTCAAGGCGCTCTCAGAAGCCCGTCGCGTACTGAAACCGGGCGGCTTGCTGTTTGCAGCAGCTATCTCCAGATTCACGTCAGCCCTCGATGGTTCTCTCAGAGGATTCATCCGAGACACAGAATTCATGAAGATAATCATACAGGATCTCAAGAACGGCCAACACAGGAACCCCTCGAACAAGCCCGAGTACTTCACAACCTCCTTCTTTCATCACCCTAAGGAGCTTGAAGCTGAGATGAATCAGGCCAAATTCAAATCGGTCAAAGTCTATGGCGTCACCGGTTTCGCCTGGCTGTTGCCGAGATTCGACCAAATGTGGAGAGATCCAGCGCTAAAAGCGCGATTGATGGGCATCTTGGATCGGACAGAGTTGGAACCATCAATGCTTGGGATAAGCGATCATTTGCTAGCTGTCGGAAAGAAGTGAACATGTATTCTGCTAGCTTGGTGGTCTACGTCGGTGAGGATTAGTCCCATTTCGGACCCGAATGAGCTTGGAGCCGCGTGGAACGGACAGTACGCCCGACTTGCAGAGCTTTTCTCTCGAATGCTGCCGAAGCAGAGAGGCGTCATCGTTGAGATTGGATGCGGCAAGGGACAACTTACGATTCCTCTGGCCGAAAGGCTCCCTCGATGCCAGATCATTGGCGTGGATAGATTCAGGGGATCCTACTCTCAAGCCCAAACCGAACTACTATCGAACCTTGCTAGCCTCGGAAAGAACTTGGCGATCAAGGTTATCGTCAGCGACTACCAGGCGTGGTTGAGAAATCAGCAGAACTCGAAATACGACGCTATTATCTCCAGCGAATTCCTCCCTGAAATAGACTCCAAGAGTATGCGCGGTTTCTTCGTCGAGTCATATCGAGTGCTCAAAGCGGGAGGAACCACAATTCACTCGTTCCTATCGCCCAAACCAAGGAACGCGAGACAAAGACGACTCATCGAGGCTGATAGCGACCCAAGATGGACCGAGACTCCGCCAACGGAATGGTTTTCCCCACCTCCAAGGCTGGTTCTAGAATATCTCAGGCTAGCAGGATTCAAGAGACCAATGAGGGCCAGATTGAGGAGCGGACTCGTGATTCGTTCCACTGCAGCGAGGGAGCTTCTGAAAGACTGGGATATACGGCAGTCGTACTGGAAATCCCATAGAGGAACACTGGAGAGGGGAGGCTTGGAAGTTCCGGACTGGCTAATTATGGGCGCAAACAAAATCCCCGCTCAGATTTCTGTGGAGCTCTAGGTCAGGTGTTTCCGGTCCGGTTTACGTCGCCTGGGAAGGTCACTTAGCAGTTTTTCTTCTCACAAGGAGAACCGTCACTGCGACTACAGCCATGATGACGACTGCAACACCTACCAACAGGGTCAATGGAAGGTTCAATGCTCCCGAGGGTGACGAGTCGGACGAGCCTACTGTTACCTGGACGGTCGCCGAGCGGGATAGAGACCCGCTGGTCGCCGTTACGTTGACGGAATAGTTACCGCTTGCGACGGAGCCGTAGAGTCCTTCAGTAGCTGACACTGTCATATTTGATGTCGCCGTTCCCCCGGACGAAAGAGTGACCGACGCGGAGCTAAACGAGACGGTCGGTCCCAAGGGAGAAGCTGAACCCGATAGGGCTAGAGAGCCCGAGAAACCGTTCAAGCTTGTCAGTGCTATGATTGATGTCCCGGACGAGCCCTGCTGGAATGATAGTGAAGTTGGATTTGCTTCAATAGAAAAGCCAGGTGCCGGTGCTGCTTGGATGTTGAAATGTCCTGCCATGTAGGGGTAATGAATTGTGCAGTAGTACATGTAGGTCCCGACAGTGTTCGCTGTGAAACTGATTGTTGCGGTGGTCGTGAAGGATGAGGAGCATGGGTCGGTGGAAGGACAGTCGGTCGTATCGGAAACGCCGTCACCGTCAAAATCGAGCAAGAATCTATGAGGTGCTCCGTCTGAGCTGGAAAGGGCCAGCGTGATGCTGTCACCCTGAGTGACGGCAATCGTTGGGTTTGTGGAATTCCAGTAATAGTAGTAGCCTACGAGGTTGCCGACTAGAGAAATGGTCTTGGTTGATGCATGAGCAGTTGGGTAGAATGTATGAGTCGGCGAAAACATTGGAATGGCCAGTACAACGAGTAGCGAGATCTCTAGGATTTGCAACGCGGGTTTGGTCGTGCTCAAGGGCTAATCTCCTACAGCGATAGTACCTTAATAAGGTATCCCATCAAACCACGAAGGATCTTCGGCCTAGGCCTTGAACATCGGTACACGGCTCATAGAACGGCGCCCTCGAAATATGTCAACACCGCTCGTAATGTAGGCGATAGTACATGGATGCGAGGAGATTCTTTGAACCACCTCATGTTCATTCGGGAACCTCCTTCAGGTTACAGATCAAATATGTTACGCCGCTCCATGTCGAGAGACTAACATGTCATCGGCAACATCAAACAAACCCGCTTGGACCCCGAGCGACGAGCCCACGCAAAAGGATCTCAATCTGCTCAACCAGAGGGTCATTCAGTTCACTGACACCGAGGATACTACGCTGGACGTGTGGCTGGAGCTTGAGAACGCGGACCTCGATGAGGAGGCGGCAAAGTTTCTGAACGCGGGTCTCCTATTCGAGCACTATCTTTCACAGCTGCCAAATGATCCTGCACAGCGCAGCAGCGAACAAGTGGAACAGCTGGAGACGTACCGGCGTGATTTCGAGACGGCACTTGACGAGGGGAGGTCAGCCCTAGCAAGCGCAATGTCCGCCTCTGCGTCTGGAGCATACACAAAGCAGATCAAGACCAGTCTCGGTCCCACCGCCATCCAAGCTATCACCCTTACAGGGTGGTTCTACCTAGTCTTCCACGCCTACACAACCGTCGCCGCTGGTAGTATCCTTGCAGGATTCGCCTACGGGCTCGCGGCCTTCACAGCGCTATTCGCAGGTCTAACTATAGCACGCCTCTTCAAGAACTAGTTCCCAGAAAGATCTCCATCGAGTTGAGGCCCCGGGATCATACGCTCGGCTCCATGACCCAAACTTCTCCGTCTTTCCGATACCCGACCTGATCGAACCTTCAGTTCAGGTGTACATGCAAGAAGGCGGCCAGACGACTGTGCCTATGGAGTAGTGGAATTGTCAATCCTGCTATCGCGACGCTCAATATCGCAATCTGGATGAATAACAGACCCAGGTATGCGGTGTCCCCGAGAAGATAGTTTCTGAAGGCGACGGATGGAACGCCTTCTGGTTGGCCCACGACCACGTCGGCAAGCATCGCTGCAAACTGCGCCACGGCCATCAACGCTGCACTCACGGTTGCCAAACCCACTCTCATCAGCGCAGCCACCAGCAATATCATGTCGATCGATACGAATCCAATGAGTCCATATGCATGTGATGGTGCCGCGGCCCAGAGCCACTTGTCGTCTATGAGTATCTGGACTCCCAATAGACCGGATATTGCGAGTGTCAGAGACAGTGTCGCTTGGACGATTTTCATCCACACTTCCTCACCCCTAGCTAATCGAGTCGGTGCACATACACCAGACAACCTTAGCGTATCGAGTGGTATTGACTGTTCAAGTGGCCTTGCCCAAACCGGTATCTATGAGAACCAGGCGAGCAAATTAAAAGTCATCCAAAATCTCAGTTCATCCCGATCTGATTCCGTGGTCGGATGGTCTCGTTAGCATGGGTGTGTCGTACGATAGCGTCGCGAAGATCTATGATGCGACCAGGTGGGCCGGGGTCCCGGCTCCCGTGATGAAGAACATTCTCGATGCTATGAGAAACGCGTTCAAGGATTGTCGAAACATTCTCGATGTTGGAACAGGGACTGGACGATTCGCCAAATTTTTCGAAGACGCAGGATTCACCGTGTTGGGAGTCGACGTCTCACTATCGATGATGGCTCAAGCCCGAGAAAAAGGCGTACGAAATCTGGTTCAAGCTGACGCTCATCACTTGCCCTTTAGAGACGAATCGTTCGACGGTTCCATCATGATCCATGTCCTGCACTTGGTGGAGAACTGGGTCAAGGTCATTCATGAAGCGGGTCGGGTCACGAGAAACATATTGATCTCGGAAGCTGGCGATGCCGAGGGTTACAGTGCTAGGCAGAGGTACCTGGAGCTCAGAGCCGAGATGGGCTATCCCTTGAAGCGGTTCAATGAGGCAGAGTTTGGGCTTCGCAAGCTGATTCGTCCGAGATTTGTAATTTCGGCGGGTGATTACTGGACTGATGTTAACGCGGATGAGGAGATTAGAGGTTTCGAGGCTCGCAGGTCCTCAGTTATGAGCGACGTGCCAGAGTATGTCCATAAGAAAATCATGCAGCGTCTCCGTGCAGAGCATGGAGGAAAGCTACTCCGGCGTCACGATATCCCTGAAGTCGTAGGCTGGGACCCCGTTCACCTTCGAGAATTTAGAGCGTAGATACTGAGAGCCAGATATCACTCTAACGAAACCAGAACCCATTGCGTGTATTATTGTAGTACTTTCAGGGTCCTGTGCGGACTAAGTGGGACCCGAACTGGATGAGCAGGTCGGATTCGAGGTCGTTCCGGTTTGATACCCAACATCGAGTTTGCTGTCAGCAAGGCCGTGAACGAGTTCTGCCACATATCAGTCCTCTACCGTGAGCTCATGCCTGCAGAACTGGCGACTGGAATCCTAGATAACAAGACCTACGAGAGCCGGAATTCTCGCCTTCGACACGAGGAGCTTCGCCTACAGCTTCAGAAGCTGAGGCCCTTCCCATCCGATCTTGAATGGTACGAGTTCGCCACCGGTCTTATGAAGAGAAGCCCGTTGGGAGGCCTTGAGGCACTATCGACAAAGAGTGGAATCGTGGATCTTTTTCAGGATATCCGGCATCAGGATATCCGGCAAAGACGAGACTTTGGTTTTGAAGAGATTTGGCGAGACACAAGACCCGGCCTAGAGGCGTACAAGGAGAAGTTTGAGTCCGAATGGTTCCCGATAAGCGACCAGGTACTAACACTTCTCTCCTCGCTAGCAAAGCGTCCGTGGACGACGGACAGGATTCGCGTTCACTTCATAGACTCGCTCTATGGTGGATTCGGCTGGAATGATTGCATAGGCTTCGCTCCCTTTCCAGACATTGAGGTTCAGAAGAAGTTCCTTGCCCATGAACTGTCGGAGCTTATTACTCCCAGACGAAGTCTCGTCGAGGCTCTAAGAGAAGCCAAGCTCAACCTTGAGATTGCTCACACGGTTGTCGATCTGCTGGCTTATTTCAGCGTGAGAGATTTTCTGGCGAGGCCTGTCTTTCCCAATGTTGAGAAGAAGGGAATCAAACCCAACCCAAACTATTATCCGGCTGTGGAAGGGCTGTATCTCATGTTCGAACGCTATGCTGAAAACCCGGCGATATACCAAGACTTCCAGGGTCTCGTCCAGGACATTGTAGCGACCTTGAAAGAAGTCTCCATTATTCAATAATAGTGTATTTGGTCGATACTGGTCTCCGGTATTGGAAGGGGCCCGATTATTCGATGAGGTTTGTACTTCTCTTCGAGCCTCTTCATATCATCCGTTGAGAGCTTGACGTCGAGCGAGCTAACCGCCTCCTCTACGTGGTCGACTCTTGTGGCTCCAATTATCGGAGCACAGACGCCTTTGTGTAAAAGCCAAGCCAGGGCGATCTGGGAGGGAGTTACTCCCTTCTCCTTCGCAACCTCTTCAACTCTCTCGACAACATCAAAATCTTCTGGCTGGAAGAATCTCTCTGCAAAGTACTTGTCAGTCCGGTATCTTGGACTGTCAGCCGCCTTTCCTCGCTTGTATCTCCCGGTGAGGAAGCCTCTCGCGAGGGGACTCCACGGCAGTAGACCAATTTTCCTCTCTTTGCAGAGAGGAATCATTTCTCGCTCTTCTTCTCGATAGCAGAGGTTGTAGTGGTTCTGCATGGAGACGAAACGGGCTATGCCCAATCGGTCGCTTGTGTAGAGTGCTTTCGTGAACTGCCAGGCAAACATACTCGAAGCGCCGATGTAGTTGACCATTCCTTGCCGAACTAGATCGTTCAGTGTGACAAGCGTCTCTTCTATGGGGGTGGAATAGTCCCAGCGGTGAATCTGATAGAGATCGAGCCTGTCTGTCTGGAGCCGCTTGAGAGACTTCTTCACTTGATCCATTATGTGGTATCTGGAGAGGCCCTCCTTGTTCGGTCCCTCACCAGTACTGAGTCTGACCTTCGTCGCGATCACAACATCCTCTCTATGATCCTTAAGGAGTTCTCCGACAATCTCCTCGGACCCTCCGGCCGAATACACGTTGGCCGTGTCGAAGAAATTCACGCCAAGGTCAAGAGCGCGCTTCACTATCGGCCTTGCTTTATCGATCTCAATCATCCACTCTTCGGAATTGCCGAAGGACATTGTACCGAGGCAGATACGAGATACCTGCAGTCCCGTGGATCCCAGCCGATTATGCTCCATAGAACCCCGGTGGGTTCTGTCAGTTCTCAGCTCCGTTTAAGAGTTCCATGGACAATCCATTCGACTATCGAATGTCCAAGGGCTTCCGTCTTCCCACTCTGCTAAGGTATGTTTAATTGAGCCAAGGGTCTCATTGTTAGGATCATGAAACTTAGTCGAAGAGTCTATCTTCTCTTGGTCGTCGCTTGTATCTCCGCGAGTGTTAGCGTTATAGTCTACGCAACGGTATCCCAGGTTTTCCCAGCAGTTACCGTGCCAACGTTAACCTTCGCGACCCACCAGAACTGTGCAACTCTCAATATCCAAAACACTCCCCCCGCGGGAACCGGGACGCTAATTGCCAACTGTGTATCAGGAACTTCCACAGTCGCTGCTTTTACTGTAAACCGTGACGGGAGCAGTACACCTACATTCACCATCGTCAAGAGCTCTGGGATCCTCACTGCCGAACTAGGAATTGCTGCAGACGGGAGCGGATGCGGCGCCACCATTACGCCACTGGTTTCGGGAACAGCTGTAAGTTTTAGTGCTGCAGGAGCCTACATCTATTGCCTCACCTACACAGCCTCAAACACAGGCGGAACAATCAACCAGTTTACAGTCGCCTGGTCTCCCTGAGAGTTTCGAAAACAGCACGTCGATAGAGTTCCGCGTGACCCTTAGTACACCCTCCTAACATCATCGCATCGCGGTGCGATTACATCTCCTTGCCTGAGACCGGGATCAGGAGTACGGTTTCAAGCCCAATTTTCAGGTCGATCAGATAGCAATCATGTTGGAGATAAATGGAACTAGGAAGATTATCTGGGTCCAGGTGAGTCCGGCACTCAGGACTGCACCCGCCAATACTTGAAGCGACGTGTGCTGTCCCAGCCGAACTCTGATCAGCCCCACTGGTATCACAAGTAAGTAGAGAAGGCCCCATGCGGGACCAAGCTTGAACACTAGGAAACTGAGGGGCCCTGTGATCCCCGCCGCGTGGACGCTTATCTTCCAAGTGAGTGTTATCAGAAAAAAGGCGGATGTATTGATGAAGTACGCCAGCATTAGACCGCCGAGCAGAATGGGCGCTCTGATCATCACGAGCACTGCAAATCCTGCGAGGTAGCTGAGTATCGCGATCCCGAAGGGTCTTGCACGGGAACGTTTCTCGGGAATATCATAGTCCAATCCTTGCGACCTCGCAAACCCTATGATCGCAACTATGGGCACTATCGTAGCAAAGACAACGGACAGAATCGCTGAAAGAATAGTTGCCGATTCAAGCAGAGCTAATACGACGAAGACAGGTGTTGCGATAATCGGAGCGCTGAGCGAATGCGACAAGTAGCGAAGCGCATCTCGATGAGTTTGTGTCACACTCAATGGAAAAAGAAGGGATTGAAAAAAACTATTGCTCCCTCCTCGCGGTTCACTTCTTTTCTGGTTGGCCGGTTGGGTGCTCACTTGTGCAACATCCGGGTCCGCAACATCCACAGCAGCAACAGCTCATCTTCTCGCTTCACCTCTGTAACTCAGTTACCAAAGTGAAGTATTTAACCCAGGAAGTACCCAGCGAGTAACTGGGTTACGGAATGGTTAGACAAAAGGAAGGAGAGCCCTGCTGCGTCTGCCCTTGCCCATGCGAGGGTCTGATCGACATCATCGGAAGGAAGTGGGCTCTATGCGTCCTCGCCCAGCTCGGAAACGAGGGCACGCTACGCTTCAACCAGCTCATCCAGCATCTCGATGGGATAAGCGCAAAGACGCTGACCGATGTTCTCAAGGACCTGCAACGCAGCGGTCTCGTCAAACGCCAGGCCTTTTCTGAGATACCGCCGCGTGTCGAGTATCATCTCACACATGAGGGCAGAGAGCTGACAATGCTCGTCGCGCCGCTCATGGTCTGGGCTGACAAGATGACAGGACTGGTCCAGTTGGACATTTAGGGCGTTTTCTGCAGTCGGGATGCTACTGTGTCTCGGACCTGCTTTTCTAGAATTGAAGCCTCATTCTTCAATTCCGCTACCCGTTTGGCTGTCTTCTCTACGTAGTGCTTGTCATCAAGCATCTCTAGATTGATGAGTACGTTGCTCGCAGCGCCCTCTCCGGCAGCTCGGGCGGCGGCAATAGAAGTAGAAACATCGGACAACGCGTTGGCAGCGCTGTTCTCGGCCACTTCTCGTGCCAGCCTCAAAGTCTGGACTGAACTGTCGAGTGTGAGTAGTGGGACCTCTGCGGCCTTCATAGTCGCCTCCTGGATCGCTTTTCTTCGCGTCTCCTGCTGTTCCTTCGGAATCTTGAACGCATTCATCACCGCGTTGAAAGACTCAGCATCGTCAACCACCAGTTTCAGAAACTTGGCACGAAGCTCTTCGCCGGTCTTCAAGGCTGCTTGAAGCCTATCTGCGGCTTTCGGCGGTTCTTTCTTTCCCAGAGTTATTCGGCTGACCATGGAGAGCAGTCCCGCCGCAAGCACGCCCATGTAGGCTGAGACGCTGCCTCCTCCTGGAGTAGCCTTCTTCGATGCTACCTCCTCACTGAACGTCCCGAGGCTCATGTCGGTGAGGCTTGACGGGCTGGGAGCGAAGAGCCTCCTCTCCAAGATCTGGTCGCGATTGAAATTCTCCAACCTCAGATAGAATTCTGCCGAGTCGACTAGCGCATCCATCGGCGTGAGTCCCACGATCTCGCTCCCGACCACCGGGACCCCGTATCTCTCGGCAAAGAGTTTGACGAGCTCGTAGGCTTTGAACAGCTGGCTCTTGTGATAGTCGGTCATGTTCATAGAGACCTGGACTATCCTCCTCTGCTTCAACTCGAAACCCAGTGCCTTGACGTACGCGAGTCCCCCATCCTTGGACCGGAGCTCGTGAGCTATCCTCTTAGCTATCCCAAGATCGCTCGTCCCAAGGTCAACATTGTAGGCGATGAGAACCTCTCGGGCGCCAACAGCTGTAGCTCCGGCGGTTGGATGGATCATCTCTGGGCCAAAGTCGGGCTTCTTCGACGGGTCCTTCCCAATCCGGTCCTTGAGTCCTTCAAACTCTCCAGCCCTCACATCCGCAAGATTCCTCCTCTCAGGAACAGTCGCCGCTTCTTCGTAGAGGAATACGGGAACTCGATAGCCGGCTCCGAGCTCTCGGCCAAAATCCCTAGCTAGGGAGACGCAATCCTCCATCGTCGCGCCTGATAGAGGCACGAAGGGCACAACGTCGACCGCGCCCATGCGAGGATGCTCTCCTTTGTGTTTGTTCAGATCTATCAGTTCGATAGCCTTTGCCGCCGCGGCCAAGGCCGCCTGCTTCACTGGTCCCGGTTCACCGACGAAGCTTATCACCGACCGGTTATGGTCCGGGTTAGACTCGAGATCGAGCAGTGTAACTGCCGGGGTTGATTTGATCGCGTCCGCGATCGCTCTGATAACATCCTGTCTCCGGCCTTCGCTGAAGTTTGGGACACACTCTATGAGCTTCAAGCTTCTGCAGACAGACCCCGTCCGCCTCGGTCTTAAAACATGGCCAGCAGAGGGATAGTGGTTTCAAACTTTGACCGAGGCAAGAGGTCGGTCCTCCTCTATTCTGTAGTCGACGAGTTTCTCGAAGTCACCCGAGTAGTAGAACCATCCTTCAAATCTTCTACCCTCAAGCGCGAGACGGGACCAGTATCGGTCGTCTTCCCACATCTCTTCGAGAGGCAGACTGTCCACATTGAACCATCCGATCTGGCCTTCGCGGCCCCTGACGGGTGTCCCCTCGAAGGTCCGTGAGAGAAAAATGTGCACCGTCCAGTCTGGGCTCTCACGTCTGCCGTACTTGTAGAAGTGTAGAATGCCCGGATGTTCCAGATCCTTAATCGCCAGCCGTGTCTCCTCGAGAACCTCTCTAACAACGCACTGCTCGGCCTCTTCTCCAGGTAGCATCTTTCCGCCCGGCGCGTTCCACTTGCCTTGGCCAAACAGTCCCTTGGACTTCTTGAGAAGTAGAACCTTGTTGTCTTGAAGAATGAAGCAGAGCGTCGCCTGAATCGTCAACTGTTGAAAGTTTCTCAGGACGGTTTCTTCTGTTTGAGGAGTATGATCGCTTGGGCGAGGTCTCCTCCAGATTGTCGGAGCGCATTGGCCGCTTCTTCAGCGGAGACTCCGGCCTGTGCGGCCACGAGCTTCGCGTCTTCCTCTGAGCTTATACTGGCTGGACCCTCTTCTCTTGTTCTTCCCCCGCCAACTTGGTAGACTGTCTGGCCTTGAACCGTGACGATCGCTACTTCAGGCTCATCTATGATTATCTTCTTCGACCCTGACTCGATCACGACCCGTGTCACGTCATCGATCTGTTTGACCTGCATGCCCATGCGCTGCATCATCCGGTTCGCTTCTCGCGGGTTGATCCTACGCTGCATGATGGATCATTCTCCGCCCGCGGTTGCTGACTGTTAAGCCTATCAGCCTTCTACTCCATGTCGGACTTTTACTCCGACGCCGACCTTGAAGCTCAGCATTTCTTCGGCGTTGAAGAAGCTTCGACCTACAGCAAGCAGTTTGTCCTTGTGATCGACTACCAGAACTTCCTCAGCGGGACGCAACTCGGGATCGACCTCTTGGACGTGTTTGCAGAAAACGTTGCCGCCCGCCTTGATGAACTCCTCTACTCCCAGGACTACTCTAACTCGAAGCCTTGGTGGTTTGAATATCCCCAACAATGCCTCTCCGCCTGCTATCGCGAGAGCTAGGAGGCCATCCTTGGGACGATATGTTGCGAGGAGTATATTGTCGCGGAATATGTGGCGTATCCGGTGCGTGTGAGGGCTGCGCGTGATCCGTATCGTCTTGGGGAAGGCCTTCGAGGCGCCTCTGCCGAACTGGTAGTTGGCCACGACCCTTATTCTTCTCAGCTCATGAAGCTTGGGTGTTACAAGCTGGAGGGGCATTCTAAATCCGATACCTACATAAGCATCCTAGGAGCCTATTTCTATTGTTCTCGCCTAGAGGTATCCTGAACCCTTGTTCTGTGAGATATGTGGACGCGAGATCGTAGGCAAACCCGCAAGGTCCCTGGTCGAAGGAGCTAGGCTGATCGTCTGCCAGCAATGCTCAAGTCTCGGAACCCGGCTTCCCAGTTTTCCAGACAGGCCCGCTCGCCCCGTGATAGCTCCGTCACACACGCATGCTCCGATCGAGAAGCTGCCGAAGGCGGTTGAAGAGTCCGATCTAATAGAGGAATACCCGACTGCAGTCAAAGAGGCGAGAGCAAAGCGGGGTCTCTCGCAGCAGGATCTCGCCTTCAAGGCCAAGGAGAAAGTGACGGTGATCCAGAAGATTGAGATCGGCAAGATGCTGCCGACGATGAGACTTGCAAAGGAGCTGGAACACATTCTGAGAATCCGGCTGCTCGTTCCACGGGAGGAGCTTGACATTCCCGTTCCGCCACGTCGACCGTCTCCCTCACCGGGAGTCACGTTAGGCGATGTTGCTGTGGTCAGGCATAAAGAAGGGTCCAACGAGTAACCGCTCATCTAGTGAGCTGTCGTAGCTAGAGACCGTGCAAGAATCTCAGATGCCCTGTCCAAGGCTTTAATCTCGTCTTTCGAGAGCCCTCGTAGCAGCTCGAGCAACCTCTTCTCTCTACGATTTCTGCCTTTATGCATCATTCTCTCTCCCTTGTCTGTAGCTGTTATGACTACTGAGCGTCTATCATTCTTGTCAACTTCTCTCTTGACAAGACCTTGTCGGACGAGTGCGTCGACTATTCGACTCATTGTTGGAGGACGGACTTGTTCGGCTTGTGCAAGATCCGAGAGAGACTTCTTGCCACCGAAGACGACGACAGATAGCGCTGAGATCTGTGCAGGCGGTACTCCTAGAGCGGTGTCCTGTGTTCGTACATAGCGCATTAGGTGGAGGGCCGCGCTGTGAAGCTTCCTCGCGGTCTCCTCTGACATTCTCTGCTTGCTCATCACCTGAATGTTCCCAAACAATTATATATTAGCATTACTAATAGTTAGCTATGCTAACTATGCAAACCGACGAATTCCTTGACGCGGTCAAGAAGAACAAAAGCCCAAGAATCCGTCAACTCCTCGACGCACACCCATCACTCGCCAACGCTAGAGACAAGGACGACGTATCAGCTGTGTTCCTCGCCCTCTACAGGGGAAACAAGCAAGCAGCCCAAGAAATAGCGTCTAGAAAGGCTGATCTCGATGTCTTTGAAGCAGCTGCGCTGGGCAACCTAGGCGAGCTGAAGACTCTAGTTGATCATGACGTGTCCCTTGTCAGGTCCTATTCTCCAGACGGCTTCACAGCTCTGGCTCTCGCATCGTATCTGGGCCAGAAAGAATCCGCCGAATATCTCCTCGATAAGGGAGCGGACCTGGACGCGTCTGCAAAGAACGAGACGGGATACACAGCGCTAACGGGTGCCGTTTCGCAGAATCACAACCAAGTCGCGAAGCTACTACTCAAGAAAGGTGCAAACGTCAATCATCATTACGAGGGCGGATTTACGCCCTTGATGCATGCAGCATTCGTCGGGAACGTTGAACTCGTGAATCTTCTCCTTGAAAACGGGGCTGATCCAAACGCGAGAAATGGAGAAGGAAAGACGCCTTTGACCTTCGCTCGCGAGAGAGGCCACGACAGTGTCGTCGAGCTACTGAGGAAGCGCGGCGCAGAATAATTCACGATGTTAATTCCCTGCAAGCTCAGATAGATCTTGTCGAATTTCTTAGCCAGGAGCTGATCAGAAAATGCGTTCAGTGTTGAACCTTCGCAACGCGCTGCATTAGCTTCGAGAATAGAATCTAGTCAGATTTTGATCAATTCCCTTGCATTATATCGGCGAACCTGCGTGAGGACTGGTGGTGTTGTCTGGGTTGAATCGAGTCGGCAAATGGTTCGTGCGAGGTTTGCTGATGCAGACATCATTGGAAGCGGCGAAGATTATTGGCATAGTCGGAGGACTCGTGGTGCTCGTCTCAGGTATCTACTTCTTCGCCATATCACGTCTCGCGCTGGGCATTGTGGCTGCAGTGATCTCTCGCAGGGTGACGCAGTTGGTCTGGAGTGTGATCATGGTGATCGTTGGTGTACTGGCGTACGAGTTTGATTCTGGATCCTCGCTCTGGAGCTACGGGCCAATTCTCGTAATCGTAGCGGGCGTCATAGGCATCATCGCCCGCGTACTCTAAGCTATAGCTTTCTCAGAGACGTGTCGTATCTCCTTTCCATTTCTTGATGGTATGATTCTGAGCCGGGCATCTAGAAACTCTCGGTCGAACTCTTGGTGGTTCGTGTACCAGTCGAGAAAGATGGCAAGG
>WNGL01000719.1_pt1 | contig 39360 bp, 40 predicted proteins | sample 5400591 | NCBI WGS metagenome assembly WNGL01 (sample SAMN13153377, study PRJNA577476) | soil metagenome | isolation source: 80 cm soil or saprolite under Garry oak tree replicate 1 | place: USA:California | collected 2016-06-15
CTGCCGGGACGCTCGACGATGAACAGGTAAGGGCCGCCGGCCGGATGCTCGAGCCTGCCGGAGTTGCGGCCGGTCTCGAATTCCACCTGGTAGCCCAGCGCCTGCCAGAACGCGACGGTCTTGCCCCAGTTGCGGGTCTGGATGATGAGCCCCTCGACTCCGCGTGTCGCCATGCTTTCTCCCTCGTGCCGCGCGGCCTGCAGGTGCTGCCGCAGGGCCGCCGCGGCGATCGACGAGAGCGACTGCTCGGTGTCGACCGCGCGGTACTTGATCTCGCGGATGAGATCCGCCGGCAGGTACACCTTGAACTGCCGAACGTCGTCAGTCATGAAGATGATAGTACTATGGTACTACAGTACTGTAATCGCTGGCTGGCTACCTGGTCCTCACGCCCCTGCTGCGGCGCCTGCCCGCCGCATACCGCGATCGCGTGGTGGCGAGCCCGCCTGGCCTTGGCCTGAATGACGCTTGCGGGTGAGGTCGGCCGCGTATCTGAGGGGTGTCCTCGTTGACGCGCCGGCGAAGGGCCCACAGCACGCCGTAGCCTGGACAAGGAACTTGATAGCGGACGGCATCGTGGTCGCGACGGTGCACGAGAAGCCGACTCATTCCCATGTGTGCGGGTCGCGCCGTCACTGATCTCGGCGACGGCGGCTAACGCCCTGTCGGGTGGCGGTGTGCGCGAAGCACCCCGGTGAAGGTCAGGACGTTCCTTCCTGCTGCTCGAGCATGCGGGTCACGATGGTCAGGTCCTGCTCGCCGAGACCTTGATCAACGGCCTGCTGCCATTCGTCGGCCAGGCAGGCGAGGGCAGCGAACCGGCCGTCGCTGGCCGCCTCCAAGGCGAGGTGCACGTCCTTAAGCGCGAGCGAAAGCGCGAACTGGGCCGAGAACTCGCTGTGGGCGATCCGTTGCAGCTTGGCTGCCTGCCAGGTGGACACGAGCGGGCCGCCGCCAAGCGCGTCCGCCACAGTCTCGGTGTCAAGGCCCAGCCGGTGAGCAAGCGCCACGGACGTGGCGACCGCTTCGGTCGCGAACGCGAGCCAGGTGTTGTTTACGAGCTTCAGACGCGATCCGGCCCCGGCCTCGCCCGCCCAGATCGTGCGCTGGCCAAGCGCATTGAACAGCGGAGCGACACGCGCGCGCGCCTCGCCGGGTCCTGACGCAAAGATCGTCAGCTGGCCGCGTTCTGCCGGATCCTTGCTTCCCGACACCGGCGCATCGAGGAGCATTACGTCAGGACGCTCACCACCGACCATGGCCGCGACGCGGTCAATCCCCACCACGCCGATGGTGCTCATCTGTACCCAGATCGCGCCCGGAGCCAGAGCAGCAAGCATCCCCTGGTCCCGGGCGACCGAAAGGACGGCGTCGGCGTCGGTCACCATCGTGACGACGATCGCGGCTCGCCGCGCCGCGCCGGCGCCGGTCTCGGCCACCTCCGCGCCGAGCTCAGCCAGGTCCCAGGTCGCCTCCAACCTGCGGTTCCAGACAATCGTCGGGATGCCAGCGCGCAAAGCACTTGCTGCCATCCCGTGGCCCATCGCCCCAATGCCGAGCACCGCAACCGGCTCGTGCGTTCCTGCCATCGGTCTCTCCCTTGCCATGTGATTGATTGGTGACGGGTCCTACCAGCATCGTGCCGGCCGGGCCCCACGCGTACCCCGCGGCGGGGACTGATGATCACCGTTGGACCCTGCGCAGAGTTGCGACAGCGTCGGGGAGCAGGCCCGGGAGCGGCGGCGGGTCGGTCAGGGTGTCGACGAGTTTGGCGGGAAACCATCCAGGATGGACCGGTCACCGAAACGGTCGCGCTGTTTAACGCAGGCACCGGCGCGTACCACCGACTCGGCCCCGACCACGCTGCCGTAGCACACGATCGCGCCCGGCTCGACGACACTGCCGCGGCCGATGTGGCAGCCGTGGACCATCGCGCCCGGGCCGATCACCGCGTCGTCGTCGATGATCAGTTCGTGTCGGGCAACAGATGCAGCACCGTGTTTTCCAGGATCTGTACCCGAGAGCCGATGCGGACCGGGCCGTGGGAGTCGCCGATGATTTTCACGCCGGCACCGATGAGCGAGTTTTCGCCGATGAGCACGTCGCCGGTGATTGCGTGGACGGCACCGGCCCGCCGGGCGTGGACGGCACCGGTGCGGCGACGCCGGTGAGCGCGGGCGGCGCACCGGCGGCGGGGCCGCGCAGCGCAGACGGCTACCAGGCGAGGAGATTCCGGGCTCCGCGGCGCACGTCGCTGCTGGGCACCCGTTCCGCCGTGACCGACGCAGGCGTGGTCACGGCACGTAACCTGCGCCACTTCATTCGCCAGCCCCAGCTGCTGATCTTCTCGACGATCCAGCCGGTCATGTTCGTGCTGCTGTTCGCTTAAGTGTTCGGCGGCGCAGTGCGAGGCTCGCTGCCCGGGGGAGTCAAGTACATCGACTTCCTTCTGCTCGGACCGTTGCCGTGGGTGGCGCCGAGGCAGCACAGTCAGCCGGCTTCGTCGTCATCTTCCCTCTCGTGTCCGCGAGCTCGGTCTTCGTGCCGGTATCGAGCATGCCAGACTGGCTGCAGGCCTTCGCGAAGGTAAGCCCCGTCACACTGACAGCGAACACGGCGCGGTCGTACGCGCTCACTGGCGGCGTGCCCAGCTCGCTAGGAGAAACGGCGGCATGGATCCTCGGGCTGCTGGCCCTATTCATCCCCCTGTGCGTATGGCAATACCGCCGGATGAGCTGAACAAGCCAGACGTTCGCTGTCGCGCCTCCGCATAACGCGATCTACACTGCCGGGTCAAAGATTGAGCTTGGAGACGACATGCAAACTGGGCAGTCGGAGAGGCGTCAGCAGAGCCCCGTCGTGGTGGCGCATCAGGCACAACGGACCGCAGACCTTCAGCTTCGGATCGCGGATGGGATCACCGCATTCGCGGGGTCGATGCCGTTCGTCTACATTCACGCCGTCCTGTTTGCCGTGTGGATGCTGTTCATCGAGTCCGACCCGTGGCCGAAGCTGACACTAATCGTCTCGCTGGAGGCGATTTTCCTGTCCACGTTTGTCATGATCGGCCAGAACCGGCAGTCGGCCTTCCAGCAGGCCAAGGCCGATCATGACTTCAACGAACAGGAACTGGAGCTCAAGACCAACACCGACCTGACTCGCGCGATCCATAAGCTCACCACCGAACTGCACCGGCGGCTGCTAGACGAGTCCGCCCGCTAGCCGCTTGACTCTCCCGATCGCACCGCTCACGGCGCTATTACACCAAGAGCCACCTTACGGCCAGCTCCAGCACGTCTGCGTGGCTGCGTGCGCCATGATCGGCGGCCATGAAGTGGTTGCCGATCACCAGTGAGAAGGCGAGCATGCTGCGGGCCTCGACCTCGTCCTCGTCGGGGCAGAGGGCCCCGAACAGCAAGCGCAGGTAATCCATGCGCCGGTTGTCGACGCGTCGGAGGCGCTCGGCGACCGCCTGGTCACGCCGGGACCAGGCGCGGATTGCGAGGTCGATCGGCAGCAGCTCGCTGGAGAAGGTGAGCGCGCCCGCCAGCCGTAGCTTGGCCCTGACGTCGCCGCTATGGCGCTCGACGCGCTCGAGTACCTCATCGGTGCTGATCCGCTCCCAGGTGTCGAGCATCTCGTCGAGCAGCGCGTTCCGGTCGGCGAAATGCCCGTAGAAGCCACCCTTGGTCACGCCGAGCACCTGCGCCAGGGCCTCGACCCGAACGGCCTCCGGGCCACCAGCCGCAAGGGCCCGCAAGCCTTCCTCGATCCACGTGCTACGGGGCGTCCGGGTGATGGCGGCCATGGCCTCTCACTATCAGTCCGGGCGTTGACAGCACCGCGGGCGGTGCTACATTCCATCTATACGGTACCGTATAGATGGAGGGTCCGCATGCGGCTCCCGAAGACCGCGCACACCTCCCAGCCCTGGCGCATACACCAGCTCACCAGGGACTTCCGGCTCGAGGACGTGTGGGCACTGCCGACGCCGGGCGGCCCAGACGGCTTCCCTCGGCTGGTGCAGCTGATGGCCTCGGGCGACCCGTCGCGAGGCCCGTCCCGCATTGCCCGCACGCTCTGGGCGATCCGGTGGAAGGCCGGGGAGCTGCTCGGTTGGGACGGCCCGGACGCCGGCCACGGTTCGGAGCGGCCGACGCTTCGCGACCGGTTGCCGGCGGATCTGCGCGAGGCCCCATCCGGCCCGGACTTCGCTGCCCTCCCCTTTTTCTCGCTGTACCTGACCGGCGACGAGTGGGCCGCGGAGATCGTCAACCGCACCGTTCACGGGGTCATGCACCTCGGCTGGGTCCGGTCCGGGACCGGCCGCTACCGCGGCCAGATGGCCGTCCTCGTCAAGCCAAACGGGCTGCTCGGGACCGGCTACATGGCCATGATCAGGCCGTTCCGGCACCTGATCGTGTACCCGCTGCTGACGCGAGAGATCGAGCTGGCGTGGCGGGCGCTCAATGCCAATCCGAACATCGGCGCGCACGTTCCCTGCCGATTCCTAGCTAAGCCCGCTCCCGGACCCAAGGGGAGAAGACCATGCCCATGCTCGACGCCTACATCCCCGAAGGCGCGCTGTCGCCGGAGGCAGAGGACAAGCTCCTCGCGCGGTTGACCGACCTTTTGCTGCAACACGAGGGAGTCGACCCGGCGAATCCGGCCGCACGTGCGCTGGCGTGGGTTTTCGTGCATCGCCCCAGGGTCTACGTTGGTGGCTCGGAAGCCCCAGAAGGCCAGTACGACGACGAACGGCGCCAGGCTGTTACCGCCCTGATCGAGATAGCTGGTGCTGGCGTACAAGGCTGACCCTGTCCCCGCGGACGTAGCGGACCTGCTGGGGGGATCGGCCACTCGGCTGACCGAGCCGCCGCCGCGACGCCCGGACCGTGGGCCAGGGGCATCGCAGCCGTGAAAGAACTACGATTCGGGCAACGTGTACAGCACGGATGCAGCACTTCGGCCGGCATGGCGCAATCGGCACCGAGAGAGGACCGTATGAGCGGCGAGGAGCCCGGACATCGAGAACCGCGGGTTCCTGCGCCGCGCGGTCACGTACCTGGCTGGGGAGGCCGGGATCCGCCAGTTCCTGGACGTTGGCACCGGGATCCCGTCTGCCAATAACACCCATCAGGTGGCCCAGGGCATCGCCCCGGCCGCGCGTATCGTCTACGTGGACAATGACCCGGTCGTGCTGGCGCACGCCCGCCCTCTGCTGACCAGCTCACCAGAGGGCGCCACCGCCTACATCGACGCCGACCTGCGTGAGCCGGGCAAGATCCTCAACGACCCGGACCTACGGCGCGTCCTGGACCTGTCCCAGCCGGTGGCCCTGATGCTGGTCTCGGTCCTGCAATTCATCGTTGATAGCGACGACCCGTACGGGATCGTCGGCCGGCTGATCGAGGCGTTGCCGGCAGGCAGTTACCTCACAATCTCACATCCCATACCTCACGATCTCACATCCCACGTACGACTTCATGCCGCCAGAAACCGTCGCCGAGCTTGACGCCGTGAACGCAGTGCGAGGTGTGGTGTTCCGTCCCCGCAGCCGGGAGGAGTTCGCCCGGTTCCTTGAGGGGCTGGAGCAGGTACCTCCCGGCATCCAGCCCGTATCCGAGTGGGGCACCGAGGGTGAAGTGGACCCGCGCCCGTCTGCGGCTGAGGCGGCTGTGTACGGTGCCGTCGCCCGGAATCCATAGCCGCCGCACGCAGCCGGTCCTGACGGCGCGCCGACGCCACGGCTAGGTGGTTACTGCCTTCGGGAAGGCAACCGGACTGCGATTCCCATCTTTGTCCACGGCGCGCAGGCCGAACTGCGCGTTGTCCTTGGCGATATCCAGCGTGACCGTGGTCGGCCGATTCGATCGCATCCATGTCGCCGGCAGGTGTAACGCGTCGGCCAATACCGTGTTGGAATCGGTGGCGCTGCCCGCCATGATGGGCTCGTGAGCGTCGAGGCGATCAACATCGGCCCGAGCGAGGCGATCATGCCCGTCGAGTCTGTCAGCGCACTCGCGGGCCAGGGGCTCAGGGGCGACCGCCACTTCCGCGGGCAGGGCGTAAAGCCCGGCCAGGCGCTGACACTGATCGAGGCGGAAGCGCTGGAGGACGTTAACTTGACCGGCGCTCAATCGCGCCGTCAGGTGGTCGTGCGGGGTGTGCGGCTCAACCAGCTGGTCGGCAGGCGCTTTCGGGTCGGAAATGTCGAGTGTCTCGGCGTCGAACTCTGCGAGCCGTGCCTGCATCTGCAGCAAATGACACGGCCTGGGATCATCAAGGAACTCATCCACCGCGGCGGGCTCAACGCCGACATCCTGACTGATGGCCAGATCTCCGTCGGAGACCCGGTTTCCGCAGGCTAGAGCGCACCTCGCCGCATGAACAGCGGACCGAATGGGCGCTCGTGTGCCTGCGGACCGCGGAACCCGGGCGGTAGGCCGATGAGTTTTGCCGTCGTGGTGAGTCAGCACGAGTGGAGACCGGGAACCCTCCGAAAGGGGCATCCATGACCGAGCCGAAGACTCACACCCTGGACGTGCCGGGCGCCGTGCTGCACTACGACGTCCGGAGCAACGATGCCAGTACCCAGCCGGTCCTGCTGCTCATCGGGTCGCCGATGGGCGCCACCGGATTCGGCACCCTGGCCGGGCATTTCACCGACCGTACGGTCGTGACCTACGACCCCCGTGGGGCGGAGCGCAGCAAGCGTACCGACGGCGCCTTGCGGTCCACGACCGACGAGCACGCGGACGATCTGCACCGGCTGATCTCGGCGCTGGGCGCCGGGCCGGTGGACATCTTCGCCAGCAGCGGTGGCGCCGTCAACGCGCTGGCCCTGGTGGCCAGGCACCCGGAGCAGGTCCGCACCCTCGTGGCGCACGAGCCGCCGGCCGCCCAGGAGCTACCGGACCGCGAGCCGGCGCTGGCCGCGTGCGAGGGCATCCATGAGACCTACCTGCGCGAGGGCTTTGGCCCGGCGATGGCGAAATTCATCGCGCTCGTCAGCTATGAGGGCCCGATCCCGGCCGGTTTCGCTGACCAGCCCGGTCCGAACCCCGCCGATTTCGGGTTGCCGACCGGGGACGACGGTTCCCGGGACGACCCACTCGTCGGGCTGAACATGCCTTCGACCCCCGGCTACCAGCACGATTTCGACGCGCTCCGCGCAGCACCGACCCGCATCGTCGTCGCCGTCGGAGCGGAATCGGCCAGGATGATGGCTGGCCGCGCGGCCTTGGCCGTGGCCGAACGGCTCGGGACGACGCCCGTCACCTTCCCGGGCGGCCACGACGGATTCCTCGGCGGCGAATACGGCAGCACAAGCGATCCGGACGCCTTCGCCGCCACCCTGCGCAAGGTCCTCACCGGCTGATGGTCTCCTCTTCCCGGGCGCTCGCCTGCGCCCACCACGGCGAGTCGGGGCAATGCGAACGGGGGATTATGCGTGACAGGTGCGCTCGCCCCCGGTTAAAGCTGGGCCAGGGCGCCCAGGTAGCCGGCGAGCATGGCTTCCGCGACCTGGCGGACGGTGTCATCTGACGGCAGGAACTGGGGATGGTGGAGGCTGAACCTCCCTCGTGAGCCGACGAAGATCATGAGCGTGGGAGCGCTGCGTGCGTAGAAGGAGAAGTCATCCGCGCCGCACGAGCGGAACTGCGTGTCCACCGTGAAGCCGGCCTGCCGCAGCCACGGCCAGCTCGCGGTCGCCAGCGCTCCGTCATTGACCAGTGCCGGCTCGCCTTCGACAATTGTCACGCTGCCACGGCAACCGTGAGCGCGGCAGGTGTGCTCCACGATTTCGTTAAGGCTCTTGTGCAGATCTGGGCGGTCAGCCTCGTCGAGCGCGCGCAGCGAGCCGCGTGCGCGGGCTGTCCCCGGAATGACGTTCGCGGCGTGGCCCGCTTCCAGAATGCCGAATGAAACGACGACGGCGTGGGTCGGGTCGGTGCACCTGCCGATGATCTGCTGCGCCGCAAGCACCGCATGGCAGAGCGCTGGGACGGGGTCTAGCGCCAGATGCGGGTATCCCGCGTGCCCGCCAGCACCTTCCACCAGGATCTCGAAGTCGTCGGCCGCCGCGTTCACCGTGCCCGCAGGCGCCGCAGCCGTCCCGGCGGGGAGCTGGTGCTGAAGGTGAACTCCCACCACCGCGCTGACGCGCTCAGTGGCGAACGCCTCGGCTGCGACAACGTCCCTGGCTCCGGAAGGAAAGGTCTCCTCCCGGGGCTGGAGAACCGCGAGCAGCGCGGCGGGGAGCCGGACGTCACGCGCCGCGCGGCCAAGCGCCGCTAGCGCGGCGAGATGCACGTCGTGGCCGCAGGCGTGCATCGCCCCATTCTGCGACGACCAGGCCGCGCCGCTCTGTTCGGGGACCGGGAGGGCGTCAAGCTCGGCACGGACCGCGATGCACGGCCCGGTCTGCGGCCCGATGCGGATGAGGCGTCCGGTGCCGAAAAGCGCAGGCGCTGCCGGGGCCTCGAGCGCTGTTGCGATTCTGTCGGCTGTCCAGGTCTCCGAGCCGGAGAGCTCCGGATGGGCGTGCAGCTCGTGGCGGAGCCGGACCGCGCCGTCAAGCTGGGCGGCCAGCGCGGCACGCAGGTCTGCCCGCAAGCTCTCCATGGTCACGCGGTGCCCGCCTGGCGCCCCGCTCACGGCTGACCCAGCCGGTAGACGCGCCGGGCGTTGCCGGACCCGATCAGCTCGTGAACCCGCTCGGCGTCGCCGGCCGACCACTCGCCGTCGGCGACAAAGGCGTCGGTGACCCGGGCGAGGTCGCGGCGGAACCGGGCGGCGCCGAGGTAGTGCAGCTCGGGCAGGCCGAACGCGTCAGAGGAGTACAGCATCTTGTGGAACGGCGTCAGCTCGAGCGCCTCGGCGAGCACCGCGCGCGACCGGGCGCCCACGTGGTTGAGGGCTTCCCCCACGTCCATGTACACGTGCGGGAACACGTTCGCCAGGTACCCCGCCTGCCGGTGGTGCGGGTAGCAGTGCAGCAGCATGATCGCTGTGCCGGGCGCCTGGGTGGCGGCCAGGAAGTCGTGCAGCAGCGACGGGTCGGCCCGGTGCAGCCGCACATCCGGGTCCCCGAAACCAGCGTGGAACTGCAGCGGCAGCCCGGTGTCCACCCCGGCCCAGATAACGTGCCGGATCAGCACCGGGTCGGTCAGCCGCGCGCCGCCGCCGGCATCCATGTCGGCCAGCCAGTCCCCGGCTGCGGTCCGTACCTCGGTTTGCGCAGGCCGCCCCGCTTCCAAACCCAGCCCATAACGATAGGCGGCAATACTCTTGAGCCCCACCGCGGCCGCCGTCGCGCGCTGGAGTGCTTCCGCGAACGCCGCTGCGAAGCCCACGGCACTGCCGCCCGCCCTCGCAACCTGCTCAGCCACTGCCTCCAGCCGCACGATTTCGTGTGCGGGTGTGCCGCTCGCGTCGCTGAGCTGGCCGGGGGTGAGGATGCGGTCGGCCTGGTAGCCGGTGTCGACCAGCCACGCGTCGACCTGTGCCGCCTGCAGGAAGCGGCGGTTGGTTTCGGCGGGGCCCAGCTCGGCTCGCCGTTTGGTGTATTCGCCGGCAGGCGCGGAGGGCTCGAGGTCGAGGATCGGCGCACACCAGCGCCGCACCGCGAAACCAAGCTGGCTGTCGAACATGGACGTGCCCTGTGCGGCCGGGCTGGCGGCCTCGGTCAGCAGTGCCTCGATGCCTGGCTGGTCGAGGACTTCGCTGACAACGCCGTGACAGTGGTGATCGATCAGCCGCAGCGTTGCCCCGGTCATTGCCGTGCCTCCGGCCACATGGCAGGCTCCCCGTTCGTTCCGTCCACTGCCCCGCCGTGCAGAGCGTCGTAGCGGCTCATCCGTTCCCTGGGTGCGTCGCCCATCTGGTCCACCAGGGCGGTGATGAGCGCCTCGACCAGAGCCAGGGCCGGCGTTGCCGCGTCGAACGGCGACGCGGAGGCGACACTGGACGTCAGGATGACGTCCGCGAACGCCGACAGCGGGGATAGGTACGGGTCGGTAAACGCGATCACGGTCGCGCCCTGCTCCTTGGCGGCCCCCGCCAGGCGTACCGTGTCACGCTGGTAACGGCGGTAGTCGAACGCCGCGAGCACGTCGCGCGGCCCGGCGTCCAGCACGGAACTGGTGCGGTCGGCCGCTGCCCCGGAGACCAGGCGTACACCCGGGCGGAGGATTCGCAGGTGCGCCGCGAGGTGTTCGGCGAGCATCGAGCTGAACCGGCCGCCGATGAGCATCACGCCGCGCCGGGAATCGGACAGCAGCCGGACCGCCTGCTCGAACTCGGCGGGCGGGAGCCGGGCGAAGCTGGACTGGATGCCCCCGCAAAGCACGCGCTCTGTTCTGTCGAGCGCGCCCCCATGGTCCCCGGGGCGCTCGGCGTGCATTTCGAGCGGAGATGACATGCGGGCGCCGACTTCTGCCTTCAGCGATTGCTGAAATTCCACGTAGCTGTCGAACGAGAGTTTGCTGATCAGCCGCAAGACGGTCGGTGCGCTCACTCCGGCGGCAGCGGCGAGCTTGGCGACGGGCTCGAGCCCTCCGACGGGGTAATCCGCCAGCAGTGTCCGCGCGACTCTCCTCTCCGCCGGTGTGAGCGTGCCGGTCTGCGAGCGAAGACGCTCGGCCACGGTGAGTTCGTCCGCGGCCTGGCCCATCACCACCGCCACCGGGTCTGCGCTGCGACGTCTTCCGGGGTGGCACCGGCGAACAGCGCTGTCTCTCCCCGCCGGACCGCGACGATGGCCTCGAACAGGGCGTCGCCCATTGCTTTGCGCAGCAGGGCGCTTTCCTCCAAGTGGCTGACCGCCTCCGGCAGCGTCCGCGGCAGCCGGCGGACCCCAAGCGCGGTGAGTTTTTCTTCCGGCCAGGCGGCCGGGTCGCCATGAAACTCCGGGGGAAGGCGGCTGCCCGCATCTATCCCGGCCAGCCCCGCCGCGATGAGCGAGCCCGCCACCAGGTAGGGATTGGCTGCCGCGTCGAAGCACTTGATTTCGATGTTGGCGCGCTCCTCGTGCTCGCCAGCTGAGCCTGTCACCAGCCGTAGCGCAGCCTCCCTGTTCTCCAGCCCCCAGCACTGGTAGGCACCCGCCCAGTGTGACGGCACCAGCCGCAGGTAGCTGGCGACACTGGGCATACCGATGCCTGACAGTGCCGGCAGCGCCGCGAGGATGCCCGCCGCAAAAGACTCGCCATCCTCGGTGATGCCGTGCGGGCCCGGACCGCCGGCGAAGAGGTTGTGCTGGTCCCGCCACATGCTGAGGTGAACGTGTGCGCCGTTGCCGACTGCCCCTGCCACCACCGAGGGTGCGAATGACGCCTGGAAGCCAAACCTGGCCGAGACAGCACGGATGGTCTGGCGGACGAGCACGTTGAGATCGGCCGCGCCCACCGGGTCGGCCGGGGCCACGGAGACCTCGAGCTGGCCAGCCGCGTATTCGGGGTGGAACTGCTCCACTACCACGCCCTCGCGCTCGAGCGCGGCGACCACCTCACGGCCGTAGTCGGAGAGCTCGACGACCCGCGTCATGCTGTACGCGGGGCCCATGCAGGCGGGCGCGAACCGGCCCTGGTCCTCGTTGCCGGCCGCCCACTCCACCTCGAAGCTCACCCGGAACTCCAGGCCGCGGGCGAGCGCCAGCGCCGCCATGCGGCGGGCGAAGGAGCGCTGGCAGGCGGCATATACCCCGCCATCCTGCGTATACCGGTCGGCAGGGGCCCACGCCCACCCGGGCTGCCCGGCGAGCACGGTGAGCCGGTCCAGGTCCGGGATGAGGCGCAGATCGCCGCCGGGGCCGCCGATGAGCGGGCTGGTGGTGATTGAGTCGTCGATGAGGAACACGTCGAAGACCGGCGACATCCCGATGCCCCAGCCTGCCACGCGTCCCAGGCGGCCGATGGGTGTGGTCTTGACCCGCGTCACGCCCGTGTTGTCCACCCAGCACAACGCGACCATGGTGACACCCTCGGCCCGGAGCGCTTCGGCCGCCGCCTGCGCCCGGGCGGAGAGCTCCGCGCGGGCGCGGCTGTCCAGCGCCACGGCACCGGGGGCGGCCCCGTCGGCCGTCCCAGGCTCGCCACCGGGGGAGACCGCGTTACCAGCCTGCATAGTCACCAAGGACCTCGTCGCTGATCCTGCCTTCCTCGACCTCGCCAATGGCCTGGTCCAAGATGGCGATTCCCTCGTCCACCTCCGCCTCGGTCATGATCAAGGGTGGGGTGATTTCCATGACGTTGGAGTAGATGCCGCCATAGAACACCACGAGGCCGAGCTCGAACGCACGGAACACGATTTTCGCCATTTCGCTGTCAGCCGGCTCCTTGGTCGCGCGGTCGCGCACGGTCTCCAGGCCAAGCATCATCCCGAGACCGCGCACGTCCCCGACCAGCGGGTGACGGCCTGCCACCTCGCGGAGGCGGTTCAGCAGGTAATCGCCGGTGCGGGCAGCGTGCCCGATCAGCCCCCGTTCCTCGATCTCGTCCAGGCTGGCCAGCGCAGCCGCACACGCGACCGGGTTGCCCGCCATCGTGTACATGTTGATCGCAGGCGCCACGTCGAGCAGCTCACGGCGCCCCACCACGGCGCTGATAGGCATCCCCCCGCCCATCGACTTGCCAAGCGACACCGCGTCAGGCTCGACGCCGAAGTGCTCGAACGCGAACATGTGCCCTGACCGGCCAAAGCCGATCTTCACCTCGTCGATGAGCAGCATGATCCCGTAGCGGCGGCAGATCGTCTGCAGGCCGTTGAGGAACCGGGAGGACGGGACGATGTCCCCGCCGTCGCTTTGCACCGGCTCGACGATAATGCCCGCGCTGTCCTCGGGCGGGCAGATGGTCCGCAGGATGTAGTTCTCCAGGTAGTCCAGGACCGCGTCGGAGCAGTCGCGGTCTGACCCCAGCACTGGCCGGTAGGGATCCGGGTAGGGAATCTTCACCACGTTCCCCCCGCCGCCCGCCTTCGCCTGCGCGGTGTGCCCACTCAGCGCGGCTGAGCCCGCGGTTTGCCCGTGGTAGCCGCCGATGAACGAGATCATGCGCCGCCGCCCGGTGGCCAGAGGCACCAGCTTGGCCAGGCAGTCGTTCGCGTCGGAGCCGTGCAAGCCGTACCAGACCTTTTTGTCGAAATCCCCGGGCATATGCCCGACCAGGCGCTCGGCCAGCCGGACGCTCGGCTCGTTCATCATCGCGGTGAGGGTCCCGAACGAGGTCCGCTCGAACTGTGCCGCGACCGCGTTCCGCACCCGCGGGTTGTTGTATCCCAGGTTCGCGACCGCCCACCCAGCGGTGAAGTCCAGGCGAGTGACCCCGTCGGTGTCAGTAATGCGGCACCCGTCCGCACTCGCGATTGTGAGGGGGAAGAACCGACCTTCATGACCGACGCCAGGTAGCGGGCGTCCAGCCCGGCGATCATCGCGCTGTCCATGCGGCCTCCTCCAAGTCCAACTCACTGTGTGGCAGCGGTTACGGAGCGTCGGGCAGCGGCTCCGCCGCGTCGACATGCGCGGCGGCCACGGCGTCCTCCCGGCGGCGCCAGTCCTCGCCATGTGTGAAGGCCCGGCGGGCATAGACGAGATGGTACGCAGCCCATACGGCGGTCCAGATAACGCCCACGACAACAGCGATGCCGCCGCCAGGAATCGTGATCGGCCCGATCTTGGTGCCGGAGCCCCCGGTGAAGAACTGGCCGACAAATGCCCCCAGCACGGCGCCCCGCCCGGCCAGGGCGCAGTTGCTGCTGCCCGCACCTGCTCCCGGCCTGGAGCAACCTGGGCGCCGGTTCCAGCCTGCGGGCAAGCAAACCCGTTCGCCGCCGCGGTCACTGGCTGCAAGCTGACACCAGCCGCCACCGAACCGGTGGGGAAGTCGCGCATTGGAGAGGTGTTCCGATGGGAAGGTTGAGTGGTCAGACTTACAACGGCGTGCCAGCCTCTCGGCTACCAGGGGTCACCTGGCGCAAGAGCGGCTACAGCAACCCGAACGGGAGCTGTGTGGAGGTGGCCGAACTCGCCGACGGGGCGATTGCCATCCGCAATTCGCGCCATTGCGACGGTCCCGCGCTGATCTACACGCCAGCAGAGGTAACCGCGTTCATCCGGGGAGTAAAGGACGGCCAGTTCGACTACCTGGTTCGCTGATGTGGCAATCCAGTGGCTGCTCTCTATTGGCGGATGCACCCGAGCCGGCCAGGCGGCAGTCGGGGCCGCGCACGCCACGATGGGACGCGGGGCTATATAGCCATGTATATCCGAAATGACCGGCTATGCAATGGGGACCGGTTAATGGGACACTTGGGCGGGTTCACCAGAGCCAGGTGCGACCCCAGGGAGCGGCAATGATCTCGGATCCGGTGGAGAATAGCGCGTCTGCCCATGTGCCTGCCCTTGGGGGGCTGGTCGGCGCGCGCAGTGGACCGACAGCGTTGCGGATCGCGCTGGGAGCGCAGTTGCGCCGACTGCGGGAAGCCAGCAACCTCACAACCGCAGAGGCCGCCGAGGCCATCCGGGCGACCCATTCCAAGATCAGCAGGTTAGAGCGCGGGCGCACCGCCGCCAGGCAGCGTGACGTAGCCGATTTGCTCACCCTTTACGGGGTTACCGATGAGGCCGAGCGCGGAGGGTTGCTCATACTCGCCCGCCAGGCCGGCGCCCAGGGCTGGTGGCAGCAGTACAGCGATATCCTGCCCAAATGGCTTGAGCTTTACATCGGGCTGGGAAAGGCCGCCTCAATCATCCGCACGTATGAGGTGCAGTTCGTCCATGGCCTGATGCAGACCGAAGACTACGCCCGCGCCGTCATCCTCATCTCCAACGCCCATGCACCCGCAGCGGAGATCGACCGGCGCGTCAGCATCCGGATGGAGCGTCAGCGGCTGCTTACCCAGCCCGGCGCCCCCGACCTGTGGGCTGTGCTGGACGAGGCGGCGCTGCGCCGGGCCCCGGACGGCCCCAAAGTAATGCGTGCGCAACTGGAACACCTGCTGCAGATCGCTGACCTGCCCAACGTCACCATCCAGGTCGTCCCGTTCCACGTCGGCCCGCACGCCGCGGCCGGCGGCCCCTTCACCATCCTGCGGTTCCCCGAACCGGACCTGCCCGATCTGGTCTACCTCGAACAGCTCAACAGCGCGCTCTACCTCGACCAGCCCGACGACGTCCTCGACTACCTGACCGTTATGAACCAATTGTGCGTGCAAGCAGAAACCGGCGCTGCCAGCAAAGACATGCTCAGCGCGCTACTCAAGCAGACCTGAGCCCGGCCCGCCCCCGCAGGCGAAGTGCCGATCAAGATCACAACCCGGAGAGAAGCCACCGATGACCGATAGCCCGTCCGCGCACCGCCAGGAATCACCCCGAATCGACACGTCCGTGGCGCACTCGGCCCGGGTATGGAACTACTGGCTGGGCGGCAAGGACCACTATCCGGTCGACCGGGAAGCCGGTGACTACGTCATGGCGATGTTCCCGGACATAGTCCGCATCGCCCGCGCTGCCCGGGCGTTTCTGGTGCGCGCAGTCACTTTCCTGGTCAGCGAGGCGGGGATCCGCCAGTTTCTGGACATCGGCACTGGCCTGCCGACCGCCAACAACACCCACCAGGTCGCCCAGGCGGTCGCACCGGAATCGCGCATCGTCTACGTGGACAACGACCCGCTCGTGCTCGTGCACGCCCGCGCTCTGCTCACCAGCACTCCCGAGGGCGCCTGCGACTACATCGACGCCGATGTGCGCGAGCCTGGCAAGATCCTGGCAGGAGCCGCCGAGACGCTGGACTTCACCAAGCCGGTCGCGATCATGATGCTGGGGGTCCTGGGCCAAATCCCCGACTCGGACGGCCCGCAGGCGATCATAAAGCAGCTGCTCGACGCCGTGCCGTCTGGCAGCTACCTGGCCCTCGGTGACAGTGTCAACACCAGCCAGACGCTCAACGAGGCGATCAGCCAGTACAACCAAAACATGGCCTATCCCTACCATCTCCGCAGCCCAGAGCAGATCGCTGGATTCCTCGCCGGACTGGAGCTCGTAGAGCCCGGGGTAGTGCCGGTGATGCGCTGGCGGCCTGAGCCCTCCCCCTTCGCAGACGCTGGCGATGTGCCCGGGATGTGCGGGGTGGGGCGGAAGCCGTGACACGCCAGCGGCGCGCATGAACCCCGCCGCAGGTGCTTGTCCAGCACGGGAATGTAGCACGGACCGTTACCGGTAGCCTTCCGCCTGGGCACGGTACAACGTGGCGTAGGTGCCGTGCCTGGCCATGCTGCTGCCAGTATCGGACGCGGTATGACAGCAGGACTGCCGGAAGAGCGGCGGAATCGCGTAGCGGTCGCGGTCGCCCTCACCGCCCCCGTGCTGCACGCCCTGGTCCTGGCCGCCCGTGCAGCTGGCGTCACGCCTGGCTGCATGCTGCCGAGCGAACCTGGTGTCCCGTGTCGTCAGTTGATTGACGGTTGGCCGGGTGGGGTGATGAGTCGTGGTGAATCGTTGTGCGCTAGGTCTCGGGGAGATGAGTCGTGGTGAATCGTCGTGCGCTAGGTGGCGGAGGAGAGTTAGAGCCGGCCTTGGTGCTCCTTGCTACAGTCCCCCCATGAAGGCAGCGGTTCACACCAGATACGGTCCGCCGGAAGTGGTCCGGATCTCGGAAGTGGAAAGGCCGACGGCCAAGGGCAACGAGCTGCTCGTCAAGGTTCACGCGACGACTGTGAATCGGACGGACTGCGGCTGCCGGTCGGGCAAGCCCTTCTTCTCGAGATTCTTCACCGGGCTTGTCGGGCCGAAGGGGACGGTGATGGGGAATGAGTTTGCCGGAGAGGTCGAGGCGGTCGGCAGTGATGTCACGTCCTTCGGGGTCGGCGACAGAGTGTTCGGGTTCATCGGACTCAGCGGGCCGTTCGGTGCTCATGCTGAATATGTGACGATTCCCGAAGACGGTTCGCTCGCGACCATCCCGGTGAATTTGACCTATGAGGAAGCTGCTCCCAGTACCGAGGGCTCGCACTATGCCCTCTCGAATATCAGGAAGGCAAAGATCCGGAGCGGGCAAGACGTCCTCGTCTATGGCGCCACCGGAGCGATTGGCTCAGCGGCAGTCCAGCTCCTGAAGAGTCTCGGTGCCGGCGTGACCGCGGTCTGCGCCACAGAGAACGTGAAGCTGGTCAGAGGCCTTGGCGCCGGCAGGGTCATCGACTACACGGCCGAGGACTTCACAAGAGACGATCAGGAATACGACGTGGTTTTCGATGCGGTCGGCAAGAGCTCGTTCGGCCGATGCAGGCGGCTGCTGAAGCGGGGCGGGATCTATCTCTCGACGGAAGGGGGTTTGCTGTTCCTGCTCTTGGTACTCATCACCCCGCTCTTTGGTGGCAAGAAGGTCATGTTTGCCCTTCCGAAGCTTGACCAGGCGACGGTAAGGCATTTCAAGGAACTGATCGAGTCCGGAGAGTTTAAGCCGCTCATCGACAGGCGGTATCGGCTGGATCAGATCGTTGAGGCTTACAGGTATGTCGAGGCAGGCCAAAAAGTCGGAAATGTCGTGATCAGCGTCGAGCCTTCGAGCACACAGCCGGCTCATGGACACCCACCACACCTCGCGACGTGAGGAGATGGTGATGCCTTCGGAGGAGACTTCTATGCCTGAGCTGCAAGTCCTGACCACCGGTATCGCGTTCGGCGAGTCGCCGCGTTGGCACGATGGCCGTCTGTGGTTCTCCGACTGGGGGGCGCAAGAGGTCGTTGCCGTCGATCTGGACGGCGGCACAGAAATGGTGTTGCGAGCCGGCTTTCCGTCGTTTCCGATGTGCATCGAGTTCCTGCCCGATGGGTCGCTGCTGATTGTCTCGGGGCGCCAGGGGCGGCTGCTGCGCAGGGAGCGCGACGGGTCGCTCGCGACCTATGCCGAGCTGGGCAGCATCTCTGGGCACCCGTGGAACGACATCGTGGTGGACGGGCGGGGCAACGCGTACGTGAACAACGTTGGCTTTGACTTCCCAGGCGGCGAGTTTGCCCCCGGCATCATTGCGCTGGTCATGCCAGATGGCGTGACCCGGCAGGTGGCAGAGGGGTTCGCGTTCCCCAACGGCATCGTGGTGACCCCGGACAACAAGACACTGATCGTCGCGGAGTCCTACTCCAGCAAGCTCACCGCGCTCGACATCGCCGCCGACGGCAGCCTGAGCAACCAGCGAGTCTGGGCCGACCTGGCCGGCGGCGTGCCGGACGGTATCTGCCTGGACGCCGAAGGCGCGGTCTGGTACGCAGACGTGCCCAATAAGCGTTGTGTGCGTGTTCGCGAGGGCGGCGAGGTGCTTGAGACGATGGAACTTGACCGGGGCTGCTTCGCTTGCATGCTCGGGGGGGCGGGCAACAGCACGCTCTTCATGGTGGCGCAAGAGTGGGGCGGCGCCGCGAACATGCAGCGCGGGGCACGAACCGGCCAAGTCCTGACCGCGCAAGCACCCTCACCACACGCGGGCTGGCCCTAAAGAGGGTGACGTGACCTCCCTCGCGAGCGGCAACGACCAAAGTGCGCGCGCTCCCACCAGGGGACACGACCGATTCGCCCCGCCGCCAGGCACCGGCGCCGAATCACCACTGACTGAAACAGGTCCAGAGTCCAGCGTGATCACCACGCCCCGATCAAGCAGATCTACGTGCGCTCCCCGCGAGCGCCTCGTGCCATCATGTCCACGCCGATCCGACGTTCGGTGCTCGATCACCTGGACTCTGGACCAACGGCGCAGTTACGCGCCGCTCTAATGTGGGTGGTGCGCTACCAGGGAACGGGACCGTCAGCGTCGAAGTACCCACCAGTGGGACCATCGGCCGCGACGGTGGCCATTCGCACGATGATCTCGGCGCCCTGCTCGACGGTTTGGGTACCGCGGTGGGCGTTGAGGTCGGTGGCGGTGTAGCCGGGATCGACCGCGTTTATCTTGATTGCCGGGAACGCCTTGGCGTACTGCGAGGTGAGCATGTTCAGCGCGGTCTTGGACGAGGGGTAGGCCAGGCCAAGCAAGGTGGACTCGAACCGGCGGGCGTCGGTGGTGACGGCGAGCGAGCCCATGCCGCTGCTGACGTTCACGACGATGGGGGCGCTGCTGGCCTGCAGGAGCGGCAGGAAGGCGTGCATGACGCGGACGACGCCGAACACGTTGGTGTCGTACACGGCCCGCATGTCGGCTGCGGTGACATCGCCGGGGCGTTTCCTGCCGCCGCTGATGCCTGCGTTGTTGACCAGGACGTCGAGATGGCCGACCTCCTCGTGGATGAGCGCTGCCGCAGCGCCAACAGAGTCGTCGCTGGTGACGTCGATCAGCACCAGGCGCCCCCCGAGTTCGCTGGCGGCCTGCTTGCCACGCTGTTCGTCGCGGGCTCCGAGGTAGACGGTGTGTCCCGCCGCGATCAGGCGGCGGGCGGCCTGGAAGCCCAGGCCTTTGTTCGCTCCGGTGATCAATGTTGTTGTCATGACATCTAGCCTCGCTGGCGGAGCCCGTTCCAGGTAGTCGCCTGGTCTTCCTGGGATCAGCGGTACCAGGCAGCGCGGGGCTGTGCCGGACAGTGCGCACGCATAACTAGGCGGTTCAGTTCGTCCAGGCTTGGCCTTGCTGCGCCTCACGGCCAACTCCGTGGCTCGATACGGCGGGCATGAGAAGCTTCAGCAGAACGCGCGAGCGCGCGTCGGGCCACGTCACCGACGGCAAGGAGGCACGCTCGATTGTCGGCCGGCTGATGGATGGTCTGCCGGGGAGTGCTGGGTGTGGCGGGCCGCGCGCAAGGCGTAGCGGTTTTCGAAGAGCGCCCGGGAGTCAGGTGAGCGGCTCGTCGGCGAGGTAGGGCGGGGCCGGGTCGTACTGGATGTAGCGGCGCACGGCGCGGGCGTGCGGCCTGCCATGGATGCGGCCAACCAGCCACAGGGCCATGTCGATCCCGGCGGAGACACCCTGGCTCGTGACCAGGTTGCCATCGACGACGTAGCGGGCGCCCCGCACGACGGTGCCCTCGCCGCGCGCGGCGAGGGCGTCCTCGTGAGCGTGGTGGGTGGCCACCCGCCGTCCCCGGGCCGGCCCGGCCTCATGCAGCAGCAGGGCGGGCTGCTTTGCCCACAGCGGCACGCTGAACTGGGACTGGCTGCCAGGACGGCGCAGGTAGAGCACCAGGTAGCGCGCCACATCCTGCGCCACCTGCGGGCCGAGGTCGTCCTCCACCAGCGCGAGGGCGAGGTCCATGCCCGCGGTTACACCAGCCGACGTCCACACCCGGCCGTCCCGGATAAAGATCGGATCGCGGTCGACGGTCACCTCAGGGTGCTGGGCGGCGAGCTGCCCGGCGCGCCGCCAATGGGCGGTGACCCGGCGGCCCTCCACTAGGCCAGCCGCGGCCAGTAGGAACACCCCGCTGCACACCGACGCAACGCGGCGCGCGGTACGGCCCGCCTGCCCACGTTCGCCTGACCGCGCGATGTCCGCTTCTACCGCTGACCGCGCGGCCGTCCACTCAACGCAGGGAGGCGCAGTTAATGCAGGTGATGGTTACTGGCCGGGCGCCGAGGCGTGCGGGGCCGATCCGCTGGCCGCAGTTCTCACATATACCGTAACTGCCCTCCGCCAGCCTGAGCATGGCCGCGTCGATCTGGGCGAGGTGCTGACGGGCCTGGCTGAGCAGCGCGGCGAGGTGCTGCCGCTCAAACGCGATCGTTGCGCCCTCAGGGTCGTGCTCGTCGTCGGCGCCGACCGGCCGGTATTGTCGGTTTCCAGCTCGCAACCCCCAGCCCATGGCATCGAGGCGCTCAGAGCTTCGGCGGGTCCAGGAAGACCTTGACCAGGTCGTCGATAAAAGACCATCCACCCAGGCGCGTTCAGAGCGCGGCGGAGAAGACTGAACAATCCGGCGACGTGGGAGGACCGGACGTGCGACAGCCAGAACGGAAGAGAACCAACTGGTAGCGGCGCTCTGGCACCCAGCGCAGGATGACGGCGCTGACGAACCTGACGGTGGCCGGGCAGCGGCGGCGGCGATATCGCGCTCAGACCCGCCGGCCCGAGGCGGGGTGTCGTGGGCGGTTCAGCCACCGGTGATCCCAACGCTCGCCGCGTCCGGCGATGCTCGCTTCACACCTCATCATTGTAGAAGCCACCCGCCCGAGCGCCGTCTGACCCGAATCCACGAGTAGAGCGTCGGCCGTTATCTACAGCCGGGTAGTTGATCTTGAGGTGATGCCGGGCGGTCGGCGGGCATGATGATGACCCGGTGTCGCGCCGGCCCCGCGGGTGGGGGCCTTTCTGCTGGTGCGGGGCCTCGGGGGCCGTGTCCTGGGGATGGTGTGCCGGTGGCGGCGCGGGGGCGCGGGGTGGTGCCGTGGCGGCGGGCTTAGCCGGCGGGGGCCGGCAGGGCGCGGATGGTGGCCAGGACCTCGGGCAGCAGGCAGGGGCCGGGGGCCAGCCGCATGATCAGCTGCCCGCCGTGGCGGACCAGCCGGGCGGGGACGGCGATCAGCCTGCGCCGCAGGGTGGCGATCATCGCCTTGCCGCCGCGGACCCCGTGCCCTTCCACCAGCTCGCCGCCCAGGATGAGCCCGGTGAGCTGGTGGCACCAGGCGGCGATCGCGGCGGCGATCAGCGACGCCCACATCCATGCGGTGTTCACCTGTTCATGGCCGGAGGGCAGGTGGCGCAGCGCGGCGCCGTGCTTGCTGTCGCGGAAGATGTTCTCGATGCTGGTGCGGTGCCGGTACCAGTGCTCCACCGCGGCGGCCCTGGCCGGGGTGGACACATCCATGTTGGTGCAGATGAAGCTGTAGGCGTAGATGACCGGCTCTTGCTCCAGTTCCGGGATCGGCAGCGCCCGCTGGTCCGGGTGCAGGGTGCGGCGCCGCCGCGACCGGGGGTCGGCGGAGACCTGATCGGGGTCCAGCTTCACCCGGCGGACCAGCAGCACCGTGCCGCCGGGCCAGTCCGCCGGCCTGTACGGCGAGACGGCAACCTGCGCGTTCGGCATGTCTATCGCGTCCCGCCAGGCGTTGTCCTCGATCCCGGCCAGCGCCTTCCACATGCTGGTGATCCGCTTGGCGCCGATCGCGAAGGCCATGTTCTCGGCGGCGGCGGCGCGGGCCAGCTGGCCGGCGAAATACCCGGCGCCGGCGCGCAGCGCGATCTTCCGCCCGGCCGCCGCCGCCCCGTCCCGGATCGCCTGCGGCAGCGCGGCCAGCGCCCGGCCCAGCAGCGCGACCACCGATGAGCGGGGGTCCTGGTCGCCGGCCAGCAGGTCGGCGGCCAGCGGGATCTCGGTCTCCGCCCACGAGGCCACGTGCGGCCGGCCGGCCCGCTGCCCCTGGTAGTTATAGGCCACGCCGCGTTTCTTGCTCCCGTACACCTCCACGTCGGTGGCGCCGGTGTCGATCGTCACCGGCCCGGCGGCCAGCTCCGCGGCGCGCTCGGCGGGCAGCAGAGCCGTCATCCGGGCGGTCGCCGCGGCCAGCCCGGCCCCGGTCCCGCGCCAGTGCTTCCCGGTGAACCGGCGCGCGATCCCGGCCGCGGTCGAGGTGGCCAGCCCCGGCACCGGCGTGACCTGCTGGCCCGCCTGGTCGGCGCGGACCCGGTCCAGCCCCACCAGGAAGTCCTCCCCGGCCAGCTGGGCGGCGGCCATCCCGGCCAGCACCTGCCCGCCGGTAAACCCCCGCGCCCGCTGCTTGACCGGGCCTATCCCCTTATCCAGCGCCTCGATCAGGCCGAGCTTGCCGCACAGCTCGGTCACCGCGAGCATCCCGCCGTTGCCGGTCAGCGACGGGTCGTCAGCCCCGATCTTGATCTTGCCGTGTGTCCGCCCCCGACCGCCTGTCATAACCATCTGGGTTGCTTCCTTCTGGAAGGTTCCAGCGCTGTCACGCTCAATCATCCCAGCCAGGAAGCGCGAACTAAGAGACCTGCTGCGGCGTGTCGCCGCACTACTCGTTGATTCGGGTCTGATACCGGGTTCCACCCACAGCGATAGTGGTCGCCCAGGTGTGGCGTGACCAGTCGGGACTGGATCCGGGCGGCGCGCAGCCCCTGCACGCCTCAGGCGCCATCAGGCCCGCGCTGGCTCGTTGGTCGTGGTCACGGCTTCAAAAATCCGTCACCTGACCGATGTCTCAGCCTGAAACTTGCAGCAGTATTTGTCGTGCAACTACCGGCACGATCCACCGTCAACAGTTTGATCGGATCTCTTAGGCCGGAGGTCAGCTTGCCAAGATCAGTCAACTGGTGGCGACGGCGGAGAAAGGCGGGACTGTTGGACGTTGTCCGGCTGCGGGAAAGCTTCGCCCATGTCGCGATGCACGGTGACGAGTTCCCGCTGTTCTTCTACTCCGACCTGTTCATCAAGCATCCCGAGGTGCGGGAGCTGTTCCCAGTCTCGATGGCAGCGCAGCGCGGCCACCTCGTCGATGCACTGGTGAAGATCGTTTCCCAGGTAGACCGTGTTAATGATCTGACTGCGTTCCTTCAGGGATTGGGCCGTGATCATCGGAAGTTCGGCACTGTCGCCGAGCACTATGACGCCGTGGGCGCCAGTCTCTTAGCGACCTTGGAACATTTTTCCGGGCCGGCCTGGACACCGGAGCTGGCCGCCGACTGGAAGGCGGCCTACGAGCTCATCGGCTCCGTCATGAGCGCGGCGGCGCGCGCGGACGAACAACTGCGGCCGCCCTGGTGGCGGGGCACGGTCGTGGCTTACGAGCGGAGGGCGTTCGATGTCTCCGTGCTGTCGGTCCGGCCGGAGCCGCGAATGGACTACCTGCCGGGGCAGTCCGTAGCGATCGAGTCCGCGAGCCGCCCGAAGCTGTGGCGCTACTACTCCATGGCGAACGCCCCCCGTCGCGACGGGCTTCTGGAGTTCCATATCCGGCTGATCGACGGCGGCGCGGTGAGCATGGCGCTTACCAGCAGCACGATCGCTGACACCGAACTCCGGCTGGGACCTCCCGTCGGGGCCCTCACGCTGAGTAGCCCCGAGTCCGGCCGGGACTTGTTGCTAGTGGCGGGAAGTACCGGGCTGGCTCCGCTGAAAGCGATCCTCGATCAGGCGTCGGCTCTACTGCAGCCGCCGAGGGTGCACTTGTTCTTTGGCGCGCGGACTGCCGACGGACTGTATGACCTAGACAGCCTGGAGAAGATGGCCGCCCAGTACCCGTGGCTGACCGTCACGCCAGCCGTGTCCGCCGATTCAAGGTTCGCCGGCGAGACCGGCAGCCTCCCGGATGTGGTGGCCCGGCACGGCGATTGGTCAGGGCACGATGCCTACCTGGCCGGCCCGACCGAGATGGTCCAGGAAACTGTCGCCCGGCTGGCTTCAGCGGGCATGGCGCAGGAGCAGATACATATCGAGGATTTCGGGTGGAGTGAGCCTTGACCACAGCATGGTTCGACGAGCAGGACAGGCTGACTCCCGAGGAGTTGCAGACCGTGACGTTTCCGATGTCGCGGCTGGGGCGGCGTGGTTACGAAGAGGAGCCCGTCCACGGGTTTCTGCGCGAGGTGCACGCCGAGTTCGTGCGCCTGGTTAACGAGCGGGCGTCTTTGTGGCAGGAAGTTCAGCGGCTGCGCCGGCGGATTATCGCCGGAGAGGCCGGCGGTGATCCGCAGGGGGTGCTGTTCGGTGAGGCAGACGCACACGTACACGCGGTGCGGATACTGTCAACCGCGCAAGTCACCGCGGATCGGTACGTGGCTGACGCCCAGGCTTACAGCAGCCGGGTGACCGAGGAGGCCAGGCTGCGCCGCGATGACATCATGCGAGAGGCCCAGCAGCACTCGGACATGCTCCTGGAAGACGCTCATGCCAGGGCCCGCGATGCGGCGCTTTCCGCGCTGAACGTCGCCGCCCCGCCGCAGACCGACCGCGAACGGCGCGCCGCGCAGGCCGAACTGGCGTATCTGCGTACCTACAGCGACGTCTACCGGGCACACCTGCGGGCTTACACCGAGGGTGTCCTGCGCGGTATCGAGGAGTGGGAGCGCAAGGAAGCAGCCTCACTCCAGGAAGCAGCCCGGGGCACGCAGATCGCCGGAGCATCGGCCGCTGATGGCGACGCATATCGACGCTCTTGAAATACGGCGCTAGCATCTCGGCGGCCAGGGTCTCTGCGTTCGGACCTGGCTTACCATCGCGGAAGCAGGCCGACTTCAGCCTGGCGGGCGCCGGGTGGCGGTAGAAGTTCGGTGCCTGGTCGAAATTCTCGTAATACCGGTGAAAGTCCGTGGTCGCGGAAGATGCGGCAGGCGGCACCATCCAGGTCCAGTCCGATGCTCACCGCGGTCCCTGGCGAGGGCTCAGGCCACGAGTGCGGCGAGGATGGCTCGCCGTCACTGATCGATGAGATTGTGCGGGAGGGCGCCGGGGATGCTGGCCGAGGCGCTGCGGGCCGGCGTGGACGCCTATATCGCGGCGTTCGCCGCTGAGCGGGGCCGCCGCCTGGTGGTGCGTAATGGCTATCACCAGCCACGGGAAGTGCTAACCGCCGCGGCCGCGGTGGAGGTGAGCGTCCCGCGGGTCAACGACGAGCGGACCGGCCAGCAGAGGGGCGAGCGGAAGCGGTTCTGTTCGGCGATCCTGCCGCCGTGGGCGCGCAAGACCCCGAAGATCAACGAGGTTGCTGCCGCTGCTGTACCTGCATGGCCAGGGGAGCGGGGACTTCGTGCCGGCGCTCGGCCAGTTCCTGGGCTCGGCGGCCGGGCTGTGCCTGCTGGTGATGATCGGAGTGCGTGCGGACGGCCGCAAGGAGCTCATCGCCTTGCCCGATGGGTACCGCGAGTCCGCGAATCGTGGCTGACCTGCTGCGCGACTGCACCCGCCGCGGCATGCGCCCCCGTCCTGGCCGTTCGCGACGGCGCGCTGGGGTTCTGGCGCGCCCTGCGGGAAGTGTTGCCCAAGACGAGGGAGGGCCGCTGCTGGTTCCACAAGTCCGCCAACGTGCTCGCCGCGCTGCCCAAGTCCGCTCACCCGGGGCGAAGAAGGCCCTGGCGGAGATCTGGAACGCCGAGGGCAGCCATACACCTTCGCCGCGGCGAAGGCGTATGCGGCCGCCTACAGGGCCAAGTTCCCCAGAAAACTTGTTGAACGACCCGGCAAGGGCGCCCAGCCAGAAGCCGCCCAAAAGATCTTGATCCACAGGTCTTGACAATTGCTCCAAAATCCGTCACCTGACCGATGTCTCCGCCTGCAACTTGCAGCAATATTTGTTGTGCAACCACGTCAACAATTTGATCGATCTTCCCCGGACTGGCCGCGCAGAGTGACTGGCGCTCTCCCGGACCAGCTCAACCGGCCTGGCAAGGAAACTAGATGGACACGATGGCGCCAATCCGCCCGGCAGTGCAACGCCCGCGCCGCATCTCGCTAACCGCAGGACCGGCCGCAGCGGCCGAAGCCCGCAGCCAGGTCCGGGCGGCCGTCAATGCCTGGGATGCCCCCGTCGACCTGACCGTCGCGGTCCTGCTCACCAGCGAACTGGTGACTAACGCCATAAAGCACGAGGCGGGCGAGATTGTCATGCTCGCCATCACCTGCGCCTACGACCAGTTACGCGTAGATGTCCACGACTCGTCGCGCTCCCTGCCTGAGCCGGCGGATGCCCCAGCCGACGCGGAGACTGGACGAGGCCTGATGCTGGTCGCCAGCCTGTCGACTACTTGGGGTTTTTACCGGACCCCTGTGGGCAAGGCCGTGTACTTCACGCTCGCGTTCCACGCCGATCTTGACGAAGGCGCCGAACGCAGCCCGCAGGGCGATCGCAGTTACGTCTGGTAAATCGAGAGCTCCGGCGGATCCACCGGACACGCCCGGCGCGCCAATCCATTCCCGCGCCGCGATCACCTCGATCGCAAGGCTGCCTCGCGGGCGATGTCTATACGCGAATGGACGTCGAGCTTCTTCAGGATGTGGGAGACGTGGGTCGCGACGGTCCGCCGGGACAGCAACAGCTTGGCGGCGATCTCTGGGTTGGACAATCCCTCCTCCACGAGTGCGGCGATCTTGGTCTCGGTTGGCGTGAGGCTGTCCCAGCCGCTCCGCGCCTTCCGGTGTTTCGCGTGCGGGCCGCGGCGGATGCCATGAGCGCGGAACCTGGCCTGCAGCTGTGCGACATCCCTGGCAGCACCAAGCGAGGTATAGATCTCCACGGCACGGGTGAATGCGGCCCGGGCCTGGCCGCGGTCGCCGGCGCAGACAAAGTCTTCGGCGGCCGCCTCGAGCGCCTTCGCGCTGAGTAGTGGCCGGCTGGCGTCGTCATAACGCTCCGCAGCCGCCAGCAGCCGAGTGGGGTCATGGTCCAGCAGGCCGCGGCAATAGAGCGCGTTCGCCTGTCGGTGAGGGATCTGCGATTCGGCGGCGAGGGCCGCGGCGTGGCCCATGAGGGCCTTCGCGGTGCCGAGATCGCCAGTCTTCGCGGCGAGGTGGACGCCGTCAGCAAGCAGGTCCTCGATCTCCTCGAGTTCTTCGGTATTGCCGGCGAACCCGGCTGTCAGCGCGGCGAGCGCCTCCGGTAGCGCGTCGGCGTGCTCGCGGTCCAGGCTGCGGGCGAGTGTCAGTGGGCCGATGAGCCGGTTTCCGATCCGCTTGGCATGCGGGACGGCAGCGGCGAGGTGGCGGCGCGCCGCGGCGATCTCGCCGCGATGGAAGCAGATCACAGCGGCGATGCCGAGATCGCAGCAGGCCGCGCCGGGCTCCTTCAAGTCTTCGTGCAGGACTCCCACCTCAGCCAGCGCATCGTCCCATCGCCCTGTTTCAAAGAGCAGCTGGCCCAGGGCGCTATGCGCCTGACCAAGCCGGATCACCGTGCCGACCTGGTCCGCGAGGTGCCGCGCCTGCCGGGCCGCGGCCAGGGCCTCCTCGTACTGGTCAAGATTGCCCAGTGTGACAGCCTTGTTGATCTGTAGCAGCAGCCGCAGGTCGGTCAGTGCCGGATCGGCTTGGGTCACAGTCAGCGCCTGGTCGAACAGCGGCAGCGCGTCAGTCATCCGCCCCTGCACCACGGCCACGGTGGTCAGCACGTTCAATGCCCAGCCGATCGCCCAGTTGTCGCCCGCCTCCGATGCCGCCGCGAGCGCGGTGGCCGCGACTCGGCCGGCCTTCTCGACCTCGCCGAGGTGGCTGCGCGTCCGCGCGGCGAGCACGAGCAGCCGTGCGCGGTGCCGGGCCGAGATCCCGGGAGAGGCCAGCGCTCGGTCCAGCGTGGCCAGGGACTCCGCGGACCGGCCGGCCTTCATGCGGCACTGCGCCAGCGTCCAGTGCAGGTCAACGAGGAGATCGGGCTCGACGGCATGGACCAGTGCGCGGTTGGCCACATGCTCGGCCTCGGCCGTATCGCCGACCCGGTAGAGAGCGTCAGCGAGCCGGCCGACAAGACAGTCATGCTGCGCCGAGCCGGCCGGAGAGTTCGCGACTGCATGGCGCAGGAGTTCTGCCGCGGCCCGCGGTGCCTGGCCGACCAGCAGCTCTGCGCTGCTGGCCAGCCAGCGCAGTATCCACTCATCTATTGGCTCGGTCGTGCCACCAGGTCCACCAACTGCCCACAGCAGCTGCCGGGCAACCCGGTCCGCCGGCGCCCCGGCCTCCGCGAGGGCGCGCCCCGCATCTCGGTGCCAGGCGGCGCGTACCGGCACCGGCATATCGTCGTACAGCGCCGCACGAATCAGCGGATGCCGGAAGCCGAGACCGTTGCCGGACTCGGCCAGCACCCCGGCGGCGCGTGCCTCGTCAACAGCCGGGATCAGGTCCGCCACGCCACGACCCAGAACGGTCGCCAGGTCCGGTACGGCAAAATCCACGCCAAGCAGGGCCGCCGCCCGTAGTACCTCGCGCACCGCCCCGGCGACAAAGCCAAGGCGGTCCGCTATGGCCGCCGACAGGGAGCTTGGTGCGGGACCGCTCGTCAGCCCGGCGGCGCCCGTGTCGGTAATGGTCAAACTGGAGCTGCGAGCCAGCGCAGCGACAAGCTCGGTGACGTAGAGCGGGTTACCCGCTGCCCCCTCAGCCAGCCGCAGCAAGTTGTCGTCAGGCTTGCCGCCGGCCAGGGCCTCGACAAGCTCGGCCACCGCCGCCTCGCTGACTCCGGTGAGCTGGAGCCGTGCGGCATCGCCCACCGCTCGCCGCAGCGCCAGCAAGTCATCCCGCTGCGGCACCGGACGCATCATCCCGACCAGCAGCAGCGGCACCTGCCGCACCGACCTTGCCAGCCGCCCCCACAGTGTGATGCTGGCCTGATCTGCCCATTGGAGGTCGTCGACGACCAAGATTGTAGGCTGCACAGCGCACTGCTCGGCGATGAGCGCCAGCAACTGCTCCGCCAGAGCAGCCGACACGTCCGTGCCGCGATCGGCGGTGACCTCGCCGCGCAAGAGCCGGACGATCGTGTTTCGGCGAGGATTTGTGGAAGGCGCGCGTACCCGCAATCCCTCTAGCAGCGGCAGCAGCGGTAACGCTTGCCCCAGCTCGTCACCGGCGCCCCAGAACACCTGACAGCCGGCATCCGCGGCCTCCGCCAGAGCCGCGCTCACCAGCGCGGACTTGCCGATCCCCGGCTCGCCCTCGATCAGCACCGAATTGCCCCGCCCCCCGGCCACCCCCCGCATGAGCCCGACCAGCATCGCCATCTCGCTGTCGCGGCCGATCAGCGCACCGGCCAGGGTCACGGTGGGCACGGAGCGAACTTTACTACCAGAACATTTGCGGAACAAGCGGGTGTTTTCGGATATAAGTTCGCCACCTAAATAGCGTCGGCTGGTGGAATTGCTAGTGTTTCCGCGCCATGCAATGCAAGTTGCTCAGGTTCTTGCAGCGCACGGAGACGGTAACATTCCTTCGCATGAAAACGTGAATATTTCTGGCAAGAAAACGGCACAATTGCCGCGCAGATTTCATTATCAAGAAATGCTAGGTAATAGCTACCCGAGGTGCATAAAATAAACAGGTACTGGGATAACTCCACAGGACGGTAGATACGCCGTGCGGGCTGGCAGGGCCGTACTACGCGCTGCTGACCTCGGGAATCGCCATGGAGGAATCATGCGCATCGGGCGAGCTATCATTATTCCTGCTATCCTAGCCCTCGGCGTGGCCGGATCGATCCTGTCAGGCTCCGCAATGCCCGTGGCGGCAGTGCACGCGCCCAGTGTCCACGTGGAGGCAGCTGTCGCTAGCCCCGACGTGATGTATTACTGCTGAACCAAGATGACCTATGACTAAGGACGACGCAGATCCGTCTAGTTCCGCATCGGGTTGATCGTGTGGTTTATCAGGGGTCGCGGCCAGTTCGCTGCGGTAGGCATATAACTTACCGCCGGGTCCGGTCACGGGCTCCGGCCCGCCAGCAACTGAAGGCATAGTTCTTCACAGTCGCCCCACTCACCACAAAACCGTACCGCGACCTCGGCGTTTGGGCAGTCCCTCCGCGATAAGCATTGTCAAGACCGGCGGGACGCTGCGCATCAACGGCCAGCGCATGGACATCTACCGCGCCCAGAATCAGCAAGGCCCCGGTCGAGATGTGGACCTGCACCGGCGGCGCCAACCAGCGATGGCGGGCGTAGACGATCTACCGAGCCCGCCCGGGAGAGCGCGCTCACACTCGAACGTCGGCCCGGTGCCGGGACTGAGTGGCGGCGCAAGCCGAATCCGGCTCCGAACAGCAACAAGCCGAATCCGGCTCCGAACAGCAACTGGAGCACGACTAGCTCGGGCTTTTCGAGCGCTCCGAGGGCGCGGAAGGTCTCGATCTTGCGAGGGCCGCCGGCCCGGAGCCTGTCCAGCAGGCGCGCCGGGGCGATGTCGCTGACCACGTTGCCGGGGGAGGACGATGTGGGCCACGCCAGGCAGCAGGCGGCCGCCGATGCGTCCTAACAAGTCGGCGCCGATCATCGCCGCTGCACGCCACCGGCGCGAGCTAAACTAACACGCGCCAAGGCCATTCGGGCGCCGCCTGAACTCGACCACTCCGGTCACTTTCGAGGCTGTCGCACGCGCAGCCTGAGTCTTGCGGCCACCGCCCGCCCACGAAATTCCTGACAGTCCCGGATGTTTCGTCAAAGCGGGTCAAGCCCATCTGCCAACCTGTGCTGGACAGAGTCGGTCCTCTGATCTACGTCCGCTGGAACCGGAGGCGGCGGGCTCCTCCTGCGCTTCGCCCGCGTTGGTCAGCGCCGACGTTTGGTTGCGCTGGATCCCGGTGTGAGGTCTAATGAAAGTTTCGTTATTACTTCTATGAAAATCTATGTGACTGTCACACTGGTCCCGCTCGCGCGGCACCGAGGAGGAGGGACGCCGGATGATCGTGCCAGGAAGCCCCACGGTACGGCGCCGCCGACTTGCCGCGGAGCTGCGCGGGATCAGGGAAAGTAAGGGCAAGAGCGGAGATGCCGTCGCCGCAGCGTTGAAATGGTCGCCTTCCAAGATCAGCAGATACGAGCGCGCGAGGACCGGCCTGCAGCCACGGGAAGTCGAGAGACTGCTCGACTACTACGAGATCACTGGATCCCGTCGCGCGCTCCTTCTCGCGCTCGCCGAGGATGCGGCTCAGAAGGGATGGTGGGAAGAATTCGCAGATGCGCTTTCCGCCGACTATCAGCAGTTCATTGGCCTAGAGCATGAGGCAAGTTCGATCGCTATATGGCACGTTGATGTTGTACCTGGTCTTTTACAGACAGAAGCCTATGCTAGGCACATAATTAGAAGCTACAGCCAGATCGAGCCGGTCGCACCGGGCATGATCGAGCGGCTGGTCAAGGTCCGGATGCAACGCCAGCAGGTGCTGAATCGCGAACCAGGGCTTCAGCTGACAGTGGTGCTGGATGAGTCGCTTTTGAAACGCCGGATCGGCGATGAGTTGGTGATGTTTGAACAGCTTGAGCGGCTCGTGCATGAGGCTGACCGGCCAAACGTGACGTTGCAGATTCTCCCTCTTGATGCGCAGCACACGGTCTTCGGGGAGTCATTTGTTATATTCCGCTTTGGGTCAGACAGTGAGGCTATGCTGCAAGATGTGGTTAGCACCGAACATTTGAGAAACGACTTCTCTTTGGAAGGCGAGAGAGAGACCTACTTGCATAGGATCGCATTTCAGATGCTCGTCGGTGCGTCGCTCGACCCAGCGTCGTCCAGAGCGCTCATACTCGAGACGGCCGAGTCGCATTGGTCAGGTACCCAGCGGATACGCTGATGTGCAACTTGACGTAGATCGTTTGCTCGGGGTCATTGCGGCGGTGGTGTTCTCGCGTAGCCCCTCGTGCGGTGTCTGGCCGCCGAGGGCGCCGTGGGGCCGATGGTAGTCATAGAAGTCCTGCGTTTCGCGAGCTTGTCGTTGACCAGAGCGGTGCCGTCGATGACGACACCCTTGGGCATGCGGTCGAACGCCTCGGCGCCAATCCGCTGGGAGGGTTTCTACGTTGCCGTTGAGCTGCGGGGTGGCGGGCTTGACTTGCACCGTATGGAGCCGGCCAGCGGCGCGGCGAACTTTACGTCGATCTGTACCCACCGCTACGGGCAAATCGCCGTAGCGTCCTGCTCAGGCTGACAGTCGATCAGAACTCAGGCGAAGGCCCCTCCCAGGCACTGAGGGCCTTCGCTCTCGCCACGCGGCGGTGGACTGAGGCTAGCCCCAGGCTCACATTCGCGTGCCGGGCACACCGGGGAATTGACCTGCTAAGCAGGCACCTCGCCGCGCGGCTTACCCGGTTGGTGACTACTCGTGTTACCCGGTTACTGACTACTCGTGCGCCGCGGCGGCGGCCACAGCGAGCGAGGCCACTGGGGGCTTGCGGATGTCGGAGTGCGCGCCGGAGAAGGGCTGGCCGCTTACGTCCTTGATGACGCTGGCGGCGTTGACTCTGTAGAAGGTGCCGGGGGTGAACCCGTAGTCCGTGCCGCCGCTGGTCGGCATGGCCCGGTTCTCTGATGGGTTCACTGCCTGGTACCCGTCGGCGCCCATGCCACCCCAGCGTCCCGCGCTCACGGCTTGTACGTCCTGCCTGGCCAGGAAGGACGCCTTGGGGTACCACACGCTGACCGCCCAGTCGAACACGCTGAATGTGGCCGCCAGGGGGCCGTGTACCCGGTCCGCGTAGGTGTTCAGGGTGCCCGCGCGACCGAAGGGGTTGTCCTGTGCGTGCGCGAATGACCAGTGCGAGAATGCGCCCTGCAGGAGAAGTAGCGACGCGACCGGGCTGTCCGCCGGTGCGCGGATGCCGGCCAGGGTGAAGGAGACCAGCCGGGCGCCGAAGCTGTGCCCAATCAGGTGCACCCGCACGGCGGGCGACCGGGCATGCACCGCCGCAAGCAGCGGCCCCAGTCCGCTCCGGCCGATGTCGCCGGCGCGAGCCTTCATGATCGTGTATGAGAGCACTCGTACGGCGTCCTTCGCGCCGCTGATGGCGTGGGTGAACCAGTCGCCGATGCCTTGCGTGGAGGAGCCTGGCGGCGCGCTGCCGAAGGCCTCCGCTGCCGCCTGGTATCCCGTCCTCGGGTCGCTGGTCCGCAGCAGAGCGGTCTCACCCGAGTCCTCGAACTCGCCGTCGGGAGCTGGTGGCACCAGTGACTTCAGCAGCTGGTGAATTTGCACCAGCCGCTGGTTCTTCACCTCGTCGGACTCACCCGCGCCGGCCGCTGCTACTCCCTCGTCGATAAGCAGGCCGATCTCCGTCACCGTCTCCTGCTGCGCCTGGTCGGCGAACCCCGGCCGCAGCGACTCTGCGATGTCCGCCCCAGAAACCTCCGCCGTCCCGGCGCTGATATCCACCACGGCGCCGGTCCCGGCCTGGGTCGAACCAGCCCGCTGCGGAGGTGTCGCCGGCGTGTTGGGGAACCAGAGTGAGGGCCAGTAGATGGGATCTGGCCCTTATTTCGTGATGGTAACGAGCCCTCTGTGCCGTAAGGCGGCTTGTGTAACGATCCGGTTTGTTCCACCCGGTGATCGGCGTGTTGCGTAGGGGAATGACACCCAACAACCCTTGAGTTGCTGGGATCGTTTCGCTTCCGTGCCGGCCCTGGACCTGGGCGTTCCGGCCTGACCGCAGGTGAGTTCTGTGGTTGAGCAGATTTCATGTTACCTGAGGGACTATCGTCGCGCCTGTTGTTCTTTCGGTTTTTGTGAAACCAGGGAGGTGCGGGGTGGCGCTTGCGGTCGTTCACGATCTGCGTGAGGCGCGCACTCCGGCTGGCCCTGACGAGCTCGCCGCGTTCGAGACCGACGCGCTGGCCGGGCTTGTCCTGGCCCGGGCCGCCGCGGGCCTGGCCGACAGCACCATCGCCGGCGAGGTGATCCACCTGGAGCAGGTCAGGGCATGGCTGGGCCGGCCGCTGTGGACGATGCAGCCCGCCGACGCGGACGCCTACTTCGGGCAGGTGCTGCGCAGCGCGGCCAAGGGCGCACACCTGCTCCGCGCCTGGCTGGAGAACCGCCGCACCCGATGGCCCGGCACCGCCAACCCGCACCTGCTCATCAACGCCCAGACCGCCCTGGGCACCGGGCCGGTCAGCAGGACCTGGGTCAACGCCACCCTGCGCGGCCACGCCGCGACCATCGAGGCCCTGCGCGTCGACCGCCAGCTCGAAGAAGCCATGGCCACCGGCGCCGATCCCCTCCACCTAGCAGCCACCTTCGGCCTGGACCCCGGCACCGCCGTCCGCTACGCATCCAGCGCCAGGCAACTCCTCCAGACCCCGGCCGAGCAGCAAGACCCGGCAGGGTTCCCCGCGAACCCAAGGACCGGATCCGCGCAAGAAGGCCGAAGACCCCTCAGTTCCCGCCAAGGACCCTTCAGCCCGGCTGAACTCCGGGGAAAAAGGGACTCCTGGTAGATCGGCGGTTTTCGTATCCAGCCGCTCACCAGGAGTCCTCTCTGTCATTGTCACAGGTCAGCGAATGCTTGTCCTGTCAGCGGGGCTTGCGGTTCTGCTGCCGCATTTGGCCGCCGTGGAGATCGACGCTGGTGTCGGTGCGATCGCCGCGGCGTTGGGCGGTTTGCTCCGTGAGGGGGCGACGGCCGGGGTGGGTGACGGCGGCCTCTGGTTTGGGCTGGAACGCCCGGCGGTAGGCGGCGGGTGTGGTCCTGGTGACGCGGGCAAGGTGCCGCCGGAACGCGGCCGCGTCGGCGAACCCGCAGGCGTCCGCGACGGCGCCGACCGGTAGGTCGGTGTGCTCGAGGAGCTCGAGGGCGCGTGATACACGCTGGCTGAGCAGCCACTGCAGGGGCGTCGTCCCGGTTTCTGCGCGGAACCGGCGCGAAAACGTGCGCGGGGACACGCAGGCGTGTTGGGCGAGGCGCGCAAGGTCGAGCCGCTCGTTGAGGTGCTCGAGCGCCCACGCGCGGGTCGCGGCCAGCGACGCTGCACCGTCAGGGCCGGTGATGGGCCGTTCGATGAACTGGGCCTGGCCGCCGTCGCGATGTGGCGCGACCACGGTCCAGCGGGCGATGGAGGCGGCCGCAGCCGCCCCATGGTCTCGGCGCACGACATGCAGGCATAGGTCCAGCCCGGCGGCGACGCCGGCGCTGGTCAGGATGTCACCATCGTCGACGTACAAGACGCCGGGGTCGACCGACACGGCAGGAAACCGCTCGGCCAGCCGCGCCGCGCTGCGCCAGTGGGTGGTGGCACGGCGGCCGTCGAGCAGCCCTGCCCACGCCAGGGCGAACGCGCCGGTGCAGATCGAGATCAGCCGGGCGCCCCGCTCGGCGGCCGCGCGGAGCGCGCCGAGCATCGGTTCGGGCGGCGGCTCGAGCACGTCGCCGTAGCCCGCGACGACGATGGTCTCGGCCACGTCCAGCGCTTCCAGGCCCGCTTCCGCGTGCAGCACCACGCCGGTCGAGGTAACCACCGGGCCTTTCCGGCAACCGGCGAGGGTGAACCGGTACCGGCCCTGGCCGTGGTGCCCGAAGACGTGGACCGGGATCGCGACGTCCAGCAGCAGGCACCCGTCGACCGCGACCGCGACCAGATGGTGGGGGGTCATGTGGCAAGAAATAGCGCATAGTTGTCTTCCACGCCACTCCCGGCCCGCACCGACGGCGCGCATCCTGGATGGGAGCAGCCATCGCGGGATGGAGGATCAGTGGCCACGGCCGCCGCCCAGACACCGCTGGCCCCGGCCAACCTGGCGCGGACGATGGTACGGCCCGGCCCCTCCGGCGGCGGCTTGGGTGATCACCGCGTACCGGACGCGTCGGTGAGCAGGAGCGGAGGAGCTGAATGAGACCAGAACGTGGCGGCAGAGCCCGGCGCCTCGCCTCCCTGGTCGCACTTGGATGCCTGTTGGGCGTGGCCACGGTAGTCGTGACGACCTTCGTGTCGGCTGCTCCCGCGCGGGCGGACTGCGACGCTCACGCGAATGTCAACGGCTATCGGCTCAGCTACCATTACGGCACCTTCGGCCATGTCTACACCAACAAGCAGGCAACGGTTAACCAATATGACGCCCCGTTCATTCGTAGCCTGTTCGCATACTACGACAGCAACAACTGGGTCGAGGTTGGATGGCTCGCCCATGATTACGGCGAGGGTAGCCCGAGAGTGTACGCGTACTGGCGCAATCGCGGAAACTACCGCTCAGGAGGACCACAGTTTGCTTATGGCGTCCTCAGTTACAATGACTTCTATAGGTTCTACGTCGAGAATGTCGGGCATATAGAGATCTGGAGATTCTATTTCAACGGCTACACATCGCCCTTCACATACACCCCGACGATGAATTTCGACACAGCCCAGCCATGGGGTAATTCGGAGCGCTGGTGTGACTACCGCGTCAGCCTGTTTACCGACATGTATGGTCTTAACGATTACACATCTGGTGGCACCTGGGAAGACTGGGATAACTGGGCCGGCTGCATTAACGGTTCGGATAGGAATAAGTATTATCTGCACAGAATCAGCAGCACCGAGCTTTTGGTTAACACTAATAGCAGCGGCGCTATGTGCTGAGGCCGGTGATGAGAAGATGATAGGCATCCGGCGCCTGCCGCGGCGGGCGCGTGAGTTCTTGGTCGTGGTGGCGGCTGGGGCGATCACGGCTGTTGTGGGCCTGGTGATCGTTGGCACGGTAACCGGATCCAGCCCGACATCTGCGGGCCCGGCCCGGCCTGCGGGTGGCGTGCCCGGCCTAGGCTGGGACGCGAACCTGTACCCGCTGGGACCGCCGCCACTGGCGGAAAAAACGACGGTCGCGGGCGCTCAGGCAAAAGCCGGCTTCCCGGTCCCGCTGCCCGGCACCGCGGCGGCGAGCCGAGCCTACCTGACCCAGGCGTGGGTAAACACACACAACGGTGAGGTGGCCCTTGTCTTTGACAAGGGGAAGGTCGATATTACGATGGCCCGCGCTCAATACCAGAACCCGCTGAGCAACTTCCGCGCCTTCGTCGCCCAGAAGAGAAAAAACGGGGTGACCGCAGCCGCGATCGGGCAGGTGAACGGGCATCCGGCGTTGATCATCACGCCGAACACCGCCGCCAACCGTTCGAACAAGGCGGTTGTCGAATTCGACCGGAACGGTATCGATATCAGCATCTATAGCAACACTTACGGGACGGATACCCTGCTCGCCATTGCCCGCAGCATGCAGTAATGTCCTCCCGTCACCGTGATGAACGCACAACGCTTCTGCCGGTTCGACGGTCAGCGTCTCCGGTGTGATTGGCCCGATCTTGGGTGCCATCCAGCCGGAGGGTCCTCACCGGCCAGTCCGTCCACTGCCTCCCGGAGCAGGCCGACGTGCCCGGTGTGCCGGCCGTACTCCTCGATGAGGGCGCACAGCAGTCGGCGCAGGCTGGCATGGCGACCGTCGGGCCCGGCGACGTGGGCGAGCTGGCCGAGTCCGTCGGCGGCCAAGGCCGCGCCGAGCCTCGCGCGGGACCGTTCGACGGCACCGCCCACAGCGCGTAGAGCTGTTCGGGGATGTCGTTGGCGGCGGAGGTGAACTCCCAGTCGTTATCGCCGTCCCAGCCGGTGGCGTCCCACGGCTCGCCAAGTGGCTGCCCGCTCAGCTTGGTGGTGAAGGTGTAGTCCTCCACGGCGGGCCAGATGCTTGAGTAGGCCTGTGGGGTGCCAGAAGTCTGCCGTGCCTGTGAGCTGTTACGACGGCCAAAGTCAACCGTAGGACATGATGATCGGCCATGTCCCTTCGCCTGCTCTACCTGATCTTCGTTCGGCTCTGCAGCTGGCTGGTTCTGCTCGGCCGCTCGTCAGCGTGGGAGGTCAACCCCGATCGAGCTTGTGAACGGGTCAGATGAGCCTGTCTACAACCTGGTGTTTGCTTTGGTGCACGTACAAGGTGCGGGAGGCGTGAGGCGGATGGAGGAATGGAAGGACCGAAGGCCTCAGGGAGGGAGTGCGCCGCGGAGCACAGCGGCGGTCCTGCCTCCCGGACGATGGCGTGTTTCGGTTCCGGGCCAGGGGTGGAGCAGTGGGATGGGCATGCGCCCGGGAGCGGAAGTCGCCTTTGTTGATCGCGCTGGCGTGAACTGGGTCCGGCGGAGTGGAGGAGGCCTGGAGGAGCTTCCGAAACCGCCCATAGAGTACTTTGCCCAGTTTGGACTCCCCGGTCCATATGACTACCAGGTGCCAGTTCGGCCGGAGCCGACTTCCAGGGATGACCATCAATCCTGACCACGGCAGGGCGCACGCGAGCACTGAGTGTTCGTATCTCTTCACGGTTGGCAGGACTGTAAGCAACCGCGCGCTGACGCCTCGTGACAGGTAAAGACTTAACCATCAATCTTCCCATGGATGGCAAGGAACCCCCTTTACGAGCCGCTGGCCCGGTGCAAGGGTGGACACTGTTCGCCGGCCACGGGGACCGGTGAACTCGAAAGGGGGCAACAGTGAGACGACTATCCGTAGCGTTGGGTGCAGCCACCTTACTCGCTGCGAGTTTCCTCGCACCTGCGAGCGCCTTGGCCGCGGCCAACCCGGAGACGACCACCGAGCACAACGCGACCGAGACCTTCCATGACCAGGTGCCGTGTGTCGGCGACGGCCAGATCACGATCACCTACAACGAGGTCGATCACACCACTGAGAACGCCAACGGCTTCCACGCCACGTTCACCCAGGCCGGAACCTTCTCGGCGGTCCTGGACCAGGGTGGAACGTCGTCGGGCCGCTTCACCAACTGGGGCGGCTTCAACACCGACGCGACCGGGCAGCAGGCCAACGGCACGTTCACCTTCAGTCTCACCGTCAAGAGCGGCGTGGGTGCCGGGACGCACTTCAACGAAGTCAGCCACTTCACCGGGCCAGTAGACGCGGACGGAAACCCGATCTTTAGCCTGGCCAAGGTCGCTTTCGACCGCGCCAACTGCCACTGACACCGACGAGCAGCAGTTGCGGCGGAG
>WNGL01000720.1_pt1 | contig 39346 bp, 31 predicted proteins | sample 5400591 | NCBI WGS metagenome assembly WNGL01 (sample SAMN13153377, study PRJNA577476) | soil metagenome | isolation source: 80 cm soil or saprolite under Garry oak tree replicate 1 | place: USA:California | collected 2016-06-15
GCACGACAGGTTGCGAATGATATATTGCGCTCTTTAGTTTTATGGATATATGAGCAAACAAAGAAAACCAGAAATCCAGAACTTGCTTATCAAATGCTGTTATCCTGAACTGTTGTTAAAAAGTGCAAAACTTTAGTAATAAATAAATTATGAATTATTCTTTCTTTTCATCCACCCCGGCAGCATATCTGATACCATTTTTATATCTTCTCTAGTAATTTCTTTAAGTAAGAAGAGCAATCCACTATATAAGGCGAAGAGGAAGAGATAAAGAAGTGGAAGTAGTAAATTCGGCACCACAATAATCCACGCGAGGAAATAAATGAGAAGGGAAGCAGTGATAATTTTAATCGAACTTTTTAAAGAAAATAATACCCCAAATTTTCTATAGACAATCACAGCTGCACCTACCATGACAATAAATGCAGCAATTGTCGTAGCCAGTGCGGCTCCGATAAGACCAAAAGAGGGGATAAGGAAAAGACAGAGGAGAGAACTTATAATTACCCCTATTCCAGCAAGAAAGGATGATTTTGTCGGATGCCCGGAGCTATTGATAATAGTTACGAATATAAAAAATAATGTAAAAAATCCAGAACCTATTACTAAAATTGAAAGTGAAGTTGCACCTGGTAAATAAGCCGAAGAAAAAAGAAAGGTAAGCAGTGTTGCACTTGTTGCTGAAATAAGAAGAATACCTGGAATAAGAATTAATAATGAAAATCTGAGAGACTTAGATATAAGTTTTTTTGCTTCATGATGAAGATTCTGACTTATATGTTTGGAAATACTTGGGAAGAGCACTGAGGCAAGTGCGGTGAGAGCAAAGTAGGGAATTTCTGCGACATTTTGATTTGCTGTATAAAACCCTGCTAGCTTGTCTGAGTGGGTAATTCCTTTTACAAAAAAAAGATCAATTGACTGGAGTACATTGGCAAAAATCGCGACACCAATTAAGGGTATCGAAAACGCAATTAATTTCTTATAGGAAAAATTAATATTTGTTCTCTTTGGAATATGGAATTTTATCAACAGCGCGATGAGAGGTGAAATAATAAATCCAATGATGACTCCGAACAAACGGAAATAGTAAGCAAGTATAATTATCGTGATAATTTTTAAAATAGAGTAAGTTATATGTAGCAGTGCTTGTGTCCCGAATTTATGCAGACCATTATAATATCCTGTCAGCAGTGCAAAAGTTCCATAGAAAGGGAAAATAAGTGCAGCGAGTTGTAAATAAGATGCAAGACCAGGGTCTTTGAGTAAATTTGCAATCACTCCGCTTAAGAAGAAAAATAATATTGATGCGAATATTGTCGAAGCTATTTGTAGATAAAACCCAGTACGATAAATAGCCTCTTCTTTATCTGATTCCGAAGAAACATATTTTGAAACTGTAAATGGCAACCCACTGTTTTGAGCTAGATTAATAATGGTAACTAGAGATATCACAATACCGTATAAACCATAATTCTCGGGTCCTAAAAATCTTCCTAATAATATATTTATTAAATACCCAGAAACTAAAAATATTATTGATGAGAAAGTTAAATAAAAAGTACCTTTGGCTAAGCTATTAGTCATATTAGAATGTTTTAAATTTAAACACCACTAAGTTATTATCTTCATAATGTTTCTTACTAATATTATAAAGATCACTGTATCGAGATTTTTCCCATCCTTTAATCCGGAACCCATCAACAATAAGTATATTTTTTTCATAAATAATACAGTCAATTTTTTCTTTTTTTATCATCGATATTCTTTGTTTCATATCCACTTGTGAAGACATCATTGTTAAATCTTTTGCCATTTTATCAGCGTGATCATTATATATATCTACTTCAGCAAAATAATTAGTTGAATTTGAAACAACAGGTATCCAAGGAGCTATTCTAAAATAGCTTACGGTATTAGAGCAGTTAAGACTTTTTAGACCTATTCCAAGTGATGAAAGTTCATTAAAATAAAAACCATTTAATATACTTGATGTTCTAATTGTAAAATAGCTAATAATTAAGGCAATTACTAATATTTGCAATCTTATTCTGTTTATTAGCGAAATTAAATAGCTTAACAATATTGGCACAGTTATAATATAAAAAGAATCGTATCTAAAATAAGCAGGTGGGTAAATATTTAACTTACTTAAAAATATTGGTGACACAAGGAAAGCGTGAAATAGTGCAATTCTATATAAAGACTTTTTTCGTTTTAAAAATATAATAAGTATTGCAGTTATCGATGCCCAAATTATGATATCAGGTAACAAAGGAGGGAGAGCGCCTACACTAACTTTTGTGACTTGTTCCTTACCAAATTCACTATATTTAGCTATGTGAAGAATACTTAATATTTTATTAAAAAGCGGAATTTTCAGTATATAACCTAAATTAAAAATTAATGCTGCCATTATATAAAGAACCTTCTCCTTTATATTTGCAAATAACCTTCTTTCAACAACTACCTCTATTAAAAAATCGATTCCTAATATTATTGATGCCATCATAAATACAAGCTGATGTGTAAAAAGTGTTATAGAATAGAACAAAATAGATAAAATAAGAAATGAAATTTTTTGCTCTTTTTTAAACTGAAGAAGATAATAAAAAAATAAAAGTAAAAACAAAATTCCGATAAAGTTGGCATAAAAAGTGGCATTCAAATAAAAAAGTCTATAACTTAATATTGGTAATGTAATGTAAAATAATCCCGCTAAAAAAGCTATGATACTTCTACTGGTCATTAGCCAAGTTATCTTATAAATAATTAAGGAACTTATACATATTGTTAGGAATAAAACACTTTGAAGTACAAGGCTTGCAATTTGTAAATCTAGAGGAGAATTTAGTAATGAAAATATTGTACTTAATGATAAATACAATAATGGATAAATGTAATTTGATATTCCACCTATGTAGTTTAATTGATGTGGTATAAAACCAGTTTCAAAAATTTTTTGATAAATGTAAAAATAAGTCGCTTCATCCCATCGAAAAAAATATATAGTTCTGTTTTGAATCCATGGGAGAAGAAAATAAAAAATGAAATTTAATGCAGTATAGGCAGTTATTATAAACCAATTTGAGTTTATAATTTTTATTTTATTTGTCATTTTGCTCTTTTTAGAAAATAATTATACGCGAGGACGTAGGGTAATTTTATCATCCACATAGCAAATACATAAGATGGTTTGTAATCCAAAAGATAGAGACCAACACTTTTTAGGTAAAAATTATATTTTTTTCTGCTGGCAATTGCGATCTTCATACTCATCTTTTTATCTTGTACTTCATGAAATACAGTGCTATTATTAAATAAATACAACTTATATCCTGCATTTTTAAGCCTCATTGAATAATCAATATCTTCTGCATACATAAAATATTTTTCATTCAACAAACCAACTTTCTTTACTGCTTCCATTTTTAAGAATAATGCGCATCCGGTAATTGCATCTAATTCTATTAATTCATCGTTTTTGTACTTTAATTCTTCGCCTTTATCGATGTGTTCAACAATGCTGTATTTATTGGAAAAAATTATCTCTTTCGTAGATAATATCCTTGTACCTACCCACCATACTCGTTTATCAGGATAAAGTATTTGTGATGAAATTGCGCCTGCATCAGGATTTTTTTCAAGTGTTTTTATAGCTTTTTCAAATAAATCATTCTTAAAATAAGCATCAGGATTTAATAGTAAAGAGGCAAAAATAGATTCCTTTTTGAGAGCTATTTTCAAGCCAATATTTACTGCTTTTGAAAAACCTAAATTAGCATTATTTTCTATAATTTGTGTTTTTTTCTTTAATGACTCGTTTTTCTTTAAGTAATTATTAATAATTTCAACCGTTGAGTCATGTGATCCATTATCTAAAATTAATAAGTCAAAATTTTGATTCGTTTGACTCGCGATTGAATGCAAACAACGACCAATATTTATATTGTATGTAATTAAAATGATTTGTATTTTTTTATTCATATGAATTCATGGAATTAATTGATTTAATATATAGCTTCCCGATAGAATCCCATGAATAATTTCTTTTTGTTATTTCAGAAACAGATATTCTATCAAATTTATTTAATACATCTAACGCCTTTATATACTCATTTTTATCCATACTTTTTACAAGAAAACCAGTCTTTCCATTCACAACAGCACTGCTAATTCCTTCCATATCTGACGCTACAATTGGAAGACCTGTTGATGAGGCTTCTATTGCTACGATACCAAATCCTTCTATGTTGTTATCAACTTTTATATTGGGCATAACAAAAAGATCAGCAGTATTATAAATAATTTTTAACTGCTTATCAGAAATTTTACCAAGTAATTGAACTCTTTTTTGTAAATTTTTTGTTTGAATTAGTTCTAGTATTCGTTCTTTTTCCGGTCCATCTCCAATTACCAGATAAATATATTTTTCATTTAGTTGGGGCATAACATTTTCGATAAACCAATAAACACCTTTTCTTTTTACCAACCTTCCAACAGTAATTAAAACTTTTGTCCCATCTAAATTTTGTCCCACAATTTTTTCTAAATCTTTTCTTGTTGTAGTCACTTTCCAGTCTTCAGGATAGACTCCACACGGAATAACTACAAGCTTTTCTTTAGGTATCCCTCTTTTAGCACATTCTTCCAGAGTCGCACTACTGATACAAAATGCTTTATCCATTTTTGAAACACACCATGGAACAACAAGCTGATATCCCGGGAAATTAAAGGTAATATCCAGTCCGGCAATTGTGATAGTAGTTTTAAGTCCAAAAATTATTTTTAATAACAATCCAAGTGGTGCGAGAAGGCCATCTCCAATATGAAGATGATCAATTTTTTTAGTTGGAATAAGATAAATCGCTTTAACGAGAAAATATGGTATAACGAAAGGCAAATATTTTTGAGATTTTCCCCAGGTAATAAGTGTCGTGTCAGTATTGCGCTGAAATTCCTTTGCTAAGGCATAACTTAATTTTTCCATTCCCCCAACCATCGGAGGATATTTCCGTGTTATATAAAGTAACTTCATAGTAAAACCGTTGATGCTAAGACAAGAATCTTTTTCATTAGTTAAAGTTAGCACATCTGGCTGATATTGCAAGTAATTTGTGTTTGAAAAAGGTAAGAATGTACATATTCTAGAACTTCCGCTTATTTGCGAACATATGATTTTATGTTATACTGATTTCATAATGAAAGATGTCAAGTTAAATAAAATACAAAAAGTTCAGCCGGAGGATATTAACGGTATCATTACCTTGCCAAATAATGAAAAGATAAAAGTTGGCCCAAACGCAATTCCTTTTTCAGAAGCAAAAGCATCAGGAGCCGAAATTTTAAAAAAGCTCAAAAAAGCAGCAAAGGAAGGGATTTTCCCTCCTATCCCTGAGATCAATACCATTTAAAAATCCTCCATGAATAAAACACAGCAAGTACAACTACCACATATTATTCTGCTAGATACAAACATCATTCAGTATACATCACAACCCCGTATTGCAGACCCTCTCAACGTATATTTAGATGATCTCTTGAAACGCGGATTTGACTTTGCAATCTCCAGCATCACGATTTATGAACTGCTACGAAGAGCAAGCAGACGAACAGAAGCAAAAATGCTCGCAGTTCTTGATACTTTTCGTAAATATGGTCTCACAGACAAGGTGTTACAAAATGCTGCACAGCTTGAATCATTATATAAATTGGAAAATATTATGTCCAATGAAATAGAACATGGTGATAAATTTATTGCTGCAACATCCATACTTGCAACATCATTGGTACTTACAGCAAATGCAGTAGACTTTCCTGCGCCTTACTTTAGAGAGGTAGAAAGATATCTTATAACCTATGAAGTGAAAAGAGAACGGACAAGAAGTATTATGGTATACATTCTAAGGCCGGAAGTTTCTGTCATAGAGCAACGAATTCAAGAAATTCCTCAGTAATTTTTGATTTTTTAATCAACTCTTCTCTCGTCAATTTTTTCCCAGCTCAAAAACAAAAGGGGGCGTTGTATCATTCGCCCACCGTGGAAAAGTTGATGCTAAGACCAGTATTTTTTTCATAACAACAGTTGAAATTATTTATATAGATACATGCTTTTACAGAAATGACACACAGGAGAATTCAGCATTAATCCTCTAATTCATCGAGAAGGTTTTTAATTTGTTTTTTAAGAGATAGAAGATCATTTTGAATGATACTCCATATTTGCTCCAAATCAATTTCAAAGTAGTGTATCTCTTGTTCTTGCTATTTCACTCCACGGAACGTCAGGATATCTTTTTCGATATTCTTGAGGCACGTTTTTTGCAGCTTCTCCTATAATTTCTAAACGATGTACAATTGCGTCTTGCTTCTCAATGTCTTTATTGAATGCTTTCCTGGTAATATTTGCCGTACTATTTTCGATCCGCACAATACATTCTAAAATATCCTCAAGATAGACATTAACATCCCTTTTTTCACTCATAATATTTGAACTTGCTCGCTTAGTATACGTTCTCTCAAACGTGGTTTTACCCCAGAAAAAGTTATTAGATCGACATTTTTATGTAGTGCCTCCTCCAATTTCAATTGTAAACCAATAAAATCGTATAAACTTTTTCCTTTAGGAAAGTCTACCAACATATCAATGTCACTATCAGGCCGATCATCTCCTCTGGCAGTTGAACCAAACACAGAAGAACGAGTAACACCAGCTTGTTTCAAAATTGGTATGGCCTTGCTTTTTATTTGATCTATCGTTAACTTTTTTATTTGTTTCATATCTACTCCGTATTCGTGCAAATTAAGTATAGAATATATCTCTCATTTGTCAAATATTTTCAGTTAACTCTCTGTGTAATTCTTGCATGTCCGTTGGGTCTTTTGAGTTGTTTGACGTAATTGAGAGTGCTTACATTTACTTCATCATCTTTTTTTTGATTCAGACCGACAATTTTCATCCTCCGGAGAATATCTTCAGTGAGACGTCTGTTGATGCCGATGAGATCTGCAACCACACCTGTCATAAATATCTGTACCCCTGCTATAAAAAGAATCCCGCCAAAGACGATAGACTGGATGTGTCCGCTACCCTGTCCGATGAGAAAATAAAGCACAAATCTCCCAGCTGCAAGAAATCCAATAATTGCAACAATAATACCCACAAAGCTAAAAACAGTGAGCGGGCGATACATTGTATAGATCCGAAGAAGCGTTGTCCCGCTGCGGCGCATGTGATCAAACATATTGGAAAAAAGTCTTGATTTGCGAGTCGGCGGATTGGTCGTAACTTTAATTGACGCAATTTTTAATTTTTTGTATTTTGCCTGAATAATTGTTTCTATCACATAAGAAAAATCAGTAACGATATTAAGCTGCAAAGCAGCATGCCGGGAGTACGCGCGAAAACCTGAAACAGCATCCGGAACAGAGGCACCGGAAAGTGTTCTGACGGCACTTGATCCGACATGCTGAAAAAATTTCTTCATCCGGGAGAAATGTTTTATGGTGGGAATTTGCCTATCTGCGATGACAATTTCTGCATCATCTGTAAGAATTGGCTCGATGAGTCGGGGAATATCTTTTTGCGGATACTGATTATCAGCATCGGTATTAACGATAATGTCTGCTCCATTTCTCAATGAAAAGTGAATGCCGTTGGCAAAAGAACGGGCGAGTCCTTTATTGGTCCGGTGACGGATAATATGCGTGACATGAAATCGCTTGGCAACTTGAGAAGTTCTGTCTGTTGATCCATCATCGATTACGAGGGTTTCAATCTCATCAATTCCCTTTATTTTCTTCGGGATGCTCTTGAGCACAAGTGGTAGGGTTTTTTCTTCATTAAAACAAGGTATTTGTACAATTAACTTCATAAGCAAATTTAGATTTTTTGGGAGGTAGGGCGATGTTGTGTACCTCCCGGGAGAGTCAGTAGTAGACCGACAAATAAAAGATTATTTTAATATACCATACTTGATGACCAATGCAACCAAATCCGGGTGAGAAAAAGGTAAGAGAAAGTTATAAGGTTATTTTGTATTCCTGACCAAGTGATAACGAAAAAAGAAAATTTCAAGCGCAAATAGTACAATAAGCGAAAAGCAAGCAAACAGAATATCTCCATTAGAAAGCGTTGTGGTGCTTTTCACCACATAACCAGTTGATTCCTTTGGAATCATCCAGGAAGCATAGTAAGCTTGCACATACGTGATGATACAAATAATGACAACCAACCCTATACTATGAGGAACAGTAAACCTAAAGAGAGATCCTTCTTGTTCAGATAGCTTTGTTGAAGCTACAGCCACTGCGATACTTTGCGGCGAGATCATTTTTGCCGCAACCCCTCCGCTGCTATTTGCTGCGACTGTGAGTACAGGATTAATTCCCAGGGAGCGGGCTGTATGTGCTTGAATATTGCTGAAAAGAGCATTTGAAGAGGTATCACTTCCCGTAATAAAAACACCAAGCCATCCAAGAAGTGGCGAGAGAAACGGGAAAAATCGGCCTGTGCCGGTCAAGGCATTGCCAATAGAGGTTGACATACCCGAGAAATTAGCCAGATAAGCAAACCCGACAATTGACCCGATGGTAACTAAGGGTTTCCATAATTCTTTGAGCGTTTGGAATATTGTTTGCCGGAAGGTATGAAACGGGAGACCCAGAAGAATTGCACTCAGGATAGCAGCAAGAAGAATTGCTGTTCCGGCTGCTCCAACCCAGGAAAATGAGTAAATAACAGTAAGGGGAGTATTGCCTGCAATAATTGTATGATTGAGGATGCCAAAAGGAATTTGAATTGCCAGTTTGCTTAGCATATGTTGGATTCCACCATTACCCCAGTTTGCAATGAAAATGATAAGAAGAATAAAAGGAGTCCATGCTCTCAGTAATTCACTGCTTGTGTATTTTTGTTTCATTGGAAGATTTTGTGCAGCAGCTTTCTCTTTAGGAAAACGCCAAATCTCTTTGGGGTGCCAAACTTTTAAGAAGCTGACTAGACAGATAAGAGAGACGATTGATGAGAGAATGTCAGGAAGCGTAGGACCGAGATAACTCGCTGTGAAAAACATAGTCAGTGCGTAGCTTGCGCCGGTAATAAAGATTGCAGGGAAGATTTCTTTGACACCTTTTCTTCCGGATATGATAAAAACCAGCCAAAAAGGAATGATAAATGCAATGAAGGGGAGTTGGTGTGCAATCATTTTGCTAAGAAGATTTGGATCGATATTGGTTAAGTGACCGGCGGTAATAACCGGCAGCCCAATACCGCCAAATGCGACAGGCGCCGTATTGGCGATAAGACAAATGCCTGCTGCGTAGAGTGGCTCAAAACCTATGCCGACCAGCATTCCTGCTGTAATTGCAACAGGTGCTCCAAAGCCGGCTGCTCCTTCAAGAAAAGCTCCAAAACAAAATGCAATTAGTAATGCCTGAAGTCGTCTATCAGGGGTTATAGACTCGATACTATCACGCACAATCGCAAAACTGCCGCTTGCAACACTAATGTTATAGAGGAAAACTGCATTAAAAACGATCCAGCCAATAGGAAAAAGTCCGTTGAGGATACCGTATACTGCTGAGGCCATTGCCAAAGTAACCGGCATTGTAAAAAACACAATTGCGATTGCGAGGGCAACGAGTAACGTAAGTAATGTAGCGAGATAACCTAAAATTTTGCGGCTAAGAAAAAGAGAAAATAAAAGGATTATGGGTATTGTTGCGATAAGAGCAGACAAAAGTATGTTATGAAGCGGGTTACTATTTTGATGCCACATATAATCAAGTATACTAGAAAACAGTCGATGGCATGTGATCTAGAACACAGCATTTTACCTGTTTATTGTTTCTTCTCCATGAGCATATGTAACTCTCCAAAACTGATTTTATATAACACCACAGGTGAATTCTCCGGGAGAAAAAGTTTACTCTCATGATATCCCTCATCTACACGAAAAGAGTCGTATTTATATTTTTGTAATCTCTTATACAAAACGCTTGTAAAACGAGGGAAATCAGCATGCATACCCATATCTTCAATAATAACAATCTGCTGATTATAAGAAACCGGTGGCAAATAGAGAAAAGGCGGCGTGTCAGCAATGCTTTGTGTGTCAAGACCGGTGAAATAATAATATGGCTCAGGATGTGAGGTAATAAGAAGGGGATGTCCACTGATATATTTTTTCACAAGGTGCGCGGCCGTATCTTCATAGGATGGACTGTACCATGAGGGATCGTTAAGATACCGAAGTCCTCTTGCAGTCACAACAATCTGATAGAAGATAAGAAAACTAAGCAATGCAAAAAATAAATATCGAATACTTTTTGTCTGATTAACAAAAGCAGTTTTGAAAAAGTAGAGTAAGCCAAAACTCGCAGGAATTAACAAAAACGGTATCAGATGTGTGAAGTACCGCTCCATATCAGGATTTATTTGATGATAGATAAATCCTAATAACCCAATACTAAGTAATACGAAATAAGCTAAAACACGTTGTTTGGCATCAGCAAGTAATGTAAGCAAACCAATCAAAGCAAAAAAACACAAAAGATAATCATGATTAATAAAATTTTTAAGAGCAGTTAAATTTTTTCCGAAGAAAAAAAGAACGACAAAAATAATACTTAGTACAATTGGCAAAAACGTAGCTATTTTTGCTTTATAACGTATTGGCAAAAATCGATACACGAGATAGCACAGTGCGATAATACCAATAGCTACAGTAATTTTTATAAGCAAATCAGATAACTGAGAAAATAATACCAATATGACTGAGTTAACAGGAAATAACAAAAATCCGGTTATCAATAAACCAATTACCATTGCTATAAACACAGTAACTACATATTTCATAGGTTGTGGTGAGTGTTTAAAAATATAAAAAATAACAGGCAAAGCGATTATGAGATATTCGTAGCGGGCAAGTACTGCCAGACAGAACAGAAAACCCGTTACTATGTTCTGCAAACTAGGCATTGGAACTTTTTTCTCAACCGTTGCAAAAAATCGCCACAGAAACATGAGCATAAAAAATACACCGATTGCCTCAGTCATAAGCAATCCGCTCCAAACGGTGTGATTATACGAGAGGGCTAGAAGAAACGCACCGAATAAACCGATGTTTATTTGTTTAAAAACTCTTCTAATAAATAGATACGTTAAGGGAATTGCTAAGATTCCCAAAACAAACGCGATACTCCGTGCTGTAGTAAGAGACGTTAAACTAAAAAAGGAAACAGCATTAATCAAAAGTGGAAACAAAGGACGTGTCCACATAAAAAAATCCGGATAGAGCATTCCGTTTTTACCCAAATAGCCAACCACGCTGCCGTACGTTCTGATATTTTCTGCAACAATCAGATTTTGATAAGAATCAGGATACACAGTAAAAGGAGAAAGATTGAAAAAGCGAAGAAGAGCGCCAAGAAACGTTATACAAATGAGAATACCTACCAAACGAACCATAATGCAATTATACTGTAGCAATGCAACATAATTCTTGACTTGGAAGTAAACACATGACAGACTAGAGTTATGGATCAGCCATCCTTTTATTCAAGAAATATATTTAAAATTCGCTTCGCACTTTTTGGTACCATTATTGTATTTAGCATACTTATCTTTTTACTCATTATACTGTATTACTCTAACAGTCCACTATTGCACCTTGGAGGCTTTCTTCTTTTAATTCTTACCCGTATTGCATTTCTCATACTTGCCACACCTATTGCTATTATTATGTTCTTTATTGGCCATAGAATTGATGACACAAAGAATAAAACAACTCTTTATCGTTATCCCATGTGGGTTGAATTATTGGGCGTGATTATTGGAATATTCTTTGGATGGCTTACTGCAGTACTCGTTGCTTTTAACTTGACTGTTACCCAAGGTTTAATTTGGGCTGATCCAACACTTTACTTACCATTTCCCTTTGTCACACCTCTCATTACCTATCTTTGTTTTAAAGGAATACAATTTATCTATTCGTTCAGGGTTAAAAAATCTCAAAAAGGTAGTTTTAGATTAGCTCTTATTGTGCTTATTCTCTCTTTGCCGCTTCTGATATATAGCGGGTATGTATTCTTCCAGATTCTCCAAGAGGAGAGCTATCAAGCGGATGTTACACTCACAAATTTCAAAGAGGTTCCAAATGGAAATAGTTATATATTTACCGCGGATATTAATATAACTCAAGAAAGTCTGTATCATATTACCGCCTCACTTGGAACATCAAATCATCCTACTTCAGTCTTAGCACTCCGATTAAATGGGATAGCAAATATAGATGGTTTGTATAATTATGAGTTAACAAAAGGGGTAAACAAACTCATCTTTACTCCAAATCCAGCAGATTGCCCGTATTCTCACACATCTGCAGTATCTACTTATATTACTTTTAATATAAATAAAGTATTAGCGGATCGATTTACCATTGCGCTACCAAATCAAATTAAAAAAAATGTTACATGCGGTAAGTTATAGAAGTCTTCAAAAAATTTCTTAGCTTTTGAGGATTGCAACGGCAACGAAACGCTCTGAATCAAAAAATCCTGTACAAGTATAAAGAGTTAGGCGTTTGTCATTTGATGGAGCGAGAATTGATGCCTGATTTGATGGCACAATAGATGTATAGGCAATTACAAAGGTTTTCTTTGTTTTATCAGGATAGGTGACTACTACAACTTGTCCTACTTTTGCATCGCGCAAATGACCAAAAAGGCTTACCCAGTTATGAGCATAAATCACACTGTTCCCTTTATTTCCGGGCAATGGAGAGGAAGATAAATAAGAAGCACCTTTGGTGGTTGTCGGCCATATATTATTAACAATTGCTGCTTGATAGATAGGCAAATCAATTCCTAAATCAGAGATTGCTATACGAGTCGGAGTTTCTCCGGTTGTCGTAATATTCTTATCGATTGAATAGTTTGCAAATGATAATGTCGTAGGGGACTCAGATAAATATACCTGATATGCACCAACGGTAAGCAAAGAAAAACTTTGGAGTATTAAAAACCAGGAGAGTATTTTCTTCATACGAGCCTTTCAAAAAAACTTATTTATTAAGTTTTCTCAGGATCACCCCAAGGATAAGGGATGCGGCTCCTGCGAGAAGCGAACCGTAGATTAATAGAGCATTTCCTGTACTTGCAAGATTATTCGCACTAGCTGCTCCAACTTGTGTACCAGGTGTAGGTGTCGCAGATGGACCTGGAGTTGGTGTCTCTGTTGGCCCTGCTGTTGGTGTAACAGTTGGCGTAACAGAAGGTGTGACAGATACACTTGGTGTCGGCGTAGGAGTACATGCAGTACATGTATATGAACTGTTTTTAGCTAAATAGGTGGAATCATCCAAACCCCATTCTTTGCCAAGAGGAACGTAGATCCAACCTTGTGCTTTATAATTATCAATTTGACTTTGGGACATAGCTGCTGCTTTCATCCAGTTTGTTTGGTACCCTTGACCTTGGTCGGTACACAAACATTGCATAGCATTTCCACCTGATTCATAAATAGTATCAGTTCCATAGAATGAATCTATACCAACCACACCATGTTTTTGATCGCCAGCGTTTACCTGGATTTGTGACCATTGCGAGTTAAGACATGTTCCAAATGAAGGAGTCGGATTCGCGTATGCAGGAAATGCCGCACTCAAATAGAGTGTTGCTGTGATTCCGAAAAGTGATAAGCCTTTTTTATTCATAAATAAATGTATAAACGTCTTATTAATAGACCTATATAATTACTATATGGGATTATATATTATTAATATAGTATTGTCAAGAGGGGAAACTATATTAATTATTAACTATTATTGAGGCTGTAAACTATTGCTGAAGCGAATATTGTAATTTAATTTAAAACCTATAAGGGAACATCTATAATAAAAAGTACTGTTTTAAAACACCAACCGATGGCTTGGGTGTGCCGTCTGTACGCCAGAGTGCCGTTGATCCACCTTTATTTACCCAATAGTTAACACCGATCAGCGTATTTACTCCTGATAACATTTGCAAAGACTTTGCAAGCCAAGCACTCTGCTGATAATCAGACATTGCTCCATGGATATCAGGAATAGGCGCACCAAACTCTCCAAGGACTATATTGCCACCACTCTGGTTTGCAATGGATGCAACATCATCTGCTAATTGTTCAGATGTTAAAACATAATGGTCAATAACTACAATTCCCCCCAAGCTTTGGGTTGTTGGCTTATCCATCACAGCCCGTGCAACATCTGCGTTCATAGAGAAATAGTTGCTCTTAACATTTTTCCCAATCTGGTCAAAAGCTGTCTTAGTTGTATTGTATTCTTCAATAAGAAATTTACGATGCGCAATAACAGCCGTTATATCTCCTGGATTAAGATTTACGCCATTTTCACACTCAGGACAGGAAGTAAAAATATCTCCATCCTGAAAAAGTCCCGGGTTACCAAGAATAAATTGTTTGGTTTTTGCTAAATGCGTTTGTCCGTCGATTTTATCGTAGCCAAACCACCCTTCCCAGCCGGAAAAATTCCCCCGAAACCATACATGCAGTCCATGCGTACGAGCTGCGCGCACCCATACTTGGAGAACAGGTAAAAATTCATCGTCATAAGGCGTATCGATAGCAACATAATTCGCCCCCGTTGCTGCAATATCTGCGACTTGTTTTTCAGACTCTGTTGCGTATTTGGAGTTAGTTAAATCAGCTCGTGCCATATCGCGTGAATATTTCATCGTATCAATCGACTCAATTTGCCATTGCTTTTGGGGTAATTTTGAAGGACTTGTTGGTGCAAAAAGATACTGCATAATAATAAGCATAATTCCTAGTCCAAAAAGAAATAAGCCGAATAGAAAAAAGATCTCTCCCTTAGAAAATTTCATATACATTCTATTATAGATAGGCGGACGAGTAAAATCAAAATTACTTCTTTATATATAAGTAAGCAGTGATGGCATAGAAGTTGACAACACGGGCTAAAACGTAATTTTTTACCAATGCGGTATTGATAAGACTCTCCTGTTTGGTACGTGTTCTATCTGTATAGTTCCCATAAATATACCATAACCGATGATAGTTAGCAGGAATTGTTTCAAGACGAGCCTGTTCATATTCTTCAGATCCCATCGATCCGGAGAACATATCAGGTTGAATAGCAATCTCTCTTTTTTTATCAAATGGTTTACTGTTTTTTTGTAAGTAATAATTGATATTCCCCTGAACATATGGCGGGAAAAAGAGAATTGCATCAGTTGACTTTGCATTATTTGCCAAAAAATTTGCAACTCCTCGCCAATCCTCATTGTTATTACTAATTACCAGCTGCAACGCTTGATTACCACTGTGCCACCCATACAAACGTACTGATGAAAACAAAATCAGCATTACAAGAACTAACCGTTGTAGCCATACGGGTTTTATTTGTGTCATAAAAAATGAGACGAGTATGGTAAATGGAACGAGACAAATTATAAAATACATTGAAATATAAAGTGGTTTAATCAAGAGTGAAAAAAGGAAGGAAACCACAATGGGGAGAAGTAACCATACAAAAAGATACTTTATATGCCAGTAGGAAGCAGTAAACAGTTGCAATTTTTTTCTTTTTTTCCATACAGATACAAAAAAACCACCAAACAACAAAAGGTATATGACAGCTATTGGTGGAAAGTCACTCGATAAAATAAGAAGTGTGCCAATAAGATTTCTCATGCCTGGAAATGGAATCCAATTTATTTGTCCGGAATGCAAAGACGGTAAAAAAGCTATTGGTAAAATAAAGATAAAAAGGAGTGGCACGAAATAATATAACCCTTGTAACAATTTTTTACGAAACGTAATAATCAGAGCAACAATCTGTGAAGCGATAACCAGTAGTGCGTATAAATGAGTATATACCGCTAAGACATTAAAAAGAATGGTAAAAATTAGATATTTTTTTTGAGGATTTTGATTATATGCAAGAGAGGATAATACAAATTTTACAAAAAAATAGGCAGATAAACTCGTCAAGAGAAGTACTAATGAATAAGCACGGGTATTTTGTACATTTGAGATAAAAAATACATTAAGAGAAGTAAGTAATACTGCGATAGTTGCAGTCCTTGTATTGCATAACTTTTTGGCAAGAAGATAAATAACAGGGATACTTGCACTCCCGAAAATTACTGAAAGGGATCGCAGGGCAAATTCATTGGTACCAAATACCTGCCAAAAATGAAGAAGCAAATAATATAACCACATATTGCCTTCTGTATAAGTTAATATATGAAGCATATTTGACCAATCTTTAACAATTAACGCAGTTGCAATTTCATCTAAAGATAAATCTTTTTTCCCAAGGAATAAAAATCCAAGCATTAGACTTAGTACGGTAAATAATGTAATAACAAGCACTTGATTTTTTCTGTTAAATAAACGCTTCATGGAATTAATCATTAAGTCCTGATATAGGCTGGGTATGTAAACTATTTACAAATTGAGGTTTAATTTCATACACATCAGCAAATGGATAGTGCTTTTCTAAAATATAATCATTTTTAAATTCATGATTCTTTTGCAGCAGTTTAAATGTCTGATCATTTAAATCATCAGTACGCATAATAATCCACCTGGCCCAGTGTACAGGATGTGAGGTTGCAAGATTCCAGTATTCACCCGTTCCTTCATGAATAAACTTACTCATCGGAAGACCACTTGAAAAAATAATAGCATCATGTGAAGCAACAGAAATTAAGACAAAACCCGGCTGATCTGTCGCATGATTACGTAACCATCCACTAACTTGACTGACATTTTTTCCACTTGCTCCATAGACAGCATCATCAATTGTTACGGCATCACGATTTGCGAATGAAAAAACAGAGACAAAAAGAATTAGTCCTATCAATACATATTTTATGCTTTTCATCCGGTACACCAGATAACCAATAAAAACAGCGACTGATGGAGCCATCATCAATCCATATCGCACATTAAACCAAGAATTTCCATTGAGCCCTTGAACAAACAATACCGTTTGTCCCAAATAAAGAGCCAGCACATTGAAAATAAAGGGAGATATTAGAGCCGTTGCGGCAAAACGAAGACTACTGCTGATTCGTTTATCAAACCAGAAGAGCACCATCCCGATAACTGCTAGAATTGCTTGAAACATGCCTGAGTTATAAATGACTGCATAAATATAAGTTTGGAATGAAAAGAATACATTATGTTTTGTCGCGAGCACTCCCGCTGCTTCTAACTGCTGTTGCTGCGTTGCAGCCGCATACGGTCCAGAAATAAAATATAAAGGATCTCTAAAGATAATCAAATTCCAAAAGAGCCATAAAAGAATACCAAACCCTCCAAGAGTACCAAAAAGAATAACAAGTCCTTCGGTTGTTTTATATCCATATTTTCTCAATGCATGGATAATAATTAAAATAACTGAATAAAAAAGTAAGAACCATCCGTCATATCGAATCATCGTTGAGAGCATAATCCAAAAACCAGACTTAATCAGACGATTTGTTCTATTATCGTTATGCCATTGGATCAGTTCATAAACACCCGCAGTCATTGTTCCAAGAAGTAACAATTCAGTCATAGCTGTTGACTGCATATACAAAATATTAAGGTTGAGAGCAAAAACGAGCACTCCGGCAATTCTTCCTATCATACTAACGCCCAATGTTCGAAGTATTTTATAGATCAGGATCCCTGTAGCAATAAAAGCAAGCATTGATTGCAAGGCTCCTGCGAGTCCTGTATGCCACATAAAATCATTCCAAACAGTAAATGTCGCCAAAAGATGGGGGAGAGGAAGCCACACACTTCCAAGTTGTGCAAAACCGGGTTTGAGATTTTCAACCACACGTCGGGCAATATCTAAATGTGATCTGGCATCATTATATGCAACACCCAAACCATCGGATAAATAATACAAAAAGCTCGTAATTGAGATCATTGTCAAGATAAAAAATAAAATGACGCTTGAATGTTTTTCAAAAAATGCGTTAAACCAAATAAACGGTCTTTTACTAAGTGTAAAATCTATGGTGAGTGATTTAAGATTAAAATTCATTTCTTTTTCCTTTCGATAATGCTTTAAGCGACATAATAAGAAACGCGCTAATTATCAAAATAAACGAGGTTAAGTATGTATAATAATTCCACGCAGTAATATAATTTCCAGCAAACGTTTCAAATACAACAGCTTTAGTTGTATCGGCATTCAAAATATTAAAATTTCTTTGGTACGTGTACGGCTGATCCTTCCCGGATACTTTTGCAAGCGCTTGGGCTTCAACTTGGGGAGGATTACGATTAGAGGTAATAGCACCAAGTGTATTTACGCCAACTGAATAGGTAAATACAACAAAGAAGAGAAGGAGCAATAAATTATACCGGGCAATTTGCATTAAAATATAAGCGACGAAAATAGAGAGGATAGCATATGTTGGTATCAAATATCGTGATCCAAATGACCACCCTCCATATGGATCTCCCCACATCGAGTATAATAAGACGTTAAATCCAATAATCGCTACAAACAATGAAACATATTTCATTCTTCTCTTTATAGCAAGTATTAAGCCCGCTATACCAAAAAGCATAACTGGTGCATACATTATTATTCCTCTATCGGGACTGAGAAAATGTATATAAAAACCATTCATCGTATCTCTTGGGTTAAATAAGTTTAACAGTGTACCTTGTGGCATAATAGCCGGCTGCCCTGCTTCCTTTAACCGTTGTAACACAAGGGTACTTTCCAAGACAGGTAAACCATTTGCTTTTACTTCAAGAGATCTATCAACTGCACCTGACAAGAGAAAAGGATTACCATTTGAAGCAAGATTAAACCATAAGAATAATACGATTGGCAAAATCATACTAAATATCGTTACTATACGAGGAATTGAAATTTTAATAAAAAGGCGAGACTGCTCATGTTTTACAAAGACTAACCGCCCCAGTGCTGCAATACCGATTGGCAACATCATAAAAAAATTCGGATAGTCAACAGGAATAGCTAATCCACAGAGCACCCATATAGCAATCAATGACAAAATTGAGTTATATCGAATAAGCAAATAAATACCAAGCAAAATAATAAAGGTAGAAATATGATGTTCATACAAAGTAACAGCATACGCAAATGCTGGAGTCCCAAAAAGAAATGTTATACCGGCAATTAACCCAGCTAAGGAACGCATACCCAATCTAACTGCTATTGCACGGATAAGAAAAACATTCAATAAAGCAAATAGTGCAATGACTGCAAACGTACCGACTTGCGCATAGCCAAAGAACTTTCCTAAGAGATATCCTGGTATCACGATGAACGATACGCCCGGAGCAAAAAGTGAAACATATTTTCCGTTAAGATACCCTACATCTGGCGCAGAAAACCTTGCAATGTCGGGCGAAAAACTCAATTTATGCGTTTCAACAATGGCATAGGTTAATGCATACCGTCCTCGTTCAGGGGATAATTCAAGTGGACCGTTATCTTTCCATACTAATCGATTTAAATCAGACGGCCCGGGATTACCCGGTAACCCACGAATAGAAAGTGCCAGAACAATTGCACAAAAGAGAGTAAAAAGAATATACCCAATTACTTTAAATCTTTTACTTTTTATAAAATCTCTCATAGATATTTTCCAAAAGGACTCTTTTTTATAACTGCTCTTAATTTTACTACACTTGGAGAAAAGGTAGTAACAAACTCAGAAAATGTATGGCTTCGATCTATTCCGATTCTTGGGAGTGTCAACGGATCAGTATTTCTCTTGATTAACCCATCATCCATCGTCAAGCCTAACTGATATTGTGCTTTTTTTACTTCTTTTAGAACGGCTTGGTTATATTGACCGCGTGGATAGGCAAAATAGGGAATGGAAAATCCTAGATTTTTTTCCAATTCTTTTTTTGCACCACTTACTTCTTTTCCTAACTTTTGCAGAGAAAGCGTCGAAAGATTTGCATGTGTTGCGCTATGACAACCAATTTCCCATCCATTATTTTTAAGGGTTTGAATTTCTTTTATGGTAAGAAAAGGCCGTTTGGTTTTCATCTCACTGATATTTGGATGTTTGGTATCAGAGAGCACAAAAAGAGTAGGCGTTATTTTTTGTTCAGCAAAAAAGGGCTTTAATTTTAGAATATCTTTATACCCATCATCAAAAGTTATAATAACTGATGGTTTAGTAATCTCTTTTTCTCCCTGGAGATAAGAAACAAGCGACTTGAGAGTAATTATTGCAAAATTATTTTGAAGATAAATAACTTGCTTTTTAATCTCTTCTTCGCTAATACTAAACCTCCAGGTGTCATTAGCAACACTATGATAAGAAATAATAAAAATAGGATTATGCGTTCGCAAAACAGCGCGATCAATAAGACCAAGGGTCAGATAGGTAACTCGTCTTACTGGCACTATATATCTAAATAGATTTCTCATACGAATCTTAGTATACTAAGTTTTCAGGTTTGAGTAGTATACAGCAAAAGAAGGTAAAAAGCAAACTATAAGATAGTTTTATCGAGCTCACTTGCTGTGAAGTTTTTGAAGAATAATGGCTTTTTACCAACTGCTTCTATAAAAGATGCACATTTTTTATCATAAGATATCCCGGTAAACGGTACACTAGTGCGATAGGCAAAGACTGCTGTATGAAAACGCATCGCTACAAACCCATCCATAAGTTTGATACTTGAAAAAAAGAGCTGTGGGGAATAGCTTTTTGGAACAAAGTACATGGTTATTAAATCTTGAGTTAGCTTTTTTGCTTCTTCCAATACCTCTTTAGCAAGAATGGTATCACCCTCGTAACCAGGATTACTATCAGCTGGATAAAACCAGAAATCTGTATTTTTACGCTTTGCAACTACAAACTTAGCCATTTCTGTTATCAAATGTTTTTCATCAGCGTTGGCATCAGGCTTAACAAGCGAAATACCAATATTTTGCCTGCTCAATAGGTAGTTTTTCTTCATAAATTTATCTTCAAGAACTTGTTTTTTTGAGAGAAGATCCATTAAAAAACTATTATCTTTATAAAGTACAGATCTGATATGTTTGCTTTTGAGAAATTCGTAGGAATGATGATCACGAACAGTCACAATTGTCGCATTTCTAATAAGGGGCAAAACAAGGCTAAGAATGAGCGGATTAGCATTATCATAGATACCGACACCCAAAATATATAATTTTTTTCGATAAAAACGAGGCAAAAAAAAGAATGTAAAAAGCATATATAATTGATACACGAGTCCTATTAGGCTTCTCTCGACTTTGTTGATGAGGCCCCCACCGCCAACAATAACAATATTTGCTCTTTTTATGCCTTTTCTTATCTTTTCAAACTGATACAAAGATACGCCGTTTACTTTATGGAGCCGTTTAACTTCTTCCGGATACCTGGCAACAACGGTAATTGAAATATCTGGAATTTTCTTGAGTTCCTGAATTTGGCCTGCAAGAATTGCTTCATCTCCCAAATTCATGGCCCCAAAATTTCCAAAAATAAGCACTTTAAGATTTTTTTTATTATGGCGCTTTTGCAATTCCTTTGCAAAATGAAACACAGGTAATGCTTGATATGTATCTTTTTTCATGTCTTGATTAATTTGAGAGGGCAATTTTTTGTTTGGTTGAGCCTGCTATGCTCCATGTAGGATTAAGGGTAGCATGTTTTTTCATTTTTGTCAGCAGATGAGTACCAAGATAAGCCACAAAAAAAATATGTTTTTTAAACAACGTCTGTGACAAACTTTTTAAAACAATAGTCTTTGGTGGATTGTACTTACTTTGAATATTTTTAAAATAGGGAAGTAATTCTGCTTGTGAATAGGCAAACCGGGAAGATTGCTTTATATGATCATTAAGCGTCACTGGTGAGCGATAATAGACAGCACAATTTTTTACATATGTTGCCTTGAATCCACACTTTTTAGCAAAAAAATAAAGATACGCATCATTATTCACAAGTTTGGCTGGCATGTGGGCTTGCATAACAAAATCTTTTGAGAGAGCAAGAAAGCAACCCTTAAACGATAAATAATTGTCTCCATTATCCCATTGTTCTGTAATCATTTTTGTTGCATATATACCTGCATCTAAAGTCCGTTCAAAAAAAGTCCTCGGAGCTAACGGCCGTGCATTAATAGCTGCTATGCCAATTTTTTTGAAATCAACGCGATTAAGAAGCTTTGAAAAAAGGAAATCATCATTAATCGTGATATCTGCATCCATAAGAATGAAAACATCTGAAGTATTGAGACGAAATAATTCTTCAAGACGTGCGGATTTCCCAATTCGTTTTTTATCATCTTTTACCTTTATTCTTCTATCTCCAACAGCTAAAACTTCTTTAACTGTTGCATCACTACTTCCGTCTGATAAAACGTATATATTTTGCAACTGAAAGTTACTTCCTTTTTGAGAGAGCACTAATTGCAAAAGTTGTTTGATATTTGCGGATTCATTGTATGCCGGGATGCCGACACTGATTGTCGTTACTGTTTTCATGCGTTATTATCAACTGCTGAATATAATATATCTGAATAGTTGGGCTGGAAAACTCCTTGTCCAAAATTCTGCCCAATTAAATTGTAAAACATTTCTGCACTCTTATTCCAGTCAAAATTCTTTGCCCAAATAAGTGCTTCTTGTGAAAGATTTACTCTGAGTGAATCATCTTCTGCAATTCTCATCATTGCGTTTGCAAATTGCACTACGTTTCCTGCCGGTACAAGAAGACCTGTTAAACCATTAATAACTGAATCCTGCAATCCATTGACTTGAGACGCAATAACCGGCGTGCCGGCAGCGTTTGCTTCTATAACAGTAATCCCCCAGCCTTCTATTTGGGAAGGTTGGATTGCTGCCCAGCTTTTTGCCAGAAGCTTTGCCTTTTCTTCTTCACTAACTCTTCCGTAAAAAGTGACTACTTTTTCAATGTGTAGTTCAGCAACAAGTTTTTGCAAACGATAATAGCTTTCACCACTTCCGACTACTGAGAATGTTGCATTCTTTTTTATCGCTACAACTTTGGCAAACGCCTTAAGTGCAACATCAATATTTTTATATTCTTTTAATCGTCCCAAATAAATAAAGGATGGATGATCTGTTTTGGGATACTCGACAAAAAGTGAGCTGGCAACTCCGTTAGGAATAATCTGGATATTTTTTTCCTTAGTAAATCCAAGCTTTATGATATCTTTTTGTGAAGAAGCCGAAACAGTTACGACATTTTTGTTCTGATAGACAAGTGGCATTAATTTACCTTCCAATAATTCAGCTAAGAAATTGAAAGGAAAAATAAGAAAACTATGGAATATTTCTTGATGAACATGATGAATTAATAAGATAACCTGTTCTTTTGCATACAATGGAGTAAAGAACGGGATACCATTTTCGCAATCAATAATAATATCGTATTTCCCTCGAAATTTTAATAGATAATAAATAAAAGCAAACAGATACACCGTATAAGTCCCACCCCTTCGATAAATCTCTATACCATCAATATTCTCATATGGTGAACGATTATTGTCATTACCGCTAAAGAGTGTGACTGCACTTCCATTGGCAATCCACCTCTTAGCAAGTTCATGAACATAAACCTCAGCACCACCTGAATATCGGTGTTTGATATCACGCCAATTAAAAATAAGAATACGCATATTACTTCCGGTAAAATCAGCTGCATGTACAGGCTTTTCAAATAATCGAAGCACGCTAGTAACATTGTTTTCTGTTATTCGTTTAAGACCAATACTCATCTCAAACATAAGAAGAAGAATCAGATTTATTGAACCAATATACGAAAATGACAGCACTACCTCTTTAAGAGTGTCATGATGGAAATAGATAAAAGGAGCTTCCAACAAAACAGCTCCCAGAGTAGCTAATGTATACGTATATGTTTTTTTGTAAAAATTGAACGTTGTTAATCGGTAAGCGATGCCAAAACAAAGCAATCCAAATAAGTAATAACTCATATAAGGAGCTGCCAAGATGAATCGTTGGCCAAAAAGCGCTGTGATAAATAGATTTCCTTCCAATCCAAAAATAATAAAGCCTGCCCAATTGAAAAGAAACGTAAAGAAAATTAATCGGTACAAATATGCTTTGCTTACTTTACTTACTGTTGTATAAGAGGTCAGAACATTAGAACCAAACTGACTCAAAAGAAAGACTGATTTACCGATTATTGAAATAAGAATATATGTTTGCGCATCTTCATAACTTAAAAATGCTCTGGACAATGCCAAATCAACATTAAGAATTGCAAACAAAGGTGCCCAGCGCAATATAAAAGAAGTAATATATGATATTTTTAACCGAGAAAATGCATCAAATGAAACACGCTGTTTTGTTGATTCGTTAACAACTGCAACATATGCTGGCGTAACAACAGGTTGAGGTATCGGCTGCGTTATGGGTTGTACAACAGTTGCAGTCTGTTTTTGTTTAATAAGATGGAATCCATGAATAGTTTTCTCCCAGTAATGTGGTTTAAAGATCAGCTGATACAAAGCAATCATAGCAGCAGTACTCATTAGCAACCAATAAATCGGGATTAAGAAAATATATTTTGTAATATCCCATTGTTTGCGTTTGGCAACCGCAATCATATAAGTATAAAGAAACATGAAGTTACCAAATATCCACGAGATGACAGCAAGGTAGGAAAATGGTGGTTGATAAATTGCTTTCATCACTGATCCAAAAACAGCATAATCAGTAAAATATAAAATAGTAATTATCCACATCAGCGGATTAAGAAGAGCAAAAGTAATTTTACCTCCGACCGTTAATTGAAATATTGCATTATGCCAAAGTCCTTTAGAACGAACAAACGGCACAATATTTCGCATATGTACCAAGTATGTCTGCATATACCCCTTAATCCAGCGAGAACGCTGTCTAAGCCAGTTCCTTGTAACACTTGTTGCTTCTTCATACGTTGTTGAATCAATAATTGCAGTTCGATACCCTTGCTGGAATAACCGCACTCCTAAGTCAGCATCTTCAGTAACGTTAAACGGATCCCATCCTTTAAGCTTACGCAACACTTCGGTTTCAAAATGATTACTCGTGCCACCCAATGGCAATGCTGAATTAAGTGCTTGTAAACCAGGCAACGTGACATCAAACCATAATGCATATTCAGCAGTAAAGAAGCGTGTTAACAAATTCTGATGCGAGTTGTAATAACTTAACTTTGCCTGCAGACATTTGACATTCTCAGGTACTTGTTGGAAGGCAATAAATGCTTTTTTCAACTGTAATGGGTCGGGAATATCTTCAGCATCAAAAATGACTAAATATTTTCCAGTGGCAAAAGACAAACCATAATTACATGCCTTTGGTTTTGTTTTTGGCATTGAATGCGGCACAATAACTGTTCTGGCATAATAGGGAAGTGTCATGTTATTAAATGCATGAATAGTTTCAGTATCATCTTCTTCAAGAAGAAACATCACATCCAACTTTTCTTTGGGCCAATCAATTTTTGCAATTCCTTCTAAAAATTGCGGAACGACATGTGCCTCTTTATACAGTGGGCAAAGAATAGAATAAACCGGCAATTTTCCCTCATCTAAATTTGCTATATCTTCATCGACAATCTGCAATTCATGTGTCTTTTGCATACTTTTAAGAACAACAAACAAATTGAAAAGTGCATCAATAAAATAAAGAATACTTAATAACGCTACAAGGGATCTTGCGGTTGGCAAAGGGAATAGATAAAAAAGTACTAGTAATACAAAGGGAGTTAAGAGAAAAATGAGTATTTGCACCGGTGAAAATGTTCGTATTGCAGATAAAGACATAGGTAGCGTAGTATGAGTAATATATTTCCTCTTTTTGTGACCAACACCCGCACCACGCATAGTATTATCTTGAGGTAATATAGGTAAATAAAATGTTCGTTTTAATTTTATGTACAATGCGTTGAGTCCAATTTCTACTATTTGTCCTAACAAATTCATTTTTGATTCCCCGTGTTTCCGTTCGGAAAAAGTAATGGGGACATTTTTAATAACATATCCTGCTTGCCTCGAACGATAAAGAAACTCTAAATCGAATGTCCATGGTGAAATTGGGTTTGGATTTACCGTTTGAAACACTTCACGGGTAAAAACTTTCATTCCTGATTGAATATCTGTTTGGAGGCCAAAAAGGAATTTTCCAAAAATGGTTTTAAAACCTGTGCTTAAAATCTTTCGCAATGAACTATCATGATATTTCTCACGACATGCAACAACAATATCTGCTTCTTTTAATTCATTGATAAGAGCTGGAATTTTACTTGGAGGATACTGTAAATCACCATCAATCATGACAAAGACTGATCCAGAAGCGTTTTGAAAGCCTTGCTTTAAAGAAAAAGCTTTCCCTCTGGTGCCGCTTTTACGCATTACCTTAACAGTTTCATCAGTGGAAACGCTTTCTAACCATTCATAGGTTCCGTCGGTTGAAAAATCATCGACATAGATGATTTCATAAGGTGCCAAGCATTTTGACATTGTTTTCACCATCTCTTGATGAAACTGCTTGATATTGCCAATTTCATTATAAACTGGAACAACAATACTTATACTTTGTTTTCTTTTAACCATATAAATAAGCTATAACACGTATAACCTGAGAATCGAGAGCAAAAGATAGGGACAATAGACTCGTCAGTTATACTGACAAGTATTATACAGTAAAATTGGCTTATAGTAAAGTAGTAATATTAGCTACTCTACTTTTCGGGGCAGTCTTAATTTCTACAATACCAGAATGCCTCATATTTTGTCAACTGAGAATTTCCTATGAAAAGGGGATATGCGAAAATTATGGGAATATTCTGTATTCAATACGCATAAGGACAACATTTTCACAGACAACTCTTACAATATGAGGCTCATAGTATCACTTTTACGGAGAGCTTATTACAGCAGGCTAATATGTAACACAAGGCATATTTATAAAAGCATAAATTTCTCACATTTAAACAATTCTCCTTAAAAAAATTTTAAATTGGTTGATATACCTAGATAAATTTTTTTCACAACTATATGATTTAAACCACACAAAACTATTCACAAATTATAGGTTATCGTATATAATATTACTCTAAGATTCAATGTGATTTTGCTTAGAAATACAAGGTATCTGTGCAGTATACTACGACAGAGCCTGAAAACAATTTATGAATAAAGAACGACTATCTATAACCGGCTTCATAATAATGCTTGTTTTTATACTATTTATATTCAGTAGAAGCGTGTATCTTTTTAATACATATAATCGTGCACGTTCCAAACAAACACAACCAATAATAGTTTTTGTTCCTGGCTTAGGACTACAAGGAAACGATTACCACTATCTGATAGATCATCTCACAGCAGATCATTATCAGGTCTTAATATATACTTCAAAAGATACAACAGTAAAAAATTACCAAACAACAGTAAAGAAATGGACAAAAGATATTGATATCCTTATTGGTAATAAACGGGTTATTGTCATTGGTCATTCAGTAGGTGGTTCCGTTGCAGCACATTTCTGCAGCAATGACAAACGATGTATTGGAGGGATAGATCTTGATGGCAGCGCGGCCTTTGATGAAAAACTCTCTGCACCATTTTTATATATCCAAGCTGATACAGGATCCTATTGTGATACTCCCTGTTTTCAGGGACGGGCATTGATGGAAAAAATTACTACACAATCCAAAACTCTCTTTGTCCATATTGGTGGAATCAAACATTTTAATTTCACTGACCTTCGAACTACATCGCTTAAAAATCAGGATTATTTAGGACCAATTGACGGAAGAGATATTGTCTTTGCCAATATAAAAGTCTTCTTAAACGAACTTCCTAGTAAACACTTTAGATAAACTTACCATAAATCTCCCAAAAAAAATCCCTCTCAACACTTGCACTATTATGGGATATATTATATAATTATACTTCGATATTACTGCCAACCTATTATGGGTTGGTATTTTTTATTTTAACCAAATAACACTATGGAACTTTTCATCTATGTCTTTTATTCATTATTTTTAGTTCTGGTTGGCTTTCTTGGTATTTTGAGTCTCTACTTAACTCTCTACGTCTGGGAAGATCCCAAACGGTTAGAGAGCATTGCCTCACCTAAAATTTTTCTTTTTCCACAAAAAAGTTTTAGCATTCTTATCCCTGCTCGACACGAAGAAAAAGTTATTGCACAAACACTGCGTTCTATTGCAAGGGCTAACTACCCAGCTAATCTTATTGAAATCTATATAATTTGTGATGAAAGTGATATCAAGACCATACGAAAAGTACAAAATACGATTGTAGCCAGCAGAATAACGAATGCAAAAATTATAACATTTAACGATAGTCCCATAAACAAACCTCATGCTCTTAATAAGGGTTTGGTTTTTTCAAAAAATGATATTGTTGCAATTTTTGACGCAGAGGATGAAGTGAGCCCTAATATTTTTAATGTTGCAAACACGCTCTTCTTATCAAAAAATCCTGACGTCCTTCAAGCTGGGGTTCAATTAATGAATTATGCATCACGGTGGTTTAGTGTTCATAATGTCCTTGAGTATTATTTATGGTTCAAATCTCGCATGCATTTCCATACAAAAGTTGGCATGGTCCCCCTTGGCGGAAATACAGTATTTTTCAGAACTAAATTACTCCAGGCAATGGGCGGATGGGTCGAGAGCTGTTTAACTGAAGATGCGGAAATTGGCATCCGACTTTCAGTAAATGGTGCGAAAATAATCTCAACATATGATGCTGTCCATGTCACAAAAGAAGAAACTCCCGGTTCAATTGCGCAATTTATACGCCAGCGCACCAGATGGAACCAGGGTTTTCTTCAGGTGTTATTGCTTGGTTCTTGGACAAACTATGATTCTTTGGGAAAACAATTACTATCGCTCTATACACTTTCATTTCCTATCCTACAAACGTTTCTCTTCTTTCTTACACCAACCACGGTATTTGTCGGGCTTGATTATAAGCTTCCAATAATTGTCAGTCTCTTAAGTTTTATTCCACTGATGCTTGTTGTTATGCAATATATTATTAACATGATAGCCTTAAGAGAATTTATTCATGAGCAAAAATTACCAGAGAGAAAAATAATTTACTTAACCATGCTTTTTACCTTTATCCCGTATCAATTACTTTTGGCAATTGGAGCACTGCGCGCTACGTATAGAGAAATGCTTGGCCTAAATAATTGGGAAAAAACCTTCCATGCAGGCGAACATCGAGAAATGGCTACAAACATACGTCTTAATCCTGAAATCGCATTATGAAAAACTCCTTCTCAGCACGTCTAAAAAACAAAAGTAAAACTACGGAAACGTGGCTTGTGCTTTTTCTTCTTGGTATTGCGGGCGTTGCCCACGCATGGAATATGTTCCATTTCCCCTATTTTGAAAATGATGAAGCAACCTATGTATCCCAAGCCTGGTCTTTTATACATGCAGGCAAGTTAGCACCCTATACGTATTTTTATGATCATGCTCCTGCAGGTTGGATATTTCTTGGACTTTGGTTTTTTTTAACAGGTGGGCTAACTACTTTTGGTCATAATCCATTGATTTCAGGCCGCATTTTTATTTTTATTCTGCATATGATTTCAATTCTTTTGCTCTATGTCGTTACCAAACGGGTAACCAGACAAAAACTCGCAGCAACACTTGCGGTAATTGTTTTTTCTCTTTCTCCACTAGAGCTTTATTATGGACGACGAGTTCTCCTTGATAATATTATGGTTTTCTGGATGTTAGTATCATTATTTTTTGCAACGTATAACCCTCAACGGTTACGAAATGTAATTTTCAGCGCAATTGCATTTAGTATTGCGTCTCTCACAAAAGAAAACGCGCTATTTATGGGACCTGCAATCCTTTATATCATTTGGATCTATACAAAATACCAAACAAAAATATGGTCTGTTGGAACATGGTTAATGGTCTTTTTTACCGTATTTCTTCTCTATCCACTGTATGCATTTGAAAAAGGAGAACTTTTTTCAAGCGGTACACCTTTAGGCGGTACCAAACCGCATGTGAGTCTTATCCAAACAATTTTAGAACAAGCATCTCGTGGAACAACAGAATTACCATGGGCTAAAGGAAGTGATTTTTCTGTCAATCTTCATGTCTGGATTACACGTGACCCCTGGATTATTATCGGAGGAGCGCTCTGTCTTTTATCTGTTCTTATTCTAAATGAACGCTATCGGGAGATAAAAGCTATTGCATATACTGCAGTTGCTGAAATATTGTTTTTTGCTAGAGGGAAGCTAATTATCGATTTTTATATTATCGCGCTTTTACCATTGTTGGCTATGACAATTGGTATTATGCTTGCTCGTCCTGTTGCATGGGCCAAAAATCACATAAGCCCCAGTGGCTATGCAATAATTATTGGATTTTTGCTTGTACTTATTTTTGTGACATCAGGTACTCCTGCATTTTCCCAAGATGAAACAACCAACCAAATGAATGCGATTAGTTGGATAGAAAATCACGTTCCTAAAAATGCTTATATCTCAATTGACAATTACGCGTACCCGCAGTTACATGACGTAGATGGCTATGGCAACGCAGATTTTGCCTTTAAACTGGAATACGACCCAGAAATAAAAATTAATAAATATCATGCAAATCCGTATGACATTAACTATTTGTTAATTACTCATGAAGAAATTATTCAAATGGCATCAGGCGCGCTGCCATTTAATCAAAAAGCGTTCAATAATAGCCAATTGACGGCAGATTATCGCGACAACTCAACAAGTTATATTAATATTGCTAAGTTAATAAGTACCAATGGAGACTGGGCACAGGTGTATAAAGTCGATCCCAAAAATGCTGGATTACTTACTGACAGCTGGAGAAATTACAAAAGGAATTTTATTACTGATTCAGGCCAGGTAATTGACTTAAGTAACTACACGACAACTTCTGAAGGACAATCCTACGCCCTTTTGCGATCAGTCGTTATGAATGATCCAGTTGCCTTTGATCGGGTTTGGAAATGGACGCAAAATAATATGCAAGTACGAGGAGATGGAATATTTGCCTGGAAAGTTGCTTTGGATGAACAGGGCTTTAATCACGTCGCGGATACAAATTCAGCAACTGATGCAGATCAAGACATCGCATTTGCGTTGTTAGAGGCGTCACAAAAATGGGGGAATAAACAATATCTTATCGCATCCAAAAAAATTATTACTGATATTTGGAAAAAGGAAGTTGTAAGTCGAGGTGACACACTCTATCTTGTTTCAGGAGCAGTACAGGCAAAAGGATCGAATTTGCTTATTAATCCATCATATCTTGCACCCCATGAATATAAGGTGTTTGCAATGGCTGATCCTACACACAAGTGGACCAAGCTGTCAGATGATTCCTATGTGCTTCTTACTGTTTTACAAACACAATCTAGTGCTGGATTGCTCCCTAACTGGACTGCTATTGACCCGACTGGCAAATTGATATCAGCATCAGGTATGATCGGATCAGCTGATACCTTTGGCTATGATGCTTTTAGAATCGCATGGCGCATGAGTGATGATAAAGCAGATAAAAGAGCACAAGCAATTCTTCAAAAATTAGCTGATTTTTATACCTCAGAATGGTCAACAAATAAAATGATTGCTGCTGAATATGACCAAAGCGGCAAGCCATTTTCGCAATTTAATGACATTCCAACTGATGCAGGTGCGATTATTGCTCTTCATGCACTTAAAGATCCACTAGCTATGACAATTTATAAAACGGACATCATGAAACAGTTTAATGGTAACGGAATTTATTGGGGACAGCCTAACAGTTACTACAACCAAAATTGGGCATGGTTTGCTGTTAATTACTTAGGGGGGAAATAATATGATCGGAATAGACATCGGATTACCAACAGTTTTTATTTTTTCTCCTCTTATTGGAGCACTGGGACAAGTGTTATTAAAACTAACAATTACCCTTGGTGTTACGGTTCTTGTGAGTCACTTCCTAACAAGACTTATAAAAAATATTCTCTAAATGTATGCAAAATATACAATCTTATATCGGATTATTGGTAGCGCTTGTCAGTTTTGTTAACTTGCTGCGTATATCGTTTCTTCTGATTGGTTCGGATTTTTATAACCTCATGCTGCATCGTAAATTAAAAAAACACCAACAAAAATCAGACGATTTTTATCCAATGATTAGCGTGATTATTCCTGCATACAACGAAGAAAAAAGTGTTTTAAAAACAGTTTCCTCAGTTCTTGAAAACGGCTATCCTCACAATCGATTCGAGGTAATTGTAGTGGATGATGGATCAATTGATAATACTGCTCAAGTAGTCAGAAATTTTAAAAATAAACATGCTATAGAAAATCTTCAAATTATTACCCAGGATAATACAGGAATTAAATATTTTTCAAAAGGCGAGCTTATCATGTGTCTTGATGCCGATTCTTTTTTAGCAAAAGGTGCTCTTAAAAATGCAGTAAATCATTTTTTGGATCCACATGTTTTTGCAATCGCATCCAATGTAAAAGTGAAAAAGGCAAAAGGATTTCTCAATCTTTTGCAACGTTTTGAATATACAATTAGCTACCAAATGAAACGCGGCCAAACTATTTATAATATCGAATATATTATCGGCGGAATCGGCTCAACCTTTCGAAAAGATTATCTTGAAGTAATTGGGTTTTATGACAGCAATACGGTAACTGAAGATATTGATTTGACAATGAAAATGTTACAACACGGCAATAAACTCATTAGAGTTATTTATGCAGCGGATGTTGTTGCTTATACGCAAAGTGTTTTAAATATTTCAGATCTTATCAGACAACGCTATCGGTGGAAATGGGGGAGATACCAAACATTTTGGAAAAATAAACATATGTTTTTTTCATTTGATAATAAATTCACCAAAGGTCTTACCTGGATTTATCTGCCGTATGCATTGTTTGGCGATCTGGCTTTTTTCTTTGAGCCCTTAGTTATTGGATATATTCTTTTTCTAGTGGTAATTTATCACGACTATTTTACCCTATTGTCAGCATTTTTGGTGATTTCTTTTTATATCATCATGAATATTTTAGCTGAAGATACAATCCCTTTTGCTGATAAAACATTTATGGTTTTGGTTTCCCCACTGATGTATTTTCTTTTTTATATTCTCAGTTTTGTTGAATACATAGCCCTTATCAAATCCTTAGTAAAAATCCATACGTTAAAACGCTCAATCACCACAAAAAAACATGTATGGCAACCAGTAAAACGTGAAGGATACGGAGAATTTAGTGGGTAATTCGCTGTATAAAATAGTCATCAAAACCCTGTGTAAATGCTTGTTCTGAAAATTTGGTACTTTCGATACTCCAATCTATGCCATTATCGGTCGTATTAAACCATATGACACCTTTGAGCTGTGGATTTGCTTTCATGTAATCTACAAGTGCACGGATCCATCGTGCTTTCATCGCAGGAGAATAAGTATCAGCGCTCGCGGTTTCCGCAATTATGATGGGTTTGTGAAATTTCAAAAGTGATTCAACGGTTGGAGAAAATAACACATCTGGCTGTGTCCATACATTTTGTTTATATTTTCCAGCCCAGTTAAATGCACTAAATCCAACCCAATCGACATACTTATCACCCGGATAAAATTTTTCGATTTGACTCGCAAAAGGGACATGCGGGTCAAAATAAATCGCGTTGGGAGACCAAATCCAGGTAACATTGGTTGCCCCTTCTTTTACAAAAATATTATGAACATGTCGCCACGCAGCTATATATTCATCGGGTGTATTAAAGGTGCTTCCCCAAGGATACCAATTTCCATTCATCTCATGAGCAAATCTAATCATAACAGGCATTCTATAATTTCTAACATCATCTGCATATTGTTTGATATACGATTCAAAATTCCCATTTGTTATTTGCGTGAGGCGATATTTTTCTTGATTTACCTTATCTTCTGAACGATCATATCCGGTTATGGGTGCCCACGGTTCCCAGGTAATAAGTGGCACACTTTTTTGATCTGAAATAATTTGTGCCCAGCTGCTATTAAAACTGGCATGTGCTCCCTCCCACGATTGATAAATTCCAACGATAGCAAAGTGTTTATCAACATCCTTTTCTACTTTAAGTAATGTTTCACTGTTCTGATCATAAAGCGATACGCCCAAGTATGCGCCTTTTTTAGGAGGATTTATTTCACTTGCAAGTGGCAGTACGTTTATATGGATTTGCTGATGATTACGAGTATATCGAGAAAATAAAGAATAAAAAAACGTAGCGGAAAAGATAAACAAAAGAGCAATTACAAAAAGATGAATCCCAGTTTTTCTCTTTTTTCCTTTTTTATTTTTACTCATGCATTTTATTGTATCAAAAAGAGGATAAATACAACGGAAGAGAAATACCCTGAATAAAAGCTTGAAGAGAAGCCGGACTACTGTCAATCAGCCAGTTTACCTTTTCTTGCTGCGTTCGATCTTCATTATAAAAGACAACAGCCGAAATCCGGGGGAAATTATAAGGAATTTGTTGTGTTAGCATATCTGTATACCAAAAAGGTTTATCTCCGCCAACATCTGTCGTATTAACTTCTGAAAGCATAAGAGGCTTGCCTGGAGCGATTGTGGTGAGCGAATTATACGATGCCTGGAATGTTTTGGCAAAACTTTCCCAACTGCTCCACAGTTGCGTTGTCCCCCAGTTATAGCCATCCAGGCCAATCCAATCGACATATGAATCTCCGGGATAGAGTAGATTGTAAGCAATGCTTGATGAAGACATAGTATTGGGTGCAAATACCCACAAGACATTCGTTGCTCCTTGCGCGGATACAATATCATGAAATCGCCGCCATGCATTGATGTAGTCGGCAGGAGAGCTTCCTGTTGTTTGGATACTCCAATCCATGGAATCAATATTCATTTCCCATGCGAACCGCAAAAAGATAGGCTTACCATATTGTTTGAGAGAAAGACCAACGCTTTTGATAAAATCATCACAATTACCAGAACTTATGGCTTGATAGAGCGTTTTTCCGTTTGCTTGACAGCGATCAAAAAAGTAAGGATTGGCACTTACCATAGGTCGCCATCCGTTATTGCTAGCTGTCTGGAGCTGACTAATTAATTGTGGGTTTTCTAAATTTGACCAACCTGTATAAAAATGTGCTATTGCTACTTTTTTATCAATCTTGTTTTGCACTGCTGTTAAAGCTTCAGGATGAAGTGATAATGACTTATCATCCCACAACCCACCGGTCCACATGCCGAGATAAACAGTATGTGAATTTAATGTTTTTGTCGGGCTTACTTTTGCAGTAGGAGAAGTAGGTATTGGAGTAGGTGAGTGTTTGGTAGTAACTGTTTTCATACTGAGTACTTGCTGTTGAGAGTTTGCTTGCACGAAAGTTTTGCCATAATTATAGATAAAAATACTAAATACCAAAAAAGCAAAAATAAATAATACAGTGGGACGTAATACTTTCTTTTTTTTGCTAAAACGATAAGCTCTATTCACTGCTAAAGCTTAGTTGAAGCTATACAAAGTGTCAAGAAGGAAAACATAACAAAACAACTCAAATTATGTCATACTAACTCTAGTTTTTCTCAATAAAGGATTCGTAAGCCTACCAAAATTGAGTTTTGCAAAAAATGCAACTACTTCCTTCATCAGTTCGGTAAATACAAAATAGTACATAATCACCGAATTAAGCCATGCCCATAACACAAGTTGTAATGCCTGATGATGAGTGTAATAAGAGAAAATAAGATCAATTGCTGTAACCGTACCTAAAATAGCATGCGGAATAAAAAGCTTAGGTTGTGCTTCAATTTTCTGTTCCGATCCTTTAGGAGTAACTTTATACGTTAATCTTTTTCTCATTAAGACACCCATAAAGGCGACAAAATATATCGGCCAGGCAGCAAAGTTCAATACTTTCCCCCAAAGCATAAGTCCTGACTCTTTCTCAGGGTCAATATTAAATTTCTGCAGCCACATAAATAAAACCTGCTGCATAATAAGGATTGGAATATAAAAGAGAAGCAATTCTGAAAATTTCATATTTGTTGATTGAATCCCAAATATAAAATAGAGAGTCAGAACAACAATACCCAATATCTGCGCTAAACCAAAGAAATAATACTGCTGTAATAAAAAATAATTAATGATATGATGCAGACGCATTTTAGGAAATAACTTTGGACTTTGTGTAAAAAGAATATCAATTAATCCATACGCCCAGCGCATTTGCTGGCTAAAATATGCATCCCACGTTGAAGGCCCTTCACCAACAGCCAAAATTTCAGGAACATAGACGCTTTTCCACTTCTTTGAGTAAAACTTCATACCAGTCAAATGATCTTCAACGATATGACCTGAATAACCATCAATGGTATCATGCGCGGCAACTCTGACGACGTGATTGGCACCGATAAACAGTTGCATATCGCATCCGTAAAATCCTTTTTGCATGGAACCGTAAAAATTATATGCCTGTTCGGCAGCACCTTTGGTAATCCATGAATCATCTGTATTTCCATAAATTTGAGGTGAGCCGACAAACGCAACATTAGGATCTTTAAAGTATCCAAGAGTTTTGAGAAGGTAATTCTCTTTTGGTACAAAATCAACATCGATCTGAGCAACAAATTCGTAATCGTTTCCAAATTGATCGTACCAGGAATTATAATTCCCAGCCTTTGTTTTGGCTTTAAATATACCGTCAGGAGTATTATATTTAGCAATTCCTTTTCGAGAAAAATGCTTCACTCCATAGAGCTGACATATCCTTTTTGCTTCAGCGTCATTTCCTTCATCAAGTACCCAGGTATCATGTAAATAGCGTGTTGCCACCATGGCTTTTAGTGTATTTTTCAAGACATCATAAGGCTCTTTGCCGGGCACAAAAGCAGTAAGAAAAGCAACTTTTGAATTCTTTGCAGGAGTAATTTCTTTAGGATGTTTCATAAACAGTGCAGTCACCCAAGAAAAGAGTTCATTTAGTATCTGATACCATACTATATAACTCAGAGTAATAAAAAGGACAATATCTACAGCATGAAATAAGCCGCTGAAATTCTGCGGAACATGGCTTTTCTGAAACCACCAGACTCCAAATAATCCGGTTGAGACGAGGCCAAATAACAGTAAGAAAAAGTAGATGATGCGATCTGCGAGATTCATTACCGCTACTTTCTCGACTAAAGACGATCTCTTCAAATTCATGACCCATAGTATATATTATTAAATACTATAAGTCAACTTATTCAGTCGTTATCGGATCAGCGAAAACGAGCAGGCGATAAAGTGATGTGCCGATTGGCGTACACGTCTGCAAAATCAGTTGCGAGCGTTTTGTATTTAGTAAATACGAAACTTGTGAGGGATCAACTACTTTGCTCTCCCGCACCAGGTAATTATAACCTTTTCCGTTTCTTCGAACCGTTATCTTATCTCCTTTTTTAAGTTCATAAAGTCGAAGAAAAATCGTATTAAAGTGTGTTAATTCCCAGGGCAATCCACTGGAGTGTGCAAATAAATATATGGTACCTTTTTGTCCGGGCAAAGATGTGCCTTTTGCCTGCGCAACGCCGTGTCTGAGCGCTTCATCATAAACAGTTTGATTTGCTGGATCGACCTGTTCAATGATAGGAGACTGGGCATGAATTCTTGGGATGGTAATAAACGTACCAGACTCAGGAAGATTTTGCATAATCGCCGGAGGGAAGAAAAAGACCTGAATAACCGGCCAGAAGATGTAGAGAAAACCAATAAATGAAACTACCAATAAGACATTGCCGAGATAATAAGAAGGTGATTTCGTATTCATTGCGTTATTATAAGCAATAGTTGAGTAAAATACAAAAAAGCCCCTTCAAACGGGGCTAATCTTCAAATCGCATAGGCAAGTCCTGGACTTCTCCCCGATCGCAGTCTTAAGTATCCACCCAAAAGCATCATCAGAATATTGCCAATAAATGCGATAAAGAACCAGTAACTTCCTCCTGTTACCGGTAAATTGTTTGCTGCTGCTCCCAGTACAGAACCCGGCCCGCCGGACGAAGATCCCACTCCAGATGAGCCACTACTGGATGTCGATGAGGATGCCGGAACACTGTTACTCGTCGGCTGCGGTGTTGTAGGGGAGGGAACTGGCTTATTGTGTTCTTTTTGACAATTACAAGATACGACAATTTTTGAAATATTTATCGGCCCATTTTCAACAATTGTTGATGCACTAACATTACCAGCAATAATAGCAATATTGCCATTATTTTTGTTTGCACTATTACCACCTGTTATATATTTTTCTTTTAAATTGTTAATAATTGAAGCTGAATTAGTAACTAAAATAGTTGTTGTATTATTTTCATTTGTGTTAATATTATTAATTGAATTCGCACCGTTGCCGGCAATTTTCAATTCAAAAGAGCCATTATTTCCTGAAGGAACTGTTATGTTTGTCATGTTGACTGGGCCGTTTTTGACCTGTATCTGTGCATTGATGTCTCCTGTCTTAATCAACACATTGCCGTTATTTTTATTAACCGAATTATTACCAGTACTTATGTATTGCGAAACATTATTGGTGATATTCGCGGTTTGATTTACTGACGCATTCGTACTATTTGAAGAGGAAACAGTAATAGCACTATTTGAATCTGTTCCATTACCGATTATCGCCGCGGTTGAATTTTGTGTACTACAACAGCCGGCATTAAGCATTGACGAATTTGTTGTGGTGTTAACTGTTGTTGAATCATTCGCGACACCTGTTTTAATAGTATTAGAACCTCCAGTGCTATTTGATACAGAATTATTTCCCGTAGATGTTGTCGTACTGGTATTATTTGCAACTTGTGATGTATTGGATTGCTGAGGACTTGTCTGTTGCGTTGATGTAACATTAATGGAATTATTTGTGTTCGCTCCATTTCCGGAAACAGTTATCTCATCAGCAGCTGAAGCTTTGGGAAGTGCAATAATACCAAGTAGCATTATTGCACACAAAGATAGTATAGTTAATTTTTTTGTCCTTTTGTCCATATCGCTCCTTTTTGCTCGTAAGTTTTTGAAATAATAATTTCACTCAGAGCAGTTTATCGTTTACCGAACTTCACTAATCTCAGCTGGGCGACATGAGGAGCAGCGCGTTTTTCTTATTTACTAAAGTTTTGCACTTTTTAACAACAGTTCAGGATAACAGCATTTGATAAGCAAGTTCTGGATTTCTGGTTTTCTTTGTTTGCTCATATATCCATAAAACTAAAGAGCGCAATATATCATTCGCAACCTGTCGTGC
>WNGL01000723.1_pt1 | contig 39257 bp, 38 predicted proteins | sample 5400591 | NCBI WGS metagenome assembly WNGL01 (sample SAMN13153377, study PRJNA577476) | soil metagenome | isolation source: 80 cm soil or saprolite under Garry oak tree replicate 1 | place: USA:California | collected 2016-06-15
CCAGCGGGGGCTCGTCGTGCTCGCGGGCCCGGTCCAGCCAGGACTCCCGTTCCGGGTCGCGGTCCAGCCAGGCGAGATCCTCGTCCCACCCGGGGTCCGCGGGAACAGGTTCCGGAGGCATGGAGCACCACCCGTTCGGCGTGATGATTTCTTTAGAACATAATAGCAAATCTCGTTCATGATCACCAGAAAGAACATGATACTCGAACAAATTTTTTGGAGTTAAAGCTGAGGCGTGGGAGAGTGACTGGTAGTGCCCCGGGAGGGGTGGCGGGTGGTGCTCTGGGAGGATGGCGGGATGAGTCGGGTCGTGGTCGTCGGGGCTACCGGGCATATCGGCACGTACCTAGTGCCGCGGCTGGTGCGAGGCGGTCACGAGGTGATCGCCATGAGCCGCGGAACGCGGGATCCGTACCACGCGAGCCCGCAGTGGGAGTCCGTCACCAGGGTGACGGTGGACCGTGACGCGGAGGATGAGGCAGGGACGTTCGGGGCCCGTGTGGCGGACCTGCGGCCGGACGTCGTCATTGACCTGATCTGTTTCACCGCCGCCTCGGCGCGCCAGCTCACCGACGCGCTGCGCCCGTCCCGGCCGCTGCTGATCCACTGCGGAACCATCTGGGTGCACGGTCCCGCGCTGCGGGTGCCGGTCACCGAGGACGAGCCGCGGACGGCCTACGGCGAGTACGGCACCGGCAAGGCGGCGATCGAGGCCCTGCTGCAGCGCGAGACGCTGGCCGGGGGCGTGCCCGCGGTGGTGCTGCACCCGGGTCACATCAGCGGGCCGGGATGGCCGGTCATCACGCCGGCCGGCAACCTGGACCCGGCCGCCTGGACCCGGCTGGCCACCGGACAGCCGCTCGCGCTGCCCGACAACGGCCTGGGCGTGCTGAACCACGTGCACGCGGACGACGTGGCGCAGGCCTTCGAGCGGGCGATGTCCCGCCCCGCCGCGATCGGGGCCAGCTTCCACGTGGTCGCCGAGCAGGCGATGACGCTGCGCGGGCTGGCGGCGGGGGTGGCGGGGTGGTTCGGCCGGGAGCCGGTGCTCGAGTTCACCGACTGGGCGGAGTTCGAGCGACGGGCGGGCGCCGGACACGCCGGCGTGACACGGGAGCACACGGACCGCAGCATCACCGCGAGCATCGACCGGGCCAGGGAGGTACTCGGGTACGCGCCGCGGTACAGCACGCTGGACGCGCTGCACGAGGCGCTGGCCTGGCTCGTGGCCAACGGCCAGGCCGACGTCGGCGGCCAGGAGTTCTGAGGGCCCTGGCAGCGTGGCCCTGGCAGCATGGCACCCATGATCGGACGACTGCACCACCTGATAATCGACTGCCGGGACCCGCTGGGCCTCGCCGCCTTCTACGCCGAGCTTCTGGGCCAGCCCATCACCTACCGCAGCGACGACTTCGTCGTGGTGTCGGCCGACGACACCACGTCCGGGCTGGCCTTCCAGCTCGCGCCCGATCACCAGCCGCCCGCCTGGCCCGACCCGGCCCGGCCACAGCAGATGCACCTCGACGTGATGGTGGAGGACGTGGCGGCGGCCGGTCTCCGCGTGCTGGCCCTGGGCGCGGCCAAGCTCGACGGGCCCGGCGTCTACGCCGACCCGGCCGGGCATCCGTTCTGCCTGATCCGGCGGCCGAAATGGGCGCCGCCCATCCCGAGTTAACAGCCGCCATGCGGGGGCCGTAGGCCGCGACGCCGCCGGGCCGTGGCGGCTAACCGGTGAGGTGGGCAGTCACCACGGCCCGTTCGGGATCTGGTTATTTCACCAGGGGGTTGCCAAGGGGAACCCTCTTCCCGCCGGTACCGGCCTGGGCGGCGTCGTAGAACAGGTACACCCCGAGCGCGGCGAACACCAGCACGACGTAGCCGGCGGTCTTCAGCAGGCCGGTCGACGGCACGCCGAGCGGCGATGCCTCGGCGAAGGCAAGCAGCAGCAGCAGCAACGCCAGGGAGACGAGCGCGAACACCGCGGTGAACGCGGCCGGCAGCCGCAGCGTGGCCAGGGTCAGCATCAACATGACGACCAGCCAGGCGACCAGGAACAGCTTCACGGTCGCGAGCACCGCGCTGACGGTGATGGCGAACCAGTTGTGGTCGAGACCGAGCACGAGCATCCCGTAGCTCAGCCAGAAGGTGCCGAAGATGCCGAACACGGCGGCCACCGCGCTCTGGCCGACCGCCGCGGCCCAGATCGCGGCCAGGAGCAGGCCCAGGGACGTGGCCGCCAGGATGATCGCCAGGGGAGCGCCCAGGACGCCGACCGGCACCACGCCGACCAGCCCGAGACCGAGCGCTATGGAACCAACGATGAAGCTCGACAGGCCCAGCATGGCTGGGTCGCCCGCCAGCGGCCCGACCACGGCCGGTGCGGGTGCCTCTTGCGGGGCGGGCTGGGCGGTACCGTCAGGGTCTGCGTCAAGAGCGGTCATAGGTTTCGCTCCTCGTCTGCGGCGTCCCGCGCTTGCGGGCTTAATGCATCCGTACGCCCTGGACAGGACAAATGCGTTCTCACTTTGAACCAGCAGCCGTTTTGGCCAGGTATGACCGCGATCTAGCTGCCCGAGGCGACGATCCCGTACTCGTGGATCTTGCGGTAGATCGTGGCGCGGGACATGCCCAGGGCCTCGGCGGCCCGGACCTTGTTGCCGTCGTGGTCCTGCAGGCTCTGCACGATCGCGTCCCGCTCGATCGACTCCAGCGGGGACAGCAGCCGCCGGCTCACCGTCCAGCACTCCGGGGGCAGGTCCTTCGGCATGATCACGCCCGCCCGGCGGCGCTGCACGACCTGCTTGAGGACCTGCCAGAGCTGGTCGGTGTTGCCCGGCCAGTTGTGCCGGAGCAGCAGCTGCATCGCCTCGGGCGAGCAGGTCAGCCGGCCCTGCTGGCTGAGCCGGGCCAGGAAGAACGGCACCAGCTCGTGCAGGTCCTCGATGTGGTGGCGCAGCGGCGGCAGCTCGACCGTGCCCTGGAAGAACCGCAGCAGCTTGGTCAGGTCGGTGCCGGACCGCTTGCGGTTCAGCGTCATCGCCACCCGCAGTTCGGTGTGCCGCTTGGCCGTCCTGGCCTCCTGCAGCGCACTGGCCAGCGCGTGCGCCTGCTTGACGTTCAGCAGGTTCGCGTGCCTGATGATCAGCATGCCGACGCCATCGGCCAGCTCGCCGCGGATCTTGGTCATCCAGTCGCTGCCGGCGCCCTCGGCGTCGAGCACGTGGAACGGCGCGGCCGGGTTCCGCCGCTGGTGCACCGCGCGGGCCAGGGCCAGCTTGCCCACGCCGCTCTCGCCCTCGAGCGTCATCCAGTCCCCGGCGTCGTAGAGCGTCTCCGCCTCCCGGCAGGCACGCAGCCACAGCACCCCGCTGCCGACCAGGCCGGGCAGGTGCATGGCGGCCCTCGGCGCGGGCACCTCGGGCAGGGGCACGGCCGCGGCCATCAGCTTCACGTGGACCACGCCGTCCGGGAACGCGATGTTGCCCGAGACCCGCCGGCAGAACATCCTGGCCACCACGCCGCTGGGCAGGTCGACCGTCACCGCGCCCGGGTTCTCCCGGGCCAGCGCCTCGGTGGCGTGGCCGATCAGGGCGGACTGGTCGGCGGGGTCGAGCACCCGGCGGGCGTGGTCGTTCAGCATGACGACGTCGTTGCCCAGGGCCAGCACGATGCCGCCGGTGCGGCGGCAGGCGCGCACGTACTCCTGCAGCAGCCGCAGGTCGCGGCTGCTGCCCGCGGCCAGCAGGGCCTGGGTGATCTGGTCGGCCGTGGACTTCACCAGCGAGATCATCAGCGGGTCGGCGTCCTTGCGCCAGCAGGTCAGGTCGATCACGCCGACGGTCTTGCCGGACACCGGGTCGTGGATCGGCACTCCGGCGCAGCCGAAGATCTCCAGGTTCTCCGCGTAGTGCTCGTGCCCGAAGACATGGGCCGGCCCGCCGGCCTCCAGCGCGGTGCCGATGCCGTTGGTGCCGACCCGCTCCTCGGCGTAGCTGAAGCCGGGTGCGAGCATGACTCCGTCGAGGCGGCGTTCGAGATCGTGGTCCGCCGTCAGCCGGGTTAGCACCACCCCGTTCGCGTCGGTCAGGATGATGCTGATCGGCTGCCCGTCGAGCTGCTCGTGCAGGTGCCGCAGCACCGGATCGGCCGTCCGGGCCAGGTTGGACTCCAGGTCGGGGTCGCGCAGGTAGTTCAGCTCGATGTGGTCGGCGGCGACCTGCCACTGCCGGGACCGCCACCAGGACGCGAGGATGGGCTTGCGCACGGCGCTCTGGTCGACCGGCTCGGCAGCGAGAAACCGATCTCTGGCCTCTGCCAGCTCATCTTTCGCCGTACGCAGCGGCACCGAAGCACGTGCCATGTCGCCTCCCCCACCCATTTCATACCCGGCTGGAGGGTCTGCCCAACGGGACCCGGGTTTACCCGCCCATTACAAAGTAAACCCCAGGTTCCACGGCACTGTCTCAAGTTGAGACTGCCGTCTCTGACCAGCCGTCGTTGTGTCGGTGCATGGACACCCACGGTGAGACGACCCATTCGGACCACCCGGAGACCTACAATCCCTGGAGCATCGTCAACCTGGTTTTTCACCACTTGGCGGAAGAGGGACTGCATCCGGTCCTCGGCGAGGCGGGCGACCCGGGGAAGCCAGCGGCTGACCTGCTGCGGGCGCTCGGCATCAAGCCGGCCGCGGAGGGAAACAGGATCGAGGTTGACCAGCGGAATCAGCGCCTCGCCGAGATCCGCGCCGCCTTCGAGATGTCTCATGTTGAGAGCCCATGACCTTGGCTTTCGAGATGTGATGCAGCACACAAGGACTTTCGGGGCTGTCGGCTGCAGCCCGCAGGCCCGCACAGGGCCTCACGACCCCGGAACCCGCCGAGAAAGGGGTAACGATGAGTCGCCAGAGTGTGGCTAAGGCTCACCAGAAGATCCAGGAGTTGTCCTGGGAGCCCAAGTACCACGAGCCTGTGTCGCAGTACGGGACGGACTACACGTTCCACAAGGCACAGAAGAAGGACCCGCTCAAGCAGGTCCTCCGGTCCTACTTCCCGATGCAGGAAGAGAAGGACAACCGCGTATACGGCGCGCAGGACGGCGCTATCCGCGGCAACATGTTCCGCCAGGTGCAGGAGCGGTGGCTGGAGTGGCAGAAGCTGTTCCTGTCCATCATCCCGTTGCCGGAGATCTCGGCGGCGCGCGCCATGCCGCTGCTGTTCCGCACGGTCCCCAACCCCGAGCTGCACAACGGCCAGGCCATCCAGATGATCGACGAGGTACGGCACTCGACGATCCAGCAGAACCTCAAGCGCCTGTACATGAACAACTACATCGACCCGGCCGGCTTCAACAACAGCCTCCGGAACTTCCAGAACGACTACTGCGGGACCATCGGCCGCCAGTTCGCCGAGGGCTTCATCACCGGTGACGCCATCACCGCCGCGTCGATCTACCTGACCATCGTGGCCGAGACGGCCTTCACGAACACGCTGTTCGTGGCCATGCCGGCCGAGGCCGCAGCGAACGGCGACTTCCTGCTGCCCACCGTGTTCCACTCGGTGCAGTCGGACGAGTCCCGGCACATCTCCAACGGCTACGCCACGCTGCTGATGGCGCTGTCGGACGAGAGCAACCACCAGCTGCTCGAGCGCGACCTGCGCTACGCGTGGTGGAACAACCACCGCGTGGTGGACGCCGCCATCGGCACGTTCATCGAGTACGGCACCAAGGACCGGCGCAAGGACCGCGAGTCCTACGCCGAGATGTGGCGCCGGTGGATCTACGACGACTACTACCGCAGCTACCTCGTGCCGCTGGAGAAGTACGGCCTGGTCATTCCGCACGACCTCATCGAGGAAGCGTGGAACCAGATCTGGAACAAGGGCTACGTGCACGAGGTCGCGCAGTTCTTCGCCACCGGCTGGCTCGCCAACTACTGGCGGATCGACGCCATGACGGACGAGGACTTCGAGTGGTTCGAGTACAAGTACCCGGGCTGGTATGACAAGTACGGCAAGTGGTGGGAGAACTACAACCGCCTTGCCACGCCGAACGGGCACCACCCGATCGTGGCCGAGAACGTCGACTACGTGTACCCGCACCGGTGCTGGACCTGCATGGTCCCGTGCCTGGTCCGCGAGGACATGACGATGGCCGAGGTCGACGGCCAGTGGCGCACGTACTGCCACAAGGAATGCCAGTGGACCGATCAGACGGCGTTCCGGCCGACCTTCATGGGCCGGGAAACCCCGAACATGGGGCAGCTCATCGGCAAGCGCGAATGGGAGACCCTGTACCACGGCTGGAACTGGGCCGACGCGGTGTCCGACATGGGCTACGTCCGCGACGACGGCAAGACCATGACCGCGCAGCCGCACCTGAACCTGGATCCCAAGAAGATGTGGACCCTGGATCACCTGCGCAGGATGCCCGAGATCCTGAGCCCGAACGTGCTGCTCAACGAGTGGACTCCCGAGCAGCGTGAAGCGTTCCGCGCCGACTACATCCGGCAGGGCCCGGCCGGCCGTCCGGCCCCGGCGGCCAGCTGAGGCCTGACAGCGGAGGGGGCAGCCCGGTTCGCGGTTTCCGGGCCGCCCCCTCTGACCACTACGCACTTTTTCGCCCTTATCGTCCCGTGCCGCCCTGATCAGTGAGGGGGTTCATGTCCGAGAAGCACGTCGTGCGGTTCGAGCCGGTCGGCATCGAGATCGAAGTCGACGAGGACCAGAACATCCTGCGGGCCGCGGCCGAGCAGGGGATCATGCTGATGCACGGCTGCAAGGAGGGGCAGTGCGCCTCCTGTAAGTCGTTCATCCTGGACGGCGACGACATCGAGCACGACAGGTACTCGACCTTCGCGCTGCCCGACTACGAGCTCGAGGAAGGCTACACGCTGCTGTGCCGGGCGCACGCCTACGAAGACCTCACGATCGAGCTGCTGAACTACGACGAGGACATGATCCGCTCCGGCCTGCCGATCCAGCAGGGCGTGGCGGAGGTGGTGTCGAAGGACGCGGTCACGCACGACATGCGGCACCTGGTGCTGCGGCTGATCGAGCCGGACTGGATCAAGTTCTTCCCCGGCCAGTACATGGACATCACCATTCCCGGTACCGAGACGGTGCGTTCCTTTTCCATGGCCAACACCAGCAGCCGGGAAAGCGGGCTGATGGAGTTCGTCATCAAGGTCTACCCGGACGGGCACTTCTCCAGGTTCCTGGCGGAGAAGGTGGCCGAGGGGGACAGGCTGGATATAACCGGGCCGTTCGGTGTCTTCACCCTCCGCGAGGGCGACAACGACCTGGTGTTGGTGGGCGGCGGGGCGGGCATGGCGCCCATCTTGTCGCTGCTGCGGTCGATGGCCGAGCGCGGCCTGGACCGCAAGGCCACCTTCTTCTACGGCGCACGGACGAAGAAGGATCTCTGCTTCGAGGCTGAGCTGCACGCGCTCGAGGAGCAGCTGCCGAACTTCAAGTACGTACCTGCCCTGTCCGAGCCGGGCGATGACGACGGCTGGGACGGCGAGACCGGACTGATCACTGATGTGGTTAAGCGGCTCGCCAGTGATCTGAGGGGCGCACACGCCTATGTGTGCGGCCCGCCGCCCATGGTGGAGGCGGCGCTCCCGCTGCTGGCCACGCTGGGCGTGGAGGAAAAGCGCATCTACTACGACAAGTTCACGACCACTGGTAACCCGCAGGAGTGAGATCATGACAGAGACTTCGGAGCGCAGTGTCCCCAAGCCGGTCTTCACCGACGCGGAGGCCGGCGCCAAGACCTTCCCGGACTCCACCAAACGGGACTTCAACTACTTCACGCCGGCCAAGCGGAAGCAGACCCGGTACGAGGACGTCACCGTCGAGGTCCAGCCCGACCCGCGGCACTACCTGGCCCAGGGCTGGCTGTACGGCTTCTCCGACGGCCGCGGCGGCTACCCGCTGGACTGGACGGCGCTGAAGGCCTGGGGCAGCGACCGGCCCGAGCCCGAGCGCTACCCCGGCTCGGGCGGGAAGGGCTACGACTGGCCCGCCCTCGGCTGGCACGAGTTCCGCGACCCGAACGAGGAATGGGAACTCACCCTCTACCGGTACAACGCGAACGTGGTCAGGCAGCTCAACCAGAACGTCGACGTGGCCAGGCACACCAAGGCCTTCGACCAGTGGAGCCCGAACTGGGTGCACTTCGTCGAGTCGCACGTCGGCGCGTGGATGCACGTGGACCACGGGCTCGGCCTGTACCTGTTCGCCAACGCCAACCGGCGGGCACCCACCAACATGCACAACAACGCGATCTCGGTGAACAGCATGCACCGGATCCGTTCGGCCCAGGACCTGGCCTTGTACAACCTCACGCTGACAGAGGAGATCGAGGGCTTCGACGGCACCGCCCACCTGACCGCCTGGAACGAGGACCCGGTCTGGCAGGGCGTCCATGAGGTAGCCGAGCAGCTGACCGGGATCGACGACTGGTGCGAGGCCATCTTCGCCGCCAACATCGTGTTCGAGCCGCTGGTCGGCGAGCTGTTCCGGAGCCGCCTGGTGATGCAGGCGGCCTCGCGCAACGGCGACTTCGTCACCCCGACGATCGTCGGCGCGGAGGAGTACGACTTCGCCGAGCGGGACCTGCGCTACACGATCCCGATGTTCCACCTGCTCACCAACGACCGCGAGTTCGCCGACCACAACAAGGGACTGCTGCAGGGCTGGCTGTCCACCTGGACCGGCCGTGCCATCGCAGCCTCCCGGACTCTGCAGCCGCTGTGGTCGCAGCCAGACTCCAAGCCGCCACGCTTCGAGGACGGGCTGGACGCCGCCAAGAAGCGGTTCAGCCACATCCTCGCCGACCTGAACCTCGACGCACCGAAGGAGCTGGGCCAGTGACCACCTTCAAGCACCCCGAGAGCCCGTACAAGTCCGACCACACGGCCTCGGGCAAGGCCGGGTTCACGCTGATGAACAACCAGGTCGGGGCGGTCGTCGCCCAGGTCCTGGCGAAGAAGGACAACGTCAAGGTCACCTACCTGCCCTCGATGATCCGCGTCGACGGCACGGGCACGTTCGAGCTCGACTACGACGAGGTCTCCGAGGCGCTCGGCTATGAACCGGGCTACTTCGACGCGGCCGAGTTCGAGGAGAACATGTCGACGCACTACGGCCGGATGATCCACCAGGACGACAGGACGATCATGTTCGCCAACCCGGAGGACGCGGCCGACTACCTCGGCTTCGACTTGGTCGCCAAGTCGTAGCCGGCAAGCCCCGCGCGGTGCGGGCTGGACATCCCCCGCGCCGCGCGGGTACGAACGGAATGTGGTGTTTGCTCGCGTGGCACTGAGCCGGTGATCCACCGGCTCAGTGCCATGACCAGCTCCCTGAAGGAGGCGCCTTGTACGAGCACAACGGCGAGAAGTACTTCATCGTCGATTCACACATGCATTACTGGAATGCTGCCCCGGACAACTGGGTTTCCGGCGCCGAGCAGTACGCCAAGGGCTGGATCGAATGCTTCCACGCGTACCAGGGCCTCGGGCCGCCGGAGACGCACTGGACGATCGAGCACTTCCAGAAGTACTCCGAGGACGACCTGATGAAGGACGTCTTCGAGGACGGGCACGTGGACGTGGCCATCTTCCAGCCGACGAACCTGAAGGAGTGGTACAAGGAGGGCTTCAACACCACCGAGCGCAACGCGGAGATGGGGAAGAAGCACCCCGGCAAGTTCATCTACAACACGAACTTCGACCCTCGCGACAGCGACCTGGGCCTGGAAGAGCTCAGGCGCAACGTCGAGACGTACGGCTCCAAGGGCGTCAAGCTCTACACCGCGGAGTGGAACAACGGCTCGCGCGGGTACAAGCTGAGCGACCCGGGCGCGTACCGCTACCTGGAGGCCGCGCAGAACCTCGGGATCAAGAACATCCACGTGCACAAGGGCCCGACGATCTGGCCGCTGGACAAGGACGCCTTCGACGTCTCCGACATCGACCACTGCGCGACCGACTTCCCCGAGCTCAACTTCATCATCGAGCACGTGGGCCTGCCGCGGATCGAGGACTTCTGCTTCATGGCCACCCAGGAGCCCAACGTGTACGCGGGCCTGTCCGTGGTCATCGGCGGCCTCATGCACGCCCGGCCGAACTTCTTCGCCAAGGTCATGGGCGAGCTGCTGTTCTGGGTCGGCGAGGACAAGATGACGTTCGGCAGCGACTACGGCATCTGGGAGCCGAAGTGGCAGGTCGAGGGCTTCGTCGACTGGGAGATGCCGGACCGCGAGGAGTTCGCCGACTTCCCGAGGCTGGGTGTCGCGGGCAAGAAGAAGATCCTCGGCCTGAACGCCGCCGCTCTCTACGGCATCGAGGTGCCGGCCGAGTACCAGCTGCCCGCCGAGGCCGGCACGCCCGGCGCGCACGAGGTGCTGGGCGAGGCCAGTCCGCAGCCGGTCGCGGGGGCATGATCTGGGTATGACGGCTCCCGTCACGACGCGATCCGCCCGGACCGAGATGGTCCTGGCGGCGCTGGAGACGGTGCGCGACCCCGAACTCGACGAGCCGATCACCTCGCTCGGGTTCGTGGTGTCGTGCGCCGTCTCCGCGGCCGGGGACGCGCAGGTCCGGCTGCGGCTGCCCACCTACTTCTGCGCGCCGAACTTCGCCTACCTGATGGTCGCCGACGCCTACGACGCGGTGTCGGCGCTGCCCGGAGTGCGCCGCGCCGAGGTGGTGCTGGAGGATCACTTCGCCTCCGACGTGATCAACGACGGGGTGGCCGCCCAGGCCGGCTTCGTCCAGACCTTCGACGGCGAGGCGGTCAGCGAGCTGCACGGGCTGCGGGCCGACTTCCTGCGCAAGGCGGTGATGGCAGGCACTGATCAGGTCTGCCGGCCGCTGCTGGCGGCAGGTAAGGACCCGGCGGCATTGCTCGCGATGACCCTTGGCGAGCTGCCGCCTTCTCGTGCGCTCGACCGGCTGCGCGGGCGGCGCGCCGATCTCGGCCTGCCGGCCGGGGACGACGCCGCGCTGGTCATAGACCCGGTTACCGGCGAGCGCGTGACGGCGGACGCCATGCCGCTGCACCTGCGCAAGGCCAGGCTCACCCGGGTAAGTATCGAGGCGAACGCCGGCATCTGCCGCGGCATGCTGCGGCACAGATACCACAACACGTTGGGAGAGGGAGAAACACCGCCACCCGACGACTCTGGAGAACACTGAACTTTCAAAACCGCGAAGCAGGTCGAGGAGGACCAATGAAGGCCGTCCGTTTGCATGAGTTCCACAGCCAGCCGGTCATCGACGACGTGCCCGAGCCGACGATCAGCGGCCCGCTCGACGTCATCGTGAAGATCGGGGGGGCCGGCGTCTGCCGGACCGACCTGCACATCATCGAGGGGCAGTGGGACGCCGCCATGGGCACCCCGCTGCCCTACATCCTCGGCCACGAGAACGCGGGCTGGGTGCACGAGGTCGGCTCGGCGGTCACCAACGTGGCCGTCGGCGACACGGTCATCCTGCACCCCACCCCGACCGACGGCCTGTGCCACGCCTGCCGGGCCGGCGACGACATGCACTGCGAGAACGCCTCGTTCCCCGGGCTGTCCCGGGACGGCGGCATGGCCGAATACCTGCTGACCTCGGCCCGGGCCTGCATCAAGCTGAACCCGGAGACGCAGCCCAAGGACGTCGCGGCCCTGGCCGACGCCGGCATCACCGCCTACCACGCGGTCCGCAAGGCCCTCCCGCTGCTCTACCCGGGCACCACCGCAGTGGTCATCGGCGCGGGCGGCCTTGGCCACATCGGCATCCAGTGCCTGGCCGAGCTGACCGGCACGACCATCATCGTGGTGGACCGCAACCCGGACGCGCTGAAGCTAGCGTCAGAGCTCGGCGCGCACCACACCGTGGTGGGCGACGGGTCGCAGGTCGACGCGGTGAAGGACCTGACCGGCGGCCAGGGCGCGCACGTGGTGCTCGACTTCGTGGCCGAGCAGGGCGCGGAGATGGACGGCTGGAACATGACCCGCCGGGCCGGCTCGTACTACGTGATCGGCTACGGCGGCACCTTGACCATCCCGACCCTGGACATCATCTCCACCGAGCGCAACATCGTCGGGAACATCGTCGGCACTTACAATGACCTGGTCGAACTCATGTCGCTAGCCCAGGCGGGCAAGGTCACGCTGCACACCAGGACCTACCCGCTCGACGCCGCGCCCGACGCGTTCGCCGACCTCGACGCCGGCCGGGTACGCGGCCGCGCCATCCTCGTCCCTTAGGAGTCATTCATGGCCAAGGAACTGCGCTTCGGCGCTGAAGCTCGCGGCCTGCTGCTGGCTGGCGTAGACCAGCTGGCCGAGGCCGTCAAGTCGACTCTCGGCCCCAAGGGGCGCAACGTCATCCTGGAGAAGATCACCGGGTCGCCCGTGGTCACCAACGACGGCGTGACGATCGCGCGGGAGATCCACCTCAAGGACCAGTTCGAGAACATGGGCGCTCAGCTGGTCAAGGAAGCCGCGATCAAGACCAACGACATCGTCGGCGACGGCACCACCACCGCCACGGTGATCGCCCAGGCCATCATCAGGGAGGGCATGGAGTCCATCGGCAAGGGCGGCAACCCGGTGCTGGTCAAGCGGGGCATCGACCTGGCCGTCGGCCACCTGGTCGAGTACCTGCGCGGGGTGGCCCACCCGGTGAAGACCGAGGAGGACTACGCCCGGGTCGCCGCGATCTCCGCCAACGACGACGACGCGGTGGGCGCCGTGATCGCCAAGGCCCTGTTCACCGTGGGCGACGGCGGCATCGTCACCGTGGAGGAGAAGGCGACGCCGGGGATGACCGTCGACTTCGTCGAGGGCTTCCAGTTCGACAACGGCTACCTGTCGCCGTACATGGTGACCAACCCGGCCGCCCTCGAGGCGATCGTCGACGACCCCTACATCCTGCTGTGCAGCGAGAAGATCACCAAGGTGCAGGAGCTGATGCCGATCCTCGACAAGATCATGCGGGCGCCCCGCCCGCTGATCCTGATCGCGGAGAACGTCGAGGGCACCGCGCTCAGCTTCCTCGTGCACAACCACGTGAACGGGATCTTCCAGTGCGTCGCGGTGCGGGCGCCCGGGTTCGGCGACCGCAGGCTGCGCAAGCTGGAGGACATCGCCTCGCTGACCGGCGGCGAGGTGTACAGCAAGCACTCGGGGTTCACCCTGGAGACGATGACGGCCGACCAGCTCGGCCGGGCCGCCCAGGTACGGGTCAACGCCGACAACACCACGATCATCGACGGCGCCGGCGCCAGGGACGCGATCGAGTTCCGGCTCAACCAGATGCGGGCCGAGCTTGGGCGGGCTACCTTCGGCATCGACGAGGACGTGCTGAACGAGCGGATCGGCGCGCTGTCCGGCAAGGTAGCCGTGATCCGGGTGGGCGCCGCGACGAACGCCGAACTCAAGGAGCTGCAGCACCGGGTCGAGGACGCGCTGTCCGCCACCCGGGCCGCGATGGCCGAGGGCATCGTGGCCGGCGGCGGTGCCGCGCTGCTGCACGCCGAGGGCGTGCTGGACGGCCTCGACGTCACCGGCGACTACGCCACCGGCGTGGACATCGTCCGGCGGGCGCTGGGTGAGCCGGCCTACTTCATCGCGGCCAACGCCGGGTACCAGGCGGCGGACGTCGTCGCCCAGACCCGGACGATGGGGCCGGACGAGGGGTTCGACGCGCTGGCCGGCCGGCACGGCAACATGATCGAGATGGGCATCATCGACCCGCTGCGGGTGGTCCGCTCGGCGCTGCAGAACGGCGCGTCAGTGGCCGGCCTGCTGCTCACCACCAACACCCTGGTCGCCGAGGAGCAGACGCCGTGGGGCGGCAGCGCGGCGCTGATGACCGAGTACGGGTCGCTGGACGAGGGCCTGCACCAGCCGTCCCCCGACTCCAGCACCCCGCAGTCGCTCGGCCTCGGCCCGTCGGTCGGCTGAGGGGCCGGCTGATCGGAGTTGGCTGAGCCCTTGACTGGGACGATCCCGCTCGACCGCCAGGTGACGCTGGGCGAGGACGCCCTGCCGGGCGAGGCCCGCATCATCCACGCGGCCGAGCGGGCGCTGACCGGCGAACGGCGCGGGGTCCGGGCGGTGCTGCCGTTCCTGGGCCCCGCGTTCATCGCCGCGGTGGCGTACGTCGACCCGGGTAACTTCGCCACCAACATGGCGGGCGGCTCGAAGTTCGGCTATACGCTGCTCTGGGTGGTGCTGGCGGCCAACCTGATGGCCATGCTCATCCAGTCGCTGAGCGCCAAGCTGGGCATCGCCACCGGCCGCAGCCTGCCCGAGCTCTGCCGCGACAAGCTCCCTTTCCGCGCCGTGGTGCTGCTGTGGCTGCAGGCCGAGGCGGTCGCGATGGCGACCGACCTGGCCGAGTTCGTCGGCGCGGCCCTCGGCCTGCACATGGTCTTCGGGCTGTCCATGTGGGTCTGCGGGGCGCTCACCGGGGTGGCCGCGTTTACCATCCTGGGCCTGCAGGTCTGGGGGTTCCGCCGCCTGGAGGCGGCGATCACCGGCTTCGTGGCGGTGATCATGTTCGCGTTCGTCCTCAACCTGCTCAGAAGCCACCCGTCGACGGCCGGCGTGGTGCACGGCATGTTCGTCCCGCAGTTCGCCGGGAGCGAGTCGGTCCTGCTGGCGGTCTCGATCATCGGCGCCACCGTGATGCCGCACGTGATCTACCTGCACTCCTCGCTGACCCAGAAGCGGATCGTCGGCGCCAACCCGGTGGCCAAGCGCAAGATCTTCCGGTACGAGATCATCGACATCTCGATCGCGATGGGGCTGGCCGGGATCATCAACCTGGCCATGCTGGCCACCGCGGCGGCGGTGTTCCACTCCCGCGGTCTTTTCGGCGTGGGCGACGACCTGGACCAGGTCTTCGGCGGCCTGAACCAGTACCTGGGCGGGCACAGCGGGCTGGTGTTCGGGATCGCCCTGCTCGCGTCCGGGATCGCCTCCTCCTGCGTCGGCACCATGTCCGGCCAGGTGGTCATGCAGGGCTTCCTGCACCGGCAGATCCCGGTCTTCGCCCGCCGCGCCATCACCATGATCCCGGCGCTGATCGTGATCGGCGTCGGCTTCGACCCGTCCAAGGCCCTGGTCCTGAGCCAGGTCTTCCTGTCCTTCGGCATCCCGTTCGCGCTGGTCCCGCTGCTGTTCTTCACCAGCAGCCGCAGGCTCATGGGGGAACTGGTGAACCGGCGGCTGGTGGTGGTGGCCGCGGCGGTGGTCACGGCCCTGATCATCGGGCTGAACTTGTACTTGCTGGCCTCGGCGTGAACCAGGCCCGTTCGGGATAATCTGCTGACATGAGTCCGGTCTCCCGCGGCTTCCGCCGCAAACGCGAGGCGGCCCCGGCCGACCGGGTCCCGCCCGGGCAGTACGTCACCCGCGACTTCCCGGTCCTGTCGGCCGGGCCGACGCCGCACACGCCGCTGTCCACATGGACGTTCTCCATCACCGGCGGGCGCGAGCCGAAGAGCTGGACGTGGGATGAGTTCCGCGCCCTGCCCACCGAGAAGCTGACCAGGGACATCCACTGCGTGACCCGCTGGTCCAAGCTCGACACCACCTGGCAGGGCGTATCGCTCGACGTGCTGCTGGCCGCGGTGGAGTACGAGAGCCGCTACGCGCTGGCCTTCAGCGACGGCGGCTACACCACGAACCTGCCGGTGGCCGACCTGCTCGGCGGGAAGGCCTGGGTGGCATTTAACTACGAGGGTGCTCCGCTCGGGGCCGAGCACGGCGGCCCGGCGCGGCTGCTGGTCCCGCACCTGTACTTCTGGAAGAGCGCCAAATGGGTGCGCGGGCTGCGGCTCCGCGACACCGACGAGCCCGGCTTCTGGGAGAACTACGGCTATCACATGTACGGAGACCCATGGCGGGAACAGCGGTACGCGGGCGACTGACGTGGCAGACCGCCACGGTCGGTACCGTAATGGACGAGACCCCGCAGGTCCGTACGCTGTCGCTGTCGGTGCCGGACTGGTCCGGGCACCGGGCGGGGCAGCACGTGGACATCCGGCTGACCGCCGACGACGGTTATCAGGCCGAACGGGCCTACTCCATCGCCTCGGCGCCGGGCGAGCCGCTCACGATCACGGTAGAGCGGCTGGACAACGGGGAGGTCTCTCCCTACCTGACCGAGGAGGCGCGGCCCGGAGACCAGCTCGAGGTGCGCGGGCCGATCGGCGGCTACTTCGTCTGGGAAGCGGAAACCGGCGCGCCGTTGCTGCTGGCGGCCGGCGGTTCGGGCGTCGTGCCGCTGCGGGCCATCCTGCGGCACCGATCCCTGGTCGGGAGTTCGGTGCCGGTCCGGCTGCTGTACTCCTCGCGCAGCTGGGAAGACGTCATCTACTCCAGCGAGCTCGACTTCCCGGCGGACGGCGTCGAGGTGATCTACGCGCTGACCAGGTCCCAGCCGCCGATGTGGCACGGCTACGCCCGGCGGGTGGACAGGCAGATGCTGGCCGAGGTGGCCTGGCCGGCCGCGGACCGGCCGCTGGCCTACGTCTGCGGGCCGACGAGCTTCGTGGAGTCGGTCGCGGCCGGCCTGGTCGGGCTGGGCTATCCGGCGGAACGGGTCAAGACCGAACGGTTCGGCGCGACGGGACAGTGACGACGGGAGGCTGATCGTGGACGACGCTGGTATGGATGACGCGACTCTGGACGGCAACGCGATCGGCGGGCTGCTGGCCTCCGTGTTCGGCACCGATATGACAACCGCGGTCGGCACCTGCGGAAGCTGCGGCGCTATCACCATGGTGGCCGAGCTCCCGGTGTACCTGACGAAAATCGGCACCGTGGTCCGTTGCCGTTCCTGCCAGAGCGTGCTGATGGTGTTCGTCTCGGTGCGCGGGATCACCTGCGTGGACCTGATGGGCCTGGCCAGCCTGAGTTAGGGGCCCGAGCTAGACGTCCATTTTTCGCGCTCTGCCTGGCCGGCGTCGCGGTCTCGCGGTCCCGGTCCGCCCCGCTGGCCGCGGCACGTTTCACTCGCCGACAGGCCAGAGGAGCCTGAGTTATATAACTGTCTCTTTACTATGCCTTGACCCTTATGAATCATGTCTTTATCGAGGACGGGTCTGGGAGCGGGCCTGCTGAAAAGGGGAGGGCTGCAGGTTGACGCGTTTGAAGGCACGGGTACGGCTGGAAATGGCCGTGGCGCTGGCGGCGGGGATTCTCGGCCTGGTGACCATCTTCTGGCACGACTGGATCGAGATGCTGACCGGCCTGGATCCGGATCAGCACAACGGCAGCGTGGAGTGGCTCATAGTCGTGGTGCTGCTGGCGGTCGCGGTCGCGATGGGCCTGGTGGCGCGCCGCCACTGGCGGCTGCTGGCCGCGGACGGGCGGGGCGGGTCATGAGCATTTCAGACGAGGACCTGGCCCAGGCGAGGAACATCAGCGTCGAGCAGGTGCGCCTGCTGCGGCAGAGCCGGGGCACGACCAACGAGACCCTCGAGGCGCTGCCCGACGCGGCCCTGCGGCATTCGCTCCACCGGCTGGCCTACCCCCGTCGTCCCGCCCTGCGGGCGGAATTCCGGTTCCGGCAGGCCCTCGGCGACGATGGTACGGAGCCGCCCCAGCAGGCGGTGGAGACGGCGGTCACCGAGCTGTACGTGGCGGCGGTGACCGACCCGCCCGTGCAGACGGCGGGGGTGCCGACGGGGCCCGCCGCCGCGGCGCCTGCCGCTCCCGGTGAACCCGGGCTCACCGTGGCGGCCTGGCAGTGGCTCGGCCCGGGCAACATCGGCGGCCGGATCAGGGGCATCGTGATCGACCCGGGAACCCCCAGCCGGATGTGGGCGGCCAGCCCCGGCGGCGGGGTCTGGCACACCCAGGACGGCGGGGCCAACTGGGCGACGGTCGACGATTTCCTCGGCAACCTCGCCTGCGCGTGCATCGCGATGCACCCGGCCGATCCCAGGACCATCTTCGCGGGTACCGGGGAGGGCTTCTGGAACATCGACGCCCTCCCCGGAACCGGGATCTTCGCGACCTCGGACGGCGTGACCTGGGCGGTGCTTCCCGCCACCCAGGTCCCGGATTTCACGTTCGTCAATCGCATCGCGGTGTCGAGGTCGGGAGTGGTGCTGGCGGCCACCAACACCGGGCTGTTCCGCTGCGACGACGCCGCGCGGGCGACGTGGACGCGGGTGCTCGGCGGCGCCATCGCCGACGTGAAGTTCGATCCACGGGACAACGGGCGCGCGGTCGCCGGCACCGCCCCATTCACCAGCACCGGCCAGGCACAGGCAGGCGCGGCGTGGTTCAGCACGGACGGCGGGCGTAACTGGACCGCCGCCAGCCACGGGTCCGCCTGGACGGGACGGGTGGAACTCGCCTACGCGGCCAGGAACCCCGACATCGTCTACGCCTCGGTGCAGATGACCGCCGGTGCCATCTGGCGCTCGCAGGACGGCGGGGCCAGCTACCAGTCCAGGGCCACCCGTACGGTACGCGGCGCCACTCCCGCGCAGTACCTGGGCGACCAGGGCTGGTACGGCAACGCGATCTGGGCTGGCGACCCCACCGACGAGAACCTCGTGATCACCGGCGGAGTGGACCTGTGGCGCAGCGCCGACGGCGGTGACTCGCTGGCCGAGATCAGCACCTGGCAGGCTCATCCGCCGTCCCCGCACGCCGATCAGCACGCCATCGTCGCCCACCCCGCCTACGACGGCACCAGCAACCGCATGATGTTCTTCGGCAACGACGGCGGGATCTGCGCCGCGCCGGATATCCGGGCGGTCGGCCGGGAGGCTCGCCCGCCCCACACGAGCGGCTGGACCGGCCTGGACAACTCCTTCGGGGTCACCCAGTTCTACGCGGGCGCGGGCCACGCCGACACGGGCAAGATCATCGGCGGCGCGCAGGACAACGGCACCCTCTGCTTCGATCCCCAGCAGGGCGCGCAGAAATGGACGACGATCTTCGGCGGAGACGGCGGCTGGTGTGCGGCCGACCCGACCGACCCCGACATCTTCTACGCCGAGTACGTCTTCCTGGGCCTGCGCCGGAACACCGACGGCGGCACCACTACTGATCAAAGGGGTGACCGGTACATCAACGGCCAGTTCTTCAATTTCGCCAAGGGCGCCTGGGACTGGAAACCGGAGCCCTTCCGCATTCCGGACGCCATGCCCGTGCCGGCCGGCCAGCGCCGGAAGGCGCTGTTCATCGCGCCGTTCGTGCTGGATCCCAGCCAGCCAGAGCGGATGCTGGCCGGCGGGCTGTCGCTGTGGCGGACGAACGACGCCAGGACACCCAATACCCCCACGAGCGGGCCGAGCTGGCAGTCGGTCAAGAACCCCATCGTGACCTCGGGTGACACCAGGAATGCCGAGATCAGCGCGATCGCCGTGGCCCCGGGCGACCCGGACACGGTATGGGTGGGCCACGCCAACGGGGCCCTGTTCCTGACCAGCAACGGCACCGCGGACTCCCCCACCTGGCAGCCGGTGGTATCGGCCTCGTTGCCCCGGCGCTACTGCACGCGCATCACCATCGATCCGGCCCAGAAGGACGTCGTGTACGTGGCCTTCGGCGGGTATGCGCGCGGCAACCTCTGGGTCACCCGGAACGGCGGCGGGGCGTGGAACGACCTGTCCGCCACCTTGCCCACCGCGCCGGTCCGGGCGGTGACCCTGCATCCCCGGCGCGCCGGGTTCGTCTACGCGGGCACCGAGGTGGGCCTGTTCGCCAGCGAGGATTCCGGCGCTACGTGGTCGCCCACGAACCAGGGACCGACGAACTGCTCGGTCGACGACCTGTTCTGGATGGGCGAGACCCTCGTCTCGGTGACGCACGGCCGCGGGATGTACCGCATCGACCTGTCCGGGGTCTAGCGTCAGGACTCAAGGGGCTTCAGGGGTTTCGGGTCCTGCTGGACTTCGGCCCAGAGCGCGCGGTAGGCGCGGGCGGCGACGCTGCGGGGGGCGAACGCGGTGACCGGCGCCCGCTCCACGGACATGCGCTCGATCATGGACAGCGCGGGGATCGGGGTGGCCGCCACCCCGGCCCGTTCGGTAGTCAGGTCCCTCGTAATCTCCTGGTGCAGCTTCTTACGGCGGTCGACCATCGAGAAGAACGCCCGCACCTGCGGGCGGCGACCGTCGAAGCCGGCCACGAACTCGGTGAGCTGGTCCAGCGTGCGTACCGACAACGTGGTGGGGATCAGCGGCACCAGCAGCACGTCGGCCGCGTGCATGACGTTCTCCGAGACCAGCGAGATGCTCGGCGGGCAGTCCAGGAACACGTGGTCGTAATCGGCGGCCATCGGCTTGAGCAGCTGGCCGAGCTTGCGGGTGGACTTGGCGCCGGCCCTCGCCTTGCCAGCCGTGCCGAGGAGCAGGTCCATGTTGCGGTAGGTGAAGTCGGCGGGGAGCAGGTCCAGGTGGTCGAAGTCGGTGCCCTTGATCGCGTCGTCAAGGGTCTTGGTGCCGCGGATGAGCGCCTTGCCGCCGCCCTTGACCCGCGGCTTAATCCGGAACAGGAAGCTGGCCGCGCCTTGCGGGTCCAGGTCCCAGAGTAGGGTCCGGCAGCCGTCGGCGGCGGACAGGTAGGCCAGGTTGACAGCCGCGGTCGTCTTGCCGACGCCGCCCTTGATGTTGTACGTGGCGAAGATCTTCACCGGCGGCCCTCGAGCAGGACGCGGACGCGCTCCCGGCCCGCCGGTCCGGCGAACCTGGCGAACCTGGCGGAGAACGCCGTGCGGGCCTCAGCCTGGCTGAGCGCGAGTTTGGCGGCGATTTCACCCATGGCCAGCAGCGTAGCGGCCGGAGCCGCGCGCTCGGCCAGCATCGCGTCAGCCAGCGCGTGGATCTCGTGCCGCTGCACCTCGCTGTCCTGGAACTCGCCGAGGCAGTCCTGGACCTGCTTCAGGTCCGAGAGGACCTTCCGGTACGCCACCTGGTCGTGCAGCGGCGCGAAGAACTCCAGCAGATAGCGCAGCTCCTTGGCGCGCTTGCGCAGGTCATGCAGGGCTTCCGGGGGCGAGTCCGAGGTGATCGCGGCGCCGTGCGCGGCGATACGCCGGAACGAGCGGCCGGTCGCGGACAGGGCCAGCGCGGCCGCGGTGAGGCTCCGCCGCCGGGGGCCGTCCACGTCGCGGACCTCGAGCAGGGCCTTGCGCCAGTCGTCGGTGATGGCGCGGAACCGCGGCCCGCGCAGCGCCGCGGCCAGCCGCCGGAACTCGCGGGCCCGCCGCCTGGCCAGGAAGGCGCGCAGCGGCTCCAGGTCGTCCGGGGACGCGGCGACTAGCTGCTCGGTCAGCGCGTCGAAGCCGATCAGGTGGACGTCCAGGTCCCGGACCGGCGTGGTCACGTCGCCGAGCCACTTGAACTCGGCCTTGTAGTGTTCGGCCAGGTCGGCGGGCAGAACCCCGCCGAGGAGCTTGATCGCCGACCGGGTACGCCGGACCGCGACCCGCAGGTCGTGCAGGAACTCGGTGTCGATGTCGCGGAGCACCCCGTCGACGTTCAGCTCCACCGTGTCGAGCAGCCGCAGCAGCAGCCGGGCCACGGCGACCGGCGCGGGCATGCTGGCGGTGATCTCCGCGTCCACGCCGCTGGTGTAGTCGGCCGGATGGCGGCCGAGCGCTGTCAGCGCCGCGATGAACACGCTCGGGCTGGCGTGCGAGACGCCAGGCGTGCCGGCCAGCAGGCCCGCCGCCCTGCGCGCCTGGCCAGGGTAGCCGCGGACCTCGGCCACGGCCAGCCGCGGCGGGAGCTCGGCGGTGGTGCCGCCCGCCGTGTTTCCGGCAGGCGCGGTGACCGTGACGCGGTCCTCGACCAGCCGGGCCACGGTCTTGCCGTCGGCGTTGAGCAGCCGGTTTACGCTGACCGTGCTGGCCGCCTTGACGATGGGCAGCAGCGCGCGCGGGCTGGTCAGGACCAGGATCCGGTCCCGGACCGGGCCGGGGGGCAGGTCCTCGGCCAGGCCAGGGCGCCTCGGCCAGCGGGTCACCGGCTGTTCGGCCTGCGGCGTTCCGTCGGCCTTGCTCAGCACGAGCCGGCCGCCCCGTCTCGCCTGCTCGAACTGGAGCGTCAGGCCAGCCTTGTACAGCCGCCAGTCGAAGGTATCCAGCCAGGTCCGGCGGTGCGTGCCGCTGCCGGCCGCGCCGGGTTCCTGCCGCACCGTGAACCCCGTGGACAGTTCGCTGCGCACCGCGGCGAGAGAGGAGTCTTCTCCCCCGGCTGTGTCAGCGACGAATTCGCGCAGGCCACCCGTTGTCACGTGGCGCCCTCCTTCAGGCAATGCTATCGCCCGCCCCCTGAAACCTCTGTATACCTGCCCTTTCGACTTTGTAGCGAATTGTTATCGGGCGGGCCAGTTCAGTCCGGTGGTGGCGAGGATGTCCGCCGGGCGCGGCATGCCGGCCTGGGCGCCGGGCCTCGTGGCGGCGGTGGCGCCCGCGGCCGCGGCCGCGCGGACGGCTTCGGCCGCCGGGATGCCCGCGGCCAGGGCGACGGCGAGCGCGCCGACGAACGTGTCCCCCGCCCCGACAGTGTCCACCGCGTTGACCCGGAAGGCGCCGATGGTGCCGGCTCCGTCCGGGCCCGCGAGGGCGGCGCCGTGCGCGCCCGCGGTGACCACGGCGTGCCGGGCGCCCGCGGTGAGGAGGGCGGCGGCGGCCTCGCCCGCTTCGGCCAGGCCGCGCACGGGCCGGCCGAGCACAGCCCCCGCCTCGGTCTCGTTCACCACCAGCCAGTCGACGCCGACCGCGACGATGGCCCTGGCTTCCGGCGGAGCGGGCGCCAGGTTGAGGATGCAGCGGGCTCGCCTGCCTTCGCCGAGGGCCGCCGTGATCGCCGGCACCGGGATCTCGGCGCAGATGACCAGGACATCACCGCCGGCCCGGCTGGCCGCGGCGATTTCCTGGTCGCCGACCTCGTGGTTGGCGCCCGGGGCGACCGTGATGATGTTCTCGCCCGCGTGGTCGACCGAGATCATGGCCAGCCCGGTCGGGGCGTCCGCCGTGATGCGGACGCCGTCGTGGCCGACCCCCTCCTCCCGCAGCGCGGCCAGCAGGCGGCGGCCGAAGTCGTCGTCGCCGACGCAGCCCGCCATGCGCACGCCGGCACCGAGCCTGGCCGCCGCCACCGCCTGGTTGGCACCCTTCCCGCCGGGCGTGAACCGGGCCGCCGAGCCGAGCACGGTCGCGCCGGGTTCGGGCAGGCGGGGCACGGTGACGGAGATATCCATGTTCAGGCTGCCCAGCACGGTGACCCGCGGACGGTTTCGCATGCCCGCACGTTAGCGCGCCCGCGGCCGGCGCCGCCGGCCGGATTGGCCCGGGAAATTTGGCCTGGGAAATTGGCACTGCCGCCGGGCCGCACGGCCTTCTACGCTGGGCGTATGCCTCGTCAGTTCCGCCAGGTGGACGTCTTCACCGAAACCCCGTATCTAGGCAACCCGGTCGCCGTCGTGCTCGGCGCGGACGGGCTCTCCGCCGGGCAGATGCAGCTGGTCGCCCGCTGGACGAACCTGTCGGAGACCGCGTTCGTGCTGGCGCCGCGGGCCAGCGGGGCCGACTACCAGGTCCGGATCTTCACGCCCGCGCGGGAACTGCCGTTCGCGGGACATCCCACGCTGGGCACCTGCCACGCCTGGCTGGAGGCCGGCGGCCGGCCCGCCGACCCAGGCTCCATCGTGCAGGAATGCGAGGCCGGCCTGATCACGGTGCGGCGTACCGACGTGGGGCTGGCGTTCGCGGCGCCGCCGCTGGTGCGCAGCGGACCGGTGGAGGAGGCGGTGGCCGGGCGGGTAGCGCGGACGCTGAACATCGCCCGGTCCGACATCGCCGACATCGCCTGGGCCGACAACGGCCCGGGCTGGGTGGCCGTCCTGCTGGCCAGCGCCGAGGCGGTGCTCGCGGTCCAGCGCCCGGTCACGCTGGACCTGGACATCGGCGTGACCGGCCCCTACCCGGCCGGTTCCCCCGAGGCGATCGAGGTGCGCGCGTTCAGCCCGAAGATCACCTCGATCGAGGACCCGGTCACGGGCAGCCTGAACGCCTCGCTCGGGCAGTGGCTGCTGGAGTCCGGCCGGGTCACCGCGCCGTACGTGGCCAGCCAGGGCACCGCGATGGGCCGCCGCGGCCGGGTGCACGTCTCGCGCGACGGCGACGGCCAGGTGTGGGTGGGCGGCGGCACGGTGACCCGCGTCAGCGGCACCGTGGAGCTCTAAGCCCGGGATGTATTTTCACGCGGCAGCCTGGCTCTGACTCTTTGCGAGAGGGGGCTAGGGTGGCGCCGTTCAACTCGAGTCCGAGCCTGGTCGTGATATCCGGCACCGGCCTGGCGCGGCAGATACCCGTACCGTTCAAGGGCATCGTGCTCGGCCGGGATGATCGGCTCGGCCCGCCGTTCAGCATTGACGAGTACGTCTCCCGAAGCCATGTCTGGGTCCGGCGCCTCAGCGACGGCGTGGAGGTCACCGACCTAGGCTCGGCGAACGGCACCTACGTCAACGGCACGCGCGTGCGCGCGCCAACGCGCATACAGGACAGCGACGTGCTTCGCATCGGCCGGATCCAGTTGAAGCTGGACGCGCCGGGAGACCTGGACCAGGCCGTGGTCACCCGGGAGAGGCAAGCGCCGCTACTGGGGCGTGGAACCCGGCCCGTTCGGTAATCAGCCTTCGATGATGCGGAGCGCGACCCTGCGGTTGCCGCCGTTCTGCCGGACCAGCGCGAACCACAGCGGGAGCAGGCCGTCGACGGTCGTGGTGGCGTTGGCGTCGCCGAGGAAGGCCGGCTCCAGGCCGACCGCCTTGATGAGCTCCTCGGCGGTGGCCCTGGCGTCCGGGTCCGCGGCGAAGAACATGTTGGTGCCGGGCATCGGATCCGCGAAGTTCTCCCAGCCTAGCGAGTTGAACGCGCGGACGTAACGGGCCTGCGGCGCGGCGTCCGCGATGATCGTCCGGCTATCGAACTCGGGCGCGCCGATCCGGTTCACCGCGTCGATCACCGTCTTCCCGGCCAGCGCCGCGCCGTGCTCGGTCACCACGTCCGCGACGACCTGGCCGGGCACGGCCAGCACCACCACGTCGGCGTCCTTCAGCGCGTCGCCGATGCCGCGCACGGGCGCACCGCCCGGGCCCTCGCCGGACCCGTCCCTGGCCCCGTACACCACGTCATGGCCGGCCGCGCGCCACTTGCTGCCGAGCGAGCCGCCGATGTTGCCCTTGCCGATCACCGCTATCCTCATGCCGCCCTGAACCCGTGTGACAGCCATCTCATTCCCGCTCCTTGGCGCGGCTGGATCTGCGGCGGGCGGGGACGCTGACCGGGGCCAGGGGCAGCCGGGACGGGGGCTTGATCTCGGCCAGCCGCAGGTAGGTCACCAGCCGCTGGCCGCCGCGAGTGGCCAGGGCGGCCAGCACGGTCTGCAGTTCGGCCACGTCCCTGGCGACGACGCTGAGGAAGTAGTCGGTCTCCCCCGCCACGTTGTCGGCCATGATTATCTGCGGCAGCGACCGGATCAGGTCGTCGAACACGCGGCTGGACCGCGGGTCGTGCCGGGTCAGCGTGGCCGTGACGTACACCTGCAGCGGGAAGCCGGCCGCGGCCGGGTCGACCTCGGCGCGGATGACCCGGATGACACCCGACTCTTTCAGCCGCCGCACCCGGTGCAAGGTGGCGGCCGGGGACAGCCCGGTCAGCCGGGCGAGTTCGACGTTGGTGCGGTCCGCATCCTCCTGCAGCGCACTCAGCAGCTGTATGTCAACTTCGTCAAGCTGAACGGCCATAAGACAAAACTTTATCTCGTAGAAGGCGCTCAACGACGAACAACGTGTGATTACCGGCGAGTATGGAGACATGAACGCCAACCGCCGTCACGCCGTGGCAGCCCTCATAGCGGCCGGGCTGCTCTGGGGCACCACCGTGCCGCTGTCCAAGCTGGCCTTGGAGTGGTTGCCGCCGGGCTGGCTCACCGTCGTGCGCTTCAGCCTGGCGGCCGCGGTCCTGCTGGCCGTGGCGCGCCGGCGGCCCGGCGGGCGGACGGCCCAGCGGTCGGCCCAGGGGTCAGCACTGCGCGCGGCGTTCACGCCTGCGGTGCTGATCGCGGGGGCTTTCGGCTACGGCGGCTCGGTCATGGTGCAGAACGCCGGCATCGGCCGGACCAGCGTCACCCACGCGGCCCTGCTGATCGGGGCGGTGCCGGTGCTGGTCGCGATCATCGCCGCGGTGTGGTACCGGGCCGTGGCCCGGCCGGTGGCCTGGTTCGGCTTCGCGGTCTCGCTCGGCGGCGTCGGGCTGGTCACCACGGGCAGCGGAGGCGGCGGCGCGACCCTGGCCGGGGACGGCCTGGTCCTGGCGTCGCTGCTCCTGTCGGCCACGGTCACGGTGGCCCAGGGCCGACTGCTGGCCGGCCGCGACCCGATCGCGGTCACCGCCGTGCAGTTCCTGGGCGCGGCACTGGGCTCGCTGCCGGTCGCCGCGTTGAGCGAGGGCGTGCCTGCCGCGCCGGCCGGCGCGGGCGTGGTGCTGGCGGTCGTCGCGCTGGCACTGGCCGGGACGCTGCTGCCGTTCACCCTGTTCGCGTTCGGCCAGAGCCGGGTGTCGGCCGAGGTCGCCGGGGCGTTCCTTAACCTCGAGCCGCTGGTCGGCGCCATCGCGGGCGCGGTGGTGTTCGGCGACCCGGTCGGGCTGGTGCAGGCCGGGGGCGGCGCGGCCATCCTGGCGGGCATCGCGCTCAGCAGCCTGCCGCTGCTGGCCGACCGTCGGGTGGCCAGGCGTGCGGCGGCCGTCGTGGCGGCCCGGACCGGGCGGGCGGGCGAGGACGTTGCCGCCGGGCGCGTGGGCGCGAGTGCGGGGGCCGAGCCCGCGGGCGTGGGCGTGGGCGCCGGCCGCGTCGGCGGGCGAAATGGGGTATTTGTGGTGGTTCGTGCGGGCACGTTCGGGGCGGGGCAGGTGGCTCGCCGGGAGCGGGGCACGAGACGGCATAGGACGCGGCCGGGCGGGCGGGAGGCGGGACGGCCACCCGCCCGCGGACGTGGTCCGGGGCACGGGCTGGGTCCGGGTACGGGCTCCCCAAGGGGGGCCCGGGGGGTCGTCCCCCCGAGCCAGCAGAGCCCGGCGCGCGGGTTACGCCTGCGGCTGGGAGATGTTGACCAGCCAGGAGATGCCGAACTTGTCGACGCACATGCCGAACTCGTCGCCCCAGACCTGCTTCTGCAGCGGCATCTCGGTGACTCCGCCCGCGGCGAGCTGCTCGAAGTAGCCGCGCAGCGCGTCGCCGTCGTCGCCGGACAGGCTCACCGAGAAGCCGGCCGGGGCCTGGTATTCCATATGGCTGGGAACGTCGGCAACCATGAGCGTGTAGCCGGCGCTGGTCTCCAGCTGCCCGTGCATGATCTTGCCGGCGTCGGACGCGTCGGCCGCGCCCATGTCGCCGAACGTCATGATGTTGAGCTCGCCGCCGAACACGCCCTGGTAGAACTCCAGCGCCTGACGGGCGGTGCCGTTGAAGTTGAGGTACGGATTCAGCCGAGAGGCCATGATCTTCTCCCCGAGATTCTCGTCACTGAGTCACTGAGCGGGAGGTATCCCCCTGCGACCGACGCTACCAGCCGGGCGATCAGGGCGTACGGCTAGCTCGCGGTCAGGGCCACAACGATGTCCCGGACCTTATCCGGCGGCACGGCGCGGGTGGCGTCGCCCACGTACAGTTCCACCCGCTGCACGCCGGGATCGGGCGTGACCATAGCCTGCGGCCAGGTCCAGACGCCCTGCTCGGCGGCCAGCCGACGGGCCGCGGCGGCGAAACTCTCCTGGGTGGCGGCCAGCAGCAGGTGCATCATCGAGACGTGCGGCGGGTCAGGAACGACCCGAACGCCCGGGGCCCCGCGCAGGACGGACGCGATCTCGCGGGCGTGGCCAAGATAGTGGGGCATCAGCGGGAGCCTGCGCCGCAGGCAGCTCAGCGCCGAGGCGGCCCCCGGCCACAGCCCGTGCAGCGTGCCGCCCATCCGCTTGCGCCACTCCCGCACCTCGGCCAGGACATCCGCGGGCCCGGCCAGGCAGCACCCGGCCAGCGCGCCGATGCCCTTGTAGAAGGACACGTAGACGGTGTCGAACAGCGCCGCGATCTCGGCCAGCGGCCTGCCGTACCCGGTCGCCGACTCGAACAGCCGGGCGCCGTCCAGGTGGACGGCGGCCCCGCGCTCCCTCGCCCATTCGGTCTGCGCCCGCAGGTCGTCCCTTTCCGGCTGCTGCCCGCCGAGGTCGCGCTGCGGCAGCTCGATCAGCAGCGTCCCGGGCGGTTCGGCGATCGCGGTCAGGTCATCGACGGTCAGCAGCCGGTCCCGGTCGCCGGCCGGGCGGCCGGTCAGGCCGTGCAGTCGCTGGAAGGCCCGGTCCTCGTGCCGGTCCAGGTGGCACAGCGGGTGGTACACCACCGTCCGGCGCTGGCGACGGTCGGCGTGCACGCGCAGCACCGACTGCTGGGCCATCGTGCCGCTGGGCAGGTAGACGGCGGCCGGCTTGCCGAGCAGCCCGGCGATCTCGGCTTCGAGCTCGGCCACCACGCCCCCGTCGCCGTAGCGATCCGGCACCGTGTCCGCGGGGATGCTGGCCAGCAGGTCGGCCGGGCGCACCGGGCCATGGCCGGTCAGGAACACGGTGCACTGGTCGCGCAGGGCGGCCTGCTCTCGGGAATCGGTCATGCCCCATTATTGGCCCGATTATTGGTTGGGCTGGGCCTCGCGGACTGCGGTACGGTCCGGCCATGGAGGATGCGGACGGCTACTTCCCCGAGCGGGTCGCGGCGACCTATGACGATTCGGCCGACGGCATGTTCGATCTTGCCTTCACGGACACGGTGGCGGAGGTGCTCGCCGGGCTGGCGGGCGGCGGGCGGGCGCTGGAGTTCGGCATCGGGACCGGCCGGATCGCGCTGCCGCTGGCCCGCCGCGGCGTCGAGGTGCACGGCATCGACCTGTCCCGGGCCATGGTGGCCCGGCTGCGGGCCAAGCCCGGCGGACAGACTATCCCGGTCGCCATCGGCGACTTCGCCACCACCACGATGGACGGCACGTTCGCCCTGGCGTACCTGGTGTTCAACACGATCGAGAACCTGACCACGCAGGACGCCCAGGTGGCCTGCTTCCGCAACGCCGCGGCGCACCTGGCGCCCGGCGGCTGCTTCGTCATCGAGGTCGGAGTCCCCGAGCTGCGCCGGCTGCCGCCCGGGCAGAACGTGGTGCCGTGGCAGGTGACCCCGACGCGCTGGGCGTTCGACCTCTACGACACGGCTACCCAGGCGATGAGCTCGAACTACATCACGGTCACCGGCGGCCGCGGCGAGTACCGGTCGATCCCGTTCCGGTACGTGTGGCCGTCCGAGCTCGACCTGATGGCGCAGCTAGCCGGGATGCGGCTGCGCGACCGGTGGGAGGACTGGAACCGGGCGCCGTTCACCGGCGACAGCCGCCAGCACGTCTCGGTCTGGGAGAAGGTCTAGGAACGGCCACGGTTCCAGTTCGGCTTGCGCTTCTCCAGGAAGGCCCGCATCCCTTCCTGCGCGTCGGGCAGCAGGCTGGTCGCCGCCATGACCTCGACGGCGTAGGCGTACGCCTTGGGCTGGTCCAGGTCGATCTGGGCGTACAGCGCCTGCTTGCCGATGCCCTTGCTGTCGGCCGATCCCCTGGTGACCCGGTCGAGCAGATCCTGCACCGCGGAGTCGAGCTGGTCTGCGGGCACCACCCGGTTGACCAGGCCCCAGTCGAGCGCGGTGCGCGCGTCGATGACATCACCGGACATGGCGAGCTCGGCGGCCCGCTTGCGGCCCACGTTCCTGGCGATGGCCACCATCGGGGTGTGGCAGAACCAGCCGCCCTTGCCGCCGGGCGCGGCGAAGCCCGCGTTCTCGCTGGCCACGGCCAGATCGGCGGTGGCCACCAGCTGGCATCCCGCCGCGGTGGCCAGCCCGTGCACCCGCGCCACCACCGGCTGGGGCACCTGCTGGATCAGTGTCATCAGATCGGTGCAGGTGGTCAGCAGCGCCCGCATGTACGGCAGGTCCGCGCCGGCCATGTCGGCGAAGTCATGCCCGGCGCTGAACACCGGGCCGTTGCCCGCCAGCACGATACCCAGCGCGTCGCTGTTCCCCAGCTCGCCGAACGCCGTGATCAGCTCGCGCATGTGCGCAAGGGACAGGGCGTTGCGGCGCTGAGGCCGGTTCATCGTGATCGTGGCGAAGTCGCCGGAGCGCTCCACGCCGATGTGCTCGAAACCCATGAGACTAAGGTAAGACGACAACGATCACGCCGTGAAGGAGGAGTGCGATGACGCGCAGCCCGCAGGAAGTCTTCCAGCACCACGCCGAGGCCCTGGGAGCCGGTGACCTGGACGGGATCGTCGAGGACTACTCCGACGACGCGGTCTTCATCACCCCGGCTGGAATTAAGCGGGGCAAGGACGGCATCCGCGAGGCGTTCACCAGGCTGCTGGCCGACGTGCCCAACGCGGACTGGGCGCTGCCGACGCAGATCTACGACGGCGACGTGCTCTTCCTGGAGTGGACCGCGACGGCCGCCGCGACCAAGGTCGAGGACGGGATCGACACCTTCATCTTCCGGGACGGGCAGATCCGGCTGCAGACGGTTCGGTACACGCTGCAGCATACGAGCTGAGGGCGGGCGGCTAACCAGGCCCGTTCGGCCCCCATGGTCAGCTAGCGGCGCGGGCCGGGACCGGCCTCGCGGCCCGCCAGGCCACGGCGGTGGCGGCCAGCGCGGCCAGCGCGGCGGCGAACATCGCGGCGCGGTCGCCGGAGACCCCGATGCCGCCGCTGACGCTCACCGCCACGGCCGGCAGCAGGGCCGCGCCTACCGCGGCGCCGATCTGGCGGCTGGTATTGATCATGCCGCCGACCAGGCCCTGGTCGGCGTCGGCCATGCCGCGGCTGGCCAGCACGGTCGAGCCGAGCGCGGTGCCCGCGGTGCCGAAGCCGATCAGCGTGACCACGAACAGGACCGGGCTGTAGCCGGCCGCGGGCAGCTGGGTCAGCACCAGGAAGCCGGCCGCCGCGCAGGCAGCGGTCAGCACCAGCAGCCGCCGGACGCCGATCTTGCCCGCCAGCCGCGGGCCGATCACGCCCGCGGCGAACCCGACCACGCCCTGCGGGGCGATGATCAGACCGGTGAGCAGCGGCGACTCGTGCAGCACCTGCTGCAGGTACAGGGAGAGCACCAGCATCTCCCCGCCGTTCCAGAGCCCGAGCAGGAAGGCCAGCGTGGTACCGTCCCGCAGGCCCTTGCGGTGCAGCAGTGACGGTCGGATGAGCGGTTGCGGATGCCGGGTTTCCGCCTTCATGAAGACGGCGGTGGCTGCGGCGGCGACCACGATGGCCGCGATGACCAGCGGCGAGGTCCAGCCGAGCACGACGCCCTGGGAGACCGCGAAGACGACGAGGGTGACCGCGCCGGTGATCAGCAGCGCGCCGCGGACGTCCAGCCGGATCTTGTTCTTTTTCTGTGCCACCTGGTCCCTGCGGCCGAGGACGGCCGGGGACAGGGCGGCGGCGATCAGGCCGACCGGGACGTTGACCAGGAATACCGCACGCCAGCTGGTGAACTGCACGAGCACCCCGCCGAGGACCTGGCCGGACACGAAGCCGACACTCGAGACGGCGCCGTAGAGACCGATAGCCCGGGTACGTTCGGCGCCCTCGGGGAAGCCGGTGGTGATGAGGGACAGCGCGGCCGGGGCGACGATGGCGGCGCCCGCGCCCTGCACGACGCGCGCCGCGATCAGCAGCACGGGGTCCTGGGCGAGCCCGCCGGCCAGGCTGGCGATGGCGAATGCGACCAGGCCGATGACGAACATGCGGCGCCGGCCGAGCAGGTCAGCGGCCCGGCCGCCAAGAATAAGAAGGCCGCCGAACGAGACGGCGTATCCCGTCACGATCCACTGGACTGCATCGGCGGGCATATGAAGTTCGCGCTCGATCGACGGCAGCGCGACGTTCACGATGCTGAAATCGAGGACGACCATAAACGCGGCGACGAGGATGAGGGCCAGCTGCAGCGGCTGGCGGCGGGGATGTGTTTCGGCGGGCGTTGCCGTGGTCTTGGGTTCGGGGTGGCTAGAGGGCGCGGTGACGGGCATGATACCAATCAGATACGTTACGGATCGTTTCGGATACCCTCATGATAGAACCAGGCGATGAGCAGTGATATTCCGGGGGGTGCGGCGGGTGCCGTGCCTGCCGGAGGTGCCGTTCCTGCCGGGGGTGCCGTTCCTGCCGGGGGTGCCGTTCCTGCCGGGGGTGGCGCGCCGCGCGGGCGACCGCGGAGCCAGGAGGCGGACCGCGCCATCCTGACCGCGACCGTGGACCTGCTGGCCGAACGAGGGCTGGCCGCGATGTCGATCGAAGAGGTAGCTGCCCGGGCCGGGGTCGGCAAGACGACGATCTACCGGCGCTGGCCGTCCAAGGGCCTGCTCGCGCTGGACGCGTTCGTCGACTCGTTCCGCGAGGAACAGCCGCTGCCCGACACCGGTACGCTGCGCGGCGACCTGCTCTCGGCCCTGCACGCGTGGGTGCGGGCGGTCACCCAGACGGCGATGGGGCCGATGCTGACCGGGCTGATCGCCGAGGCGCAGCACGACCCGGAACTGCGCGGGGCCTGGCGGGACCGGGTACTCGAACCGCTGCGCCAGCAGCACCGGGTCATGCTGGACCGGGCCATCGCGCGCGGCGAGATCGCCGCTTCGGTGGACCGGGACGTGGTGCTCGACCTGTTCTTCGGTGCGGCCGAGCACCGGCTGCTGCTCGGCCACCTGCCGATGACCGGCGAGTTCATCGCCGAGGTGGTGGACGTGATCCTGGCCGGGCTACCGCGCCCGGACCGCCCGCCGCAGCCGAGGTCCTGAGCACGCCGCGCCCGGGGTCCGCAGGTGACGGTCACGATAGACGCGATACGAACTCCCGTCACGCTGGCATCTCCGGCAACAGACTGCTGCAGTGGATGTCCGGATCCGGCGCGTAAATCCTCGCGATCGTAGTGGCCGCGTTGGATTTCCGATGATCGCGAAGGATTTACTACTGTATAGGGTAGTAAACCCTTCGCGATCATCGAAATCTGCTCCGAAACAGCGCGTCTGCCATGATCGCGAAGGATCCGTCCGGGCTAAATAGTCTTCGCGATCATGAAGGTTAGCCGGGAAGCAGGGCTTCGGCTTCGATCTCGACTAGCCAGGCGGGGTCGAGGAGGCCGGCCACGATCACCGCGGTGGCGGCGGGCCTGACCTCGGCGAAGACCTCGCCGTGCGCGCGGGCGACCTGTTCCCAGTGCTCAGCGGCGGTCAGGTACATGCGGGTGCGGACCACGTGTTCCAGGGTGGTTCCGGCCTTGGCCAGCGCCTCGCCGATCAGGTCCAGGCAGAGCCTGGCCTGGGCGTACGGTCCTTCCGGAGGCGGGCCGCCGCTCGCCGGCACCGGGGCCGTGCCGGCCACCAGGACGCGGTCCCCCGCTACCAGGGCGCGGGAGAAGCCGAACACCGGCTCGTACGGGGAGTGCCCGCTGATGCGCTGAGGCCGCACGTCAGGCATTGTCTCACCCGCTCCGGGTAGAGGCATCTGGCGGCAGCTTATACTTGCGTTATATCTTGTTTCTAGGTTGAGTGAAGGAGAAGCCGCGATGAGCGAGATCGAACGACAGGCCCGGAACTGGTGGGCCCGGCTGCTCGCCTGGCTGCGTGGCGCCCAGGGCGGCGACGCGGCCCGCAAGGCGCGGGAAGCGCTGCAGGACGTGCGCACCAGCGACGCAGGACGCCGGGCCGAGTCGGCCCTACGCGACCTGAAGGACAGCGACGCGGGGCGCAAGGCCAAGGACGCCGTTAAGGACCTGCGCGAGGGCGACGCCGGGCGGAAGGCCAAGGAGGCCATCAAGGACCTGCGGGACAGCGAGGCGGTCGGCAAGGCCCGTGACGCTGCCAAGGACGCCATCAAGGACCTGCGCGAGGGCGAGGCCGGCCGCAAGGCCAAGGAAGCCCTACGTGACCTGCGGGACGGCGCGTCGGGCCGCAGCAAGTCCTGACCGCACCCTGCCCTTCCCGGGCCCCGGCCCTGCCCTGCCCGGGCACTGGCCCGGCCCTGCCCCCGTCCTGACCTCCTGGGACACCGCCTGCCGCGGTGCCCTGGGCTACCGCCCTGGGCGCGCGACGGCTACTCTGAGGTACAGGGAATCCGGGCGGCGCGGAACAGGTGCATGTCGCTGTCGGGGGCGCCGAGATGCCAGGACCGCCACTCGACCTGCACAGACGTTAACGCTAACGTCGGCACCGGCTGACCGAAGAGCTCCGCGGCGCGGGCGGCAGAGGGAGGCACGGCGTGACGTCGTCACCGGGTGAGAAGGCGAGGAGCCGGGTGAGGGCGCCAGCTACGGCGGGCAACCTGTCCCGGCCGCCGGTGATGGCCGACGTGGCCCGGCTGGCCGGGGTGTCGCACCAGACCGTCTCGCGCGTGCTGAATGAGCACCCGAACGTTCGCCCACTGACCCGGGAGAGGGTGCTCGCCGCCATCCGCGAGCTCGCTTACCGGCCGAACGCCGCGGCCAGGACGCTGGTCACCCGGCGCACCCACACGCTCGGCGTGATCACCACCGATACCATGCTCTACGGCCCCACCTCCATGCTCTACGGGTTCGAGCGGGCGGCGCACGACGCGTACTTCGTCTCGGTGGTCAGCCTGCCTGCCCTGGACCGGCGGTCGATGCTGGACGCAGTGGACCGGTTCCTCGGCCAGGGCATCGAGGGCATCATCGTCATCGCGACGGTGGACACCGCGGTGGCCGCCCTCGCGCATGTGCCGCCCGAGGTACCGCTGGTGGCGGTGGGCTGTGGTACCCGCGCCTCGGTGACCTCGGTGGCTATCGACAACGCGGCCGGGGCCGCGGCGGCGACCCGCCATCTGCTCGGCCTGGGGCACGCGACCGTTTATCACGTCGCCGGGCCGCTGTCCTGCCTGGACGCCAAGGAACGCGTGGACGGCTGGCGGCAGGCGCTGCGCGAGGCGGGCGCGCCCGAGCCCGCCGTGCTGGCCGGCGACTGGTCCGCTCGCTCAGGCTACGAGCTGGGCAGCCGGCTGGCCGCCGGCGAGCCGGGCCCGAGCGCCGTCTTCTGCGGCAACGACACGATGGCGCTCGGCGTCATCCGGGCGCTCACCGAGCGGGGCCTGCGGGTGCCCGCCGACATCAGCGTCATCGGATTCGACGACGTGCCCGAGGCTGGGTACTACCTGCCGCCGCTGACTACCGTGCGGCAGGACTTCGGCGTACTTGGCCGGCAGGCGCTGAGTACGCTGGTCGACCGGATGTCCGGGGCCATCCCGGCCGGGCGCAGGGTGCGAGTGGCACCCGAGCTGATCGTCCGGGCGAGCGCCGCCGGCCCCGGTTGACGATGGCCGGGCCGTCCGCGCCGGCGGTACCGGCCGTGCCGGCCGGGGCGGCTGCACCTGCCGCAATGGTCGTACCGGCCGTAATAGCCGGGGCGGTCGGTTGAGGCTGGCCGGGGGCGGCAAGAATACAGTGCAAAGAATGTACGATAAGGCGGACAGATGGATGTTAGCGCTAACAAGGGCGTGGGCGATGATGCCTACGTGATCGGCGTGGACTTCGGCACGCTGTCGGCCCGGGCCCTGGTGGTGCGGGTGCGTGACGGCGCCGAGGCGGGCACCGCCGTCAGCGAGTACTCGCGCGGCGTGATCGACCGCTCGCTGGACGGGCACGGCGAACTGCCGCCGGACTGGGCCCTGCAGGACCCGGCCGACTACACCCGCGCGCTGGGCAAGGCGGTCCCGGCCGCGGTCAGGGACGCGGGAATCGACCCGGCCCAGGTGATCGGCATCGCCACCGACTTCACCGCGTCCACCTGCATGCCGGTGCTGGCCGACGGCACGCCGCTGTGCCAGCTGCCCGGGCTGGCCGGGCGCCCGCACGCCTACCCCAAGCTGTGGAAGCACCACGCCGCCCAGCCGCACGCGGACCGGATCAACGCGGTCGCGCACGAGCGGGGCGAGAAGTGGATCAACCGCTACGGCGGCAAGATCTCCTCGGAGTGGCAGTTCGCCAAGGCGCTGCAGCTACTGGACGAGGACCCCGAGATGTACCAGCGTGCCGGCCGCTGGATCGAGGCCGCCGACTGGATCATCTGGCACCTGTGCGGCACCGAGACCAGGAACGCGTGCACGGCCGGGTACAAGGGCATTTACCAGGACGGGGCCTACCCCTCCCGGGAGTACCTGGCCGCGCTGGACCCGCGCTTCGCTTCGTTCGCGCAGGACAAGCTCGCCCACCCGGTCTCCCCGCTGGGCGCGCGGGCCGGCCGGCTGACCGCGGCCGCGGCCGCGCTGACCGGCCTGCCCGAGGGCATCGCGGTGGCCATCGGCAACGTGGACGCACACGTCACCGTGCCCGCGGCCGGCCCGGTCGCGCCGGGCAAGATGGTGGCGATCATGGGCACCTCGACCTGCCATGTTATGAATGGCGCCGAGCTGGCCGAGGTGCCCGGCATGTGCGGGGTGGTCGACGGCGGCATCGTGGCCGGGCTGTGGGGGTACGAGGCCGGGCAGAGCGGGGTGGGCGACATCTTCGCCTGGTTCACGGCCAACGCGGTGCCGGGCGAGTTCGCCGGGGAGGCCAGCCGGCGGGGCGTGCCGGTGCAGCAGCTGCTGGACGAGAAGGCGGGCGCGCTGCCGGCCGGCGGCCACGGGCTCGTCGCGCTGGACTGGGAGGGCGGCAACCGTTCGGTCCTGGTAGACGGCAGGCTGTCCGGCGCGATCGTGGGCCTGACGCTGGCCACCACCACGCCGGAGATCTACCGGGCGCTGCTGGAGTCGACCGCGTTCGGCACCCGGATGATCATGGATACGTTCCGCGACTCCGGCGTGCCAGTGACCGACCTGGTGGTGGCGGGCGGCCTGATCAAGAGCGCACCGCTCATGCAGATCTACGCGGACGTCACCCGGCGCCCGCTCAGCGTGATCGGGTCCGGGCAGGGGCCGGCCCTCGGTTCGGCCATCCACGCGGCGGTCGCCGCGGGTGCCTACCCGGACGTGCCGGCCGCGGCGGCGGTGATGGGGCGCGAGCGGCGGGACGTGTACCAGCCCGATCCCGTCCGTGCGGACGTGTACGACGAGCTGTACGCGGAGTACGTGCGGCTGCACGACTACTTCGGCCGGGGCGAGAACAAGGCCATGTACCGGCTGCGGGCGATCAGGGACCGTGCCCTGTCCGGGAGGACGGCATGAACAGGTCGGTAACAGCCGTGCTCCGCGACGAGGTGCTCCGCGCCAACCAGGCGATCCCGCGCGCGCGGCTCGCCACCCTGACGTGGGGCAACGTCAGCGGCATCGACCGCGACGCCGGCGTCTATGTCATCAAGCCCTCGGGCGTGTCCTACGACGACCTGACCGCCGGGCAGCTCGTCGTGGTCGACCTCGAGGACGGGCGGGTAGTGGACGGGCACCTGAGACCCTCCGTCGACAGCGAAACCCACCGCAGGCTCTACCTCGCGTTTGGCGGCGTCGGCGGCATCACCCACACCCACTCCCCCTCCGCGGTCGCATTCGCGCAGGCTAAGCGCGACATCCCGGTACTCGGTACCACCCACGCCGACGCCTTCAACGGGCCGATCCGCTGTACGCGGGATCTCACCGAGGCTGAGTGCGCCACGGACTACGAGTACAACACCGGCCAGGTCATCGTCGAGGAGTTCGATTCTCATCGCGACGACCCGGCGGAGGTTCCCGGTGCCCTGGTGGCCAACCATGGCCCGTTCGTGTGGGGTGAGGATGCCGGAGCGTCGCTGAAGAACGCGATCATCTGCGAGGCGGTCGCGCAGATGGCCATCCAGACGCTGGCGCTGAACCCGCACGCCGATGCCCCGCCGTATCTGCTCGAACGCCATTTCCGCCGCAAGCACGGACCGGACGCGTACTACGGAAACCCTCAAGCCGGCCAAGGAGCACAGCGCTGATGACCGCACCGACCGCCCAGGACGACTTCGAGGTCTGGTTCCTGACGGGAAGCCAGCATCTGTACGGGGAGGAGACGCTCCGCCGGGTGGCGGAGCAGTCGCGCGGTATCGCCGCCATGCTCTCCGAAGCCCCGGCGATCCGGGTCAAACTCGTCTGGAAGCCGGTCCTGGTCGATCACGATGCGATCCGCAGGACCGTCCTGGAGGCGAACGCCGACGACCGGGTGGTCGGTCTGGTGGCGTGGATGCACACGTTCAGCCCGGCGAAGATGTGGATCGCAGGGCTCAGCGCCCTGGACAAGCCGCTGCTGCACCTGCACACGCAGGCCAACGTCGCGCTGCCGTGGGCGACGATCGATTTCGACTTCATGAACCTGAACCAGGCCGCGCACGGCGACCGGGAGTTCGGCTACGTGCTGACCAGGCTGTCCGTGCCGCGTAAGACCGTCGCGGGGCACGTCAGTGATCCACGGGTCGTCGAGCAGGTGGCGACCTGGACCCGGGCGGCGGCCGGGTGGGCGGCGACGCGGTCGCTCCGGCTGGCGCGGTTCGGCGACAACATGCGGTACGTGGCCGTCACCGAAGGCGACAAGACCGAGGCGGAAGCCGTCTTCGGCGTCCAGGTCAACACCTGGGGCGTCAACGACCTGGTGGCCGCGGTGGACGCCGCTGCCCCGGCGGACGTCGACGCGCTGGTGGAGGAGTACGAGGACACCTATGACGTCGCGCCCGAGCTCCAGCGCGGAAAGGAGCGCCATCAGTCGCTGCGCGACGGTGCCGCGATCGAGCTCGGGCTCCGGTCCTTCCTCGACGCCGGCGGATTCGGGGCCTTCACGACCAACTTCGAGGACCTGGGCGGGCTGAAGCAGTTGCCCGGCCTGGCGGTGCAGCGGCTGATGGCGGACGGCTACGGATTCGGCGCCGAAGGGGACTGGAAGACGGCGGTGCTGGTCCGGGCGGCCAAGGTCATGGGCACCGGCCTGCCCGGCGGCGCGTCGCTGATGGAGGACTACACCTATGACCTGACGCCGGGCCGCGAGTGCATCCTCGGCGCGCACATGCTCGAGGTATGCCCGTCGCTCACGTCGGCCAAGCCGCGGCTGGAGATCCATCCGCTGTCCATCGGCGGCCGCGAGGACCCGGTCCGCCTCGTCTTCACCGCGGATCCCGGGCCGGGCGTCGTCGTCGCGCTGTCCGACATGCGCGACCGCTTCCGGCTCGTCGCCAACGTCGTTGA
>WNGL01004331.1_pt1 | contig 39238 bp, 40 predicted proteins | sample 5400591 | NCBI WGS metagenome assembly WNGL01 (sample SAMN13153377, study PRJNA577476) | soil metagenome | isolation source: 80 cm soil or saprolite under Garry oak tree replicate 1 | place: USA:California | collected 2016-06-15
TAGCGAGCACTCAGCTTTGCGCCACCGCGGCAAAGTAAACTTATGCAGTTCCACGCATCCGGTGAGTCGGCTGGACTCGCGAAGTCGCGGATCCATTTCCGCTCACTGCGTGCCGGGCGTGGGTAAGTCGATTGTTGTGCCTCGCCGTTTTTGCTTGGCCAGTTCATAGGCACGCATGGCAATCGCCAGATCGGCACAACCCAGACCGTTATTGTTTTTGTGATATGTGATCTGCTCGTCGCTAGTTCGGCCGGGGAACGCTTTCGTAGCCAGCTCGCCGAGTTCGTGAATTTTTTCGAGTTGAATCAGTTTCTTTTCCAGAGGCTCGAACAGATCCCCCTGTTCCTCGGACAAAATGGATTCGCGCAGGTTGGTGACGATCAGGTCGGCGCGCACCGCGGTCCTGTCGTCGATTTCTCTGCGCCGAGAGCGCAAGAATCCCGCCTTCACGAGCGCCACGTTGGAACCGATGATGCCGGTCACATGCTGTCCCGGCCGCAGCCAATCGCCATCAAACAGAACCGAATTGGTATTTGTGGCGCAGGCGATCACGTCGACGCCCTTCACCGCCTCGCGGGGCGAGCTTACCGGAGTTATTTCCAAATTGAATAGAGGTCCGTACTTCTCCGCGAACTTCCGCCGGTTCTCTGGATTGCGGCTATAGATTTTTACGCGGGTGATCGGCCGCTCACACTTGAGAGCGAGCAACTGATTGGCTGCTTGTCCGGCCGAGCCGAACAGCCCGACTGTTGTTGCGTCCTTCCGCGGCAGGTAACGAAACCCTACACCGCTGGTCGCCGCCGTTCTAAAAGCCATGAGACTGGAGTATCCAATTTCCCGGTCGTCAATCTCACCCAGCAAGATCGCCAACAGTTGCCCGGTTTTTGAATCATGGAGCACGTGCACCGGATGTTCGCGGTAAGGAAAGGTTTGAAATCCTTCTTGCTGCGCGACCAGGTCGGCGCGAATCCCTGCACCGATGACGCCGAGACTGGGCACGCCCCCGGGGAAGGTACTGACGCGCACTCCACTGGGGGAATGGACACGCCGCCTCGGGGCATTAATTACAGGGAACTCCGTAATGCCCCGATAGCTTTCCTCCACCAGGTTTATCGCTTCCTTCATGGTCAACAGGTCCTTTAAATCCTGGGGCCGCAATAATAAAAAGCTCATACCGACTCCATTATTGTTATTCCAACTCGCGCCTGTTTATCGACATTGCGCGAAAGCTATGACAGTTTCAATTCGTTGAGGACCGAAGTTTGCCCTTTCCTTACTCCCAGTAAGTCGATCAAATCTGAAGATTATTTAGAAGGGCGACTGAAGTGTTAAGATGCTGCTAGTTTTTTTGCATACCAAATTTTCCATTGCAAGTGAGGAACATATGAGTGAAAAAGTTACGCCGTCCCCATTGGAAAGGCGATCGTTTATTTCCCGGATCAGCGCCGGGGTAGCCGCTTTTGCCGGAGTGATGGCGGGCGGCGCCGCGACAGGCTTTGCGCCGTCTGCGGCAGCAGCAACCTTCCAGCCGGAACTCCACGAGAAAGATGATTGGATGGACAAGATCCCCGGCAAACATCGCGTGGTATTTGACACCACAACGCCGGACATTTTGGGCGATGCGCTGGCCTTTGCCAATAACTTCTTCCGCGCGAACAAGAACGACTACGGGCTTCAGAATAGCGATTTGGCGGTGATCGTTATCATGCGTCACCGCGCAACGAGCTTCGCGTATAGCGATGCGATGTGGGCGAAGTACGGCGTCTACATGTCGAAACGAGCAATGTTCACGGATCCGAAAACCAACGAAGCACCGAAGATCAACCTGTTCAATGTAGCCGGCGACTATAATCCGCCGCTGCCGAACCGGGGCAACACCGTCGATTCGCTTCTCAAATTGGGTGCGCATCTCGCCGTATGTTCAACCGCAACGCGCGGCATTGCCACAGCGATTGCCGAGGCGACCGGTGGAAAAGCGGACGATATCGTCAAAGAGTTGGTCGCGAACCTGTACAACCCCAATACCAGCCACATGGTGCCCGCGGGAATTGTTGCCGTAACCCGGGCGCAAGAGCGCGGTTACTCGGTTGTCGGCGCCTAACAAATGGAGTCACAGATGAAAGAAGTGCCGGGGTGGAATCCACGGTAGCGTGTGCCTGGAGGGACCAATGAGCGGATCGCGTGAGAGTTTTTCGAGGCGGACGTTCCTCAAGGCGGCTGCGGGAGTCACCGCAGGCACGTGCTTGATGGGGCAACCGCTCGCGGCACAGAGTATCGCTCGGCCCTCCGAGGGCGGGGCGCATTCTCGATTTCCCAGGATCGAGCCGAAGTGGATGATCACGCCGCAGCAGGCTTGGGACTGGCACGTGTTCAAGAGCCAGTGCGGCCCCACGTACGCCGGCAGCGCGGGCTGGAAACGTTTCACGGATTTTCTGATCTCGAAGATGCAGGAATTCAGCGCCGCCGATCTCGAATATGTGGAGGTTCCCTACGACCATTACATCGTGGACGACTGGCCGGACCGCGGCACCCATATGCACGACTCGGGCATCGCGGTGGAGAAGCTGATTACCGATGGAAAACCGGTCCCGGTCGTGGCCTCCTACGGCATGACATCCGGCTTCACGCCGCCCAACGGCATCACGGCACCGATGCTCTACTACGATCCCGCGCATCCGCCAGCCGCCGCGGACATCGCCGGAAAGATTCTGGTGTTCCAGACCGCACGTTATCCTGACCCCCCACACTCGAACTCATTTCTGGACAACTACACGATGACCGATTACGAGTGGCGTTCGCCGGGCAAGTGGGCGCCGCTGTTTACGCCGCCTGCGGCGAGCGTCACGAGCTCGTATCACTCCCGCTGGGTCTGGAGTCAAGTGGGCGGATTTGCCACGATCGGCATCAAGGGCGGGGCCGCCGGCATGGTGATTGTCTACGACCTGTCGCCGGGCGCGGCGTTCGGGCTGGTGCAGCGGAGCGTCTATACGCCGGACGGCAAAGCCGGGCTCGGCGCGAAGTACATCAACTGTCCCACGCTCACGCTCGATCGTGTAAACGGGGCAAAGGTGCTCGCGGACGCGAAGGCCGGGAAGATGGCCACGTTGACGCTCACCGCCCGCTTTCAGCGCGATACCGGCAAGTCCATCATCGCGCGGCTGCCCGGGAAGAATTACGGCACACCCCAGGACGAACAGGTGCTGCTCTCCACGCACACCGACGCCATGTCGCTCATCGAAGACAACGGCGGACTGGGCATGCTCGGCATCATGTCGTACTTCAATCAGATTCCGCGGTCCGCGCGGCCTCGAACGCTCGTCTTCTACTTTGACTGCCGGCACTTCATGCCGGGCGGCGAAACGAGCTGGCCGCAATTCGATTACTACACGATCCACCCCGATCGCCTGAAACCGGTCATGGCGACGATGGGGATCGAGCACATGGGCGGGCGGCAAACCGTCGAGCTCGGGCCTGACGGCAATCAGTACGCCTACTCGACGGAGCGTCCCGAGGACGGCGGCGTCATCACGAGCCTGATGGACGTCCATAACAACAACATCTGGCTCGTCGAAGCCATCGCGCGAGCGGCCAACGACAATCATTGGCCGCGTGTTGACGTGAAGGCCGGTGATGTGGCACCCGGTGTCAACGGAGGTTTCCAGGGCACGGTCAAGAGCCCGATGAACAAGGGCCGGGCCTACGGTATTCCCGGCATCGGGCTGGCCGGCGACTGGCCGGGCGGCTGGACGCAGACGTATTCGCAGGTGGACACCGAGGCCGGACCCAACGGGTTCGACAAGGATTACTTCGTTCAGCAGGTGGCTGGCCTGACTCAGCTCGCCGGCGAGTTCATGCTCGTTCACCCCCGCGTCATCGACCTGGGATGGGGTAGGCTCAAGTCGGCGCTGGTGAACCTTCCCGACTCCGGCTTCGTTGCCCGCCCGGCTGCAGCGCACCGGCAGGCAATGCTGAAGCAATACGTCGCGGCATTCCGGCATGGCGAGACCGCCTCGCTGGATCCGGCCACGAGCACGCTCCATGACCTCGCGGAACATATCGCTGTCGCGATCACGCCCGACCGCCGGGCCGCAATTACGGCGCTGGTCGATGCGCAACTCGCCAGGCTGAAGAGCTGACGCAATCCGCGCCACGTTGATTTGGATTCCAGCTTCTGAGGCCCGCGCCGAAGCGTTGGATCCAGGTCCCAGCGCGACAGCATTTCATGCCATTGTTCAGGCGTGAAATCCGGTGAGGCCATGTCTTCGAACAACTGGGCGGGATCGATTTCGTAATTCAGGCAGCGCAGGCGCAAGTATCCGGGCCGTGGCTAATCGTGAAGCTTTTGATGGCGGATGTCTTTCGGCTGCTTGGCAATGCGTTCCGCGGCAGCGTGAAATTTTTCGATGTCGCCGCCGTTCCCTTCCAGCAATCGTTGAAACCCAGGAACGTAATCGTAGTAATTGGCGACGGTATTCAGCTTCGCATTGTTCAGGTCGTGGGCAAACCAGTTGTCGTAACCTGAATAACCATTCCAGATCACTTTCAGTTCTTCGTATTGGTGCCGCAGATCATCAAAAACCCTTTTTTTTTCGCCCTGCAGATCGTAGGACTGCAATCGCGTCGCCCTCGCATTTCCGTAAACCTTCAGCAGCCGTTCGCGCGTCATCATGATGAGATGCACAAACTGCCGATCGCGCTCGATGGCTGCGTCATATTCAGCTAACAGGGCGATGTCACTCTTCGCGCGTAGCCAGCGGCGCGCACCTTCCTGGCCGACAGTGGTTGCGTAGGCTTCATTGAAGTCGGTGTCTCCGCTCGCGAAGACACGTTTGTGGGCAAGTTCGTGGAACAGCAGTTCGGCCAACTCCGGCTCGCTGTCGTCGACGAAGGTGTTCAACAAGGGGTCTTTGAACCAGCCTAATGTCGAGTAAGCCTCGACGCCATCCACATACACATCAAATCCTTCCTTCGCCAAATGCTCCCCGTAGTCGCGTGCGCTCTTCTCGGAAAAGTATCCGCGATATGCCAACGCTCCGACGAACGGATACCACCAGACCTTCGGCTCGATGGAAAACTGCGGCGCAGCCTGAACGGTCCAAGCGACGTACTTCCGATGCACATCGACGTACTTCGCGTAACTGCCGTCCACAGGTAGCTTCAGTTCGTCTTTGGCGAAGGTGCGGAGCTGTTGAACCCGTTGCAATTGTTGTCGAAGTTGTGCGGGAGTCTTTGGGTTGGCAATCAGTTTATCAATCGACTTCCGGTGTGCAAGGATCTGGTATTCGCCTCGGATGGCTTGAATGTAATAGCCAAGGTCGAAAATCAGCAGTAAGGAAATACAAAACTTTGGGAAAACATTCACTAGAGAAGCATAATGCATTAGCACGAACCCTGAAGTTTATCTCCATTAATGCCATCGCCGAGACGTCAGGCGCGAATTACCGCAACCGTGTATCAGAAAAGTCGACAGCCTTACGCTTTCATGGTGAGTTATATTGCGGCGGGAGCGAGTATAATTTCCGCCAGAGATGGAAACTGGACTGAGGTGTCTCATGTATCGATCGATGATTGCCGGCGTGGCGCTTGCCTTGATGATGTCTTCGGGCGCACTGGCGCAAAGCTGCACGGGGAATCCCGTGGCGGTGCAGGTGTTGGGCTCAGGCGCCCCGGGCTTTGTGAAGGATCGCGCCAATACGAGCTATCTTCTCTGGGTCGGCAATCAGGCGAAAATTCTCGTCGATGCGGGCGGCGGCGCCTATGTCCGCTTCGGCCAGGCGCAGGCGAAGTTCTCCGATCTCTCCATGATCCTGGTGAGCCATCTGCATCCCGATCATTCCTCCGACCTGCCGGCCGTTCTGTGGTCGGGCCGCATGACGCGCGACGACATGCTTCCGATCGTGGGACCGTCCGGGAACGAGGCGGCGCCGGCGTTCAACGACTTTCTCACTCGTCTGTTCGATCCCAAGAACGGCTCATGGGAGGTCTTGAGCTCGGTGGTGGCGCCGGGACCTGGCGTGAAGCTCGATCCGCGCGTCGTGGACGTGACGAAAGCAGAGCCCACGACGGTCTACGACCGCGACGGGATGAAAGTGACAGCGATGGGCATACCGCATGGGAATCTTCCCACGCTCGCCTATCGGGTGGAAACGCAAGGCGTGCCCGTCGTCTTCAGCTCGGACCAGAACGGTACCAATCCAAGATTTCCTGGCTTCGCCAAAGGCGCCGACATTTTGCTCATGCATCTCGCCATCGGCGTAGGCGCCAACAATCCGAACCAAGCGCTTCCCGCTGTGGTCGGAAGCGTGGCACAAAGTGCGAATCCTAAGCGGCTCATCTTGAGCCACATCGCCAATTTCGATCTCGATGCCGCAGTGGCCGACGTGAAGAAGAATTATTCGGGCCCGCTCACGATCGGCGCCGACCTTCAGTGCACGCAGGCAAAATAGGGCGGTGAAGACGCGGCAACTCGAAGCATCACGAATTCTGTTTTCTCGTCTAACCGCCTCGGTCCGAAACCCGGAAGCTAAGACGGTCACGTCGTAAGACCCCGCCGGAACACTGGCGATGCTGAAGCCGCCGGAGGCGTCCGTCAGCACCGCGCGCTCTGCGCCGGTTCCAACATTTTTTGCTGAGACCGACGCATTCGGTACGACCGCGCCTTGCGGATCGCGTACTGTGCCAAGAATAGTTCCCGTGATGTTCTGGGCAGCCGATTTTCGGACATTTGCCAGCAAACACACGATGCATAAAAGAAAACAAGTGAGGATCATCAGAGTCTTCCCCGCCATGCAGCCCTCCTTCGGTCCTGGATTCGCTTTGAGTCTTGAATTGCGGCCTATGTTGCGTGACTCGTCAAAGCCCTGAAATAAAATGGCACAGCTCAAAACACCGCTGTGCGGACAGCAAGAATAAGCGGCGAGTCACCGCAGGTCAAGCCGCGGCCGATCTGTAGAAAGGCGTTGTGGTAACTCAGGGATCCGCCGATTGGCTCTTGCGAAATGCATTAGTGAACAGATCAGCGTGAACAGTGCGGTGTTAGATGGGGAGCCGAGGTGAACAGCATTCCCCTGCTGAACCGGTAGACGAGTAGGGTGCCTCACTTCGCCATGTGAGCACGATCCCGCTCGTTTTCGTTGCAGACATATTCAAGGAGGTCGCTGTCCGGTACCAGGTTCAGGACAATCTTGATGCTGAAGGCCCGCGTGTAGTATTTCGGATCATCGAACGTGATCTCCAGGTCCATGTGGCCGAAATCCCGACGTCGGTAGCGCTCGGTGATGTGCATCGATTCACTACGTGGATGGCCGAATGCGTCGAGCCAGGCTCTGTCATTGAAGCCGATCGTGTCGACTACAAGCGTATCGCCGGTCCAGCGCCCCACGGAATATCCCATCCAGGTGGGTCCGGGTTCTTGGGGAGAGGGCGGCCGTCCGTATAAATCTGGCGAGGGGGATTGGTCGCCATCTCAGGCAACATGACGACCTCCTGCGGCGTTTGAATGATCTTGAACGTCAGAACCAGCAACGCGGCGGGTATGCTGCCGGGAAGGCATCGAGTGAAGGTATTATCCTGCAGGCGTTCCCGGCGGTCCTTAAAGATGGCAGCCGCCTCCGGCCGAAGGGGCTCGTCTTCGGGCTTCATGCCCCAGAATACGTTCAAAAAATTCTTGGTGATGTCGCCCGTGTCGGGTTGCAGAGCGGTGAAGCTGTTACCCAGGACGGCGTCGTATTCGGACTCCGTTCCGCCTGCCACAGCCCAGACAGATCCGGTTTGCCGTTCACACGCAGTGGAGGAGCAGTCAACTTCGGCTTCCCATCCTTGGTTCGAGGGATGCGCGCGTCCGGATAGTTCAGCCATTGCGCATGCGCGTTCACAAGTGCTCCGGCACACATGATTCCGATGACCATGACAACCGTTCTTGGAATCTGCATTGCGCAATGTTATTTCGTGCCGGGCGGAGAAGCCACACTTTAGCGGCGCTCTATGAGCGCCGACCGTCCGACAATTTAGAGATCGCCGGCGGTCATAGACCTCGTAGCTTTTTTCAGGGCAAGTGCCGCCGGAACCGAGGCTGTCACCAGAACGGCGACGGGAAGCCGGACAAGTTCCGCCGCAATCTCTTCGAGACGCTCGGGGCTTCCCTCAGCGTAACGCGACTCGATGACAATATTCTTGTTTTCGATCCAGCCGTGTTCCCGCAACCCTTCCCGAAGCTCTGCGTCGTAGACGTCCGTGGCATTCGTGGTGGGAGAGTTGAGCCATACGAACCCAATGCGCTTGGGTTGGGCAGTCTGCTGCGGTTCGACGGGACAAGCCGAAGCGAGCAGCGTTTAGCCTATGAGAGTTAACGACGACAATATAGGACTCATCACCGCTCCTCTTATTTCGACTACCGAGCGCGCTCAGAACATCGCGATCGGGTTGACCGGCGATCCGGTCGCGTTGGGTAGCGCCAGCGGCGTGACCGTCAGCATGAACTCCCAGCGATTGCGTGACGCCGCCGCTTCGCTCAACGCCTCCAGATCAGCGCGGTCGAGGATGTGGATGCCGAGAATCGCCTGAACGAAGTTGTGGACGGCGTTTCTGAACAAATCGCCCTGCGGCTGCGGTGAATAGCCGGCCGTTTCCCAGACAATTAGCGCGACGTCGCGTTTCTTCAGCCACGGCAGGATCGAATTATCGAACCCGGCAGCGCCATCGTCCGGCCCGAGTTTGGCCCGTCGACTATACCGGCCCCAGCGAAGCACCAGCGCGTCTCCCGGACCCACCTTGACACCGGCCTTCTTTTCCCACGCTTCGAGATCCTCGGGAAAGATGCGATCGCCCGGAGCGAGATACGGGACGCCCTTCAGCCTCGCGATGTCGTACAACACCGCGCGCGTGACGATCCCATTCTTCATTGGGAGAACGGAGTTCCTTTCTGCACCCTTTTCCTTCGTCACCAGTTTGGTTGCGTCATACCCGTTCCACATCTTTCCGCGGAAGAACGTGTGCGCGAGGGAATCGATGTGCGTTGCAGCCGCGCCGTGAATGCACGGATACGCCACCCGATCGGTTGCCCCCGTGTCCGTCGCGGTCGTCATGGCCCACTCGGCCGGGCACGGGACGTCCTCCATCTTTTCAAAAAAGGTATTGGTCGAAAGTGACACCGGCACGCCTTCCTTGACGAGCGTCAGCGCGGCGCGACGCTTGGCCGGCGTAATCAGGTTGAGCGTTCCAAGCTGATCGTCACGGCCCCAGCGCCCCCAGTTCGACAACTCTGTCTGCCAGGCCTCGTATTGCGCCTCGCTCACGAGAGGACGGGATGATCCTCCCTGGGAGGCGACGTTCTGGGACAGCACTGCGACGAGTGCGAAGGCACACGCGACGACTGAAACCGCCGCGCGGATTGTCACTGCTCTCATCATGATCTCCTCGCTATTGCAGGCGGTCGACGGCCGCGCAGTTTCGGGGAATGTGAGGGGGGACACGCATAAGGCTCCCGGGGTCGTCCGTCAGTACTCGACAAGCGGCGCCTCCTATTCTGTGGTCTTCGTAGACTCGCATTGTCCTTTCTTCATTCTGTTGTTCGAGTAATTCCGCAAATGGAACAGTTGGAGCGATCGCTATTACGATACCACCCGGTAGCGATACCCCGCCGCCAAATTCGACGGGTGAAGATCCATATGCGAGTTTAGTCTCATTCCCCAGCTGTGACCCTGACGGATTTGTAGAATCGGATGCCACAACCTCGATTGAGTGCATCGTTGGGTGAACTCGGCAATGTGCTGTCGACGGCTCGCATCCATGGCGGCTCTCAATAGTGGTGTGCCGAAGATGTGCCATTATAGAGATTGGCGTCCTAGTCGGACAGGAACCCGCCTCGATTAACATCAGAGGCTTTGCCCCAGGCGGAAGTCCGGTATGGCCTGATCTGCAAACCTTCCAGATAGCGTGAGGTACACGCACGCAATCATCGCGGATGCTGGGGCCATCCAGAGCCACGTTAACGAGATCCGTGGCGTCCATCGTTCAGCAAAGAAGGCGCCAACGATGCGAAGCATCACCCCTCCCAGTGCGGCCGTGGCAGTCCAGCCGTACCAATACATCGCGGGAACGCCTCCGATAGACGGCGCGGCATCTTGCGAATGTTGTGTGCCCAGCACGAAGATTCCGAGCGTGGGATACACGATCATAACCCGTGCCACTTATTCTGGTTATCCGTCAGGCCAAACGTCGACAACCAGAATGCTCCGCAGGCAAACAAAATTCTGCCGGCGAATTTCACAACAGCGCGCATCGCGAAACTTCCTCCGTTAAGTAATCCGAAGCAGCTTTATCAGGTTGCCGCCCAGAATCGCGGCTTTTCAAGTCTTATGTAAACCCCAATGCGGTACAGGCCGGCGCGGAGGATTTAAAGCGAAACATTTCTCCTGGTGGCGGAGGATTCAAAGCAAGATCGCTTGAGGGGGGATACACCTATCCCGTTGCCCTGTTAGCGGAGTTCAGAACGAGTCCATCTGGCTGAAGTCGGGAACGGCAGGTGCCAGAGGCGGTGCGCGGGAAGGAAGGGAGGGATAAGAATTTCAAGCGACACGGGCCGGTTATCCCGCATCATATAATTGGGGGTTATGTAAACTTTTGCGGCTGCGCCCGCCCCCAGCCGGTCCCCAAGGATTCAAGCCTGGCCCAGCTTCCCGCGAGCATTGAAAGTCGCACACGAGTAATCGCGCCGTTCCTTAATGTTCGGAGAGAAAGCTGTGCTCTTGAGGGTCGCGCCCATTTCTTCGGCGATGCCGCGGAATAAGCTCTTGAAAATTTCCAGTTGAATGAAGTTGGTGCCATTCAATCAAATTAGAGGTCGGAGACCTCTGAGCCGAAACTCCGATACCAGATTCAAATCCGAATCCTAAACGAAATGATATTGATGCCTTCGGAATGGTTGTAGTCAATCTCGTCGATAATACTTTTCACAAGATAGATGCCGAGACCGCCGACACTACGGTGCGCGATATCTACGATGGGGTCGGGATTGTCTTTCAACAAGGGATTAAAGGCCAGACCTCCACTTCGGATCTGTACTAGAAATTCCCCGGTCAAGTTAGCACTGTAACCGACGCGGACCACGCCACTCTCTCCCGGCGGGTATCCGTGGCGGATGACATTCGTCACTAACTCCTCGACAACCAGTTCGAGCTTCCATAGCTTGTCGTCGGCGAGTCGGGCGGCTCGCGCACCATCGATCACGAAGCCGTGAAGTTCGCTGAACGATTCCCACGTGGCCGCACGTTTCAGCCACGCAAGGCTGTTCGGCTCAATGGCGTGGTTCCGCTCGCGGCGATCGGCCGCTATGCGCTGGGTCAGGTCTCGGTAACATCCAATGAATAGCAACACACACCCTGGAAACGGCGCGCGGCCTCGTCTTCTCCCCGTTCCCCGGCTTGAGCGAGCTCAGCGCGAGGCCGAAGAAAAGCGAAAAGAAGCCGAGACAGCAGCCGGTGAACTGTGGCAGAAGGCCGGAAGAGCCGCATGAGGGGACGCGAGATCGCGAAAGCAAGTCTGGACCAGCATCGGACTCGGCTGACATCGTCAATGGATGAAGCTGTCGGGGCCGCTGCACTGGCAGGACCGGATGATGTAGATCAAGAAGCGACCCGCTCGGCCGATATCGCCCCGAACAAAGAACGGCTCGAAGCGGCGATCCGGAGGCAGAGCGAAAGGGCAGCGCATATTCGCAAACTCAATGAACGGATCGCTTCCGCGAGAACCGACTTGCAAAAGGCCACTGCAGAGCGGGCTATCCGGGCTGCTCGGTGAAGCTGGAGAAGGACATGGAAGAGCGCCGGCACGCCTGGGCTAGCGCGGACGTTCTTTGCGATGAGCTCAGCAGCCCCGTCTTGGTTTTGAATCTTCTGCCGGACTCATCCGGTCCGGCCGGTGAGGCCTTACGCTTGCATCGCAGCGCCGGCGAGCCCTACCGTCTCAGCACCCGGCAACTTCTGCGGGATCAGGCGCTGTTTCGTTCCGGCGCCAAGGTCCGCCGTGTTTTCGTCTGCGAAAATCCGACGATTGTTGCGGCAGCTGCAAACTGCCTCAGCTCAATTCAGGACAAGCCATACATGAGGAACAATTAATCGAGGTATTGTTGGACGACTTGATTGCGGGCGAAACGTAAAGAGATCTAATTCCACACTCCGGGAATTTGACGCGCGCACTTGGGACAAGACCCATTCTTTACGCGCATTCTTCGAATTCTGAAGCCGTAGCGTTCGATGAGCAGTTCGCCGCAACCGGGACAGTTCGTGTTTTCCCAATCGCCAACACAGCCCGGCAGATTACCCGCGTACACAAAGTTCAAACCTTCGGACTTCCCGATCTCGGCAGCTCTCAGCAAAGTAGAGACAGACGTATTATCCGGATCGGTCATTTTGTAGTCCTGATGGAAGGCTGTGATATGCCATGGAATATCGGCCGAAACATGGACCAGGAATCGGGCGATATCTCGAAGCTCTTCACTGCTGTCGTTGAAGCCCGGAACGACCAGGGTCACAATTTCCAGCCAAAATCCCATTGCGTGCAGCCGCTGGATCGTGTCGAGGACGTTATTCAGAACACCGCCAAGCTTGCGGTAATTGCGATCCTGGAAACTCTTCAGGTCGACCTTATATAGATCCACCCAGGGTTTGATATATGCCAGTACCTGCGGCGTACCGTTGCCGTTCGAAACGTAAGAAGTCTTCAGACCCGCCTGCCGCGCCGCCTTAAAGATTTCGACGGCCCACTCGCTTGTGATCAAAGGTTCGTTGTAGGTACTGGTGACGATCCGCGCGCGGCGATCCATCGCCAGTGCGACAAACTCTTCAGGCGTCAGGCGGTGAGGTGGGGAAACGGCATTCGGATCGCGCAGGGCCTGTGAAGTCACCCAATTCTGGCAATAGGCGCAGTGGTAATCGCAACCAAGCATGCCGAAGCTCATCGCCAAGGATCCGGGCAGCGCGTGGAAGAACGGCTTTTTCTCAACAGGATCGAGTTGCAGAGCGCCCACGTAGCCGTGAGGCACCAATAGCTTTCCACCGCGATTGGAACGAACCCGGCATATGCCGTCCAGTCCGTCGAAGATGACGCAGCGGTGGCCGCACGCGTAACAGCGGACGCGGCCGTTTTCAAGCTTTTCGTAGAGCTCTCCCTCGGTTGTGTAGGTCTCAAGGGCTTGTTTGAGTGTGGATGATTCCGAAATCTCTTTCATAAAATCTGCTTCCCGAACGCGGAAAGAATGAGTTCCATCCCAAAATGTGCGGTCTTATTGTGCTCATCGAGAATCGGATTGATTTCGGTGATTTCGAACGAGACCATTTTTTTTGTATCCGCCAACATCTCCATAGCGAGATGGGCTTCGCGATAGTCGGCGCCGCCGCGTACGGGAGTGGCCACGCCCGGAGATTCGTAGGGGTCGAGGAAGTCCGCATCGAGGGTAGCGGCGAAGCCGTCGGTGCCATTCGTAACAATAGACAATGCGTCGTCCATGACTGCACCGATGCCCCGCCTGTCGATATCTTTCATCGTAAAGACTCGGACGCCGGACTTCTTGACGAGTTCGCGTTCGTCTCGATCAACTTCGCGGATTCCAACCATCACGGCGTATTCCGGCTGGACCTTCGGTGAAAAGCCGAAAATGTGGGTCAGTTCCTTCGCCCCATAGCCCATGATTGCGGCCATGGGCATCCCATGGACGTTTCCGCTGGGCGAAATCTCCGGCGTGTTGAAGTCCGCGTGCGCGTCAAACCAAATGAGACCGATCTTCTTTCCCTGACGGCGGAAGCTTTCCGACATGCCGGCGACAGTGCCGACGGCGATCGAGTGATCGCCGCCTAATACCAGCGGCGTTCGCCCGGCTTCCCGGATATCCAGCACCAGGTTGGCGAGTCGCCCGCATGCGTCCACGATCTCCCTCAAATATTTCGCTCGTGGATCACCGAAATGCCGCGTTTCCGGAATGATGACGTCGAGATCCCCAAGATCGGCAACTTGATGGCCGAGTTCTTTCAGTTTTTCATTTAGATTGGCATACCGCAGTGCAGAGGGACCCATATCGACGCCGCGCCTGTCCGCACCCAGGTCCATCGGCACACCAACGATGGAAATATCGGACATAAGACTCCTCTCGGCATCATAAAACACGAAACACCAACGCACAAAGACGAGGCGTCAGGGATCAGGCGTCAGGAGGCAGAAGAGTGTTGGTTCACCACCCCTGCCCCTGCCCCCTGCTTCTCATGGCGTCAATCGGTACAGCATGCGAGGGAAGGGAATCGTCTCACGCACGTGCTCCAGACCGCAAATCCAGGTGACTGCGCGCTCGATGCCCATACCGAAGCCGGCATGCGGTACCGAGCCGAATTTCCGCAGATCGAGGTACCACTGGAAGACCTCACGGGGAAGCCCGTGTTCTTTGAGGCGCTCGACGAGCAGATCGTGACTTGCAGCGCGCTGACCGCCTCCAACGATCTCACCGTAACCTTCGGGAGCCAGTACATCCACGCAAAGAGCGACTTCGGGCCGAATCGGATCGGGTTCCATATAAAACGCTTTGATGGCGCTTGGATATCGGTGGACCATGACCGGCTTTTCGAACTGCTGTGAGATGATGGTTTCGTCGCCTCCACCGAAATCCCCGCCCCATTGGATTTCTGAGCTGTTCTTCTGGAGGATTTTGACGGCATCGTCATAACTGATGCGGGGAAAGGGAGTCGAGATCTTTTCGAGCTTGGTCAGGTCGCGCTCCAGCGACTTCAATTCGCTTGATCTTCGTTCAAGCACGCGCTGAACAATGAACGTGATCATGCGTTCGGCAAGGTCCATCGTGTCCTCGACTGTCGCAAAGGCGACTTCCGGCTCGACCATCCAGAACTCGGTCAGATGCCGTCGAGTTTTGGATTTTTCCGCGCGAAACGTCGGACCAAAGCAGTAGACCTTACCCAGCGCCGCGGCGGTCGCCTCGTTGTAAAGCTGTCCGGATTGCGTGAGGAATGCCTGCTCATCGAAATATTTCACTTCGAACAGAGTTGTCGTGCCTTCGCATGCCGCTGGTGTCAGGATCGGTGTATCGCAAAGCGTAAAGCCGTCGTTATCGAAGAAGTCGCGCACTGCCTTGATGATCTCGTGACGAATTTTTAGGATCGCACGCTGACGTGTGGATCGGATCCAGAGATGGCGCTGATCCATCAGAAAATCGATGCCGTGTTCCTTCGGCGTTATCGGGAACGGTTCCTCCTTGGAGACTTCCTGATAGACCTTCAGATCGGTGACGTCGAGCTCGAATCCACTGGGCGCCCGCGAATCCTGGCGCACTGTGCCGGTAACGGCGAGTGAGGATTCGTGTGTGAGACTGTCGGCGGCCGAGAAAATCTCCGGTGAAACCGCGTTCTTGGCAACGACAGCCTGAATGTAACCTGTTCCGTCGCGCACAATGAGAAACTGAATCTTGCCGCTGGATCGTTTATTGTGCACCCAGCCTCGGAGCGTCACCTCTCCTCCGACATATTTCCCGATGTCTTCGATGTAGGTGTGCGTCATAGCTTGTACTTTAGCCTGAATTCTTCAATTGAATTCTGCGCTTCGTCCCAAAGGTCCCGAAGACGGCTCCGCGAATCCGCGCCTTTTGTCGGATCTCCGCTGCGCGTCTCGAAAATGAATGGACCCTGATATTTTGCAACAACGAGTTTTTCGATGAGTGCCGGCCAATCGAGAGCGCCTTCGAATGGCCACAAGTGTTCGTCCTTCTCGCCATGATTGTCATGGACGTGCGTCGTGTGAATGTACTCGAGGCCTTTCGTGACTCCCTGTAAATGGCCGTGTCCAGTATCGTAACAGATTCCGATATCGGGAACGTCCGCGGCCCTTCTGAATTCCTGAATGCGCTCGATCGTCGAAATCTCGTTCGGAATGTTCTCGATCATGACTCGCACGCCGGCAAATTCGCGGATTTGGGAGATCGCCGTATAGGCATAATCAAAGGCAACGGGGCTGAAAGCGTCCCCGGGATTACCGAGATGCATCACTACATAGGGTGGCGTTACACGCTCGGCAAGCTCGAGCGCGCGCTTGATCTCGTCCAATGCAAATTCTCGATGCCGGCGCTCCAGATCAAGTGGAGATATCCAGATTTTCTGTTTCGGTCCAACATTTTCGAGAAACGGCAAATGAATCGATGGCGCCGGAAGGGCGTTTTCCTGGAACCAGCGTCCAACGGTGCGCAAAAGCCCGGGATCGTGGAAATCCAAATGAGGACGGTTGCAGAAAAGCTCGAATCGTTCGTAACCGGCTTTCCGTATGGATTCCAACAGATCCACGGTGACACAGATCCACGGTGACCGGTTGCCGGCGGTGAATTTGTGTCGAGATTCCAAACTCCATGAACGCATTGTACAGGATGGGTCGCCCCTACATCTGTTCCATTAGTGTTATGATGTCGGGCATGTTTTTTCGGATTTCCCTCACATGTGTACTTGCCTTATCGCTTGTGCTGTCTGCATCTGCGCAATCGTCAGGCGTGATCTTTCAACCTGATCTGCGGCTGTTCACGACAATGGCAGCGCTGAACGCAGCCGGGTTCGACGTTGAATTCGGGTCGCAGTACCATCCCGTGCGCGAGGCAGTTCGGAAATACGTTCAGGATCTGGATCCCGATCTCGTTGCACGATTGAAGAGTTTTTACAACAGCCGTAAAGGCGATCAAACCGATGAGGCGCAGCTATCAAAGTACATCACGCTGGCGGTGATGCTGACGGATCCGCCGAATTTCAAGCCGCCACGTGAAGAGGTCATGCCGCCGGATGCACGAAGCGTGATCGGGTTTGCCGATCTTTTGCGCGAGTTCTATCAAGCGGCACAAATCTCACAGCGTTGGACCGAAGTCCGGCCGCAATACGAGCGAGCGGCCGGCGCGCTAGCTCCGGCGTTGCGGGATCTCATCGTCCGGACAGACGTGTATCTGCGGATCCCGCTCGGCGGCTCCCTTGCCCGCACGATGGCGGTTTATCTCGAACTCGCTGCGCCTATCAACACGGTTAATGTTCGGAGCGACCAGGACAATTACTATGTCATTTTGGGCGGTTCGGCCAATCCGAAGGTCGACGATGTTCGCCACGCCTACCTGCATTTCCAGTTGGATCCCCTGGTTGCCGGCAATGTGACGAAAATCGAGGGTGGAAATTCCCTTCTTGCGCTTGTGGCAAAGGCCGAAGGTGTGGAGCCGGCGTACACATCCGAGTTTCGCGTGATGACGACCGAATCGTTGATTCGAGCTGTCGAGCTTCGCATGGATCGTATCCCCGCTGCTCGCGCCCGCGAGAGTCTGGACACGTTTTACCGAACGGGTCTCCTTCTGACTCCGTACTTTTACGACGCGCTCGATGCTTACGAACAGCGCGACTCCGGCCTGCGTGACTACTTCCCGGAGATGGCGCGTGGCATCGAGATCAAGGCCGAGCAACAGAGATTCCAGGAAACCTTCTACAAGATTCCAACTCCCCCAAAAACCGCGGGACGGGCCGAAGTTCCCCAGGCTCCTTCCGCTCCTGCTAGGAATCCGACTCGCGACCTGTTGAAACAAGGCGAGGCTGCATTCAACTCCGGTAACATCGAGAAGGCTCAGGCCGCTTTTGAAAAGGTGCTCTCGGATTTCGACCGGACCAATGGGGCGGCTTTTTATGGCCTCGCTTTGATTGCAAGCAAACAGGATGACAGCGAACAAGCGAAGCAATATTTCGAACGCACGGTTCGCAGCGATTCCGCCGAGCCCTCGATGAAAGTTTGGTCCTACATTTTCCTGGCGCGCATTTTCGACCTCGAATGTAACCGCGATCGCGCTGTGGAGTATTACCAGCAGGCGGCCAAGGTCGGAGACAACACACGAAACGCCCAGGCGGCCGCGCGCGAAGGCATACAGAAGCCTTACAGTAACGGTTGCAGATAGTGCCATATGATTATTGACTGTCACGGGCATTACACAACCGCTCCCAAGCCACTCCAAACATGGCGGGACGCCCAAATCGCGGGCTTGAAAGATCCGTCGATTGCCCCTTCTAAAGGCACGATTAAAGTCAGCGACGACGAGATACGCGAGAGCCTGGAATCCGCGCAGCTAAAGTTTCAGAAGGAGCGTGGTACCGATGTCACCATCTTTTCGCCGCGAGCCTCCGCGATGGCCCATCATATCGGCGACGCAACGACGAGCCTGCACTGGGCCGAGCACTGCAACGATCTGATACATCGCGTCTGCACGCTGTATCCCGGAAACTTTGTCGGTGTTTGCCAGTTACCGCAATCGCCGGGATCCGCCCCCAGCAACTGCATCGGAGAACTCGAACGTTCGGTGAAGGAGTTGGGCTTTATTGGTTGCAATCTGAACCCGGATCCGTCGGGCGGCCACTGGACTGCTCCACCTCTGACGGACCGCTACTGGTATCCGTTCTATGAAAAGATGGTGGAGCTTGATGTGCCGGCGATGGTTCACGTCAGCTCTTCCTGCAATGCGAACTTCCATGCAACCGGCGCACATTACATCAATGCCGACACGACAGCCTTTATGCAGTTCCTTACTGCCGATCTGTTCAAGGATTTTCCGAGTCTGAGATTCGTTATTCCTCATGGTGGAGGCGCCGTCCCCTACCATTGGGGACGTTATCGCGGTCTCGCCCAGGACTTGAAGCGGCCGCCACTTGGGGAACTGATTCGAAACAATGTCTTTTTCGACACATGTGTCTACCACCTGCCCGGCATCGAACTGCTGCTTAAGGTTGTCCCCGTGGACAATATCCTGTTCGGATCAGAAATGGTCGGGGCAGTGAGAGGCATTGATCCGGAGACCGGCCACTATTTCGATGATACGAAGCGCTACGTCGACGCCGTGATGTGGCTGAGCGGCGAAGAGAAGCGAAAGATTTTCGAGCGGAACGCACGGAGGGTCTATCCCCGTATCAACACAAAGATTCCCTTATAGGGTGCCTTACGCCTGTTCTTGACAGGTCAGCGCGTTAGCGAATAGTCTTGGCTTTTCTTTCGTCGCTAAAAACTATAAGGAGACTTGTCGGATGAAGATTAGAAAGGGAACTGCATTTGTGGCGATAGTCCTCGCCCTAACCCTTAGCGCTGTCGCTTTCGGTGCTGCTCAACGCAGGAACCAGCAGCAGCAACAACAACGTGGGCAGGAGGCGGGCCAACAACCACAATCGATCGGGCCGCAAGCTACGAGCAAAGATGAATTGGACGGCTTTGTGGCGCTACAGAACGAACAGAACGCGGCTACCAAAGTCACACTGGCGGATACTTTTGTGTCGAAGTTTCCCAATTCCGATTTCGTTGGCTATGCCCACATCCTGAAGATGATGGCACTAACCCAAACAGGTAAGCCCAAGGAGGCCGCCCTTGCTGGAGAACAAGCCCTGGAAGCAACAGTCAAATTCGGGGAAAAATTATTCGCAAAAGCCGACGCGGACGCCAAGCTCTCGGAGAAAGATCGGGATAACGAAAGAAAGAAAAACAAGAATGTCGTGTTTCTCGACAAGAATTCGCCCCAGTTTGAAGCCTTCAGGACGGACATGGACCAGCGGATCTTGGGCATTTATCAGCAGATCATCGCCTCTTACCAACAGGCGAACGACGCAGCCAAGATGATGGAGTGGGGTGATAAGGCTCTCGGATATAAACCCGATGACTTGAATACGTTGATGATGCTTTCCAATGTTATGGCGGAGAGACCGCCCACGAACGAAGAAGAGAAAGCGAAACAGATGAAGAGGGCTGAAGAAATAGCCAAACAGGCGGTATCTGAATATGCAACCTTTGTGAGTACTCCTGCGGCGGCCAAGCTCTCCAATGACCAGAAGTCTAGCTTGAATTCGAGCTTGCATTACACTCTTGGTCTTGTTTACTTGCATCAAAAAAAGTTCGGTGATTCACAAAAGGAGCTTCTTACCGCGATCAAGTTGAAGGCCGACGATCCGATAACGTACTACCGTCTCGGAATCGCCTACCTCCAGGATATGAAAAATGATCCGGCCATGGATGCTCTCGCCAGGTCGGTGTTCCTAAAAGGCGTCTCCGAAGCGAGTGCGCGCGATATTCTTAAGCAGCTTTACGTGCAGAAAAATAAGTCGGAAGTCGGTTTGGAAGATTTCATCAAGAACGCCGGCCAGAAGATCGGCCAATAATTAGTACTGCGTACGTAGTAAAATAAGGTCGTTGATTCAGACTAGCCGCAAATGGCGCCGATGACGCGAATTCGCTAGGCGTCATGGGCGCCTTCCGCGGCTGACTTGAGTTGACGGCTTTTTTGTCTATGAATGCTCTTGAGGATCTTGAATTCGAGATTGCGTATAAGTTCAAGGACATCCAACTCCTGAGGCAAGCTCTGACTCATAGCTCACATGCCAATGAAAGGAGTACGGGTGAAGGCGACAACGAGCAACTGGAGTTCCTGGGCGATTCTGTCCTCGGATTCCTGGTCAGCGATTTCCTTTTCCGTGCCCATCCCAGTCTGACGGAAGGCCAGTTCTCAAAATTGAAAGGATTCTTTGTCAGCTCGGCGAATCTGGTGAAATATGCGGAGCAACTGCATTTGGGGAGCTACTTGCAACTGGGGAAGGGAGAGGAAAAAACAGGAGGGCGCACCAAGCAGGCTCTGCTCGTCGACGCTTTTGAAGCCATCATCGCCGCCATTTACCTGGACGGTGGCATCGAGGAGGCGCGCCGCGTCATGCTCCGTTTCTTCGAACCTCAGATTGAAGACGTTGAACAGTCCGGCCGGCAGGTCGCCGACTTCAAGACGGCGCTACAGGAACAATTGCAGGCCCGGCGCCTTGGACGCGTTGATTACATCGTGACCAGTGAGACAGGACCAGACCACCAAAAACTGTTTACAGTGGAAGTGCTGATTGAGGGCGAGTCGGCCGCCCGCGGAATCGGTTTGACCAAGAAAGCAGCGGAACAGGCCGCAGCACGGCGGGCGCTCGAACAAGTCTGGGACACGCAAGAGGAAACAATCTAACTATGGTTGAAGCCGCTTTCAAAAAATCCACTCTCCGGGAATACTTCGAATCGCTCGTGATTACTGTGATTCTCGCGCTTTTCGGAACGACCTTCATCGTTCAGGCTTTCAAGATTCCGACGCCGTCTATGGAAGACAACCTTCTGGTGGGCGATCATCTCCTTGTGAATAAGTTCGTTTTCGGCGCGCGCGGCTCGATCCTGGATTCCGTCCTGCCGTTCAAGAACATTAAACGCGGCGACGTCATCGTCTTCAAATATCCCAAGGATTTGTCAAAGCACTACGTGAAGAGGGCCATCGGCCTTCCCGGCGACCATGTGAAGATCGTCGACAAGCAGGTGTTTGTCAACGGTGTTGCGCTGAATGAACCGTACAAGATTCACAAGAGCCCGCCCGGTTCATACGCCGATCCATTTCGGGATTTCTTCCCGCCGAAGCCGCATCCGGGGCGGATCTACCGAGGCATCGACGAGGATCCGTATTGGTACGAAGATTACACCAAGGATGGCGAAATCGTTGTGCCACCGGGCCACTATTTTGCGATGGGGGACAATCGCGATAACAGCGCCGACAGCCGTTATTGGGGATTCGTCCCGCGCGAACTGATCGTCGGAAAGGGTCTGATCATCTATTGGTCCTATGAGACCGATTCCGATGAATACCGTCGAACGGACGTCCAAGATCGCGTCCAGCAAATTACAGACCTGGCGACGAATTTCTTCACGAAGACTCGCTGGTCGCGTACGTTCAAGGTAATCCGGTAGGGCTTCGTTATCATGAAGAAGATTGTCGCCGTCGCCATACTTGGCATTGCAGTTCTGGCCATTGTCGGTGTGATTGTCATACGCGGCATTTCCGCAAAAGGGATGCCTGCCGCTCATACCGCTTCCGAGGTTTCCCCCCAATCTGCGCAGTCACTCCAGATGAAAATCGACGCCCTCAAACGAGCGAATAAGAATCCCGATCGGCACCACGGCGCGACGCGTGTGGAACTGTCGGAAGCCGAATTGGAATCTTACGTTCTGTATTCGTTAAAAGATGACATTCCCGCGCAGCTCGATTCGATCGATGTCCAGCTCGGGCCGGGTACCGTGGCGGCGGATACCCAACTGACCTTCGCATCAAACGGCACGGGTAACCCGATGGTAGATTCGTTGATCGGCGGAACCCACACTCTGTTCCTGAAAGGAAAACTCGTCGGAGAACAGGGCCGAGGAAAGTTTGACCTTGATGAAATCCGAGTGGATGGTATTCCCGTCCCGAAAATCTTGATTCAAACGCTCTTTGAAAAATACGTCAAACCCAACTATCCCGAAGCGGATTTGAAGGAACCTTTTGGCCTGCCTTGGGGCATCGAGCGGCTCAAGCTGGAGCAGGGCAAGGCGACGGTGGTGTATTAAATTGCGACTTTGAGATCGTCCATGGGACATGACACATGACGCCACCTGGTACACGTGTACACCTTCTATCCCGGCTACCCTGACTTTGCCGCGCGAAATATGTAATTGATGTTGGATCTCTCTTCGGCTTTGAGATCGAAGTTGAACCGGTACAACCGCTCTTTCAGATCGTCCAGATAAAAATATCCGAATTTGAGTATGCGATCCGCCATCCGGATCCAAAGCGGGGGTCTGCGCGGCCCAAGCGTTGTCTGGCACACGAAGTCACCATGCATTTTCAACACACGGGCGATCTCGCCGACCGCTTGATCCTGATCTCGGAACAGTTGCAGGGCTCCACAGCAGGTTACGGCATCGAACGCTTCGGATTTGAATGGCAGCGATAGCGCGCTTCCCCGCATGTAATAGACGTTGTGCAACCGCTCCTTTCGCGTGAGCCGGACGGCCCTTTCCAGCATTTGAGGAGATAGGTCAAAACCCACCACGATGGATTCCGGGACGAGCCGCGCGATACGGCGCGTGAAAATTCCCGGTCCACACGCAAGATCCAGGATCAACCCGTGCCGTCTTTGGATAAACGATGCAATTCGATCGACATCCTTCGGGAATGAATGCTTGCTCGCAATGAAGTAGCCGACCGGCCGCCACACACCTTCATATACGGCGACAACCGGAGGGAACTGCATTAGATGTTGAATGGGTGTGATCAGTTCCGGGTCGCCGGGATGGAGATCCAGATAGCCATTGCGGACCGGAAAGACTGCTCCGCAACCACCACAAACGAGGCGTCCCGGGCTGCCAAAGAGACGTTCAGAATGGTTCGAAGAAGTCCAACTGGGATCAGTAGCGCGGCAGATACCGCACTGGAATGCCGCGAAAATCTCCGGAACAGGCTCTGTCATGACCCGTTTTTCTTCAGGCCTTTCAGTCGAATTTGAACAACATCGGCAAACGGGGAAACAGATTAGGCGATGCAAGTGGACGTGTCAATGGTGGGGAGGCGTCAGGAGTCAGGGGTCAGGAGTCAGGAGTCAGGGGGCACCGGTCCGGCGCTGATCCCTGATCCTCCCTGACCCCTGATCCCTGACCCTCCGCCCTGCTCAGTTCACAACGGGCAGATCGACCAGTTCCAGCTTTTGTCGCTTGTCGCTCCGGAAGAAGGTTTTGCCATAAGTCTTGCGCAGCCTAAAATACGGCTTCAATCGCTCCATCGTATTTTCCAGGCTCAAATTGACATGTTGTCGCATGGCCTCGGCTACCGTAGCCACGTCTCCGGTGACAAGCACGTCCACAAGATCCTGATGGCGGCGCGGCGGGTTTTCGGCAGAAGGCGGTCGGGTCACGCAGAACCACGTCGACGCCAAAGCATGGGTCTTTTCGATAGCGGCGCTGAGGGCGGGGCAACGGGCACACTCCGCGATCCGCCGATGCAGTTTTTCATGGGCAGGCAAATACAACGATTGGTCCGAAACGGACAAGGCATCCACTCGCGCTGCCAGCTTTTGTAATTCTGCCCGGTCGTCCGCAGTCGCTACAGCGGCAAACAGCATGGCGGCTTGTACTTCGAGTGCTTCACGGACAACATAGTGTCCACGCACATCCTCACGGGAAGGAATTCGGACTCGTGTGCCGGCTCGGGGACGACTTTCCAGTAGACCTTCAAATTCGAGCCGTAATAATGCTTCCGATACCGGCAGAAAACTCATGCCCAGCTCGGTTGCGAGTTTGCGGCGCGAAATGGCCTGCCCCATCACCAGTTCGCCGCGCAGAATACGCTGCTTTACAAACGTATAGGCTTCGGCCGCAAGACTGGCCGGTACTGCTCCCTCTCTCATTCATTGCTCCTCTCAAGCGCGTGGCTGTTTGTCTGTTTGTTGTCGGATATTTCTTAGCCAGCGCACGCTTCGTATGGCATAATCCGGAAACTTGGCAGCGAAAACTTTCGACTGCGAGATAAACTTGCCCGGTTATGATATGCCAGATTTTATCCGAAATGAGAGGAAATTCTTCATCGCGACTGGCCTGATTCTGGAATATCACATGTGAAGGGAATTGAAAAGGATGAGCACAACGACCGACATGACTGTATCCATATCCGATCATGCCTGGGAGGCGGTCCGGGGTGGCTATGACCTGCAGGTCCACGTGGCCCCTGACGTCATCGAACGGCGCACGGATGATGTCGATTTGGCCCGGGACTTCCTGGCGCACGGCCTCCGCGGGTTCGTGCTGAAGTCACATTACGTCCCGACCGCTGAGCGTGCAAAGGTTGTGGCGCGTGCCGTTCCTGGCATCAAGGCTTACGGTGCGATTACGCTCAATCACAGCGTCGGCGGACTGAATCCTGTTGCACTTGAGATTGCGGGCCGCTCGGGTTGCAAGATTGTCTGGATGCCCACGGTCGATGCGGCCAATGAGACCGCGGGCAGGGTGGATGGTCCCAACACTAAACTTCCGTTTTGGGCGAAGATTCAGCGCGAGCTCTCCGCAGAAGGAATCGCACCGCCGCCGCTTTCTCCCTTGGATTCGGATGGACGCGTCACAGAGATCACGCGCAAGTGTCTTGAACGGATTGCCAAGCACAACATGATTCTGGCGACCGGCCACTTGGGACGTCATGAAATTTTTAATCTCGTTCGATCGGCCGGGGAAATGGGTGTGAAGAAGATTGTGGTCACACATGCGGAGTTTCCCTCCCAGAGCCTTACCGGAGAGGAGCAGCGTGAGCTTGCCGATATGGGCGCCGTAATCGAACACTGCTTTACAACAACCCACACGAAGAAGGCGTCCTGGGAAGCGCTCTTTGCGAATGTTCGCAAGACGGGCGTCGAGAGAACTATCTTGTCCACGGACCTTGGTCAAACCATCAACCCGCCCGTTGCCGAAGGTTTCGCAATGTACGCCCAACGGTTTCTTGATGCTGAGTTTTCCGTTGAAGAGATCCGCCACATGGCGGTAACGATTCCAGCACGGCTGGTCGAAGAGTGATCCTTATGAAGCCCACAGTTGTCCGTAAAATTGCGCGTCCTGATCCCAATACGGTCCGATCTTTACAGGAGCTAGGTGTGGCGACGGTACATGAAGCTCAGGCACGCACGGGCCTGATGCGGCCCTACATGCGCCCGATCTATCCGGCCGCAAAAGCGGGCGGCGCCGCCATAACCATCTCCTGCCAACCCGGCGATAACCTGATGATCCACGCGGCCATCGAAGTGTGCAGGGAAGGCGACATCCTTGTCGTCTCGACAACTTCGGAGTCCACGGATGGCATGTTTGGTGAGTTGCTCGCCGAATCCGCGCGAGCACACGGTGTCGTTGGGCTGGTGATCGATGCCGGTGTCCGCGACGTTTCTGAGATCACCTCGATGCAATTTCCCGTCTGGTCGAAGGCCGTTTCTGCGCAAGGAACTGTGAAAGCCACCGCCGGTTCAGTGAATGTGCCAATCGTTTGCGCCGGGACGATCGTACGCCCGGGAGACCTCATCATTGCTGATGCTGACGGTGTTGTGGTTGTGAAGCGGGAAGCCTCCGCCGAAGTCGCCCGGCTCGGCGCCGAACGAGCTGCCAAAGAGCTGAAGACTCGTGAACGTCTTCGCTCCGGCGAGTTGGGTCTGGACTTCTACGGATTGCGCGCGAAGTTGGTCGAGCTTGGCGTCCGCTACGTCGACGAACTCGAAGACAAATAGCGTGGGGAGACTGGGCAAGTCCAATCATGACCCGGCTGACAAATCGCGTGGCTGTTGTCACTGGAGGGGCGTCCGGGATCGGCCGTGGTGCCGCGCTCCGTCTGGCCGCCGAGGGTGCCGCCGTAGAGATTCTGGACAAGAACGACGCATCCGCGGTTTGTGAAGAAATCCGCGTGGCCGGCGGAATAGCCTACGGCATCGTCTGTGACGTCACGAACGAGGAGCAAATTCAAAGTTGCGTCGAAGCTGTCGGAAGCCGTCACGAAAGAATCGACATCCTCGTAAACAATGCCGGAATCCTTTCCGGACGGCAACCATTCCACACTCTTTCTCGGGACCAGGTGAATCAGTTTATTCAAGTCAACTTCATCGGCCAATTCCTTGTCACAAAGGCTATGTACCCATTACTCAAGAAGAGCAGGGCAGGCCGAATCATCAACGTGGCGTCGCGCACGTTTTTCCTCGCGAACCCTGGACAGATGGCGTACGTCGCCAGCAAGGCGGCTGTAATCGGGATGACGCGAGTCCTTGCCAGAGAACTTGGAGATGACGGCATCACCGTGAATGCCGTCGCCCCGGCTTTGATGGACACTCCGGGTGCCATGGCTCATATCGACGATAAGGCCTTCGATCGCGCAATGATGGACCAGGCCATCAAAAAGCGCAGCAAACCAGAACATCTTGCCGCACTGATCGCATTCCTCGCTAGTGACGATGCGGAATTGATCACGGGACAACTCATCCTTGCCGACGGCGGCGTTTGTCTGCACTGAGCCTTCGAACGCGGGCCACAGCCAGCGGCTACGAGCCTTATGAGTAAACAATTCAGGTTAGGTCTGATCGGATTCGGCGAAGCAGGATTCAATATCGCCAAGGGCTTGAAATCTGCAGGACTGACGGACATTTTCGCCTATGACATCCATACGCACTCGCCGCAGCTCGGACAAAGAATTCAGGAGCGGGCGAAAGAGAGCGAAACCACATTGGTCGATTCTTCCAGTGAGCTTGCGCGTGCGTCGGATGTTCTGCTCTCAACCGTCACTGCAGATCAGGATCGGAACGCTGCCAACCAGACGGCTCCATTTCTGGAATCGCGGCACATCTATGCGGATCTGAACTCGGTCTCACCTGCTGTGAAACAATCCATCGAGAAAATCATCACGAGCTGCGGTGCCAGGTTTGTTGAGGCTGCGGTCATGGCGCCCGTTCCCCCGTATGGTCATCGCGTGCCGATGCTACTTGGTGGTGGGGCTGCGGCCGAATTCGCTGAGTTGATGAGACCGTATGGAATGCAGCTCGAAGTGATATCTGAGAATGTGGGCGCTGCTGCTGCAACGAAGATGTTTCGCAGCATCGTGGTCAAAGGCCTGGAAGCGCTCATGTTGGAATGTGTATTGGGTGCGAGCCAATATGGCGCGGACGAGCGGGTGTTGGCCTCACTCGCGGAAAGTTTTCCAGGCATCGACTGGAAACGCATGGCGAACTATATGATCGGCCGTGTCGTCGTTCACGGGGAACGCCGGGCTCGCGAAATGGAGGAGGTTGCTGACACGTTACGCGCCATCGGTATTGAGCCGATAATGGCCACGGCTACAGCTCGCCGGCAAGACTGGTGCGCCCGCTTAGGACTTGGTTCTCGGTTTGATGCGGAAGGACCAAAAGACTATCGGGATGTACTCGAAGTAATCGCAAAACTGACATCGCACAATGCCATTTGAGGCTTGACGTAGTGGACTACTCACGGCATCATGATGAAGCAAAAATCTCTGGGAGGGTAGTCCGTTTATGAGAGCGAAACTAGTCACGGCTTTAGTCGCGGCAACAGCTCTGGTCGCGCTCGCGGCGCCGGCATTCGCACATCATTCATTTGCCGCTGAATTCGACGTCGCCAAGCCCGTTACTCTCACAGGGGTAGTTACGAAAGTGGAGTGGATGAATCCGCACACCTACTTCTATGTCGATGTTAAGGATTCGGCCAGCGGCAAAGTTACAAATTGGGCTTGCGAAATGGGTAGCCCCAATGGTCTGACCAGACAAGGCTGGACACGGAATACGTTAAAAGTGGGAATGATCGTCGCCTTTGAAGGAACTCGCGCCAAGGACGGAAGCACCCGAGCGAACGCCCGAAACGTGACCGTGGACGGTAAGAAGCTTGGCGCCGCCTCGAGCGAAGGCGTCACACCGTAACTTTTCTTACTGAAGTTTCATTGCAATAGGAAATCAAGTAGGAAAGCAGAGAAGGAGGATTCAACGTGCGCAACCGTTGGGTTGGCCGGTCTCTTACGATAACGGTCGCAGCGGCTTTCTTGCTCCTCGTCACGACGCTGACTTTTAGTGGTGCTGTAGCGTCCCCACCGGTGCCAGCAGCGGCCGCCGCCCAGCAAAGAGGGCGTGGAGCACGCGGTGGGTCTTCAGCACCCTCGGAACCAACGCCACGCTTGCCCGATGGAACGGTAAACCTGGGCAGGGTTCCTGGAGAAAAAGGTATCTGGGGGCTTCCTTACATTACGAATATGGGCGCCCGAAACGTTGTCGTCGGAGCGCCACCTGCAGAACCGGGCACGACACGCGGCAGTGGGCAGCGGGGCGCATTAGCGGCTATTGGTTCTCAACAACCCTTCGGTGGCGGCGAAGGATCCGGTGGCGGTGGGCAGCGCGGCGGAGCTGCTTCCGAGCCCTGGGTTCCCTTCCAGCCCTGGGCCGCGGCTGTCTACAATTACAACTCATTGAACCAGTCGAAGTACGATCCGGAAGGATACTGCCTTCCTCCGGGTGGGCCCCGCTTATTTGCGACTCCTTATCCGATGGAGATTATTCAGCAGCCTGAGCACAAACGCATCATTATCATCTTCGAGGGCGGGACGCACGTCTGGCGCGAGATTTACATGGATGGACGCGCTCATGCTTCTGCCGATGCCATTAAAGGCCAGACCTGGTTAGGTCACTCGGTCGGTCATTGGGAAGGGGACACACTCGTGGTGGACGTGGTTGGTTTCAACGAAGGAACTTGGCTGGACTACTTCGGCCATCCGCACACCGACCAAATGCACATCATCGAAAAATTCACGCGTCCCAACAAGAATACTCTGCATTACGAAGCCACCATTGATGATCCAGGCGCTTACACCAAGCCCTGGACAGTCCAGTGGAACATTCCGTGGAATGGGACCGCCGAACTCCAGGAATACATCTGCCAGGAGAATAACGTCTATCTCAATCACCTGAAGGACGACTTCGGGGAACACGTTGTCGACCGGTAGGAACCTGAAAAGAACAACCAGCTTTCCATTCAGATGAGAATTGGGAATTGAGCATTGGTCAGATCCGGTCTGATCTGATCAACGTTCAATTCCCAATTCTCATCCGAATGGAACCTCGCATGGTAGCTAAGTGAACTGTATTGGGGCTTTAGCCCGCGTTTTTCAGTTCAGGTTGATCTTGAATTCGCCCTTTTGATTGCTGGCGGCCCAGGTGCCGGTGACGAACTTATTGTACGCGCCGATATTCTGCAATTTGCCGTCGACCACGTAATGCACGGCTTTTCCGGTCTGGTCCTTCCCATCCGCTTCAAAGTGCAGGAGCCAGGGAGCCATCGCGTTAGAGACTCCGCCATTCGGAGGGTCGAGGGATAGTTTTTGGAGAGTAATATTCTCCGTGCCGGGATTGAGTACGCCGCTTAACATTTTGCCGTCCCAGGCAAATTCGAGCAAAATCCGGTTCTCGTCACCTTTCTTTAACCACCACTCCCCACTCCATGCGCCTTTCAGCGGATAGCCGAATTGCGCCAATGCCGGTATCGCGATCGCTAAGCATGCCACGAACCAGGCCAGGCGGAGCGTTCTGGATTGCATCCTATTATTCCTCCTTACTAAGGACTCGACTGAAGGATCGGAATATTAGCACCAGTTGAAAAAAAGGGAAATACGGACCGCGTCAAGGTACGATTGTCGCTCGATTCAACTTCCAGCTGCATAGCCGCGGATGGCGCAGATTACACGGATTTCAATCCGTGTAATCCGTGTTATCCGCGGCTGAATTGTTTTATAATCCGGGACCGCTAGAAAAATTCGGAATCCAATTTTACCATCTAACAATTTGAAAGGAGTCACCATGGCACAGGTTCGTTTGGAAGACGCACGAAGAGTGATTGCAGCGGCCGAGAAGAAAGCCGAGCAGATCGGACAACCGATGAACATCGCTGTCGCTGACGAAGGCGGCAACATCGTAGCCCACGTCCGGATGGACGGAGCCTGGATTGGCAGCATTGATATCTCGCAAAAGAAGGCCTACACCTCACGGGCCTTCGATATTACGACCAAAGATCTGGCCACGCATTCCCAGTCGGGCGGGCAGTTTTTTGGAATCCATGCGTCCAATGACGGCAAGATCATGATCTTTGCCGGAGGCATTCCATTGAAGAAAGATGGCAAGGTCGTGGGCGCGATCGGCGTCAGCGGCGGATCGGGAGAACAAGACCATGCTGTAGCTGCAGCAGGCGCTGCGGCGTTCTAGTTCCGTGGGGACCGGGACAAGAAGGCGCTGGACCAACTACGGCCGGCCGATGGGCCCGGCGCTATTGGGGTTGTCGTTGCGGGCTGTGGCCCGCGACACGCAATAAACAAGAAAAGGAGAAACACAAATGGCAACGAACAGAGGTGTCGCTTACATGGGACCGGGCAAAGTCGAGGTGAAATCCATCGACTTTCCGAAGTTAAAGATGCCCGCAAGCGAGAGCAATCCGTTCGGCGGAAAGGATGCCCCGCACGGAGTGATTCTTAAGATTGTGACCACGAATATTTGCGGGTCCGATCAGCACATGGTCCGGGGCCGAACCACGGCGCCGCTGGGACTGATTCTGGGCCACGAAATCACGGGTGAGATCATCGAGAAGGGTAATGATGTCGAGATGTTTAATGTGGGCGACCTGGTGACGGTGCCGTTCAATATCGCGTGCGGCCGCTGCCGCAACTGCCGTGAAGGCAAGACCGGCATCTGCCTCACCGTGAACCCGGCGCGGCCGGGCGCTGCATATGGCTATGTGGATATGGGCGGATGGGTGGGTGGCCAGGCCGAGTACGTGCTCGTTCCCTACGCCGACTTCAACCTCACGAAATTCCCCAACAAAGAAAAAGCGATGACGAAGATCAAGGACTTGACGCTTCTGTCCGACATCTTCCCGACGGGTTATCACGGCGCGTATTCCGCGGGTGTGACAACCGGCAGCATCGTGTATGTCGCCGGCGCCGGCCCGGTTGGTCTGGCGTGCGCGGCTTCCTGCCACCTGCTGGGCGCCGCGGTTGTGATGGTTGGCGACATGATTCCGGAACGTTTGAAACAGGCAGCGAGTTTTGGCTGCGTACCGATCGATCTTAAGAAAGACGCGTCACTGGCCGATCAGATCGCTCAGGTTGTCGGTGTGCCTGAAGTCGATGCGGCGGTGGATTGCGTCGGATTCGAAGCCCGCGGACATGGACACGACTCGGCCGTCGAGAAGCCCGCGACGGTGTTGAACTCCGTCATGGAAGTTACACGCGCCGGCGGAGCTATCGGCATTCCCGGCCTCTATGTCACGGGCGATCCAGGCGGGGTGGACGCCAACGCGAAGATCGGCAATCTCGGCATCCGCATCGGACTGGGTTGGGCGAAGTCGCATACGTTCACAACCGGCCAGTGCCCGGTGCTCCGCTACAACCGCCAACTGATGCAAGCGATCCTGCACGACAAGGTGCAGATCGCGAAAGCGGTGAACGCGACGCTCATCCCTCTCGACGAATCGCCGGCCGGTTACAGAGACTTCGACAAAGGTGCAGCGAAGAAGTTCGTGATCGATCCTCACGGCGTGGCCAAGAAATTTGCCGCCTAAAAATAGCCGCGGCTCAACTAGCCCGGATTTCTCACCGGCTTGTGACTATCCACAGCCAAGTCCCTCCCCCTGGGAGAGGGTGCCGCGAAGCGGCGGGTGAGGGTTAACAAGAGTGCATTCTTATCGACCCTCACCCGGCCTTCGGCCTCCCTCTCCCAGAGGGAGAGGGACGCCCCCTCGGCATAGTTGCCCAAGATTCCGGTGAGAAATGCGGGCTAGTCAGCTTCTCATAGGAACCCGATCGCCCGGCCTCCCAGACCAACACCAAACCACAGCGCCAGTGAGAGAACTCCAGTCGCCCAGTTCCATATCGGATTCATGCGACCTTCACCTGCTCGGGTGACCCAACGAAAGATCGTGAAGTGAAAAAGGAGTGCGGTAAAGAGGAAAACCATTTTGAATCGGAAAGGCTCGCTGGCGTAGCACTTCATGGCCTCCGACAAGAAGAGCATTATCCCCGAGGCCAATATGACAACCACGTTCCACCGTATCCATGGCGCGAGATCCAGGGCAAGTTGCGAGATGGGCTGACGCCGCAGGATAAAGCCGAAGAGACGCAGGTTAAGAATCACCACCGCTCCGAACAACAACGTAAGCGCGAAGAGATGGAACGTCTCGATGATTGGAAAGTATATACGCGAATTGCGTATCACGTTACCCAGCCACGTGTTGTCGCACCACTTAAAAAGGGGCAACAGAGCATCAAAGAAAGAAAGAGAAGGCATACGCTCAAACCTCGTCAGAATAAATTGTACGCCATTGCCCGGCCAGCCGTAATGACGGCGAACCATGAAACCAGGGAGAGAGCGCCTGCAATCCGAGCTCGACGTGGCATGACCGGGGCGTTATCCCAGTCGGCGAGAGTATCACGGTAGGTCCACTCGAAGACCATGGCGTTCGCACCCGCCAGCAAAACGAAAAAGATTTTTGCGAGAAAGAAAAAGCTCGTGATGCACTTTACGGGTTCCGACCACGTGAGAAGAACACCACTGATGAACATTATGATAAATCCGGCCAACGTCCAGGGCATGATCTGCTTGTGAACCCGTGAAACAGGCTGATGAATGCCAAAACCGAGTAGACGAAAGTCGAACCAAACCAGCAGGCCGACCGACACGGAGAGCGCGAGGACATGGGTTGTCTCGATAATTGGAAATAGCCAGATGGACTCGCGTATGCCAGTGCTTATTGGACCGTCCTGAACCGATTGACAGAAACTAAGAAGTGACATTCTAAGAGACCCCTTGATGCGAAAATTATCCTAAATTCGCGCCAGTGGACTACCACATGGCTTGTATGACGCATCGCGCACAATACACAGATTTTCGCCACAATGTCAACGGACGCTGAATAGCCTTGGAGCGAAGCGATTGCTGAGGGAAATTGTTCGCATGGGTAGCCGGAACACCTATACACCTATACCTGAAAAGTTTCTGAATTCTTCGTCAGGTACTTGCTCCGGCGGGCTGATCACCAATAGACTCGTGAGGGTCACTGCGGAGGGGAACTTATGACGAAATGGATCTGCATTGGTGTGCTGTTTGTTGTGATTGCTGCGATTTCTGTCTGGTCGAATGTCAATGTCTTTCCAGCACCGGCTGTAGTTGAGATAAATTCGCCGGCCGGCGCCGGGAGCGAGGAGCCGGGTCTTTCTGTGGCGCCCGACGGCCGCATCTTCCTGACCTGGCTGGAAGCGGGCGCTCCAAGAGGTCACGTGCTGCGTTTTTCTGTTCGCGAGAAGCAGGGCTGGACGACGCCTCGCACGGTTGCACGTGGAAACAACTGGTTCGTAAACGCCGCGGATTTCCCGTCACTCATCGTCATGCCGGATGGATCACTGGCCGCCCACTGGCTCACGATGATCTCACCGGAAAGTGAGGCTTACAACATCAACATCGCGTTCTCACGTGACGGCGGTACAACCTGGAGCAAACCGATCGTTCCTCACCGCGATGGAACAAAGCGCCAACACGGTTTCGTTTCCATGTTCCCAACGTCCGGTGGCCGGCTCGCTGCAGTTTGGCTGGACGGAAGAAAGATGAAGGATGAAGAGACCGGTGACATGTCCTTGATGTACACCACAATCGGGTCAGACGGCACGCTTGGGAATGAGACGACGCTCGATGGCCGCACCTGCGAATGTTGCCAGACATCTGCAACCACAACTCCGGACGGCCAGCTGGTCGTCTACCGTGACCGTTCGGATAAGGAAATCCGCGATATTTCCATCGTGCGATATACCAATGGCCGCTGGTCGCAGCCCGAGCCATTGACCAAGGATGGTTGGGAGATCGATGGGTGTCCCATCAATGGTCCGGCAATTTCGTCCAGTGGGCGGAACGTAGCCGTGGCCTGGTTTACAGGCGCGAATGACCGGCCGCGAGTCAGCCTTCTCATGTCGAGCGACTCTGGCAAAACCTTTGGCAAACCGATCCGCATCGACGACGGAAGTCCCGCCGGCCGTGTGGATGTGGTGAGCCTGCCATCGGGCGGCGTGGTTGCGAGCTGGATCGAGCGAACAAACCAGGGCACGCAAGTCCGCCTGCGCCAGCTGGACTCCGGTGGAACTCCCGGTTCCTCAATGACTGTGTCTGGAACTTCAGGCGCGCGTTCCGGCGGATTTCCGCGAATCGAGCGCTCCGGAAATGAAGTCGTGGTCGCCTGGACTGACGCGGGAGAAAAGCCACGCGTGCGGACTGCCGTCCTCGGCGTGCAATAGAACGTATTGGATTGCGAATTTCGAATTGCGAATTTNCGAATTTGACGGAGAATGCGACGCGAGCCTTCTTCGAAATTCGCAATTGGAAATTCGCAACTCGAAATCGTGAAGCCGTGCGTATCCTTGTCGTTGAAGACGAACAGAAAGTCGCGAATGCGCTGAAGCAGGGCCTCGAGGATGAGCGCTACGAGGTCGTCGTCGCGCACACCGGCGAAGACGCGTTTTTCCGTGTCAACACCGAGAAATTCGACCTCATTCTTCTTGACCTCATGCTGCCTGGACGTGACGGTCTTCAGATCCTGACGAGCCTTCGCAAACGTGGCGTGGAAACCGCGGTTCTGCTGCTGACTGCGCGCGATACTTTGGAAGACCGGGTGGCCGGCCTCAACAGCGGCGCGGATGATTATCTGGTCAAGCCTTTTGCGTTCGCAGAGCTGGTGGCAAGGATTCGGGCGCTGCTTCGGCGCGGGCGGCCGGCCGATTCCCTGCGTCTTGGTCTCGGCGATCTCGATATGGATCTGGTGACCAGGAAAGTGACTCGTGGTGGTCGAACTGTCGAGTTGACGACTCGGGAATTTGAGCTTCTCGAATATCTGCTGCGGCATGAAGGTCAGGTCGTACTGCGGGATACTCTGGCTCGCGAAGTCTGGAAGGAAACGGCCAGGGGGACTCCATTGAATAACGTGATCGATGTGCACATCGCGAGGCTCCGCCGGAAGGTCGACCTCGATCAGCCTGTAAAATTGATCCACACGGTGCGAGGCGTTGGCTTTATGCTGCATGAGGGGGAACCATGAAACGCTGGCTTCGTCCGCGTCGTGTGCGCGTCCGCTTGGCGCTCTGGTACGTGGGCGTCATGGTAGTGGTGCTCGCGGTATATGCCGGGGCTGTGTTCGAGCTGGTTCGAGACAATGTCTCCAGTGGGCTCGACGATCGGCTTCGGGATGATTTCGACTGGGCCTCCGATATGCTGGCGCAGCGCCCTGACGGCACGATTGCTCCTTATGACGAAACCGGAGAAGGCGACAGCCCGTGGTTGCAGGTCTGGAGTCTGGACGGAGATCTTTTGTATGACACACCTTCCGCGCGGCGCAACCCGGTCCCCCACAGTGGTCGAATGGCTGCTAAAGCCGACGAACAGATCGTCACCGTGCCTGAACTAACGCCTCCATACCGCGTTCTGAGTGGTCCATCAAGGATTGGTGGCAGACCCGTCGTCGTTCAGGTCGCCAGATCGGAATCGCCCTTCCTGCAGGATATGCATCAGCTCTTGCTCGTGCTTCTGCTCGGTCTGCCATTCGGCGTCGCCGCTGCCGGGCTTGGGGGGTACTCGCTTGCACGCCGTGCGTTGTCGCCTGTCGAGCGAATGGCGGAACGCGCCCGCTCAATTACGGCCGACCGTCTGAAGGATCGCCTCCCTGTGGACAATCCGGACGATGAACTCGGGCAACTCGCGACGGTGTTCAACGAAACCCTCACCAGGCTCGAGTTGTCCTTCGAGCGGATGCGCCGTTTTACCGCCGACGCTTCGCATGAGCTGCGAACGCCGTTGACCGCAATTCGAAGTGTGGGCGAAGTTGGTCTGCGCGGGAGCCGCGATGAAGAAACCTATCGTGAAATCATCGGTAGCATGCTGGAGGAAGCGGATCGTTTAGCGCGCCTTGTCGATCGGCTTTTGACGCTGTCGAAGGCGGATACCGGGGAGGCCAGCCTTTCAGTCGATGTCATCGATCTTTGCGAGCTTGCCGATCGTGTCGCCGGGCAACTGGATGTGCTCGCCGAGGAAAAGGAGCAGTCCATCCAAATCGTGCGCGACGGGGCCCCACGTTGTACCGGCGATCCCCTTGTGCTCAGACAAGCCCTGCTTAATCTCGTCGACAACGCCATAAAGTACAGTCCTGTTGGGGGCCGGATCACCATTCGGATCGCGCAACCACCTGCCGGAGCAACTATCGATGTGTGCGACACGGGGCCGGGAATTCCTGTAGAGCTTCAGTCGCGTATCTTTGATCGCTTCTATCGGGTCGATAAGTCCCGCTCCCGCGAAAATGGCGGAACAGGACTCGGCTTGTCCATTGCCAAATGGGCCGTCGAAGTCAATGGGGGCCGGCTCACGCTCGAAGAAACGAACGGGGCGGGCAGCACGTTCCGGATTACTTTGCCCCAGAATGCAGCGGCCCCGATCACGCCGTCCTTGCGGACGGTTTAGCCGCTTATAACCGTCTTAACGAGAGACTTTGTTCTGCTTATTGCGGGATGAACGCGGGCTGAAGCCCGCGACTACACGGAGAATGCAACAGGTTGTCATGTAGTCGTGGGCTTTAGCCCGCGTTCACCGGGCACAGGGGAAGTGCCGCTGAGGAGGCCTGTTGTGGTCTGGTTCCGCAAGTGGATGATTCTCATCCACCGGTGGCTGGGTATTGTATTGAGTCTGTTGTTTGTGCTGTGGTTTGTCTCCGGCATCGCCATGATCTACGCCGGAGGTATGCCCTCGCTCAGCCGTGAGGAGCGGCTTGACAAATTGCCCGGACTGGACCTGGCCCGAGTGCGGGTGACTCCTTCCGATGCAGCTCAGAAAGCGGAATTGAGCAGACCGCCGGCAGGAGTCACGCTACTGAACGTCATGGATCGCCCCGCATACCGGTTTGGCGGCAGAGAACCAGCAACTGTCTTCGCCGACACGGGCGAGGTCCTGCAGGATGTCGGCGAGGCGGAAGCCTTAGCCATTGCAAGCCGGTTCATGAACCTTTCGAAAGAGAACCTTCATTATGTAGGCCTGCTTACGGAACCAGATCAGTGGACTATCACTGAGCTGCGCCAGCTGCCGATGCACAAGATTACCGTGGATGACGATGCTCATACGGAGTTGTATGTTTCCGAACTCTCCGCGGAAGTCGGGCTTCAAACCACGCGGGGCACGCGCGCTCTGGCCTGGGTTGCCGCCATTCCGCACTGGCTCTACTTTACTTCGCTGAGGGTCCGCGGTGAGTTATGGACCCAGGTGGTGATTTGGAGTTCCGGAATCGGCGCAATTTTGGCGGTGCTCGGGATCGTCCTTGGAATGATTCAATTTTCACGAAGGAAGCCACATACTCCGTATGCCGGCTGGATGTGGTGGCACTACCTTACCGGGGCGGTTTTTGGTGTCTTCACTTTGACGTGGGTTTTCAGCGGCCTCCTGTCGATGGAACCATGGAATTGGGCCTCGGGCGGCGGCTCGGGCGCTGGAATGCGCCAGGCATTCACGGGAGGCCCCATCGACGTGTCGCGCTTTCCAGCGCCGGATCCTGCGGCGTGGGCCGAGTTACTGCCGGCTCAACAGATCAAGGAAATAGAGTTTCTTTGGATTCAGGGCGAGCCGTACTATACCGTACGCGGCGCAGCGTCCGAGCCGGTTCTGGTTTCCACAAATCCGCTGCGGATTCGGCGCGAGCCTTTCTCTATGCAATCCCTGATGCAACGTGTAAAGCAAGGCAACCCGGGCGTGCCTATCGCTGAATCCCAGCTGCTCTCCGATTACGATTCCTACTATTACGCGCGCGGCCGGGAGCGGCCTTTGCCCGTTCTTCGCGTGAAGTTTGCGGATCCCGATGGTACGTGGTTTTACATCGATCCGAAGATGAGCCAGGCTGTCGCGCGGTTCACTCACCGGCAACGGGTGGAACGCTGGCTATACCACGGCCTGCACAGCCTCGACTTTTCTTTCTGGTATTACAACCGGCCTCTCTGGGACATCGGCATGATCGTGTTGAGCCTGGGCGGACTCTCCTCAAGCGGCATCGGACTCTATATCGGATTCAAGCGTGTGCTGCGCCACGTGAGACGAACTTATCGAAGCCACTTTATGGGCGCGCAGACGGACATCTGAGCTGGTCTGAACATCTGAGCTGGAAGGAGGGGGATTCGCTTCAAGCCAACTTCGGCAACAATCAAATGCGTATACTTCACCGGGCTTTATGCCCGCGTTCAGGTTCCACCAGAATAATTCTTTGATTGTGCTTGGACGCGGGCATAAAGCCCGCGGCTACGAGCTTGCTTTGGGATTTCTCCAAACTAGACCACTACCGGAACGGTCTATTTGTTTATCTACTTGCCCTTTGTGGGATAGACTAGATTTTACTCGCTTGAATGTCTGAGATGCGCATGAACTGGTGGGCACGCGAAATTTGATCCACTACTTCAAGACTTCTTCGACATTGTGACCTACTAGACTGCCGAAGGAACCTCGCGCGTCTACCAAAAGAAACACCTAATGGACGGCCCATCGCAAGACAGCTGAGAGTGGAAGTTTGAGAAAAACCAAACGAGACGAGACGAGACGAGACGAGACGAGATATGGGCGTTAATGGCAGCAAGGCGGCGGTTAAGAAATCCTCGCGGAGGCCAACGAAACGCATGGCTGAAAGTGTAGCTGCTCGGAGTAAGGCCGAAGGCAAGCCGCGGGGGATTGTGGGGATCGGCGCCTCCGCCGGCGGCTTGGAGGCTTTCACGCAACTCCTGAGCCATTTGCCAATCGACACCGGCCTGGGCTTTGTGCTCGTGCAG
>WNGL01004193.1_pt1 | contig 39204 bp, 38 predicted proteins | sample 5400591 | NCBI WGS metagenome assembly WNGL01 (sample SAMN13153377, study PRJNA577476) | soil metagenome | isolation source: 80 cm soil or saprolite under Garry oak tree replicate 1 | place: USA:California | collected 2016-06-15
GCTGCGGCTGTTTCCGGATCCGGCGCAACCGGGTCTGGTCGCCCGGGTCGTGCCGGGCGCGGCCGCCGCGCCCGGCACGGCGGTGTACGCGCTGGCCGCGGCGATTCCCCGGCGGCACACCAACCGCCGGCCGTTCGCGCGCGCGGTGATCCCGGCCGCAGTGCTCGACGAGCTGACCGCCGCAGCCAGGCTGGAACAAGGCATGTTGCGGGTGGCCGACGCGGTGCGCCGAGCTGCGATCCTCAGCCTGGTCCGCACCGCCGAACAGCGGCTGCGCGCGCAGGGCCGGTACCGGGCGGAGCTGGCCGAGTGGATGCTTCCGGAACCGGGCCGGCGCGACGGCATACCGCCACCCGCGCTCGGGCCGTGGGCCGCGCTGGAAGCGTTGCCGCTGCGCGACTTCGGGCTGACCCAGCCGTGGCTGCACCGCCGCGGTGAGCGGTTCGAGCCGTACCCGACGATCGCCGTACTCTCGACGCGGGGCGACACCGCCGAGCAGTGGACGCGAGCCGGCCAGGCCCTGCAACGTGTGCTGCTGACCGCCACCGTGCACGGTATCGCCACCACCCCGATGAGCCAGCCGTTGGAGATTCCCGCGCTGCGCGAACTGCTCGGCGACACCGCCGCCGGTCGGTGGCCGCAGGTGATCCTGCGGTTGGGGTACGCCCCGCCGGGCGCCGCCACACCGCGCCGGCCGCTGTCCGAGGTGCTGGACGACGCGGCCGACCATGTCGACGCCACGCTCAACCGTCAGCGCCGGTGAGGAGCGCGAGTTCGGCGCGCAGCCCGTCGGTCAGGGCGGGCAGGTCCGGGAAGTGGTCCGGGTCGGCGATGGCGGTGATGGTGACGGTACCGGCGTAGGACAGCACGTCGAAGGTGGCGGTGAGGTTGCCGGCCCCGGCGACGGCGACGGGGATGACGGCGGTGACGGTGGCGCCACCGAACGTCACCGGCCGGTCCGGGCCACGGACGGAGCTGACGAGCGTGTGCAGCCGATGCTGGTGGTTCAGGTACCAGCGGTAGGCGCCGAGTGCGGCGGCGACCCGGAACAGCGGCCCCAGTACGGCGATCGGCGGCGGGCCGGTCGCCATTGCCTTACCGGCCCGTACGGCGGCCGCGACCTGACGCAGCCGCTGTTCCGGTGCACCGGTCACCGGGACGGTCACGAGCATGGGGGCGACCTGGTTGCCCAACTGGGCGGCGCTCGCCGAGCGGCGTCCGGCCACCGGTACCGCGACGGCGATCGGGTCGATGGACTGGCCCCGGCCGGTGAGTACCCGGTGCAGCGCGCCGCCGACCGCGGTCAGTACGGCGTCGTTGACGGTACCCCCGTGGCGGTGTGCGGCCGTGTGCAGCGCCGCGAGGTCGGCGCGGACCACGGCGAACCGGCGGCGCGGCCCGGTCGGCTGGATCAGTGAGCACGGGGCCGCGCGGGCCGGTGCCAGCCCGCCGCTGGCCGATATGGACGTCCGCAGGGCCCGCCACGCGGCGGGCGCGCGGGACAGCGCGCGCAGCCGCCCGGCCAGGGCGTCGACGGCGAGCCGGGCGGTGGACGGTGCGCGGCTCGGGAACTCCGCGCCGGGCCGGCGGGGCGCGTGGTCGGCGAGGCTGGCCAGGATCGCCAGACCGCCGATGCCGTCGGCCAGCACGTGGTGGACGACGATCACGAGAGCCGCTGCGTCGCCGGCCAGCCCGGTGACCAACACCGCCGACCAGGGCGGCCGGGACAGCGGCAGCCGTTCGGTGATCAGGGCGGCCGCGGTGTCGAGCAACGCCGGCTCGTCGCCCAGGGACCGGCAGCGCACCTGCCGCACGTGCCGGCGGATGTCGAACCCGGGGTCGTCGACCCAGACCGGACGGCCGCAGCCCGGCGGTACCCGAAGCAGCCGCTGGCGCAGCCGGGGCACCGTGGCGACCCGCTCGGCCATCAGCCGCTCGACGCTCGCCAGGTCCACCGACGCACCTGCGTCGAGCAGGAGGATCGCGGCGAACTGCTGCGGTACCGGACCGGTGTCCATTGCCAGCATCGCCAGATCGGTGGCGCTCGCCCGGTCGCGGACCGGCAACAGCGCCGCCCTGGCCCAGAGCCGGAGCCGCCGCACCCGGCCGACGATGACAGGAGGTGCCTCGGCTCGGCCGATGACTCTCATGGCTCCAGTCGACAATCGAGAGCGTGGCCCCGGCCAGAGTCGAAGGTCCCACTGCGTCCCCTTCGGTCGGTGGCCTGCCGTGGATCCTCGGGTGCCTGCGCCCGCCGGCGGCTACCGGGTAGCCGGGCATCGTGGATGGCGTAGCGGATGAACTGGCCGGCTGCCCACCGGTCGGTGCCGTAGTACCAGCCGGCATAGACGGTGCGCGGGATGGTGTACCCGTCGCGCGTCACCTCACCGGCCACCTGGGCGCCGAAGGTGTGTTCCATGAACTGCTGCCTGTCGGGGTTGTCCCAGCGGGACATGACCACCTCGGTGAGGGCGCCGGAAGGGGCCACGGTCAGCGCCACCTCGTGCATCTGGGGGCCGACCGGTATCCGCGCGATGACGTGGTCGGTGTCGACGGGGCGCCAGTTGATCGGGGGGCAGGGCGGCGGCGGACGCGGCGAGCAGCAGCTCGCCCGCGTGGCGGCCGGCGGCGCTGCGGGTGATGTCGTCGCCGTCGGCGCTCATGACCGGGATGACGCCGGCCAGTCGCCAGCGCATCTGCCCGCTGCCGCGGGTGTACAGGCGTCCGGGTCGCGGTGGCGAGCCGGTTCCAGTCGGCCTGGACCTGCCCGGTGAGCCCGGCCGGTACGGCGGTGTCCGGCGGATGACCGCCGGCCCGGCTCACCGTCGCCTCCTGGTGAGACCGCGTCCGACGAGGGGCGGCCACGTCGACGACGCCGGCGGAGACGGGCAGCGCCGGATGCGGACCACTCGAGATCCTGCTGAGCATGTCGATCGCCACACCTCGTGCGGGCACGTCGGCCAACGCGGTGCCGCGCGGGCGTCGACCGGTTGCGCGTGAGACGGAACCTACGCGCGGACGCGAACCGGGGCCCCGCGCATGCGGGACCCCGGGACGGAGCCGACTCATGCGGTCGCGGGGACCTTTCCCGTCGCGGGCGCCGGTACCGCGAAAGCCTTGGTCTTCGGGGTGACCAGCGCGTGGACGAACCCGGCGATGGACAGCAGCGCCAGCAGGGCCGCGGCGAGGTAGGCGACGGTCGCGCCCTGGGCGGCCTTGGTGCCGAACTCGCTGAACCCGAAGGAGGTCAGCAGCAGGCCGCGCAGCGTCTCACCCTTGAACACGGTCTCCCGCGCGGCGGTGACGTCGGCCAGTTGCTTCTGCAGGCCGGCCAGGTTCGGGTCGTTGGTCTTCTGCGCCTGGGTGACCTGGGCCTGCAGCTTGCTCTGCGGCACGCCCAGCTCGGCGTAGGTCTGGCCGCCGGCGATCGACTTCAGGTGCAGCCCGATGAAGTCGTTGGCGTAGCACTCGGCCTGCTTACCGGTGGTGAGCTGCTGCCCGGCGTACTGGACCAGGCAGGCCGACTTCTTCTCCTCGGCCGTCAGGGTGTCGATGGTCTTGAAGGTGATGTTCTGCTGGGCGAGCTGGTCGTGCACGTAGGTCTTGGCGAAGTCGGCGTTGCTGGTCAGCACGACGCCGATCGCCAGGAGCAGGCCGGCGAGCAGAACCCCACCAGCACTGAACAGGATGTCGAGGGTTCTGCGTTTCATGACGGTCTTCCTCCGACTCGGTTGCTTCGTTGTTGGTTCAAGCATCAGATCTGGCGGGGATGATCCAGCAGGGGAGGAATGACCCTGCCGGAGGGACCTTGGACCCGGTCCTGCCGGGACCGCCGTCCCGCGGCGTCACTCGTCGATGACGTCGGTGACCGGGCGGCGGGGCGTGGGGAAGCCGGGCCGGCCGTACCCGATGCGCAGCACCATCTGCGGGCTGCCGAGGCGGCCCAGTCCCTTGCGCAGCCGTTCCCGCGCGGCCGGTACCTCGATGGGTTGGGAGAGCATCGACACCGCGAGGCGGTGCTCGGTGGCGCTGAGCAGGACCCGTTGCAGGGCCTGGCCGGCGGCGAGCTGGTCGAGGATGGTGTCTCCGGGGGTGCCCAGGACCGCGACCAGCGGGTCGGTCTCGTAGTCCCGGCCGGGTGCCCGGGCACGTCCGCCGAAGTCGCGCATGGCGAGCAGGTCCTGCGGTTCGGGACTGGGGCCGCCGGCTTCGGCGGGTACCCCGTCGGCGGCGCCGGTGCGCCGGCTCCACTCCTGCAGTTCGCGGCGGTACGCCGGGTCGCGGATGAGGTTGGTGTCGGCGGCCCGGACGACCTCCGCGACCACGGCGAGCGGGCCGCGCCCGATGAGCAGGTCCAGCCAGGCCCCTTCGTCGCGGGCGGCGTGCACCAGGGCGCGCCGCACGTCTGCGGGTACCGGCTCGGGGTGGAACGGTTGGCGGTTGCTGTGCCGGTTGGGGATCGCGGCGTGCAGCTCCTTCTCCTGCGGCGTCGGCGGGCGCGGCGCACCGGGTGCCAGCCGGGCCAGCAGGCCGGGCTGGTCCGGATCGGGGCGCAGCCGCACCTGGGCCGGGTGGCCGGCGACCGCGAAGGCGAGGCGGGCGTTGAAGGTGGCCGCGCCGCAGGCAAGCCGTTGTGCCCAGCCGTGCGGGTCGGCGGCCGGCAGCTGCCGGCTCGGGTCGGCGAGTACCTCCAGAGCGCCGTCGCGGATCCGGAAGCGCCAGGGCTGCGAGTTGTGCAGCGACGGCGCGCGGATGGCGGCCTCGACCGCGGGCAGGAACAGGGAGTCGATGTCGCTCATGACGAATCCGCGACCTCGATGATCTGCTCGGCCGGCAGGCGGGGAGTGTGCGGCGGTCCGGCGTGGTCGGGGTCGGCGCGGCCCAGGCGCAGCACCAGGTACGGCTCACCCAGGCCGGACAGCAGGCGGCGCAGGGCCAGCCGGGTCGCCGGTACCTCCACGGTCGCCGACAGCGGCAGCAGCGAGATGCCGTGCTCGGTAGCGGTCAGCCAGGCGGCCGACAGTGCCTCGCCGGCGCGCAGCCAGTCCTCGCGGTTGTCCTGCTCGCCGTAGAGGATCGCGAACGTGGCGCCGGTGTCGTGCGCGGCGCTGACCGGCAGGGTACCGGGGTGGCCGAAGTCGCGCCCGGGGACCGTGGTCTGCGGGGGCTGCCCGGGGATGGCCGTGTCCGGTACGCCGGTGCCGGCTGGGCGGTTACCGCCGGTCCAGTACGCCAGTTCGGCCTGCCACGCCTCGTCGGCGGCCTCGGTGCGCTGCGCATAGGAGACCGCGGCGGCCAGGTCCAGTACCTGCTCCGGACGCAGGATGTGCAGCCGGGCACCTTCGGCCCGGACCGCGTCCAGCACGGCGTCGAGTTCCCTGGGCGAAAGCGGCGCGCCGGTGACCGGGCGGCGGTCGGTGCGCCGGACCCGGATCGTCTGCACCAGGCGGACCGCCGCGGCGGCCACCGGGATGCGGCCGGCCAGGCGGATCCGCGCCACCCAGGCGGGATCGGCCGGGTCGGGCAGCCGGGTCACCTCGACCTGCTGCCCTTCGGCGGCCAGCGCGGTCCGCGCGTGGTGCAGCGCCGCGCCGCAGCTCAGGACCGCCAGGCGGGCATCCGGGTCGGTGATCGCCAGTTGCCGGCTGTGCACGGTGAACAGGTCGAGGACGCCGTCGCCGACCCGCCAGCGCCACGGCTGGCTGTTGTGGATCGATGGCGCGTACCCCGCAAGGGCGGCCGCGTTGGCCGGCGCCCCGGTCGTCGTCTCCACGGCGGGCATCTCCTTCGTCGACATGCGTCCACCCTGCGTCGGGCGCCGCCGTGCGGGCAGGGCCACAGGTCCCGTCCGGTCGGGACCCTACGACCTGCGCGCAGCCGGCCGGCCACGGTAGAAAGGACAGGTGATCCGTGTCTTCCTGCTCGACGACCACGAGGTGGTCCGGCGCGGCCTGGCCGACCTGCTGCAGGCCGAGGGCGACATCGAGGTGGTCGGCGAATCCGGCTCCGCGGTCGAGGCCACCCATCGGGTACCGGCGCTGCGGCCGGACGTGGCGATCCTGGACGCCCGGCTGCCCGACGGCAACGGCGTCGACGTCTGTCGCGACGTGCGGGCGGTCGACCCGACCATCAAGGGGCTGATCCTCACCTCGTACGAGGACGACGAGGCGCTGTTCGCCGCCATCATGGCCGGCGCCGCCGGGTACGTCCTCAAACAGATCCGCGGCACCGACCTGGTCGACGCGGTACGCCGGGTGGCCGCCGGGCAGTCGCTGCTGGACCCGGCGGTGACCGCGCGGGTGCTGGAGCGTATCCGCACCGGCATCGAGGAGCCCAGGGAACTGCGGTCGCTGACCGACCAGGAGCGGCGCATCCTGGAGTACATCGCCGAAGGGCTGACCAACCACGAGATCGCCCAGCGGATGTTCCTGGCCGACAAGACCGTCAAGAACTACGTGTCCAGCGTGCTGGCCAAGCTCGGCCTGGAACGGCGTACCCAGGCCGCGGTGCTGGCCACCCGGCTACTCGGCGGCAGCCGCTAGGCCCGGCAGGCGCAGCGCGTCGGCCAGCGGCCGGCGGGGTGAGGCAGCGCTGGCCGGCCCGTACCCGATCCGCAGGACCACCTGGGGCGCCTTCCCACTGTCCGCGGCGGCCAGCAGTTCGCGAAGCCGCGGTACCTCCATCGGCTGGCTCATCGGGTGGTGGCCAGGCCGCGCACGGTCGCGGTGAGCAGCACCCGTTCCAGCGCCTGGCCGGCCCGCAGCCACTGCTCCGGCGTGTCGCCGGCGGTGGACAGCACCACCAGCGTCGGGCGGGCCTCGAAGTGCGCACTGCGGCGCAGCTCGGTGGGCCGGGTCAGGCCGAAGTCGCGCAACGGCAGCGTCTCCAGCGCGTCCCAGGGTCCGAAGGCGGCCCGCGGCACGCCGTCGCCCCGGGCCGGGTCAGCCGTCGTCCAGGCGGTCAGCTCGGCGCGGTACCCGGGATCGCGGCGCAGCAGCCGGCCGGTCGGGGTCATGCCGGCCGGTTCCATGCCCAGTCGCGGACCTCGGGCAGGTCCTCGCCGGTACGCCGGACGTAGGCGCGGTGCTCGGCTCGCTTGTCCACCATCTGCTGGCGTAGGACGGCGGCGCGCCGGGCCAGGCCGGGTACCCGGTCGATGACGTCCATCACCAGGTGGTACCGGTCCATGTCGTTGAGCACCAGCATGTCGAACGGCGTCGTGGTGGTGCCTTCCTCCTTGTACCCGCGTACGTGGATGTTGGGGTGGTTGGTGCGCCGGTAGGTGAGTCGGTGGATCAGCCAGGGGTAGCCGTGGTAGGCGAAGATGACCGGCCGGTCGGTGGTGAAGATGGCGTCGAACTCGGGATCGGGCAGTCCGTGCGGGTGCTCGCTGGTCGGTTGCAGGCGCATCAGGTCCACCACGTTGACCACGCGCACCTTCAGTTCCGGCAGGTGCCGGCGCAGCAGGTCGGTGGCGGCGAGGACTTCCAGGGTGGGGACGTCCCCGGCGGCGGCGAGGACCACGTCCGGCTCGCCGTCGTCGTTGCCGGCCCAGTCCCAGATGCCCAGTCCGCGCGCGCAGTGCAACGCGGCGGCGTCGATGTCCAGCAGGGTGGGTTCGGGTTGTTTGCCGGCGACGATCACGTTGATGTAGTTGCGGCTGCGCAGGCAGTGGTCGGCCACCGACAGCAGGGTGTTGGCATCCGGCGGCAGGTACACCCGGACCACCTCTGCCTTCTTGTTCATCACGTGGTCGATGAAGCCGGGGTCCTGGTGGGAGAAGCCGTTGTGGTCCTGCCGCCAGACGTGCGAGGTGAGCAGGTAGTTCAGCGACGGGATGGGTTTGCGCCAGGACAGTTTCCGGGTGACCTTGAGCCACTTGGCGTGCTGGTTGACCATCGAGTCGACGATGTGCACGAACGCCTCGTAGCAGGAGAACAGCCCGTGCCGCCCGGTCAGCAGGTAGCCCTCCAGCCAGCCCTGGCAGGTGTGCTCGGACAGGATCTCCATGACCCGGCCGTGCGGCCCGAGGTGCTGGTCGACCGGATCGATGCGGGCCTCCCACACCTTGTCGGTGGCCTCCAGTACCGCGCCGAGCCGGTTGGACTCGGTCTCGTCCGGCCCGACCAGGCGGAAGTTGCGGTACTTCTCGTTGGCCTTGACGACGTCGCGCAGCCAGCCGCCGAGTACCCGGGTGGCCTCGGCGGTGTCGCCGGCCTTGACGCCGTACTCGCGGAAGTCGGGCAGCTCCAGATCGCGCGGGTGCGCGCCGCCATTGGCGTGCGGGTTCGCGCCCATCCTCAGCTCGCCGGTGGGTAGCCAGTCCACAATGGACGGTTGCGGTGCACCGGCCGCGTCGAACAGCTCGTCCGGGCGGTAGGACAGCATCCACTCGCGCAGCGCGGCCAGGTGCGCTGCGTCGTCGCGGGCCGCCGACAGCGGTACCTGGTGGGCCCGCCAGGTACCCTCGACCGGTACCCCGTCGACCTGTTTCGGTCCAGTCCAGCCCTTCGGCGTGCGCAGCACGATGACCGGCCACTGTGGACGGTCGGTCGAGCCGCCGTCGCGGGCAGCGTGCTGGATCGCGGCGATGCGGTCGAACACGGTGTCCAGCGTGGCCGCGAGCAGCTGGTGCACCGCCTCCGGGTCGTCGCCGGCGACCAGGTACGGCTCGTACCCGTACCCGCGCAGCAGCGCATCCAGCTCGCCGTCGCCGATGCGGGCCAGCACCGCCGGATTCGCGATCTTGTACCCGTTCAGGTGCAGGATCGGCAGCACCGCACCGTCACCGGCCGGGTTGAGGAACTTGTTCGAGTGCCACGACGCGGCCAGCGGCCCGGTCTCCGCCTCCCCGTCGCCGATCACGCACACCGCGACCAGGTCGGGGTTGTCCAGCACGGCGCCGTAGGCGTGCGACAGCGAGTACCCCAGCTCGCCGCCCTCGTGGATCGACCCGGGCGTCTCCGGCGCCACGTGCGACGGGACCCCGCCGGGGAAGGAGAACTGGGTGAACAGCCGGCCCATTCCGGTCTCGTCCCGCGAGATGCGCGGGTACACCTCGGAGTAGGTGCCTTCCAGCCAGACGTTGGCGACCAGGCCGGGACCGCCGTGTCCCGGCCCGGTCACGTAGATCATCTGCTGGCGCCGGGCCGCAATGATCCGGTTCAGGTGGGCGTAGATGAGGTTCAGGCCGGGCGTGCTGCCCCAGTGCCCGAGCAGCCTGGGCTTGACCTGCTCGGGCCGCAGCGGCTCGCGTAGCAGCGGGTTGCCCATCAGGTAGATCTGACCGACGGACAGGTAGTTGGCCGCCCGCCAGTACGCGTCGATCCGGGACAGCTCCGCGGCGCCCAGCGGCGCACCCTCGACGACGTGCATCAGGCTCCTTCGGTCGGTTCGATAGCGGACGGTTCGATGACGAGCAGGCGGTCGGTAGGCAGCGGTACCAGCCGATGCCGCCTGACGTACCCCTGAACATTCTCGGCGTAACCCTCGTCGGCGGGGTCGAGAATGCGCGCCACCCCGCGCCGGAGTACCCCGGCGCGGCGCACCGTCACTGGCCGCGGCCCGCGGAAGTTGCGCCACCAGTTCTTGCCGGGCGCGTCGCCGACGAGTACCACGATCCGTCCCTCGGCTTCGGCGTACATGACCGGCACCGCATAGCGCCGGCCGGTCCGGCGGCCCCGGTAGCGCACCTCGCACAGGCCCGGATCGAGCAGCGCGTGCAGCGGCGAGTGCAGCACCGCCAGGACACACCGGTTGGCCAGCGGATGGTGGCGCCGGGCCGGGCGGGTGGGTGCGGTGACGTGCCGGACAGTCATCGGGTGCTCCTCGGCATCTCAACAGGTGGCGGTTCAGTACATGGCGGTGGTGATCGGCCCAACCGGCTCGGCCTGCGACGTGGCCGGTTGTGGCACCGGTACCACGACGACGGGGCACACGGCCGCGCGGATGCACTGCTCGGCGACCGACCCGAGGACGGCGTGGAACAGCCGGCCATGCCCGTGGCTGCCCAGGACGAGCAGGTCGGCGTCGGCCGCGGCGCGGGTCAGCACGTCGGCGGCGGGGCCGGCGACCGCCTCGGCGGCGACCGTGACGTCCGGGCGCCCGCGGCGCGCGACGGTGATCGCGTCGTCCAGCGAGAGCCGGGCCAGCTTCTCGTGCTCGGCCCGCAGGTCCGCGCCGAGGTCCGGCTGGGTCCACTGCCAGGCGGTGACGGCCTGGACGGTCGCGCCCCGGCGGTCGGCCTCGGCCACCGCCCAGGACAACGCGCGCAGGCTTGCCTGCGACCCGTCGACGCCCACGACGATGCGGTAGGTCTGCATGACGGTTCCCTCCTCGACTTTCGTCGTGAGCCAGCACTTGGGCTGGATCAGTAAGGCGGCGTTCGTCGTGAGCCAGCACTTGGGCTGGATCAGTAAGGCGGCGTTCGTCGTGAGCCAGCACTTGGGCTGGATCAGTAAGGCGGCGTTCGTCGGTACCTCCAGCCTCGGCGGCGCACCGGTGACCGGGTAGGGCCGCAAGCCAGGCCGCAACCGGGACCTTCGGCCCGGCGGGCGCCAGGACGGCGACCAGCCCGGCCAGGCCGATGGTCAGCGGCACGAAGAAGAAGTGGTACATGGTGAGGGTGCCGAACTGCCACCGGGCCAGATCAAGAGCGTCCAGGCCGTCCAGGGCTGCGATACGGCGGCCGGTTCTGATCAGCGCCGAAGCTCGGGGAACCCGGGCCGACTAGGGTGATCGGGTGGCGGACATCCTGGTGCTCAACGCGGGTTCCTCGTCGCTGAAGTACCGGCTGTTCCGGGGCGGTGCGCCGGTGGACGGGGGGATCGTCGAGCGCATCGGCGAGCCGGACGGCGAAGCTTCCGACCACGGCGCGGCGGTCGGGCGGGTACTGGACCGGCTGGGTGGGCACTCGATCGAGGCGGTCGGGCACCGGGTGGTGCACGGCGGCACTCGGTTCCGGGCGCCGGTGGTCGTCGACGACGCGGTACTGGACGCGATCCGGCAGCTGTCCGCGCTCGCTCCGCTGCACAACCCGCTCGGGGTCGCGGGGATCGAGGCGGCCCGGAGCGCGTTGCCCGGGGTACCGCAGGTTGCGGTCTTCGACACCGCGTTCCACGCCACGCTGCCGGCGGCCGCCGCGACCTACGCGCTGGACCGGGAGGTGGCGCAGCGGTACGGCATCCGGCGGTACGGGTTCCATGGCATCTCGGTCGGCTGGGTGGTCGCCGGTACCGCCCGGCTGCTCGGCCGGCCGGTCGCCGCGCTGAACCTCGTCGTGCTGCACTTGGGCAACGGGGCCAGCGCGACGGCCGTGGCCGGTGGGCGCAGCGTCGAGACGTCGATGGGGCTCACCCCGCTGGAGGGCCTCGTGATGGGTACCCGCACCGGCGACCTCGACCCGGCCGTCGCCTTCCACCTCGGCCGCGCCAGCCTGGCACCCGACGACATCGAGGACCTCTACCAGTACCGGTCCGGCCTGGCCGGCCTGTGCGGCGACAACGACCTTCGGCAGGTGGCCGCCCGCGACGCGGCCGGCGACCCGGCCGCCCGGCTCGCCCTCGACGTGTACTGCCATCGCATCCGCAAGTACGTCGGCGCGTACCACGCGGTACTCGGGCGGCTCGACGCCATCACGTTCACCGCCGGCGTCGGTGAACACAGCGCGCTCGTCCGGCAGCGGTCCCTCGCCGGCCTGGAGCCGCTGGGCATCGCCGTCGACCCCGACCGCAACGCTGACAAGCGCCGCCTTGCTGATCCAGCCCAAGTGCTGGCTCACGACAAGCGCCGCCTTGCTGATCCAGCCCAAGTGCTGGCTCACGACAAGCGCCGCCTTGCTGATCCAGCCCAAGTGCTGGCTCACGACGGCCAACCGGCCCGGGTCGTCTCGCCCGACGGCGCCCGGGTCACGGTCTGCGTCGTACCGACCGACGAGGAACGGGCCATCGCCGAGGAGGTCGCCCGGCTGCTGGGTTGAGTCACCCGGGCTCGCGCAGCGCCCGTACCCCCGGCCCGCCCGAGGTCCCGGTCACTGCGGGGCCGTTCAGGTCACAGGTACCGACCATTCGACGCGGGTACCCCCGGCCGGGCCGGGGGTGATGGTGAGCGTGCCGGCGTGGCTCTCGGCGCGCTGGCGCATGTTCGCCAGGCCGCTGCGTTCGTCGAACGGTTCGCCGGGTCCGATCCCGTTGTCGGTCACGGTCAGCCCCAGCCGCCCGCCGCCCACCTCGACGGTGACCTCGACGCGGCCGGCCCGGGCGTGCCGGACCGTGTTGGACAGCGCCTCGCGCAGCACCGCCAGCAGGTCCGGCCGTACCTCGTCGGGTACCGCACTGTCCACCGGCCCGTCCAGGCGCAGTTCGGGGCGGAAGCCCAGCGACGCCGCGGCGGCGTCGACGGTGGCCCGGATGTCGGCGCGCAGCGCGGCGTTGACCGGCGTACGCAGCTCGAAGATCGCCGAGCGGATGTCGCGGATGGTGGCGTCGAGGTCGTCCACGGCGCTGTTGATCCGGGCACCCACCTCGGGCCGGGCCGCCAGGTTGGCGGCGGACTGCAGGTGCAGCCCGGTGGCGAACAGCCGCTGGATCACCACGTCGTGCAGGTCGCGGGCGATGCGTTCGCGGTCGGCGAGCACGACCAGCAACTCCCGCTCCTCCTGCGCGCGGGCCCGTTCCAGGGCCAGCGCGGCCTGGCCGGCGAAGGTCGACATGAGGTTGGCGTCGAGGTCGTCGTCGAACTGGGGACCGTCTGCGGAGTGTGCCACCACCAGCAGGCCCAGCACGGTACCGGAGGCGGCCAGCGGCGCGACCAGCGCGGCTCCGGTGGAGACCGGTACCGGCCAGTCCGACGCCCGGCCGAGGTTGTCGGCGATCACCGCCTGCCCGCTGGCCAGGGCGCGTCCGAGCAGGGTGTCCCCGGTCGGCAGCACGGTGCCCTGTAGTTGTGGGCGGGCGGGTTCGCACACCTCCACGCGCAGCTGGTTGGCACCGGGCTCGGGCAGCAGCACCATGACCGTCTTCGCCCCGGACACCTCCCGGGCCCGCCGGGCCACCAGCTGCAGCGCGGCTGTCCGGTCGACCTCGCCGAGCAGCACGTTGGTGATCTCGGCGGTGGCCTCCAGCCAGCGCTGCCGGTGCCCGGCCGCCGCGTAGAGCCGGGCGTTGTCGATCGCCACCCCGGCCGCCACCGCAAGGGCGACCACGGTCTCCTCGTCGTCCTCGGTGAACTCCTCCCCGCCGCGCTTCTCGGTCAGGTACAGGTTGCCGAAGACCTGGTCCCGGATCCGCACCGGGACGCCGAGGAAGCTGCGCATCACCGGGTGGTGCGCGGGGAACCCGTACGAGCGGGGATGTTCGGCGATGTCGCGCAGCCGCACCGGCTTGGGCTCGTCGATGAGCAGGCCCAGGACGCCGCGCCCGGTGGGGAGGTCGCCGATGCGCTGATGCTGGGCGACGCTGATCCCCTCGGTGATGAACTCGACGAGCAGGCGGTCCGGCCCGATGACGCCCAGCGCGCCGTACCGGGCATCGGCCAGCCGGCACGCGGCCAGCACGATGCGGTGCAGCGTGCTGCGCAGGTCCAGATCGCTGCCGACCCCGACGACGGCGTCCAGCAGGGCGGAGAGCCGTTCCCGGCTGGCCATCACGTCGCCGACCCGGTTCTGCAGCTCACCGAGCAGCTCGTCCAGCCGGAAGCTGGACAGCGGGGACAGGCCCAGCGACGGTGCGGCCCAGAACTCGCCGCTGTCGGACTGCTCGGCCACGGCTCGATGCTATCCACGGCGGACCGGACGGCACAGCGCATCGGCCGGTTCAGGCCGGCCGGACCACCGCGACCGGGCAGCCCGCCTGATGCAGCAGCACGTGGGTGACCGACCCGATCAGCCAGCCGGTGACCGCCCGGTGGCCGTGGGCACCTACGACGACCAGCTGCGCTTGCCCGCTCGCCTCGACGAGGGCGCTGCCCGGCCGGGCGCAGACCAGCCGCCGGTGGACCACGACATCGGGGTACTTGGTCTGCCAGCCGGCCAGCGACTCGGCCAGTACCCGGGCCTGGTCGGCCGCCACCACGTCGGGGTCGTAGACCAGCGGCAGCATGTCACCCGCCCCGGTGCAGACCGGACCGCTCCACGCATGCAGAGCGACGACCTCGGCGCCGCGTAGGCTGGCTTCCTCGAACGCGAACCCGACGGCCGGGTCGCCGTGCCGGGAGCAGTGCACCCCGACCAGAACGGGACCCGCGGCGTCGGGCGCTCCGCGGGCGACCAGGACCGGGCAGCGGGCGTGGGTGGCCACGTTGCGGGCGACCGAGCCGAGCGCCAGGGTCGGGATGCCACCCTGGCCTCGGTGCCCCACCACGATCAGGGCGGCATGCTCGGACTCCTGGACCAGTGCGGCGACGGGGCTGTCCGCGACGATCTCACCGGTAGCCGGTACCGGCGAACGTGCGGTGATCCGGTCCAGTGCCGCCTGGACCACCTGAGCGGACTCGGCCCCCGGTTGCCCGGTGTCGGCGAACACGACCCGGAGCGGTCGGTCTCTGATCTCTGCCTCGCGCACGGCGAGGTCAACGGCGCGCAGTCCCACGGGGGAGCCGTCCACGCCAACCACGATCGGTGCGGTAAACATCGTCGGGTCATCTCCTCGGTTCCTTCCAGCGTCGGCCGCCTCCCGGCCGGCCGGCAGGGCCGGACGGCCCGCTTGCGGGGGACCTGTGCCGTATGAGCGCGACCCAGGGCACCACCGCTGCGCCGAGCCAGGGGTTGCCGCGTGCTGCCCCGGTCCGGCGTGCCCGGACCGCGACCGCCAGGCCGAGCCGGGCCAGGTTGAGCACGTGGCCCCGGGCGGCTGCGCTCACCGATCGTCCGCCGGCCGGGAGCGGCGGTACCAGGTCGTGATGACGAGGCCCAGCGCACCCGCGGCGGTGAGGATCAGCACCGCTCCGGCGCCCACCAGGGACGGCAGCACGCGCAGGTTGATGTCGTTGCCGACCGCGATCGTGGCGGCCGGGTCGGACTGGTTGACCCACATCCGGTACCGGCCGGGTACGCCGGCGCGGAACCGGCCGACCATCATACCGACGCAGCCGGGCCGGCCGGGAACGGCATAACGCATGCCGTAGCCGGGCTGGACATTGAGCCGGTGGTGCGCGGTGGTCATCCGTTTGCGGTCGCTGTCGAACGGTACTTCCGCGTAGCGCAGTAGCCGGGCCGCCAGTGCCGCCGGGTCCAGGCCGAGCGCGCTTGCGGCGGCCAGCAGGGCGGCCTCGGTCGGGTCGCCCAGCGCGGTCCACTCAGCCGCGTCGCCGTGGGCGCAGGACCGCGTCGTTGCATAGCGCGCCCGCGGCCAGCAGGGCGGCCACGTCGGGCGCCGCCTGTGCGGTCACCTCCCGCCCGTCGCGATGGATCCGGCGACCCGGTGGGGTACCCGATGCTGTCGATCGTCGCCCGACCAACCGGAGTCCACAGCTCGCGGACGGCCATCCGACCCTCCGTCAGCGTGCCGGTCTTGTCGGTGGCGATGACCGTCACCGACCCGAGCTTCTCGACCGCGGGCAGCCGACGGATCAGCGCGTTGCGGGCAGCCATCCGCCGGGCACCCCAAGGCCAGGGCGAGGGTGACCACGGCCGGAAGGGACTCGGGTACCGCGGCGACCACGAGGCTGATCGCGGCGTAGGCGCCGGCCCGGTCCCGGCAGATGTGCACCCGCCTGGAGACCTGTCCGCAGCCGGGACAGCATGCGTCGGTGTCGGCGGATCTGGCCCGGATGTGTGCCCAGTCCCCGTCCGTGGACACCGTCTGGATGCGTACGCCGGTCAGATGCGGGAACAGATCCGTAATCTCCACAATGGACACAGCGCATGATTGGGGGCGATGCGCCGGTGTGCCGACCTGCCACGCCGACGGTTGTCGCGTTGATGCTGCCGATCGCTCAGATCCGCGATCGGGCCAGGCAACACTTCTTGTACTTCACCCCGGACCCGCACCAGCACGCCTCGTTACGCCCCGGCGGCCACGGCTGCGCCAGCAGGTGCTGCGCGTACCCCTCACGCACGTCCGCATCCGTGACGTCCCCACCGACGCGGGTCGCGTACCGCGCCAGATCCTCCACCCGGCCAGCCAACACTGCCAGCCCGCTCAGCCCGGCCTGCGACCCCGTCTGCAGAGCCCGCTCCACCGCGTCGCGGTGCTCGTCCCAGCTGCTGCGGTAAGAGCTGATCAACGCCGGCCACTGGGCCAGCAGCGCCTCGAACTCGCCTCGCGGCCAGAACAGCACCGCCAGGTCGCCGTCATCCTCGTCGTCCTCGTCAGCCAGGACGTCGTTGACCGCGTCACGTAGCCGATCCGCGAGATCGTCGTGCTCGTCATGCGGCAGATCCAGGTCGCGACGGATCCGGTGCCGCTGCTGCGTCAACGCGTACGCGACCGCCGCCGCGCCGCGGTAGGCCGGGTCCTCACGCCGCGGCGCCAGCGCCTCCCGCTGCGCCAACGCGGTCTCCAACGCCGCGGTCAGCCACTGCTCGGCGATCTCCGGGCGCCCGCCGGCCTCCAACGCGTCACACACGTAGGACACCGCATCCGGATCCCGCGTCAGCAGCCGCCGCAACCGCGCCAGCTCCGCCAACCCTTCGTCCTCGCGCCCCAGCCGCAACAGCAGCCCGGCCCGAACCGACCGGGCAAACCCGTCATCCCGGTCCTCGCTCTGCTGGTACACCGGCAGCGCCCGCTCGGTCAGCACCAGCGCTTCGTCCAGGTCCCCCGCCTGCTCCATGATCTCCGCAGCCAGGATCAACGCGTAGCCCGCATCCGTCTTGTCAGCCAGCCGTCCCTGCTCGACCGCGTCAACCAGGTCGGCCACCACCACACGCGGGTCATCCCCGTCGAACGCGGCAGTACCGATCTCACGGAGATCGTCAGCAGTCAACAGCGGCAACGGCAGCACGCGCCACACCCTACCGCGACCCGCCGCCCCGCCCAGTCGGGCGACGTCTGCCACGAGCGTGGCCGATCTGGTCGAGGTCACCTCAACCGGAAGATGATCAAGCGCACCATGTTCGGCCGGGCCAACTTCGACCTGCTCCGCAAGCGGATCCTACTCACGCTATGAACGACAACCATCGATCAACAAAAGCGTGCCAGAACCAGGCTCAGCTGGCGTCAACAACGTGGACCCCGAAGACGAGCGGATGGTCGCCGCGGTGACCGCGCTGCGCGCCGCGGGGCTCGGCGAGCAGACCCTGGAAGCGGCCGAGAGCCTGCTCCTCGACCCGATCCAGCCGCAAGGACCGGACGGCGTCTACCACCGCCGGCCGTGATCGGGGCACCGTGCCACGAACGGGGCGGGGCCCGGCGGTGACCGGTGACCGGTGACCAGCGGGTCCCGCTCGACCGAGCACAGGCCGACCCGATCCAGCAGCTCATCGCCAACAGCGACCAGGTCGGGCAGCGAACCTGCGGCATCCCACCGAGCCTGGCACGGACGAGTTTGCGTTCGCCGTCGGCTAGCAGATCTGCCGCCGCTGCCGGATCGGCTGGGTCGAGCAGCCTCACACCCCTGCCCGCCTACCAGCGGCGCGGCCTGGCCGCCGCTGGTCTGGCCGCCCTGCGCGCCGAGCATCCCGGTTTCGCCAGGCACACCCTCGGCGGCCACATCGACGGCTCCCCGGCATTCTGGAACACCGTCGGCGCCGACGTGCCCGGTGGCTACCGGCAGCGCGGCGTCTGCCCACACATCTCCGCCGGCTGACCCGGGGTTCGAGGGGGTTTGTCCCCGCGCGGCTGTCCGTCTCCGACGGTGCCCGCTGCGCAAGTTCACTGTCGGAGCCGAGGTCGTGCTCCGCGTGTTGCGTCAGTAGCTCCTGCCGAGGACCGCCACCATGTCTGGGGCATCGACATCTGCTGGGACGGCTCCGTCGCCGACCGCGCCGGGAACCTGGCGACCGGCACCTTCACCGTCAGCGTTGCTGACGACATCACGCAGCTGCGCAACCTGCACGCGTACGTCGCCTCGTTGGGGCGGCCGGCCAGATCGCTGCCGCACCAGGTCGACGCGGTCCTCGCCGCCATCGCCGGCGGGCAGCGGCAGCGCGCCGTCCACCTCCCTCAGCGGGTTGATCCTGCAGACGCGCATCTCGCCGCCGACGGACGCCCAGAAGTTCCGCATCGTGGGAAGCGCGGAACGGGTCCGCGACTACCACCGCCGGCCGTGATCGGGGCACCGTGCCACGAACGGGGCGGGCCGGTGCGCTGAACGGCGGATGGTGCGGCACGGCGGCACGGCCGGCGGCGCTGCTCGCCGGCCGTGCCCGTCGCGCTACGAGCGCTGCGCCCGCAGGACGGCGCGCTGCGACTCGGCCGGGTGGTAGTCGGCGAGCCCGTGCAGCACCGACCGGACGAAGGGGACGAACGCCTCCGGGCCCGACCGGTGGTCCTTCATGTGGACGGTCGCGCGGTCGCTGGACTCGAACACCGTCCGCACCATGTCCAGCCGGGCCGGCAGGCCCAGGCCGCCGCCGATGATCACACGGTCGATGTCCGCCTCGGCGAAGGCGGCGGCGAGCTCCTCGACGCTGATGCCGCTGATCAGGTCGATCTCCGGCACGGCCAGCCGCTCGCGGAAGTCGTCCATGAGGTGCGGCAGCAGGCCGGCGATGAACACCCTCGTGGCCATGGCGGCGTCAGTCCTTCAGCTTCAGCAGCTGCGGGACGATGACGTGCCGCACGTGCTCGTGGACGGTCTGGCCCGGGACCCGCTGGGCCTCGAACACGGCGGTGCCGTGCGGTGTCGCGTGCTCGTGGACGGGCGGGCGGGAGGCCCACTCGACGCCGCTGCCGACCAGGACCGCGGCGAAGTCGCCGGTGTCGAGCAGGGCGAACGCCTCCTCGTCCGCGGTGACGCCGACGGTGCGGAAGCCGTTCTGCTCGATGATCGCGGTCGACGCGTCGACGAGGTGCCGCTCGCGGCCGAGTACCAGGACGTTCTTCACTTCGATGACCTTCCTTCGGGTCCGGCGGGTCCGTCTACAGTGGAACGACCCGGCGCGGGTGCTTGGGCAGCGCCAGGAACCCGGCGCCGGCGATGATGAGGGTCGCGCCGCCGAGGATCAGCACCCAGCTGAACGCGTAGGAGTAGTTCTCGGCGGCGGCGCGGGCCACGGCGCGGTCGAACGGACCGGCCGCCGCCGGGTCCAGGTTCGCCGGGGCGCAGGCGGCCGGGACGGCGCTCTGGTCGTGGGCCGCGGCCCGGTCGCGTACGCAGGCGGCGAAGCTCGTCACGGTGGCGTCCTGGGCCTGGCTCGGCAGGCCGGCGGCGGTCAGGTCCGACCTGTTGAGCAGGCCCGAGGCGTTGCCCGCCTGGTCGTCGCGGACCTGGCCGAGCAGCATGTCGAGCGTCGGGGCGACGATGAGTCCGAAGCCGACGCCGGAGAGCACGTGCACCGGGATGAGCATCCAGGAGTTGAGACTCGGCCCGTAGTGCCAGGCCAGCCAGGCGAACGACAGCCAGCCGACCGCGTTGACGAGCCCGCCGGCCACCAGCACGTTGCGGCCGAACCTGGGCACGAGCTTGTCGGGCGCGTTGCCGGCCCCGATGCCGACGCCCACGGCCAGCGTCGCCGCGGTCAGGCCGGCGTGCAGCGGGGTCCAGCCGAGGCCGGCCTGCAGGAACAGCGTCCAGGCGAAGAAGAACCCGCCGGAGGCGACCCAGAACAGCCACCACATGGCCATGCCGACGGAGAACGGCCGGGAGCGGAACACGCCGAAGTCGATCAGTGCGGAGCCCCGCGCGGCGTGCCGGCGGCGCTCGAAGGCGACGAACACCACGAGCAGCAGGAGGGCGCCGGCCACCATCGCGAACGTCCATGTGGGCCAGCCCAGGCGGCGGCCCTCGGTGAGCGGGTAGACCAGCGCCACGACGGCGACGAGGGCGAGCACCGTGCCGACGATGTCCAGCCGCGGCCGGCTTGGCGAGCGCGACTCGCGCACGACGGCGGCGCCGGCGACGAGCGCGGCGATGCCGATCGGGACGTTGATGAGGAAGATCGTGCGCCACGCCCAGCCGAACAGGTCCCAGTGCACGATCACGCCGCCGAGCGCGAGGCCGAACACGGCCGAGGAGCCCGTCACGCCGCCGAAGACGGCCACCGCCTTGGCCCGCTCGTGTTCCGGGAACGTCACCCGTAGGATGGCGAGGATCTGGGTGACCATCAGGCCGGCCGCGGCGCCCTGCGCGAAGCGGGCCGCGATGACCATCTCGGGGTTGACCGCCAGGCCGCACAGCAGCGAGGCGACGGTGAACCCGGCCATGCCGACCATGAACACCCGCTTGCGGCCGTAGATGTCGCCGAGCCGGCCGCTGAGGATCAGCAGCGCGGCGAACGACAGCACGTAGGCCGCCACGACCCACTCGAGCTGGGCGAAGTTGGCGTGCAGGTCGCCCTGCATGCTCGGCAGGGCCACGTTGACGATCGTCGAGTCGAGCAGGTCGACGAACCCGGCCGCCAGGACCACCGCGAACGCGAGCCAGCGCCGGGGATCCAGGCCGGTGTCGTCTCCGGCGCCCCTCGGCGGCGCGGCCAGGGAGGACGAGGAGATGTCTGAAGTCATGGGGCCAAGTATGCACCGCGAACGACTATCCCTCAAGATGATAATCCTTTGGGGTACAATGGGGTGGTGACATCGCCGCTGTTCGAGTACCCGGCCTGCCTGATGACCCGGCTGGGCGTCCACGTCCAGGAGCAGCTCACCGACCTGCTCGCGCCGCTGAGCCTCCAGCCGCGCCACTTCGGCCTGCTCACGCTGCTCAAGGGGCAGGACGGGCTCAGCCAGCACCAGCTGGCCGACCCGCTGGCCGTGCACCGCAACGTGATGGTGGGCCTGGTCGACGAGCTGGAGGCGCGGGGCCTCGTGGAGCGCCGCCGCCACCCCACGGACCGCCGCGCCCACGCCGTGCATCTGCTGCCGCCCGGCCGGGCGCTGCACGCCGAGGCCGAGGCCCTGATCACCGAGTTCGAGACCAAGCTGCTCGGCTGCCTGAGCCCACAGGAGGCGGCGACGTTCGTCGCACTGCAGCGGCGCGTCTCCGAGCAGGCCGGCCTGCACCAGGAGGTTCACCCCGGGCTGCGGCCCAGCCGACCGGCGACCCAGTCCGCGGTCTCCAGCGTGTAAGCGTTGATCAGGTTGAGGCTCGTGTGCGCCTCGCGCGGGTGCACGACGAGCCGGTGCCGGCCGGCCCACGCCCGGTCCACGTCGGCCAGGCCCTCGACCGGAAAGATGTCGTCGAGCGCGCCGTGGACGCTCAGCACGTCCGTCGCCGGCGCGGGACCCGGCTCGAGGGCGAGGTCGTCGAAGACGGGCTGCAGGTCCGCGTCGGCGCCGGCGGCGAGCGCGAACCGGAAGTTGGCCTTCAGCCGGCGCGGCAGGCCGTCGAACTTGTTCAGTGCCGGGCCGCCGCCGAAGTTCACGACGCACCGGAACCGGTCGCCGAGCGCCCGCGCCACCCGCAGCGCGATGTGGCCGCCGAAGCTGATGCCGGCGAAGGCGAGCCGGTCGGCCGCGATCGCGGGCTCGGCCGCCAGGTGCACCACGAGGTCGGCGACGACCTCCTCCATCGTGGTGTGCAGCGGCGCCCGGCCCAGCTGCATGCCCTGGCCCGGGCCCTCGAACAGCACGGCGGCGATGCCGCGCTCGAGGTACGCCTCGGCCAGGGCGAGGACCTCGACCTCGGTCGCCGAGTCCAGGCCGTTGCACAGCAGCACCGACGGCAGCGGCCGCCCCTCGGCGCGCATCGCCGCGGTCGTCAGCAGCCAGTAGGGCACGTCGGGACGGCCGGGCCGCGCGGGCAGCCGGCCGTCGGTCAACTCGAGGTCGGTGCCCTCCAGGCTGCCCAGGAAGCAGTCGCGGATCCGCTGCCGCAGGTGCCGCTTGAGGGCCGGGTCGTCGAAGTACTGAAACTCCGCCCAGTGGTAGGCCGCCGCCGCGCCGCGCAGGGCCCGGGAACGCCCCGCCGCCGTGGTCGAGGCCTCGGCGAGGCGCACGTAGCCGTCGGCCTGGGCCGTCCACCGCTCCCGCCAGGCGTTCCAGAACACCGCCGAGCTCAGGTCGAGATCGTCGGGCGGGAAGCCGTCCAGGGCGGCGGCGACGTCGCCCCAGTGCACCTGCGGCGCGTAGCGCGCGTTGAGGAAGAAGAGTCGCGGGAAGAGGTACCCCAGGGCCCGGTAGACGTGCTCGGGCACCCGCAGGCGGGTCACGTCATCAGCCACGACCGTCACCACCCAGCTCGATGAGTGCGGCCGGGTCGATGCCCGCGGCCACCGCGCCCCGCATGATCTTGCCGTTGGCGCTCTTCGGGAACGGCTGCGCCGTCGCGTACGCGAGGTCCGGCCACTTCTCCAGCGCCAGACCCGCCTCGAGCTCGCCGGCCACGATCGCGCGCACCACGCCGGGCTCCCGCGCGCCGATCGGCCCGGACAGGCACGCCACCGGCCGCTCGTGCGGGGTGCCCGAGCCGGGCAGGCCCACGAGCACCACGTCGTCGACGCCCGCCGCGCCGGCCAGGACCGCCTCGACCTCCTCGGGGTAGATGCGATGGCCGTTCTCGCTCAACAGCACGCCCGACCGGCGGCCCTTAAGCACCAGGTCGCCGTCCGGGCTCCACTCGGCGAGGTCGCCGGTGCGCAGCCACTCGCCGACGGGCTCGATCCGGCCGGTCGCGACGTCGACGTACCCCTCCATCACCAGTGCGCCCCGGACCAGCACCTCGCCGACGCCGTCCGGATGCTCGGCCACCGGCTCGACCCGCACGTCGAGGGTGTCGTCGGGGCGGCCGATGCAGTAGATGTGCTTGACGTGGCGCTGCTCGGCGTGGCCCACCTCGTCCAGGAAGCAGAACGGCCCGAAGGTCTCGGTGAGGCCGTAACCCTGGATCCAGTCGGCGCCGATGAGCGCCCGGCCCCGCTCCAGGACCGCACCCGGCACGGCGGCCCCGCCGTAGGACACGACCCGCAGGCTCGACAGGTCGGGCCGCTCGGCGTCGACCGCCGCCACAAACCGCTTGAGGGCCACCGGCCGCAGCGCCAGGTGCGTGGCGCGCTCGGCCGCGACCTGGGCCGGCCACCGCGCCGGGTCCGGGTCGGCGGGGAAGACGACGGTGGCGCCGTGCAGCAGCGCCCCGAACGAGTTGATGACGCCGGTCGTGTTGTTCATCAGGCCCGTCATGAAGATGCGGGCGTCCGGGCGGTACCCCATCGTGCGGGTGACCGCCGCCATCCGCCCGCCCGCCTGTGTCTCGCCGATGCTGATCGCCTTCGGCCGGCCGGTGGTGCCGCTGGTGAACAGCATCAGGAACTGCTCCACCGGCGCGGGGTGGTCGATGCGCAGCTCGGCGTCCGAAGCGTCGCCCCGCGGCGGGAGCAGCTCGACGACCCGCCCGCCGCGCGCACGGAGCGCGTCGACGCCGGTGCGGTCGCGCTTGGCGTGCACGATCACGTCGGGCCGCGCACTGTCCATGATGGACAGCCACTCGGGCAGGGCCGCCGCCTGCAGGCCGTACGGCATCAGCAGGTGCAGGCCGAGCGCGCTCGCCGCGGCCAGGAAGAACGCAGCGTCCGGGCCGTGGTCCAGCAGCGCCAAGACCCGCTCGCCCGGTGCGACGCCGCGTTCGAGGAGCTCCGCGCGGCAACGGGCCACCTCGTTGCGCACCTGCCGCCGGGTGAACGAGCGCCCGGCCGCGACCATGCACACCCGGTCCGGGTCGGTGCCCTGAGCCGCGGCGATGTCCGCCAGCTTCATGCGCCCGCCGCCTCCATCGTGGCGCGGCTGTTGGCGCCGAGCCGTTCGCGCGCCCAGGCGCCGGCCTGCGCCAGCGTCGTGCCGGCGCCAAGGACCGCGACCACCGCCGCCGGGTCAATCGCCACCGTGTGCCGCGAGGTGATCGCCGTGCCGCCGTCGAGTGCCTCGAACTCCCACACGCCGCTGTGGCCGGACAGCAGCTGCGGACGCACCGTCTGCTTGTAGGCGATCCGGGCGCCCGGCGAGCAGAGCCGGACTGACTGCGTGGTGTGCGAGCCGCCGTCGGCCGTGACGGTCTCCATCTCCAGCCGCCGCACTCCGGGCACGCTCTCGTCGAGGTCCACCCGCCGCACGTGCGGCAGCCGCTGCGGCCAGAGCTCGGCGCGGGCGACGAACTCATAGGCGTCCGCGACCGCGGTGCCCGGCAGTTCGACCCGGTCGGCGAAACTTTCAGCGTCTTGCGGTCGCCGGTGAGCGCCGAGAAGGCGTGCGTCAACGTCATCCGCGTCCGCCCGTCGTCCTCCGGCGCGAAGGACCACTCGCCGGACATCGTGGCGACCGGCGGCGCGCTGAGCTCCTGCCGGAACGCGACCCGCAGGCCGGCCGAGTCCAGCGTGCGGCGCGACGTCCACGTCTTGACCTCGCCGTTGACGTCGGCCGAGATCTCGATGCGCTCCTCGTCGCCGATGAGCTCCAGGCGACGCGCGGCGACGCACGGCCCGAGGACGACCGGCCAGCGGGACACGTCGGCGACGAGGTCGTACAGCCGTTCCGCCGGCGCCGGCACGACCCGGAAGTGCTCCATCCGCCGGATCTCCGAGGCGATGACTCCCTGGGTCATGCCGCCGCCTTCGTGTCCAAGCCGGCGATCTCCGACTCGACGATCCTGGTCAGCTCGCGGGGGGTCTTGGCGGCCCCGAACGTGTCGTCCGAGATCTTCACCCCGTACTCCTGCCCGATCGCGGCGGCCGACTCCATCAGCGCGAGCGAGTCGTAGCCGAGGTCCTCGAGGCTGGTGTCGGCGAAGTCGACGTCGGGCACCTCGAGCTCCGGCGCGCCGGAGCAGGCGATGAGGATGCGGCGAATGTCTTCGACGGTGACGGACATGGTGGTTCCTCCCTAGGAAGTGGATGCGGTACGGACGACGACGGCCGAGTTGAAGCCCCACAGACCCCGCGCGAGGACGAGCGCCGTGCGCACCTCCGCGTCGCGGGCGGCGCCGCAGACCAGGTCCAGGCCGTACTCGGCCGGCACGTCGCCGGTGCCGGCGGTCGGCGGGATGACGCCGTCGCGGATCGCCAGCAGCGCGGCGGCGACGTCGAGCGACCCGCCGCCGCCGTAGGTCCGGCCGGACGCGGCCTTCGGGGCGGTGACCGGCACGCCGCCGGGCCCGAACACCGCCCGCAGCGCCGCCGCCTCGGTCCGGTCCAGCTCGGGGACGCCGACCGCGTCGGCGAACACGACGTCGACGTCGGCGGCGGCGAGGCCCGCGTCGGCCAGCGCCGCCTCGATCGCCCCGGCGCAGCGCCGGCGGCCGGTCCGAGCCGGGCGCGGGGTCGAAGGCGCTGGCGTAGCCGGCGATCTCGCCGTAGACGTGCGGCGCGCCGCGGCGCCGCGCCGCCTCGGCGTCCTCGAGCACGAGCAGCGCGCCGCCCTCACCCGGGACGTGCCCGTTGGCGTCACGGTCGAAGGGCAGGTACGCCTCCGCCGGGTCGTCGCGTCGGCTGAGCCGGTCGCCGGCGATCTGCGACACCCAGCCCCACGGGTCCAGCGCCGAGTCCACGCCGCCGGTGACGACGAGCGGCGTGCCGCGGCGCACCGTGCGCCGCGCGTGCCCGATCGCGTCGAGCCCGCCCGCCTGCTCGGCCACCAGGGCGCTGCTTGGGCCGCGCATGCCGTGCCGGATCGAGATCTGGCCGGTGTTCACCGCGTAGAACCAGGCGAAGGACTCGTAGACGCTCACCGCCTGCGGGCCCCGGGTCCACAGCTTGTGCAACTCGCGGTGGGTGAACTCGAACCCGCCGACGGCGTTGGCGGTCACCACGCCCATGTCGTAGTCGACCAGGCGCTCCGGCTCGACCCGCGCGTCGTCCAGGGCCCAGGCGGCGGCGACCAGCGCCAGCCGGGTGGACACGTCGGTCTGCGGCAGCAGCCGGCTCGGCAGGTGCTCCGCCGCTTCGAAGTCCCGGATCTCGCCGGCCAGCCGCGCCGGGTACCCGCTCGCGTCGAACCGGGTGATCTCGCCGAGCCCGTGCCGGCCCTTGACCGTGGACTCCCAGTACGCCTCCGTGCCGAAGCCGTTGCAAGCCAGGGCGCCGATCCCGGTCACCACCGTCGCGCCCATCAGGCCACCCCGCCCGGGCGCCGCAGGACCATCGCCGTCTGGAAGCCGCCGAACCCGCTGCCGACCGACAGCACCGTCCGCACGTCCCGCTCGCGGGCGGTGAGGGGCACATAGTCCAGGTCGCACTCCGGGTCGGGCTCGCGCAGGTTGGCCGTCGGCGGCACCACACCGTGCTCGATCGCCAGCGCGCAGGCGGCGATCTCCACCGAGCCGATCGCGCCGAGCGAGTGCCCGACCATCGACTTGATCGAGCTGACCGGCGTGCGGTAGGCGACGTCGCCCAGCGCCCGCTTGAACGCCGCGGTCTCGTGCCGGTCGTTCTGCTTGGTGCCGGAGCCGTGGGCGTTGATGTAGTCCACGGCGGAGGCGTCGGCGCGGGCGTGGTCCAACGCCACCCGGATCGCCTCGGCCATCTCGCGGCCGTCGGGCTTGAGCCCGGTCATGTGGTAGGCGTTGCAGCGGGTGGCGTACCCGCTCACCTTGGCGTAGATGTGCGCGCCGCGCCGGCGGGCGGAGTCGAGGCTCTCCAGCACGAACATCGCCGCGCCCTCCGCGAGCACGAACCCGTTGCGGGAGCGGTCGAACGGCCGAGACGCGGTCGCCGGGTCGTCGTTGTACGACGTGGTGGCCCTGATCGCGTCGAAGCAGGCGACCACGATGGGCGTGATCGGCGCGTCGGCGGCGCCGGCGACCATCACGTCCGCCGCACCCTCCTGGATGAGCTGCCATGCGTAGCCGACGGCGTCCAGGCCGGACGTGCAGCCGTTGGACACCATGGAGACCGGGCCCTCGGCCCCGACCTTCCACGCGACCTCGGCCGGCATGACGCTCGGGGCGAGGTAGTCGAACATGTGCGGCGACAGCCAGCCGCCGTCGACGAGCCAGTTGCGGCCCGTGTCGGACAGGATGAGGTACTCCTGCTCCAGGCTGGTCGCGGCGGCCACCGCGCTGCCGACGGTGACGCCGACGCGGACCGGGTCGATGCCGGCGAAGTCCACGCCGCTGTCGCGCACCGCGTCCTGGGCACAGACGACGGCGAACTGCGTCGCCCGGTCCATCCGGCGGATCTCCCGCTGGCTGAGCCCCTCCCAGACCGGGGAGAAGTCGATCTCGCCGGCGACCTGGGAGCGGTACGGCGACGGGTCGAAGAACGTGATCCGCCGGGTCGCGGTCCGCCCCTCGGTGAGCATGTCCCAGAACTCCTTCGTGCCGTGCGCGCCCGGGGCCCGCACGCCGATCCCGGTGATGACGACGGGTCGGTTCATCGCTGTCACACCCCTTCCTAGAAGCCGTCGTGGTCGACGAGACGCTCGGCGTTGCGCAGCCGGCCGTCCTCGTCGCGGACCAGCACGTCACGCACGACGCAGCTGCGGACCACCTCCGGGCCGCCGCCCGGCCGCGTCGTCAGCACCAGCGCGTAGCTGGTGGCCCGGAGCCGGCCATCGAGCACCTCCTCGACGTCGACCATCGTGAACATGTGCCGGCGCTGCTGCGGGTCGGCGGCCATGCGCTGGCGCACCTCGTGCAGGTCGGACAGGATGCCCGGCCGGGTCCGGGCCGGCTCGCGGCCCGGCGTGTGGCCGAAGACCGCGTCCTCGGTGAAGGTGTCGGCGTAGGCCTCGAACTTGCCTTCGTCGAGCGCCTGCATCTGGCGCGCGTAGTACTTGAGGACCTCTGCATACAGTTCGGCGGCGACGCCGGGAGTACCCACGATTCCTGTGCTCCTTCGTGAAAAGCGTTCGATGCGGCCAGTCTGCAAGCGGCGCCAAGAGCCCCGGTCGAGACGGACTCGACGTCAGAGCTTGGCCGGTGCCTCGCCGGTCGGCGCCTCGTCCTCGTCCTTCGCCTCCAGCGCCGCCGCGGCCGCGTCCTCGGTGCGGGCCATGGCCACGCGCAGGATCGGCGGCGCCATGACCGAGGTGACGATGGCGACGAGGACGATGACGGTGTAGGTGTCGATGGTCAGCACGCCGAGCCGCAGGCCGGTCATCGCGACGATCACCTCGATGACGCCGCGGGCGTTCATGCCGGCGCCGAGCGCGAGGGCCTCCCAGCGGCCGAGCTTGCTCAGCCGGGCGCCTATGTAGGCGCCGGCGAACTTGCCGATGATGGCCACGGCCAGCACGACGACCGCGGTGACGAGGACGGCGGGCTTGCGCAGCGCGGTCAAGTCCATGCGCAGGCCGGCCATCGCGAAGAACAGCGGCGCGAGGAACGCGAGCACCGTGGTGCGCAGCGGGACGAGCTTCTTGACGTCCAGCTCGGCACTGGTGCCGATGAGCACGCCGCCGACGAACGCGCCGAACACCGCCTCCAGCCGCAGCGCCTGCGAGACGGCGGCGGACAGCAGCACGATGAACGTCACGACCGCCACGGTCGGCGCGGCCTCCGGTGACCGGCCCGCGGCCCGCAGCGCCAGGCGCACCAGCGGACGGCCGACCAGCGCCGCGAACGCGACCAGGGCGAGCGGGTAGAGCAGCGCGACGGCGATCGCCCCACCGGTGATGCTGGCCGTGGCCATCGCCGAGACGACCGACAGCAGGAACCAGCCGGCGATGTCGTCGACGACGCCCGAGGCGAGGGTGAGCTGGCCGATGTCGCGGTGCAGCAGGTTCATGTCGATGAGCGTCTTGGCGATGACCGGGATGGCGGTCACGCACATCGCGACGCCGAGGAACAGCGAGAACGTCGCCGGGTCGACGCCGCGCGGCACCATCGACGAGGGCAGCAGCAGTCCGGTGGCGACGCCGAGGCCCAACGGCAGCAGCAGGCCGGCGAGGCTGACCCGGGCGGCGGTTGCGCCGCGGCGGCGCACCAGCCCGAACTTGAGCTCGATGCCGGTGATGCCGACCAGCAGGATCACGCCGAACTGCCCGACCGCGTCGAGCATGTGCGTCTGCTCGGCCTGCTGGGGGAACAGCCAGTCCGACACGCCGGGCAACGCGTGATGCAGGATGGAGGGGCCGACGAGCACGCCGGCGCAGAGCTCGCCGACCACGGCGGGCATCTTGATGCGGCCGGCCAGCCGGCCCAGGACGATGGCCAGCAGCAGCAGCAGCGACACCTGCAGCAGGAGCACCAGCAGCGGATGATGGCCGATCGGCGCGATCGGGCCGGCGGACAGCAGCACGGGCTCGGCGGTCACGGGCTCACCTCAGATCGTCGATGGCTTACCTGGCGCGGCCAGTCTGCGGCAGCGCACAAGAGCGGCGGTCGAGACGACCTCGAAGCCCTCTCGACCTGTCCGCGAGCCGCGGGGGCGACCGTGGAGGCATGACACTTCTGCCTCCCACTGACGCGCCGAAGCCGGTGGCGCTGGTCACCGGCGCCACGAGCGGCATCGGCCACGAGATCGCCCTGACCCTCGCCCGGCAGGGCCACGCCGTCTACCTGTGCTCACGCACCGAGAAGACCCTCGACGAGACGATCGAGACGCTGCGCGGCGAAGGCCTCGACGCCGACGGCAGCACCTGCGACGTCACCTCACCGGCGGAGGTCCGCGCCCTCGTCGGTGCCGCCGTCGAGCGCTATGGCCGCATCGACGTGCTCGTCAACAACGCCGGCCGGCCCGGCGGCGGCGCCACCGCGGAGCTGTCCGACGAGCTGTGGTACGACGTCATCAATACGAACCTCAACAGCGTCTTCCTCGTCACCAAGGCGGCCCTGACGATCGGCGGCATGCTGCAGCGCGGCTCCGGGCGCATCGTCAACATCGCCTCGACCGGCGGCAAGCAGGGCGTCATCAACGCGTCGCCCTACACCGCCTCGAAGCACGGCGTCATCGGCTTCAGCAAGTCGCTCGGGCTGGAGCTGGCCAAGACGGGCATCACCGTCAACGCCGTGTGCCCCGGCTTCGTCGAGACCCCGATGGCGGAGCGGGTGCGGGAGCACTACGCCGAGATCTGGGGCGTCGACGAGGACGAGGCACACGGCCGGATCACCGCGCGGGTGCCGATCGGGCGGTACGTGGAGCCGAAGGAGGTCGCGGCCATGGTCACCTACCTCGTCGGCGACGGGGCCGCGGCCGTCACGGCGCAGGCGCTGAACGTCTGCGGCGGGCTCGGGAACTACTGAGCAGTCACTGCTTGACGAGCTGCTCGACGTAGCCGCGGGCGGCCGGCTCGAACTGCAGCGCCACGTGGGTGGAGACGGCGGTAACGTCCCGCCACAGGCGCTGCATCGGGCCGGACGTCGCCTGCCCCCGCGTCCCGGCCTGGCGGAACAGCCGGTCCACGGCCGTCACCGCCAGGTCGGTCGCGAGGGAGCAGTCGCGCAGGTTCCGGGCCGCGTCCAGCCGGCTCATCGCCCCGCCCGGGTTGGCGCACCGGTCGGCCAGCCCGGCCGCCCGGTCCAGCAGCAGCCGCGCGGCGTCGGCCTCGCCGGCCGAGCGGGCCAGGGCGAGCTCCGCGGAGGCGCGCACGCCCTGCACGCCGACCGTGCCGGGCAGCTGCCCGCTGCCGAGCTTGTCGGCGAACGCGGCCGCGAAGGTCCGCGCCATGCCCTGCGCCGCGCCGACCGCCGGGGCGGCGAACATGAGGCCGTTCACCGCCGGCAGCGGCGCCCGGTAGCACGCGGGCGCGCCGCCGGTGAAGTCGTCCAGCCGCCCCTCGATCAGCTCCGCCCGCTTGAACGCCCGATGCTCGGGCACGAAGACGTCCGCGGCCACCAGCGTGTTGCTGCCGGTGGCCGCCATGCCGACGCTGAACCAGGTGTCCTCGACGCGGTACGCCGAGCGGGGCACCGCGAAGAGCCACCCCTCGGTCGCGGTGCCGGACTGCGCGACGCCGCACACGATCGCCCAGTCCGAGTAGGCGACCGCGCTCATGTACGGCCAGCGGCCGGAGAGCAGCCAGCCGCCGGGGCGCGGCTCGGCGGTGCCGAACGGCGTCACGGACCCGACGAGCACCGCGTCGGGGCCCGAGGCCCACACCTCGGCCTGCCCGTCGGTCGGGAGGTAGGCCCCGGCCATCCGGGCGATGCCGGCGATGAGCGAGGCGCACCAGGCGGTCGCCGGGCACTCGCCGGCGACCACGCCGACCGCGTCGACCAGCTCCGCGAAGGAGCCCTCCCGCCCACCGAGGGCGGCCGGCGCGAAGTGCCGGGCGAAGCCCGCCTCCACGACGGCCGCCATGACGGCGGGGTCGACCTCCCGGCGGCGCTCAGCGGCCTCGGCGCGGCGCCCGGCGGCCACCGCGATCCCGGCCGCGGCGGCGGACAACCCGGTCATGCGGTTCCCCCTCGTGAGTTCAAGAGCCGTTCGGCAGGTCGTGCGGCAGGTGGTGGAAGGCGCTACGGAAGAACGCGAGCGGGCGGTCGTCGCGCAGCACGTCCAGGGCCACCACCTCGCCGATGAGGATCGCGTGGTCACCGCCGTCCACCTCGCGGCGCAGGCGGCACTCGAGGTATGCCAGCGCCTTGCTCAGGATCGGCACGCCGGTGAGGCCGGGATGGACGTCGACGCCGGCGGCCCGGCGGGTGTGCCGCCTGGCGAAGGTCCGGCACACCTCCTCCTGGTCGGCGGCGAGGATGTTGACCGCGAACGCGCCCGTGCCCCGCAGCGCCGGCAGGTCGCTGGAGTCGTTGTGGATACACACCAGGATCAGCGGCGGCTCCAGCGACACCGACGTGAACGAGTTCACGGTCACGCCGACCACGAAGGAGGTGCTTCCGCTGGTGACCACCGTGACCCCGGTCGTGAAGTGGCCGCAGACGCTGCGCAGCAGCCGGGTGTCGACGAGGGCGGCCTCGGTCATGACGCACCCGCGAGCAGGCGGTCGACGAACAGGCCTTGCATGCCCTCCGAGATCTCCTCGGCCTGCTCCAGCGTGAGCAGCACGTCACCGGCGAACAGTCCGTCGGCCTCCCACCGGTCAGGCTGCAGGCCGACCGCGTACGGGTTCATCGGCACGGCCGGGTCAGACCGCTCGGCGAGGCCCTGCGCGGCCCGGTGGAAGATGCCGACCGCGAGCGCCTCGGCGACGCGGACGTTGCGCTCGATGGCGGCGGCCAGCTCGTCGTCGGAGTAGTCGACGACCAGCTGCCCGTGGCTGTCGCGGATCGCCTTGGCCGCGACGTAGGGGTTCGCCGGGCCCTCCGTCTCGACCCGCTCCAGGACGTTCCAGTCGCGGAAGATCTGCTGCACCCGGTCGTTGAGGGCGTAGAGCCGCTCGATGTCGGGGCGGACCCGCTTGAGGAACTCGTAGTCCAGGAACCGGTTCTTGACGAACAGCAGCACCACGCCGACGTGGTTGAGCATCGCGTCCCAGCACAGCTTCGGCACCATCACGACCGGGTTGCCGAACGCGAGGTATTGATCGGTGATCTTCGACAGCACGAAGGCGAACGTCTTGAGGTGGAAGTCGTTGTAGAACTCGAGCCGCTCGGTGACGTCCTCGCCGGCCAGGTCCCGCACGACCAGGTCGGTCGTGACGCTGTTGCCGTAGCCGATCATGTCAGAGCCGGGGGAGTAGAACGCGTCGGCGAACGCGCCCGCCTCGCCGACCAGGGTCCAGCGGTCCGGGGAGTACACCCGCTCGATGCCGAAGGCGAAGTCCTCCACGGTGAGGAAGTCCGCGACGTCGTCGCCGCGCGTCTCGACGATCTCGGCCAGCTGGGGCTCGTGCCGGCGCAGCCAGTCGAGCAGCCGGTCGAAGTCGTTGATCTCCTCGTACGGGCTGATCCGCGGGTCGGCGCAGACGCCGATGCTGATGTGGTCGGAGCCGAGCGGGATCAGCCAGACCCAGTAACCGTCGCCCATGAGGTGGTTGGTGCTGAACTGGCGGATGCCGACCCGGCGCATCCGGCCGAGCCAGGCCGGGTTGTCGGCACCCCAACTGCTCCAGGTCGATGCCGCCGGTGAGGCGGAACCAGGACGCGTTGACGGTGTGCGGGACCTCGTGGCCGATCCCGAGCTTGCGCCGCAGCACGTGGGCACGGCCGGCGGCGTCGACCAGCCACCGGGCCTCCACGGTGCGCTCCGCGCCGCCCTGCGTGTAGGACACGACGTGGTCGGCCTCCGGCCGCAGCGTCACGTCCCGCACGGAGCAGCCCTGCCGCAGGTCGGCGCCGAGGCTCAGCGCCAGCCGGGTGAGCTCGTTCTCGAACCGGCCGCGGTCGATCTGGTAGTTGTCGTGCGCCGGGAAGTCCGGCGGCCCGAGCTCGATGCGCCGCGTCAGGTCGGTGTTGTCACCGGCGGGCTGGAAGAAGCGCAGACCGTTCTTCTTCAGATGGAACTTGTCCAGGTGCTCCTTCATGCCCAGCACCTCGGCGAAGTAGTGCGCGCCCGCCGGGACCGTCGACTCACCCACCTTGAACGCCGCCTCCGGGGCCAGGCCCTCGCGCTTGTCGAGCACCACGACGCTGGTCTCGGGACGCGCGGTCTTGAGCTGGATGGCGAGTGTGAGGCCCGCGAGCCCGCCGCCGAGGATCACCACGTCGTGCCTACGCTGATCGGTCATCATTCCTCCTACTGTTCGCGACGGGCCCAGTCTGCTGGCGCTCGCTCGCGGGCCGCTCAAGGCCGGGTTGACGCCCTCAGGCGTGGCAGGCGGGCAGGCCGCCGTGCAGCTCGACCATCGCGTCGAAGATCTCGTCGACGCCGGCCGCGTCCGAGGGCCCGCCGCGCAGCTCGGCGTAGGCGCGGTAGAGGTTGGGCACGAGCCGCTCGGGGTCGATGAGCGCGGCGAACTCGCCGAGGTCGGCGCCACGGGCCACGTCCAGCGGGGCGCGCCCCTCGGCCAGGCCGGCCGCGGCCAGCTCCACGACCCGGTCCAGGTAGCGCTCGGTGGCGTCCAGCAGCTCCGGCCCGCCGGGCGCGCCGTGCCCCGGCACGATCGTGGTGGCGCCGAACGCGCGCAGCGCGGCGATCGTGTCGCGCAGCCCGCCGACCGAGCCGCTCAGCACGAGCGGCGTCACGCCCGACATCACCAGGTCGCCGGTGAACAGCACGCGCTCGGCCGGCAGCCACACGACGGTGTCGCAGGCGGTGTGCGCCGGGCCGAACGTGTGCAGCTGCGCCACGCGGCCGGCGAGGTGCAGCGTCAGGCCGCCGGTGAAGGTCACCTGCGGCGGCGTCAGCTCGACCTCGCCCCACTCCACGTCCGGCCACAGCTTCGTCAGGTGCAGCCCGACCTCGACCGCCTCGGCCCTGGTCAGCTCGGCGCCGACGACGACCGCCTCGGGGAAGACGAAGTTGCCGAAGGTGTGGTCGCCGTGCGCGTGGGTGTTGACGACAATTCGGGGCGCGGCCGGCACCACGCCCCGGACCAGCTCGCGCAGCCGCCTGGCCCGCGCCCCGGTGGCGGCGGTGTCGACGAGCACCGCCGAGTCGCCGTCGACGATCACGCCGCCGTTGTTGAGGCACCATCCGCCGTCGGGTTGCAGGAACGCGTGGACGCCGTCGGCGATCTCATCCAGTCGTGGTGTTCCGGTGAAGGCCCGCATGCCGACCACTCTCACACCGGGCCCTCGACGGCGGCTCGACCGCCGGTAGGGTTCAGCCCCTGATCTCGCACAGGGCGGTGCCGCTGGTGATGGTCGCGCCGATCTCGACGGCGAGGCCGGAGACGGTGCCGGCCTTGTGCGCGGTGATCGGCTGCTCCATCTTCATGGCCTCGAGCACGAGGACCAGGTCACCGGCCGCGACGGTGCCACCGTCAGCCACCGCGATCTTCACGATCGTGCCCTGCATCGGCGCGGTCACCGCGTCGCTCGACGCCGCCGGGCCGCTGCGGCCCTTGGGGCGCCGTCGCGGTGCGGCCGGGGCGCCGACGGGCCCGCCGTTCGCCGCAGGGAGCGGCCCGGTGCCGGGCAACGAGACCTCGACGCGCTTGCCGCCGACCTCGACGACCAGGGTCTGGCGCTCCGCGGGCTCCCCGGGGTCGGTGGCGGCGGCGGAGTACGGCGGCAGCGTGTTGGCGAACTCGGTCTCGATCCACCGGGTGTGCACCGCGAACGGCGCCCCACCCGCCGGGGCGAACGCCGGGTCGTCCACGACGGCCCGGTAGAACGGCAGCACCGTGGCCAGGCCGTCGACCTCGAACTCGCGCAGCGCCCGCCGCGCCCGCTGCAGCGCCTGCTCGCGGTCCGCGCCGGTGACGACGAGCTTGGCCAGCAGCGAGTCGAAGTTCTGCCCGATCCGGGTGCCCGCGTCGACGCCCGAGTCGAGCCGCACGCCCGGCCCGGACGGCGGCCGCCAGGTGGTCAGTAGGCCGGGCGCCGGCAGGAAGCCGCGGCCGGGGTCCTCGCCGTTGATGCGGAACTCGATGGCGTGGCCGCGCACCGGTGGGTCGTCGTAGCCGAGCGGCTCGCCCTCGGCGATGCGGAACATCTCGCGGACCAGGTCGATGCCGGTGACTTCCTCGGTGACCGGGTGCTCGACCTGCAGCCGGGTGTTCACCTCGAGGAAGGAGATCGTGCCGTCGCGGCCGACGAGGAACTCGCACGTGCCGGCGCCGGCGTAGCCGGCCTCGGCGAGGATCGCCTTGGAGGCGCGGACGAGTTCGTCGTGCTGGGCCGGGGTCAGGAACGGCGCCGGCGCCTCCTCGACGAGCTTCTGGTGCCGCCGCTGCAGCGAACAGTCCCTTGTGGACACGACGACGACGGTGCCGTGCCGGTCGGCGAGGCACTGCGTCTCCACGTGCCGGGGCCGGTCCAGGTACCGTTCGGCGAAGCACTCGCCGCGCCCGAACGCGGCGACCGCCTCGCGGACCGCGGACTCGAACAGCTCCGGGATCTCCTCCATGGTGCGGACGACCTTCAGGCCGCGCCCGCCGCCGCCGAACGCCGCCTTGATGGCGACCGGCAGCCCGTGCCGCTGGGCGAACGCCACGATCTGCGCGGCGTCGGCCACCGGGTCGGGGGTGCCGGCTGCCAGTGGGGCCCCGACGCGCTGGGCGATGTGCCGCGCGGTCACCTTGTCGCCGAGCGCGCGGATCGCCGCCGGCGGCGGGCCGATCCACGTCAGGCCGGCGTCGAGCACCGCCTGGGCGAAGTCGGCGTTCTCGGACAGGAAGCCGTAGCCGGGGTGCACCGCGTCCGCGCCCGCGACCCGCGCCGCGTTCAGCAGCTTGCCGGCGTCCAGATAGGACCCGCCGGGCGTCGCGCCGCCCAGCGCGTAGGCCTCGTCGGCGGCTCGTACGTGCGGGGCGTCGCGGTCCGGTTCCGCGTACACGGCGACGCTGCCGAGCCCGGCGTCCCGGCACGCGCGGGCGACCCGGACCGCGATCTCGCCGCGGTTGGCGATCAGGACCTTCTGCATCTCGTCTCCTACCGGGAAAGCTGCCAGCTGTGGCCGGGCCGGAACGCGACCGTGCGCTCCAGCCGCCGCCAGTGCGCCGGGCGCGGCTGCGGACGTGGCGCCGGGGTCAACGGCGCGACCGGCGCTGCGGCGAGGAGCGCGACCGTCAGCGCCGCCAACTCCTCGGCGGTCAGGTGTCCCCGCTCGACGCGCAGGAACGGCGCGCTCACTGCGGTGGGTTGCCGTGCTTGCGCATCGGCAGGTCGGCGTGCTTGGTCGTGAGCATGGCCAGGCTGCGGATGAGCACCGGCCGGGTGTCGGCCGGGTCGATCACGTCGTCGACGAGCCCGCGCTCGGCTGCGTGGTAGGGGTGCATGAGGTTCATGCGGTACTCCTTCGTCAGCTGCTTGCGCATGTCCTCCGGATCGTCCGCGGCGGCGATCTCGCGCCGGAAGACGACGTTCGCGGCCCCCTCGGCGCCCATCACGGCGATCTCGTTGGTCGGCCACGCCAGGGACAGGTCGGCGCCGATGGAGCGCGAGTCCATGACGATGTACGCCCCGCCGTACGCCTTGCGCAGCACGACCGAGATCCGCGGCACGGTGGCGTTGCAGTAGGCGTACAGCAGCTTCGCCCCGTGCCGGATGATGCCGCCGTGCTCCTGGGCGACGCCGGGCAGGAAGCCGGGCACGTCCAGGAGCGTGACGATGGGGATGTTGAACGAGTCGCACGTCTGCACGAAGCGGGCCGCCTTCTCGGAACCGGCGATGTCGAGCACGCCGGCCAGCGACTGCGGCTGGTTGGCGACGATGCCGACCGCCCGGCCGTCGAGCCGGGCCAGGGTGCAGATGACGTTGCCGGCCCAGCGCTCGTGCACCTCGAGGTGCGCCCCGTCGTCGACGATCTCCTCGATGACGGCCCGCATGTCGTACGGCCGGTTGCCGTCGGCCGGCACCAGGTCGTAGAGCGCCTCGCTGCGCCGGTCGGCGGGGTCCGCGCCGAGCATCGCCGGCGGCTGCTCGCGGTTGTTCTGCGGCAGCATCGACAGCAGGTAGCGTACCTCCTTCAGGCAGGTCGCCTCGTCGTCGTAGACGAAGTGGGCCACGCCGGAGCGCTCCGCGTGCACGTCCGCGCCGCCGAGCGCGTCGTGGGTGACCCGCTCGCCGGTGACCGCCTGCACGACGTCGGGCCCGGTGATGAACATCTGCGACGTGCCGCGCACCATGAACACGAAGTCGGTCAATGCCGGGCTGTAGGCCGCCCCGCCGGCGCACGGACCGAGCATGACGCTGATCTGCGGTATCACCCCGGACGCGCGGGTGTTGCGCTCGAAGATGCCGCCGTAGCCGGCGAGCGCGGTGACCCCCTCCTGGATGCGGGCGCCGGCCCCGTCGTTGAGGCTCACGAGCGGGGCGCCGGTGGCGATCGCCAGGTCCATCACCTTGTGGATCTTCTGCGCGTGCGCCTCGCCGAGGGCGCCGCCGAAGATGCGGAAGTCGTGGGCGTACACGAAGACGCCACGGCCGTGGACGGTGCCCCAGCCGGTGACGACACCGTCGGTGTGCGGCCGCTTGGCCTCCAGGCCGAAGCCGGTCGCCCGGTGCCGCCGCAGCCCGTCGACCTCCTGGAAGGAGCCCTCGTCGAGGAGCGCGTCGATGCGCTCGCGAGCGGTCAGCTTGCCCCGGCCGTGCTGGCGCCGGGTGGCCTCCGGGTCGGGGCCGGCCGCCACCCGCCGCTTGAGGTCGTCGAGTTCGTCCACGCGCTGTAACACCGGATTCGCCTCCAGGAATGGTAGGGGCCGTCGGCGTCGCCAGTCTGGGCGGCGGGACTCGAGCCGTGGTCAAGTCCCGCCGGAGGCGTCGTCAGATGGCGCGCAGCAGGCGCGGCGCGCCGCCGGTGCGGCCCCCGCCGAGGACCTCGGTCTGCAGTCGCTGCACCTCCGGCGTCGGCTCCAGGCCGAGCTCGGTCTGCAGCACCCGCCGCAGGTCCTGGTAGGCCTGCAGCGCCTCGGCCCGGCGGCCCGCGGCGCGCAGCGCATCGATGAGCTGCGCGTGCAGCCACTCGTTGAGCAAGTGCTCGGCGACCAGCGACCGCAGCTCGGGGATGAGCTCGTGGTGCCGACCGAGCCGGGCGTCGGCCTGGATGCGCAGCTGCAGGGTCCGCATCCGCACCTCCGACAGCCGCGCCGCGTGGATGGTCAGCGGCGAGCCGGCCCGCACGTCGGCCAGGGCGGGGCCGCGCCACAGCGCGAGCGCCTGCCGCAGCCGGTCGGCGGCCTCGTCGACGCGGTCCTCGCGCCACATCCGGCGCCCTTCGGCGGCCATCTCGTGGAACGTCTCCGCGTCGACGCGGCCGTCGGTGATGCGCAGCATGTAGCCGGGCGAGCGGGTGACGATGTCGCAGCCGTACACGCCCTCGCTGCTGACGCCGCCCAGGGTCCGGCGGATGTGGTAGACGTAGGTCTGCAGGGTCGTGGCCGCGCTGCGCGGCGGGCGGTCCTCCCACAGCTCCTCGGACAGGGTGTCGGTGCTGACGACCCGGTTGGCGTTCAGCGCCAGCAGCGCTAACACCGACTTGACCCGTGGGGCCGTCGGCGCGAGATCCCGCCCGTTTCCGATGAACTCCAGATGCCCGAGCATGTTGATCCTGATCACGTTTCCCCCGCTCGCAGTGACCCGACTCATTGAGCCATTCCAAGTAAGCTTGCGATTTAAGGTCGCCGTGCGTGGCTAGTGTCCGTTTTGGTGTTTTTGCGGTGGGGCGGGCAGGGGGTCTTCGGCCGGTTCTTCGACCCCGTGGGTCGTCCGGGTCCGGGTCGGCTGAATTTCGCCGGCTTG
>WNGL01003971.1_pt1 | contig 39176 bp, 49 predicted proteins | sample 5400591 | NCBI WGS metagenome assembly WNGL01 (sample SAMN13153377, study PRJNA577476) | soil metagenome | isolation source: 80 cm soil or saprolite under Garry oak tree replicate 1 | place: USA:California | collected 2016-06-15
GTTCGCGCTGCCTTCGCGCTGGTTAGTGTCATTTCCGCGTCGAGCGCCAGCGCCAGCGCCGGCAGCTCCGCCGCCGGGTCGGCGTGAGCGATGCTGCCGCAGATTGTGCCGCGGCTACGAATCTGCGGGTGGGCGATGTAATACGCGGCTTCCTGCAGAATCGGCACCCGCTCGGCGATCACCTTGTCTGTTTGCAAAGCACGCTGGCGCGCAAGCGCGCCGACGGCAATACCGCCATCGTTTGGCCGAACGTAATTGAGCTCTTTGATCCGGTTGATGTCGACGACGACATTGGGTCGCGCCAACCGCATGTTCAAAAGCGGCATCAAGCTCTGGCCGCCCGCGAGAACCTTGCAGTCTCCTTGATGTGTGTCGAGAAGCGTCAACGCCTCCTCGAGACTCCTCGGATCGTAATAGTCAAATTTTGCCGGCTTCATTTTAAATCTGGAACACTTGCTCGGTTCTCGCGCGGTATCTACTCAAGCCGACGAATTTTCTCTGCGCGCCGCAAGCTGACTCCGCATGCACTGAAAGAACTGTCCCATCAACTGCTTGGCCACGCCTTCGAAAAGACGCTGGCCGACGCCGGCCATCACGCCGCCCACCTGGCCGTCGCCAGAAACATGCACCGCGGTCTGGTCGCCGGCTTCGTCCTGCAATGTGAGAGTGCCCTCACCGCGGACAAAGCCCGCCGCTCCCGAGCCCTCCACGATCAGCCGGTAGCTCCGCGGCGGCGCTTTCTCTTTCATCGAGATTTTCCCATGAAAGGTGCCCTTGATTGGCCCGATACCGACTTCCATTGTCGCCTCGAATTCATCGGTGCTGATTTCTGTCAATTGCTTGCAGCCCGGCGTGCAATGCTGCAGCGACTGCGGATCAGTTAACAGGTTCCACACCTCCTGTGAAGAGGCCGGAAATATGAAACGTCCCTCAATTTTCATTTATCAATTTCATCGCCACCGTGTTATTCAGCCCGGAGTTTACATTTGTATCGGTTCACCCTCTCGAGACTTTCGCATTTCTTTAGACTTATTATCCGTTTCCACATTTACGGCTCTCAAACCTAGTGTCCTGTCCCAGAAATTCGCTAATAATTCCCGCGCCGTTCCGCCAAAAATCTCCCCTTCCCCTCTTTTCCAAAGAGGGGTTTAAATCCTACGGAAGAAATTCCCCCTTTGAAAAAGGGGGATTCAGGGGGATTTGAGTGCTGCCTTTAGCCGCTGCCATCGTTTGGCCTTTTTTCAACGAACTTCTGGGACGCTACACTAGATCTCTTGCGTCACTTGCTGTACGCTCGCGCCTCCTATCGTGTACGTTGTTCGGATATGCCAAATGTCACCTAGTGTCAAATATCTTTTTGGAATATCGCAACCATGACGTTTGGTTATGCGAATCCCTCGGTATGGCAACAATTTATAGCTTTCGGTGCACTCGCTTACGGAGCAGAGCGAGGAAGTCCTTTGCAGGAGGCGAGAGCGGTCGGTCTTTATAGTAAACGATGTAGCTCTGGACGGTTAATGCCAGCCCCGGAATTTCCAGGACTTTGAAAAGTTTGTTTCTAATCTCCTGGATCAGCATATCTTGAAACAAGATTCCCAGTCCGATTTTGTTCTTCACAACTATTTTGACAGAAGCCGGACTACCACATTGTATAGCAATCTTAGCTCCTAATCCTTCCTGCACGAGATGGTTGAGCATCTTGTCTACGGCGCTTGCCATTCCTGTGGTCACCAGCGCGGCTTGACGAAGGTCTGATATGGTTAACCTTTTCTTCCTGGCGAGCGGATGATTCGGTGCGGCAAACACGACAAGCTTTTCTTTGCGAAAGGGTTCGCTGGCAAATTCAGGATTGACGGGAAGTTCGTTGAGCAGCGCGAGCTCGACAGTCGAATTTAGCAACATCGACTTCACTTCTCTTGTCGTGCCGGATCGCAGTATGATGGAAGTGTCGCGGTGCTTGCTTTTGAAATTGACGAGCAACGACGGAAGAAGAAGCGCTGATGCGGCATAGCTCCCCGCAACCTTGAGAGGGTCTGATTTTGGCAAATTTTTAGGAGACCTGAGTTCCTTTTTTGCCTCCTCAAGATGAACAAGAATGGCGTCGACGTGCCGCAACAGAGAGGATCCCGCATCTGTAAGCTCGGCTGCTCCCGCATTTCTCTCGAACAGTTTTACGCCGCAATCCCGCTCTAGATTTTTCACGTGTTTGGAAATCGACGGCTGACTGACGTGAAGTAGTTGGGCCGCCTTGGTGATGCTTCCGCTATTCGCGACCGCTTGGAAGGCCATCAACTGCGTGAGATTCACGACTGGTCCCTATGACTCAAATATCAATTCCGAGGGAGTGGCGCAAATCACATTCTAGCTGCCCTGTAGGTTAAAGTAATAAATGCAATATTCCAATTGGCTCGCAAAGCTCCGCGTTAGCGTTCGCGTTCGCAGCTGCGTACTCAACCTTCGACCGTACCGTGGCGAATCTCTGATACGACTTTTTGATCACCGAGCGTGGTGTGGACTGTTCAATGCGTTGTTCCTCGTCAAGGTGAGACCAAAACGAATTTAAACTCCAGACAGTAATAATTCAAAACCAACGCCGGCGCGTTGACACTAGCGTAAGCGTTCTGCGATGCTGGGGAATCATATGCGGCAAGCAGGAGAAACCATGGAGACTGTCGGGTTCATCGGTCTCGGCAACATGGGCGGCCCGGTCGCCGGCCATGTCCAGCGTGCGGGCTTCCCGATGATTGTGTTCGATCTTCGGGAAGAGGCGACTCGCTCGTTTCGAGAACACGGGGCGAAGGTCGTAGATTCGCCTTGTGAATTGGCAGGTCAGAGTGACGTAATTATCACCGCACTACCGATGCCCGAGGATGTCGAGCAGGTCTCCTGTAGCGCAAATGGAATTTTGCAAGGTATAAGACGCGGCTCGGTTTACATTGATATCTCCACCAGCGCGCCGTCGCTAATCCGCCGGCTCGAACCTCTCTATCGCGCCAAAGATGCTTTCGTGCTGGATGCTCCCGTCGCCTCCGGTCAGCCGGGCGCCGCCCGCGGCATCCATGAAGTCATGGTCGGCGGCGACAAGGAAATCTTCGACAGGGTCAAGCCAGTTCTCCGTGCTTTCGGCGATCAAGTCTTACACGCCGGTCCGTTGGGGAGCGGCAGCATCTGCAAGCTCGTTCACCAGATGGTGAACAGCACGATCTCTCAAGCGCTCGCCGAAGGCCTCACGTTGGGCGTAAAAGCCGGCGTCGACCCCAAAGCGCTCTGGGAATGCGTCCGCCGCGGCATGGTCGGACGAATGCATGTGCTGCATGTGCAGGTGCCGCAGACGGTGTTCCGCGGCGAATTTTCCACCGAAACCTTTCCGCTGAAACTACTGCGCAAGGATGTCGGTCTCGCCATCGCGCTCGGACGGGAATTAAAGGTTCCGCTGCCGTTGGCCGACATTGCGGAGCAACATCTTATCGAAGCGATGAATCGCGGCTTGGGCGAGAAATCAGCCTATACCGCGACTTTTCTGCTCCAGGAAGAAGCGGCCAACGTGGCCGTTCGCGCCACCGGGGTAGAACCCGAGAAAGCCGGGAAATATATTTCGACGCATCCGGAAGAAACTTGATCCATCAGAACATCTAAGGAGTTTATTGGTTGGTAGACATAAGAGGCCCAAGGGGCGAGTCGTGGAGAGCGCGGGCACCCGATCGTAAAGGAAGCATTCAGGCCCCGGCCGTTGGAATAACCGCCCCTGGAGTGGATCGGGTGGTGGCCGACGAGGCACAGGCTTATTGCCCGCGCGCGGAAGGGCTCGTCCCTGGGGTTTTTGTCGACCTCATGTTGTCCAGATATTTATGAACTCCTTAAATATGGATCGTGCCTTGAGTTTTTCCGTTAAACGATGGAACGACTGGAACCTCGTGAAATTTAGCCCGGAGGAATCATGGCGAAGAACGGTTTCAAAGTTTTAGACAGCGACATGCACATCCTCGAGCCCGCCGATCTCTGGCAGCGCTACATCGATAAAAAATTCCGCCATCTGGCTCCCATCGGCACGACTGACCACGTGCGCGATCTGCGCTTGGTCGGCCCCGACGGCCGCGCCTGGGGTCGCCCTCCCGACCCGGCGCCCGATACACTTCCCCCGCCGGGTCATATCTTTCACAAAAACCAGAAACTTTTTAAGACCCATAACGAGCGCGGCTGGTCGCCGCAAGTGCAGCTCGATGCCATGGCGGAAGAAGGCATCGATCTCGCGATTCTCTATCCGAGCCGTGGCCTGAACGTGCTCAGCATCCCGGATTTGGATCGTGAATTCGCCGCTGCTCTCGCGCGCGCCTACAACGACTGGCTCCATGAATTCTGCCAGGCCGATCCAAGCAAGCTCGTCGGCGCCGGCATGATATCGCCTTTTGCTATCGACGACGCGATCGCCGAGACCCGCCGCTGCGTTGAGCAGTTGGGCTTCCGTGCGATCTTTTTACGCGCCAATATCGTCAATGCTCACAACTGGCATGACCCCTATTACGAGCCGCTCTGGTCGGCCCTCGAGGATCTCGGCGTGCCGCTGGGCTTTCACGAGGCAAACAATTCGGCAGCCCGGCAGGTGGGCGAACAATTCGGTCACGACTTCATGCTGCGCCATACTTTTTCCCATCCGGTCGAACAGATGCTCGCCGTCGGCAGTTTCTGCGGCGGCGGGGTGTTGGACCGCCATCCCAAATTGCGCGTCGCGTTTCTTGAAGGCAACTGCGGCTGGCTGCCCTTTCTCATGTGGCGTCTCGATGAACATTGGGAATTGTACGGCGACCAGTGGGCGCCAGCGCTCAAAAACCCGCCGAGCCATTACTTCAAGCGACAGTGCTATGCCTCGGTCGAGTGCGACGAGGAGCCGGCGAAGTATGCCATCGATTTTCTTGGCAACGAGCGTTTGGTTTTCTCCACCGACTTCCCCCATGTGGATACCAAATACCCCAAAGCCGTCGAGCGTTTTCTCGAACTGCCGATCACCGTCGACGACAAACGGAAAATTCTTTGGGACAACTGCGCGACCTACTACGGCGTGCTGGGAATGTAATCGTCGCGCGGGAATTCCCCAATGGATAGAAATTTCTTAGCCGCGCTTCTGCTATTCGCAGAGATACTGGTCGCTCGCTCATCATGGCCGGCCGATATGCCGCAGAAAGCTCGCATCGGCTACCCGTCGTCCGCGGTCTCCACGTTGCCCTTCGACATCGCCAAGGAGAAGGGCTTTTACACGAGAGCCGGATTGGACGTCGAATATATTCAGATGCGCAGCGCCATCGGCCCGCAAGCGGTCCTGAACGGCAATATTAACTTCTTCACTTCGCCCCAAGCCGCGATCAATGCCGCCGTGGCCGGCTTGCCGCTCGTCGTCGTGCTGTCGCTCTACCGCGATACGCCTTGGGTGCTGGTGACCACCAAAGATATTTCTCGAGCCGAGAATCTCATCGGCAAAAAGATCGCCATCTCGGACATTCGCTCGTCGCCTTATTATTTCGCGCGCGCGGGACTCAAGAAACTCGGATTGGACGAGAAACAGGTCAGTCTCGTCACCACCGGAGGAACCTCAAACAGCTTTGCGACGCTCGCGACGAATCAAGTGGCCGGCGCGGTTTTGAGCCCGCCGTTTGACGAGAAGGCGGTGTCATCGGGCTATAAGAAGTTTCTTTTCCTCGGCGACCTCGCGGACATCCCCTACGTCGGACTGTTTACGTCGCAGGCAGAGATTCGCAGCAACCGGGACCGGATCAAAAAAACCATCGCCGCGGTCATGGACGCCGTCACGTGGCAGCGCGCCAACCGCGCCGAAGCCGTCAGGATGATCGCCTCACGATATAGAATCAGCCAAAGCGAGGCGGAACGTTCCTACGAGACCATCGTCGGCATTCTTTCGCCCGACGGCGCCATCGACTTGAAAAAAGTGCGCGGCTACCTGGCTCTCCTGGGTGAAGAACGGGCCCTGCCGGAGAATCTCGACGCCGAGAAACTGGTAGATTTCTCCATGTTGCCCTCGCCACGCTAGGTTGGGTTGATGAATGCAAGGTGGTTGTCATGATTCGAGCACCCAAAATTAAGAATCAATAGACCCGACCCACGCTTCTGCGATCCTCAAACTTTCTCCCTCGAGCTTCCCCTCCAAAATAGCGAAACTCGTCCGCCTGCAAAGATCATGGACTTACGTTTGGTTGAAGAAGTCAGAAAGCAATTCGAAACAACAACTCCGGGACGATAACGGACTGCGGGAAATATCCGGGATCGTGGCTCGCCCAAAGGGTGCCACGCGTGACAGAGTGGGTTTGACAGGCGTAATACAAAATTGATAGTCTGTAATACAGAATCGAAAGAGGTGAATCATGGCAAAAGCGTTGACGTCGTTAAGGCTCGATGATCAGCTTGTGAGAAGGGCGCAAAGAGTTTTGGGAGCGAAGACTAGAACGCAGGCCATCGAAATGTCGCTGCAAGCAGTGGTCGAAACCGAGAAACATCGCAAGCTCATCAAGCGGTACAGCGGAAAAGCGAGGCCAGGCGACTTTGCCCGCAGCTAATCTTGCGATCCTCGACACCTCGGTGTACGTGGACAACCTGAGGTTCGGGCGCTTTAAGCAGGAGATCCTCGATCTCAAGTTCGTTATTCGCTGCAGTGCCGTGGTGTTGGCGGAATTGTCTCGAGGCGCGCGCTCTCGACCGATGAGGAGATTTGTCGATGAACTCGCGAAAAATCTCAGAGTTATCGCGCCGAACGAAAGAGAATGGATCCAGTCGGGTCAGATCCTCAACCGAATTGTGGCTGCCAAAGGATACGATATTAACAAAACCAGAGAGCTTCATTTCGATGTGTTGATCGCGTTGACGGCGCGACGCATCGGCGCTTATCTCATCACCTGCAACGTTGATGATTTTACCGCCATTCGTGAAACGTTGGATTTTAATCTTGTTTGCTGGTAGCGAGCTAGCCAAGGCGAGTCTCACAGGGGTCTGTATGCCACGCTCGGTTGCGTCAATGAATGGAAGGGGTTGTCATGATTGACGCAGCCGAGGTACCTCGCAATTTCTGAGCGCTTCAGTCGATTTTATAAACTTCTAAGAACAGCAAAGGTAAAGACCTGATCCTGGCGGCTCGGGCGCGGACATGAAAAGACTCCCGACCCCTTTAATCGCCCGCATTCGGGTGGCAGCCGAGGAAAGGCGAGGGCGCATCTAGTTTGACGGCGGGATTAGCTTGTAGAAGCGGGCGGCGGTGCCGCGCAGGATTGCCAGCTTGGCCGCTTCGCTAATCTCCTCGCGCTCGCGAAGTTCCCGAATTTCTTTCGTGACGGTCTGGGTGTTCACCTCGTGCGGAAAGTCCGACGAGAACATGAATGCTTGCTCGCCTGCGACCTTGATGGCATAGGCAAGGTCTGATTCTCCTCCCTCAATGCCCACTACCAGGCGGCCTGCTTTGATCAGCGCACGGAGGTAGTCGGCGACCGTTTGTCCCTCCGGCAAGTGCAGCAACTCTCCTCGAGGATTGACGGGAGTTCCCGCCTCATAAGATCGAGAGAGACGCTCGAGAGCCATGAGGAACCAGAGCGGACCACCCTCGAGGTAGGCCACCCTCAGGCCAGGAAATCGTTCGAAGAGGTTATTGAAGACCATCTCCGCCAAAGCGATCGCCAGAGACATGGGATGACCAATGGCATTGGCGCCGGTAGAAACGTTCATCGTGTCCATACCCAGGTCCCAGTGCCCGCCGCCGTGAACGACCACTGGACAGCCCAACCGAGCCGCTTCCGCGTATACGGGCCAGTAGGGCTTGGCGCCGAGGTTCAAGTGCACGCCTGTAGCCGGGAACAGCACGCCGCATACACCCAGCTCCGTATAAGCGCGGTGCAACTCTTCCAACGCCGCTTCCGCATCGTGCATCGGCAAAATTGCTATGCCTTTGAAGCGCGAATCCCGCCCTAAATAAGTCTCAGCCAGCCAGTCGTTGTAAGCGCGGGACGCCCCCACGGCGTAGTCCCGATCCACGATGCGTCCGATGCGTTGGCCGGCGGTCGGAAAGAGGACGGCATAGTCAAAGCCTATCTGATCCATGAACTCGATCCATCCTTCGGGTCCCGGGTTGTGAAAGCGACCGTCAGAACCGATGCCAAAGGAGCCAGGAGGTCTGTGGGTAAGCGAGAACTGGATGTGGCTTTGAGTGGGAAACACACCGTTTCGCAGGCGGCCCCCCGCGGCAGTATAGGGAAAATGGCGGGCGATGCCTTCGCCGTCCTCGAAAACATGGCCGTCACCATCAATTATTTTCAGCTGCTGTTTCATAGAATCCTCCTTGCCAATGACGGTTTGCGTCACGGCGTCTGCTCAACAGCACTCCGAATTTCTTCTGAAGGCTCGCGAGAGATCCGGGAGGGTCAGGTCCTGGATCTTGAGCTACCGTCGCTTGGGAACCTCGGCCGAGCAATTCGAGGGGCAGGCCTTGCTTGTTAATGTTCGGCTTAACATTTTGTCGCGGTTGAAACGCATGGTCGAGTCCAATCACGTTTTATCCGTTAATCGCTGGCTGCCCCAATGCGAAGGCAATTTGCCTGAGCACGTTTTTTTCGGCATCGGACACCCGCTCGCCGCCGAATCCAAAGATCCCGCCTTCGTTCGCTGCTTCGGCCACACGGCGGCCGACGGTTAGCAGCCATTTTTTAAACTCATCTGCTTCCTCGGGCTTAACCTTCCGGTTCAAGACATCGTTCACGGCGCGCACGTGATTCAGCGCCGCTTGCTTACATTGCTCGGGATCCTTCATGCCTTCGGGAGGTTCTGGTTTCGTTTGTCGCGCTTTTAGATCCGCGGCCAGCTCGGCGATAAGCGTATTGCTACTACCCTTTTCCAGCATCTCCGCCATAGCCATTCCCATCGACAACATCTCTTTCATAACCCCCCATGGTCCGTTGGGACTGGCGCACGTAACCGCAAGTCCTACCATTGGCGCAGCGGCGACGATTGTTTTCCATTCCTCCGGCGTGAAATCAGATTTGCTTGCCATCGAAATTGCCTCCTGTTTCTGACTATAGATGCCCACTCCGTACATGACAGCGAGAGCTCGCGGTCTCAGTTATGTAAGCTTGCGCTCATAATACTCAGGTTCAGGCACGCTCGCGCGAAGCGGGAGCGCCGGCTGGAGCCGACATGGGTGGAAAATAGCGTGTCAGACTTCCCTAACTCTACTAACTCGTCAAACCTTTATACAACGTCCGCGCAGTCATAGCTGGGGGGTGAAGCCTGGAGACATTGCACAATACTCGATTTATTCGATGAAGATCTGTTATGCAGAGTTAGCGTATCAAAGTCCAGATTTGACCAAAGCCTGTATCCTTTCAGCTTCAAGTTTCAACCGTTCGCCGTCCCGCCGAGCCTCATTGCGTTAACACTATAGGAGGGAAACGGACCTGAGTGGAGAACCAGTTCCACGCCCCACCCGCTGTCTGCTCCAGAAATCCGAAGGTCTGTTGCGAAGGCGGCACGTTCTGCATAACCAATGACACCCTCACCTGCCCGTTCAGCACCTTGGTGCCATTATTCGCAAGAGTGCCGGGACCCGCGAATCCGCTCAGATTGAAGGTCGACTGACCGAACGTCTCGATCGTGAACTCCATGATGTAGGTCGCGACGGACGTGATCCCATAGGCGCTCGGCTCAAAGTGCATCTGAATGATGGGATTGCGCGACGGCGTCGCCCGCCGGTCGAAGCTTGCGCGGGGCGTCGCGGCGTCGACCTGCACGATCGTCGGCACGATGATGGTCAAATTCGTCCGGCCGCGGCCGATGGTTTTGGTGCAGCTAAGCGTCTCGATGGGGAGAAAGGGGAAGATCACTATGCCGCCGATCGGCCCGAACAGCTCTTTGAAGTCCTTCGCCGAGAGGTCCGGCTTGAACTTAGCGAGGTTGATGCTGCGTTTATCGAAGGGTTCGAGTTCCCGGACCTTGTTACTCGCCGCTTTGGAGGATACTTTTTTCATAGGATGGATTTCACCTTTCACAGTGATTCGCGTACGAGGAGTTCCGTTTCTAAGGACGGCGGGCGAAGGTGTTGGTCTCCGAGCGAAGCGCGTTTTTGGGGCAATCGCCACGTGCGCAGCGTCACCCATCACACGTTCGTCACTGCACGGACAAGCATTCGAAGGTTTCAATACGCAGGCGTGCACTCGGACGCTCTTTTTCCTATAGCACGAACATTTCCCAAATATCAAAGTCCGGATTCGATTCTCAAACCACAGAAGAAAAAAAAGTTCAAACCGTTCTAGTCTGTGCCGGCTGTATGAAAAAATGACCTCAGCTCTCGGTTCTTCCACACACAGTTCTTTCCGGCGGATTATAAGACGAGCACTGCCCACTGACGCAGCACGAATGCAGCTTAGAGTAGCCCTTTTGGAAGTTTCCGCTGTCGCGTTGATAGTGGTACTGTAGTGTTAGTTGAGTAAATCTCGCTCTTGCAATGCGGCACCACTGCTCTTTGCACCGGCAGATAACCAGAACGCAATTAAAAATGAGTGATTCTGAGTGATACGGAGCTGGTCCTGGCTATCAACACCGACGCGAACCAAGCAAGACTGCCTGGGTCACCATTGATGCCTCGCTTCATAGACTGCTGGACATGACGGCCAGGGTCACGCCGGTCCGACTTGGGTGAGGTTTTATCAACATTCCTGTAGACGGCAAGAATAGCAAATCACGTGTCGCATGGAAGCGCCGCCACGACGTGTGGCTGGGCTTTGTCGAAAGTTTGGTAAGCAGCCTCAAGTGTGCGTCTGGCTTGCCACTTGGGCCGGCGAAATATTCCACACCAAAGTCGGAACGTCGCGGTCGGCGTCGTGTCACAGTCCTAATATGTTCTCCCCATCCCGACGATGAAGCGCTCGTCGGCGGCTTTGCGCTACGTGCTTTGCGAGAATGTAACGCCCGGGTAGTCAATTGTGCGATTACGCTGGGCGCCGACCCAATGCGAAAGAAGGGACGGCTGAATGAGTTAAGGGCATCTTGCGCTGTGCTGGGGTTCGAGCTGAAAATTCCTGGCTGGCCGAGGAAGCTTGGCCTCGATGTTGAGCCGCAGGTTGCCAAAAGTAATCCCCAACTATGGCGCTCAAACCAAGCCCATCTGAAGTCAGTTTTCGAATACGCCAAACCCGACGTTGTTCTAATGCCCCATGCAGGCGATTTCCACAATACCCACAAGGGAACCCATCAGTTGGCGGTAGAAGTCGCGGTTGAGTATTCAAGACGCATACGTGACAAACGTGTGCTTCTGTTAGAAACAGAATACTGGCATCCTATGGAGAAGCCGAATCTAATGGTAGGAATTACATCACCCGATGTCGCAGCTCTCATAATGGCAGTCGCTGAACACGGAGGAGAAGTTCGCCGTAATCCATATCACCTTCGACATCCTGCCCGTATGATGGACAATGTGCGGCGTGGTTCCGAGGTCATCAAGGGGGAGGGCGCTTCTGCTGAGGCGTTCATGTTTGCTGAGCTTTACCGTCTGTCATCTATAACTAATGGAGCAGAAAAGAACACTCCAAAGTGGAAGATCATACCTCCAGATCGACCTTTGAACATAGGCGAGTTGTATCAGCTCTTCGACTGACAGCCAGATCACCACGGACCCTTCTCCAACGATATTTTCAACCTTCACGTTGGGAAAGTGACGAGTCATCGCTGACACTTTTCGATCCCATTTATTCTGATCGTTCTGAACGATCTTATCGCTACTGAATTTCCACTCCATCCGCTGGCCTTTCTTTTAAAAGAACCTGGGTGGAGGCTCGCAAGGGAGAGCAAAGTCGAAACGAGCGGAAAGTTGCCGTTGAGGACGGCGGTTACAGATTGTAGGAGAAAACAATTCAATCACAGTCGTAACGCTATGCGACTAAGTCGTGCGGAATAGTAAGTCCCATCCGACTTTCTTGACAAAGATTGTTTCGAAACCCGGGGCCGCCCCCTAATCCCTAACTGATTCTCACGAAGATCCCCTTGTGTGGCGTCATTCATTGGAATTGAACGATTCTTCTAGGGAGCCACTGTACGATTTTAGATTGTTCTTCTGGACTAAAACGGTTCCCTCGTAAATCAAGCAAGATTAGGTTGCGCAGCTGTCTTACCTCCTGTGGCAGGCTGGTCAAAGAGTTATTACGGAGATTCAGATTGCGAAGGTTCCTAAGCTTGCCGATCTCCGGGGAAAGGTCGAAAAGCTGGTTGTCAAACAAGTAAAGATCTTCCAAATTCGTAAGGCTCGCAATTTTCGGAGACAGATGGGTAAGTCTATTGTTGTGTAGCCGAAGCTCTCTCAAGTTTACAAACTTCACTAGCGTCTCAGGCATCTCGACCAACCCCTGATGAGTTAAATCAATGACGCAAACGCGCGCAGGATCCTTTAAGGCTTCCCCAGCACTTGAATAAACTCGATCGCCAACGAGAACTTTTTTTATACAGGGATTTGTTGAATAGATAACGTGAGCATTCGGAAGCCATTGCTTTAGTGCGGCTACGGCCGCCGGTGCCAACCTATTGCCACTCACATCAATTTCCTCGAGCCTGGCGAGTTTCTGGATGCTCCGAGGAAACGCGGTGAGTTGATTATTAGTGAGGTAAAGACCTCGTAGGTTGTTTAGCTTGTAAAATGTCCGTAGGAATCTCACGGATTCGATTATTGGCTAAATGAAGCATTTGCAATTGTTCCAGTCGAATAATTACCTTCGGGAAATCGCTCAATTTGTTATTATCGAGATATAGGTGGGTGAGTCTTGTTAGGTTAGCCATCTCCCGCGGAAGCTCCGTCAGCTGGATATTGTGGGATAGTTCAAGCGTTTCAAGATCGTGAAATTGACCAATTCGAGGCGGCACCGAAGAGATACCTCGTAACGACAAATGACAGACTCCTTCGGCCCTATCGGGTAAGACACTGCTTGTAGGTGTGACTACATCGCAGCCAAACGACGAGGCGATGCACTCTACACCGCGATTGATCACAAAGATCAGCAGAATAGCCGAAACAATCCTCTTTAGAATTGTAATCATCAGTCTCCCTGGCCGTAAAAGCTAGGTAGCGAATATACGGCCCTATGTATTGGGTCTTTGACTTCCGGTCATAGTGGATTCTCCGATGGCTTTGAGAACATGCCAACCTTTTTTAAACAACAGCTGGTCCGTTAGATACTGGTCAGGTTATTACCAATATACCTGCATAGCACAACCGGGTGGCTTGGGATTGAACTGTACGACGCTTCAGATTGGTCTCACGAAAGATCGGCTCGTAGGAGAAAACAATTCAATGACAGGACTATCGTTATGCTCTTGAGCCGCTTCCGTCGGTGGTTTTAGACGGCGGGTATTAGCAGTTCACGTACGCGGTTGGGCTTTGCTGTCCCTGCCTGAACTGGTGTGCGACTGATCGCTCGACATAACGCACGTACACATCCGCAACCCTACCACGCCTCGCTGTAGCCCCTTGAGAACATGCAGCGCTCGAAAAAAAAGGATTCGCCGCCCACCGCTTTCATGTCGCGCTCGCACTCGTAACGGTCACGCTGGAGCTCCTGCTCGGTGGTATTGGGCCTCGTCCATGGACGGGCACAGCCGAGCAGGAGTAAACTAACCAAGGCCAGTGCTAACTTCACTGCGACTCACTCCTCGAACATTCGCTTTCGCCACTCCGCGGCCTCTCCTCCAGAGAAACGAGCCCACCATGTTTGTACCGCGACTTCGCCATACGCTGCAATACACATGCTCGAAAACGGCTGTGATCGGCAGTTCTTGGGACTTGTCGCTTCACGTACGCGGACAAAAGGCGGATTCGATTGAAGGAGACCATTTCACAACGAATCATTGTCGGCGCTGATAATCGCAAGTAGCACAACGTTGCTCGAAATTTAAAATCCGAACTGCGTTCATCTGATCACCTTATCGGCATGCGCGAGCACGTTGGGCGGAATCGTCAGCCCGACCTGTTTTGCTGTTTTGAGATTGATGATCAAATCGAACTTCGTAGGTTGCTCGACCGGAAGGTCGGCGGGCTTCGCACCTTTGAGAATCTTGTCCACGAAGACAGCGGCGCGCCGGTACTGGGAAGGCAGGTCCGGACCGTAGGACATAAGACAACCGTTCTCCGTCCACAACGATCCCTCGCACATTGATGGCAATCGACTTTTGGCTGCAAGCTCAAAGAGCTGTTTGCTGTGGACGAAGGTGAAGCTATTCTGGATTATGATTAGCGCGTCGGCATGGTCTTTCCTGATCGTGGCGTAGGCGTCCTGAAACTCGGCGGGAGCTTCTACCTGAACAGGTTGAATCGTTATTCCCAGGGCTCTCGCCGCAGTCTCCGCCCTTGCCACTTCTTCTTGGTCCCGAGAGGCTTCTCTTTCACGATGTGAAATAATAGCCACCCTCGACGCCTTCGGCAGAACTTCCTTTAATATGCCCAGTCGTTTTCCACTTAAGTCCGGAGAAATACCCGTTGACCCGGTGACGTTCCCACCGGGGTGAGCGAGACTCGCAACGACCCCAAGCCGGACCAGGTCGCCAGCTGATCCCGCAACGATTGGGATGGTGCTGGTCGCTTGCTTGGCGGCTAGAGTAGCCTGATTACCTCCTGTGACAATGACATCGACCTTAAGGTGGACCAGTTCGGCAGCGAGCTGGGGGAGGCGATCGAGCCTACCTTCTGCATATCGATACTCGATAAGAATGTTTTTTCCCTCCACATAGCCCAGATCATGCAGACCCTGATGGAAAGCCTCATTACGCGTAGCAAAAACCGATGGCGTGTAGGATCGAAGAACTCCTATCCGATATACCTTCCTCTCCGCTTGCTGCGCGTCGGCCAGACGCACGGAGATTACAAGCAACATGACGCCTAAACAGGCGATTTTTCTCACGCTCATACGAGCTTTTGTTTAGCCCATGCGCGAAACGTCCCACTATGCATTATCCCCAGGTTGTTTGTAACGTTTCGCTATTAATCTTGTACTCCTGGTCTGCCTCAGCAATGAGGCGCTGATATACAGCCCGCTCAGTCGAGAGTTTTTTCATAAACTCTTCTCGCGTTATCACGCCGTTGTCAATCGAGAGTTTCGCCAGCGCGTCCGCTTGGACAAGACTTGAGACAAGAAGCTCTTGCATCGTGACGCGCGCTTGTTTATTCAGTTCTGCCATACGTTGGGTTTTGCTGTGACCTATGTCTGGTTTCTGACAGTTTAATTTTACTTGACATTGTTCCTGGAGGGAAATAGCGTCGCGACGGTGCGCAAGCTTTAAGGTCCAGCCGGACGGCGATCAACAACAGGGGAAATATGGCTGCGTTGCTCTACGAAAACTTGTCATCGTCGCGACTGGGCATATCGACTGGGCTAAAGGGCGCTGGCCACCCGGCGGATAAATATGGGGGGAAGAATCCTTCTGGTTGAAGATCGCCTACAGAACCGAAAGAATATCGCTTACTTCTTGCGTACAGAGGGCTATGAAGTAAACGAGGCTTCCAGTGGGAAAGAGGCCATTGAAATTTTGGAGAAGGATGAATTTGACCTTGTTCTAGCAGACGTAGTTATGCCGGAACTCAACGGGCTTTCTCTTTTACGACATCTTCGGTCGATTGCTCCACGGATTCTGGTAGTTCTGATGTCGGGGCATTCCCTTGATCCCCAACAAATTCTCAAGGAAGGCGCAACGGATTTCATAACGAAGCCGCTTAAACTTGATGAGCTACTGTCCAAGGTAAGATTAGCTCTAGAACGTTAAGATTCCGTGCGCGATTTCTCAAACTCCTCACACCTTTGTCAATCAAGAGCTTCGCTGTGCAGCGATGGCAACCGTGGAACCATCAATCCTTGAAGCGTAACTTTCATCCCAATCCTCGCCGGCCGCCATACCACCTGTAGCTGGCTTTCTTTATCGACTTTCCTTTACCGCGTTTGCGCCTTCGCTTCGGGCGCTTAGGGTCGACCCGGACGGGCGTTTTTTTCCTGGCCATTGCTTCGATTCCCAATCAAGTTTCCGCGCGGCAGCGGTTCTTTTTATACAATAACCTTCAGCAAAACGCGAAAAGAGAGGCGTCAGGCTATCAGCAGATTTTCTATCCCTCGTTTTGTTTGTCTCGTAGGGTTCTATTCTCGCATTCAAGATTATGAAAACGGCCATAATTAACTCTTAAAAATATCCAAATACCACCGAACCCAAACGACACGAGCGCTCAGAGATGCGAAATTCCTTCCCACTTTTCAAAAAACCACCTGCCAATTGCTGCGTTGAACCAGAAGAGAATCCCAACGAATAAAAGTACTGGAAGCCCAGTGATAGCCCGCCACTTGAGAAGTTCGCGTGAGACATCGGAAAAGATCGACAGGTAAAAGCGTGCCATGCCTTGCTATAGCACATTTATCCCCCAATAGATTAAGACGAGCTGTCAAAGCTGTGGCGAGCCATTGGAAATTTGAGTCCAACGGTTCGTGAGTTTGTCCGGTGGCACATGATTGGTTTGAATCTGGTCGTGGGCAAATGTCAAAAAATTGGTCACATCCCGACGAGGAAGGTCAATTGTTAACTAACAAATGGCCCGCGATTTGTCTGATGGCAAGCCGCGTAGACTTAAGACGAAATCCAAAGGTCCGCAAAGACCGTATATCTATGCTTGTCCAGTCGGGCATCGCTCTTATTTCCTGGACAACGAGTAGATTCGCGACGGACCATGGTGAGCCATTCTCCTGTGGGAGCGGTTAAGAAAATTTGGGCAGGACGCCCATAACTGAAGTCGGGACCAAAAATATATGCTCGTCCTTTTCTTGTATAAATACCTTTCCTGTCTTTAAGCATAATGTTTTGTGGCGCTGTATAGCAGAAACCTGTGGAGGTACTGACCTTCCTTGAAACATTTCAGCGATACTCTTTTTCTCGACCGGACCATCCTTTAGATAAATCCTAATCCGCATTGGATGCTCACCGCCACATTCGTCACAATGCACATAAATCTCGTAATGAGGCACTCTCGATCCTCCAGGTTTAATCTGGCTGATATATGCGGAGTGGTCAACCGAGAAGGACTCCTACCGATAAGGAGTCATTACGAGGAGCAGCAGAGATAGCCTGACGACCGAGGCAGATTCATATGCCCGCTCACTGAATCTCTCGGCGCAACTAAGGCACAGGCCAGCATCATGGAGATCGTCACGAATTGATAGATGGCGCCGGACCTGAGCCGGATACGATTTACTTCTGTGCGGCTGTGGGTTGCCCAAGGCTTCCCGTGATCTCGTGAAGGTAGCACCACGTCCAGTTTGCTGGTGGAAGCGCACGCATGACGGGATGATGCGTGTCGTGGAAGTGTTTGGTCGCGTGCTTGCCCGTCGAGGAATCGCAACAGCCGACATGGCCGCACGCTTGGCACTCGCGCAGAGCTACCCAAAACGTTCCCTCAACCAGGCACTCTTCACACGCGTTGGGAGTTCTCTGCGGGGGAAAGTCCCCTGAGGTTACCCCCTCCAAATGTTCACATAACTTTGCCATATGTTTCTCCTCATCGAATCATATACACGAGATGGCTTTCCGTTCAGTCGATTCTCGATTGCTACTCCTTGTCTTCGTAGATCAACTGATAAAATCGGTGATCGCAGGAATCACGGTATTGCGTGCTTCTTCCATCAGCCAATGCCCTGAGCCCATGACAACTTGGCCTCGGACATTGGACGCCACTAAATTGGCCTGTTCAATCAGGAAGTTGCCGCTGGCCTTTTCGCCGGTGAGGACCAGCACCGGCATTGCGAGAGGCCTCGGGCACCGACTTGGTCTTGTCGGCGGCAAAGTCGTTCCAGAAATGCTCGAAGTAAATCCGCTCGCGTCCCTTTACCAACGCCAGCGGCACGTCACCATAGAAATGAAAGTGCCAAAGATCGCGCAACAGCCAGACCTCCTTCCAATTGCCGATGCCTGGCAAGAACGCATCCATCAATACGAGCTTGCTGACCTCTTTGGGGTACTGGGCGGCGTACGCGTAAGCTACCATCAAGCCGATGTCGTGCCCGACCAGTTGCACCTGTTCATAGCCGAGCTGGCGCACGAGACTTCGAATGTCTTTCGCCATTGTCTTTTTGTCGTACCCGTCCTTCGCGCGCTCCGAGCCGCCCGCGCCGCGCAAATCCGGCGCAATCACAGTGTGGGAGGCTGCGAGCAAAGGCATCAGGGGTATCCACATGTGGCTCGTCTGAGCGTAACCGTGGAGCAAGACGACCACCGGTCCCCGTCCGCCGATCTTATAGTTGATCTTTACGCCATCCACATTGGCGATTGTCTCCGTGAACCCCTTGGGCAGCCGAGCGGTTGAAATAGAGGTCATCATCTTCTCCAATTCTGCGGCAATACGCTGCGAAGCCATTCATGTTTATTCGAAGGAATTTTTGGATAGCGCGGAGCCGTTAGCGAGCGAAGCCCGGCGAAGAACCCAATGAGAAAAGCCAACAGTAGCGTCATTTCTTGCTGTTCCCTTCGTCTGACAATTGTTTCGGTGGGGAAATCGTTCCGTCATACATGCCCGTACCAAAAATCTCATTCCTGCCATCCTCCCCCAAGAGCTTTGTAGAGCTGAACTAGTGACAATAACTCGTCACGCCTGGTTTGAGCCAGGCTCACTTCAGCCACGAACAGATCCTGATCCGCTTGGAGAGCATTGAGCATCGTATCCACTCCACCGCGATATCTCAGGTAAGCCAAGCGCTTTCGGTCTTGCAACGCGGTGACCAGCAATTCCCGTTGCGCACGGATCTCCTTGACTCGTTGGTATTGCACAAGCGCATCCGAGACGTCGCGAAATCCCGCTTGCACGGCCCCTTCATATTGCGCCAGCGCGCTGCGTTGCTGCGCTTCAGCCAACTCCACGCCGGAGGTAATCCGTCCGCCTTCGAAGATCGGTTGGGTAATTTGTGGAATGAAACTCCATATTCTCCTCGAGCCCGAAAACAAATTCGCCAGCGCCGTACTTTGATAGCCGAACTCCCCGGTGAGCGTAATCTGCGGGAAATAGGCCGCCTTTGCCACGCCGATGATGGCGTTGGCCGCGACCAAGTTTTGCTCCGCGGCTTGAATATCCGGGCGCCTCTCTAAAAGTTTTGACGGCAAGCCGGCGGGCACTTCCGGAGGTGTTTGCTGCTCCGTTAGCAGATGGCTTCGTGATATGGATTCTGGATTGCGGCCGAGCAGAAAACTGATTTGATTTTCGGTTTGCTCTATTTGGCGCTCTGCGTCCGGTATGGACACAGCCGCAGTGTAAACCAGTTGCTCGCCCTGTCGCACGTCCAAAAGCGTGCCCACCCCGCCTTGCAGTTGAAGCCGGATCAAACGGAGCGATTCCGCTCGCGTAGCCAAAGTGTTTTTTGCGATCTCCAATTCCATGTCGAACTCGAGGAGGCTGAAATACGCGGTGGCCACGTCGCTGATCAGGGTCGTGACGACGGCTTTTCGCGTCCAGTCCGCGCCCAGCAAATCGGCGCGCGCTGCTTCCGTCGCGCGGCGCAAGCGACCCCAGATGTCGATCTCAAAGGTGAAAAGATTGAGGAAGACCGAGCCGAAGGTCCGCTGGCGGCTGGTTCCTCTGGGGATGGTAAATTGTCCCTGCCGTGATAACTCAATGCTGCTGACATCGGCCCCGACGCCGAAGTTTGGATACTGATCCGCCTGTGTAATTCCGAGGTTGGCGCGCGCCGCGTCGACGCGCGCAACCGCATCCCGCAGATCGTAATTCTGCTGCAGCGCCGTGCGGATCAATTCCTGCAACTGCTCGTCTTGGAAAACTTCGAACCATTTAAGCTCAGCAATGGATTGCTTGTCGGGAGGTATCGCGGCAGAAGCGCCGCGGAATGCATCCGGCGTCGTCACGGCAGGCCGCCGATAATCCGGGCCGAGCATGCAGCCGCTCAGCAGCAGGATCAATGCGGCTGCGACACTCGCGCGCTTTTTCATCTCCGGATGTCGAATCATCATTGCCCCCTCATCCCACTTCCGGTGCGGGCTGCTCTGCTCCCGCTTCATGCTCCTGCCGGCGCCGCGAGAGACGCTCTACCACGTAAAAGGAGACCGGGATAAGGAAGCTGGCGATGAGTGTGTCGGCCGCCATACCTACGATCACCACGGTTCCCAGTGTTCGTCGCGCCGCGCTCCCGGAACCCGCAGCGATCCATAACGGCACGCAGCCCAAGATAAACGCTAACGAGGTCATAAAGAGTGGTCGCCGACGTAGTCTCATTCCTTCCAGTGCCGCCTCCATGAGGCTACGTCCTTTCTCGAACTCGAGCTTGGCGAACTCGACGATCAGAATGGCGTTCTTCGCGGCGAGACCGATGAGCACGATCAGACCGATTTGGGCATACACGTCGAAAGCATAAGCGCGCATCCACACGCCAGTGAAGGCGCCAAAGACCGCGATCGGTACCGTCAGCAGTATCGAGAACGGCAGCGACCAGCTCTCATAGAGCGCCGCCAGGATCAGGAAGACGAAGAGCAGCGAGAACCCGAAAATGGCGCTGGCGGATATGCCCTCTGCGGCCACCTTCTCCTGAAACGACATGCCTGAGTAGTCGTAACCCATTTCTCGCGGCATGGTCTGGGCAAACACCTCCTCCAACGCCTTCATTCCCTGGCCCGAGCTATACCCCGGCGCCAGGATGCCGTTGATTTGTGCCGCCCTGTAACCGTTGAAGCGGAGGGTAAACTCCGGCCCGTAAGTGGTTTGCATCTTTACAAGGGTCGAGAGCGGCACTGGCTGCCCATCGCTGTTGCGCACGCGAAATTGGCCGACATTATCCGCCTCGGTGCGGAACTCGCCCTCGGCCTGGACGTATACCTGCCACACGCGTCCGAAGCGATTGAAGTAGTTGACAAACACTCCGCCCATGAAAGCCTGCAGCGTCTGGTACACCGAACCCAGATCCACCCCTTGCTTGAGCACCTTGTCGCGGTCCACGTCGGCAAAGACCTGCGGGGCGGTGGGAATAAACGTGGTGGTGAGCGAAGCGAACTCGGGCCGCTGGCGGGCGGCCTGGAGGAACCGATCCGTATTCTGCGCCAGGAATGCGATATCCTGGCCGGAACGGTCCTCGAGCATGAAGGTCGCGCCGCCGGACGTGCCAATGCCTGGAATGGCGGGCGGCGCGAAGGCGAACGCCTGCGCTTCGGGAAGCCCGGCGAGCCGTTGGTTGAGGCGACGGATAATGACGTCGGCGGTTAACCCCTGCGCATCACGCTCATCCCAGGGCTTCAACGTGACGAAGTAAAAAGCGTTGTATGTGGTATTGTTAAAGCTGAGCAGGCTGAAACCAACGACGGTGTTATAGGTCTGAACGCCCGGCGTCTCTTTCAGAATGCCTTCGATTTGCTTGGCGACGTTGTCGGTCCGTTGCAACGATGCGGCCGTGGGGAGTTGTATGTTCATGAAGAAGTAACCCTGATCTTCCTCCGGGAGGAAAGCCCTGGGCAACCGAGAGCCAAGCAGGCCAGCGGACGCGGCGATAACAAGAAGCAGCACCACCGAGAAGACCGCCTTGTGGAGCAGGGCATCGCTCCCTATGAGGTAACCGTGCATGACTTTCCCAAACCCCCGATTGAAGCCGTCAAAAAATCGCCCGAGGAGGCCTCGCGATTCCTTGCGCGGCCTCAGCAGTAGCGCCGACAGGGCTGGCGAAAGCGTCAGGGCGTTAAAGGCCGAAATGAGAGTCGAGATCGCAATCGTCACGGCAAACTGATTGTTCAGTCGCCCTTGAATGCCGCCGACAAACGCGACGGGTAAGAAGACCGACGAGAGGACCAGCGCGATTGCCACCACAGGCCCGGACACTTGTTCCATCGCTTTAAGCGTTGCATCGCGTGGCGACAGCCCCTGTTCGATGTGCTGCTCGACGGCCTCGACCACGACAATAGCATCGTCCACGACGAGACCGATCGCGAGGACCAAGCCAAAAAGAGACAGAGTGTTGATAGAGAAACCCAGTAGCGGGAAAATCGCAAACGTGCCAACCAGCGAAACCGGCACCGCCAGCAGCGGAATCAAGGTCGCCCGCCAGTTCTGCAGGAAGATGAACACAACTATTATGACCAGGGCGAGCGCTTCGAAAAGTGTCTTAACGATCTCGTCGATGCCCGCGGTCACCGCAAGGGTGGTGTCGAGCGAAATCGTATAGTCGAGGTCTTGCGGGAATCTTTTTTTCAAATCCTCCATCAACTGCTGCGGCCGGATTGCCGTTAAGCCGTCCGATCTGGTTGTACTTTTGAGCGCCCAGCTCCACCCGAGCTACATCCGTCATCCGGACGATGGAGCCGTCCGGATTGGCGCGAACGACGATTTTGCCAAAGTCCTCTGCGTTCAGCAGACGGCCCTGCGCGCGAACCGTGTAGGTGAACTCCTGGCCGCGCGGCACAGGCTCGGCGCCAATTTGGCCGGCGGGGTTCACGGTGTTCTGATTGCTGAGCGCCGCTGTAATATCGCTGACGGTAATGCCCAAACTCGCCAAGGTGTCGGGCCGCACCCAAAAACGCATCGCGTACTTGTCCGCGCCGAAGATTGCTACCTGGCCGATACCAGGCACACGGCTCATCGGATCGTTGATGTTGATATACGCGTAGTTCGCGAGGAAAGTGCCGTCGTAGGTTCCCTTGGGGGAGTAAAGAGAGAACAGCGCCAGCGGGCTAGTGGCTGATTTGAGGATGGTGACACCTTGGTTGCGGACGTCGATCGGGAGCTGCGACTCGGCCTGGAGGTAGCGCATCTGCGTGAGAATTTGGTCAGTGTTTGCGTCTGTGCCGACGTCGAAGTCCACCCTGAGTCGCATCAGCCCGCTGCTCGAGTTGATCGAGTTCATGTAGATCATATTATCGACACCCTGTAGCTGTTGTTCGATGGGTGTCGCGACCGATTGCTCGAGGGTCAGCGCGTCGGCGCCGACATAGGTGGCATTAAGTAGGATCTCCGGCGGGGCGAGTTCGGGGAACTGCGCGATCGGCAGTTGCACCATGGCGACAATGCCGACGATCACCATCACGATCGAAATGACCATTGCAACGATAGGCCGGTTGATGAAGAACTTGGACATGGCGATTTACCTCGGTTCAGATTTTGTTGTGGGCGCGGGTTTGGCTTCGGTCTCCGCTTTGAGCGGCTTAGGGTTGACCGTCATGCCCTGACGCACTCTTTGTATGCCCTCAGCTATCACCCGCTCGCCCGGCTTCAACCCCGCGTCAACGACCCACTGGCTACCAGTGCGCTCACCGACTTTAACCGGTCGGATGCTAACCTTATTATCTTTGCCTACTACCGCCACCTGGTAGCTCCCTTGCAGCTCTGTCACCGCGCGCTGCGGAACGAGCAGGGCTCCTCTCCTGGTCTTTGTTACAGCCCGTACACGGGCGAACTGGCCGGGGCGAAGGATATTCCCCGGATTGGGAAACAGTCCCTGCAGCCGTAGCGTTCCGGTCTTCACATCCACCTGGCGGTCTGCGAAAGAAAAACTGCCTTCGTGGGGGTAACGCGATCCGTCAGCCAAAATCATTTCCAGCCCTAACTGTCTCTCTTGCTCGGCGCGTTTCGCCGCATCCGGATTTTCCTTAATATAATTGAGGTATCCCTTTTCGCTTACGGGAAAGTAGACCTTGATCGGGTCAAGCGTGGACACAGTCGTTAGCAGACTGGTCGGCCCCACGAGATCCCCAATCTGTGCTTGGGCGATACCGGCAATGCCGTCGATCTGCGAGACGATCCTGGTAAAACCGAGATTTAGCTGAGCTGCATCGACCTGCGCCCTCGCCGCGTCGATCTGCGCTTTGGCCGCCCTGACTTGAGCCTGCGCGGCGACATTGGCTTGAATGGCGTTATCGAGATCTTGCTGCGTAACCGCCTGCTCTTTGGCCAGCGGCGTGTAGCGATTCACGTCGAGCTGGGTCTTGACTTGATTCGCCTCAGCCTGCGCGAGCTGTCCTTCAGCATTGGCGCGCTGTGCTTTGGCCTGATCCAGGGCCGCCTGAAAAGTTCTCGGATCGATCTCAAACAGCAACTCGCCCTTTCTCACAAAAGAGCCTTCTTTATAGGTCTGGCGGAGTAGATAGCCCAATACCTGCGGCTTGATCTGCGCATTGACCAACCCCTCCAACGTGCCGACCCACTCGTTCCAGATAGGAACATCCTTTTGCTCGACCTGAACCACCTCGACTTCTGGCGGACGCGCCTGCGGTGGCTCAGCTTTCCCACAGCCGACCGAACTCAGCAGAATCACGCTCGCAATGACCCGCCAAAAACTTGGCCGACGTTTCACGGGCGTGCGTATTTGAGGAAATTTAAAAACGAACCACTTATCGCTGCATTTCATGCGCATGCGAATCCTCACTAGCTTTCATAAATCACCCAATTCTTGCTTCCAATTTTCACAGCCGCGATGAACCTTTTATATTTTATCGGCATCGACTAACTTCCTGTCACGGCATACTGTGCTCAAATGTGTCGCCACAGCTATAGATGCATGAGCGTAGCTTTTCGCTCTTCTCGGCACGCCTCGGTGAACTCCTTGAACGGATCAACGTGTTCTTCACGCCATACCTTGTATACGTCCTCAAACTTTATCGGCGGACGACTATAGGAAACGATAATGCTGTCCGCGACCTTTTCCGCAGCTAACAGCACCTTATCGCTGCCGATCAGTCTGATCCGACCGATCAGCGAATACATTCCGATCAGCGTGGCGGGGTTCGTCAGGGTTTTATCCAGCGAATCGGCGTACAGGTTCGTCGCTTCTTTGATGAACTGCGCATACAGCTCCTCGCGATGCGCCACATCTCGTGACAGGAAGTCCCGGTGCGCCTGGTTGCGTTGGGTGAAGAAGGTCGTCGCGAACGAAGTGAGTCCTCCCACTATCGAGCCCATGACTGCAGCGAGTGCAGTGATAACAGCAGGATCCATAGCCGCCTCAGCTACGCACCGCCACCGCTGCTGCTAAATCTTCGGCGAAGCGCCCCGATCGAGCGGTGCTGCCCTGATTGTTTCGCTTCTGTTCCTAACGGATGATCCAAAGCGTTCATTTCAAGCGAGGTCGAACAGCAACATCTCGGCGTCTTCGACGGCCTTGAACTCTAGAATCTCTTCTTGACTAACAGCGGCGCCGTCGCCCGCGTTTAACGTGACGCCGTTCAGCGTCACGGTGCCGCGCGCCACTTGTGTCCAGATACTGCGACTCGGCTTGAGGGGAAAACTTGACTGCTCTGCAGGAGAGAAACGCGCGGCCCAGACGTCCACATCCTGATGCACGGTGACGGAACCATCGCGCCCATCTTTCGCAGCGATAAGAGTCCATTTGCCGCGCTGCTCATCGAGTGAAAAAGCGCGCTGTTCATAACCCGGCGGCAAACCTGTCTCGTCTGGAATGATCCAGATTTGCAGGAAGTGCACCGGCTCGGTTTGCGACGCGTTGTACTCGCTATGGCTGATTCCCGTCCCCGCGCTCATGCGCTGCACGTCGCCGACTCGGATAACGGAGCTCGTGCCAGTGCTGTCTTTGTGCGCAAGCGCGCCTTCCAGCACGTAGGTGATAATTTCCATGTCGCGGTGCGAGTGGGTGGGAAAACCTGCGCCTGAATCAACTCGATCCTCGTTGATCACTCTGAGGTCGCTGAAGCCCATGTGTTGCGCATCATAGTAGTCGCCGAAAGAGAAACTATGGCGGCTGTCGAGCCATTCGAGTTTTGTTTTTCCTCTTTCCTGACTACGTCTCATGGTGATCATCTTACGTTTCCTTTCTGGTTGGGCGGTGGAACAATGTAAAATGGATGAGAAGATTCCGGCACTTCAATCTAGATTTGGACTCTTCCAGTATTCCAGAAGCCCTACTTCTCATTTTCTCTTCCCGTCGATTGCGCTGACAGCATTAGCAATCTCTCGACTTAGATCTCCGACGGCTTCACTCAGAGCGGCCACCGAACCAGCGGTCGATTTTTCCTGGGCATTGCGAATAACGCGTGACTCTTTGACGACAGCTACTTTCTTATCGGCACCATCCAGGACAGACCAGCGCGCAAACAATTGGCCGTTATGTTCGCTGTTGGCCTCGAAACGTAGCACCTCGATTTCGACGTGGTACCGCGGCCGATTGGCGGGTGACCACGGGTAAACGATGATCAGATCCGTGTTCAGAAGCAGCGCAAGATTTTCCGATAAAACCCGGGAAAAATTGTCTTGTAGGGGTTCCGCCCAGAGGTCGGTTTCAGAAACTTCCAACCGATTCTGTCCACTTCGGACGACTATCTCTTGTCGATCGAGATAGCCGGGAAACTTGATCGGGCCAATCCCGAGAAACATCTTTTCCGGCCCGGTTGAGTCTTTCGGCGAAGCTTGTGCTATCTGCGGCAGCGAAGATAGCGTGAAGAATCTCGAGGGATCGGGCCTTGGCGAGAAAGTGCCACAGCCCGCCAGCGACAGACCAACGATTGCAATCCTGCATGTTAGGTTGATCGAGCGACTCATTTCCCCTCCTGCACCTCCGGTTTACCGAAGATGAGAGACCTGGGATTTCGCTGAACGGAATCTGACAGCAGGCGCAGGGATCGGGCTGCGGCAGAGACTTCTCGCAGACTTCTGCCAAGCTCGTAAAAGGTGACAGAGTCCGGATCACTGATACCGCGGATGTTGATCATTGCCGCCTCAGCTTCCTTGAGAGCCGCGTCCGTTTGCTTCATGGTTAGGGCGGCTTGCTCCACCGCTCCGCGAGCCGTGTCTGAAGTCTGTTCAAGATTTGCGGACAGGGTTGCAAGACCCCGTCCACCGCTCTTGAAACGGAATCCATCATTCCTTTGAAATCCACCTCGCTTAGTTTGGCGAGGATTTCCCCGGCTGTAACCTGAACCCTTTCGAGAGTTGTCGGGACGGCGGGGATTTCCGGATATTTGGATCCGGCACCTTGGACGAACTTGACTGGGGTTCCGGGAAAGAGATCGATGCCAATATAAAGCACGCCTGTTACGAAGCTTTCGGTTCGCAGTTGCGCCCGAAGTCCTCGATCGATGGCAACCTTCAACGCGCGGGGATCCTCCAAGAGCGTCACAGCGCCTCCCCTGCTGGTGATTTTTTTCAAATCAATTTCAAAAACCACGGGAATACTTTGGACTTCCATGCCCTTCTCGAGCTGAAGCAGGATATTCTTGACTGAGCCGACTTCAACGCCTCTAAACTTCACCGGCGCGCCGATATTGAGTCCGTTGACGGAGCCGTCGAAGTAAACCACGAATTCTTTTGTCTTGCGGAACAACCTGCCTGAGCCGAAGGCGATCACCGCGATGACCAATAAGATGACAGCGCCGAGGACAAAGCCGCCGATAAGTGTTGGGCTGATCTTTTTATTCATGCTCTTCCTCTTCTCCGCGGGTCAGGAAACGGCGCACCGTAGGATGCTGCGAATGGGCCAGAAGCTCCTTAGGGTCGCCGCCGGCGATCATGGTCCGCGTTTCCGGGTCCAAAAACACACTGTTGTTGCCAATCGTGAAAATGCTCGCCAGCTCATGGGTGACAACCACAACCGTCGAGCCCAGACTATCGCGCAGCTCGAGAATCAGATCGTCGAGCAGGCGCGAGCTGATCGGATCGAGGCCAGCAGACGGTTCGTCGAACAGTAGGATTTCCGGATCCAGCGCCATGGCCCGCGCCAGTCCGGCGCGCTTCTGCATGCCGCCACTAATTTGCGACGGATAATAATCCTCGAAGCCTTTCAAGCCGACCAAGGCCAGCTTGAGCGAGGCGATCTCGTTTATTTCCGCCGGACTCAAGTCGGTGTATTCTCCCAGGGGCAAACCGACGTTTTCCGCCAAGGTCATCGAGCTCCACAGCGCGCCGCTCTGAAATAGCACGCCCATGCGCCTAACCATCTCCTGCCTTCTGGCCGGATCCGCCGTGGTGAAGTTTTCTTCGCCGTAGAAAATGTCGCCCCGCGCCGGTTCGTTGAGACCGATGAGATGTCTGAGCAATGTGCTCTTACCGGAGCCGCTTCCACCCATGATGATGAAGACGTCGCCGTGGTTGATGGTAAAATTTAAATCGCGCATCAATACAAAACTGCCGTACGCCATTGTGAGATTACTCACCGTGATGTGGGGGTGAGCGCCGTTGCCGTTGCTAATACCTGCAGGCATAAATACCCTCAGCTTTGCCCTCTCCCGCAAGCGGGGAGGGAAAAGACGCATTTTTCTGCCTGGCAGTGCGAATGAATTTCCCCCTTTGGAAAAGGGGGATTAAGGGGGATTTCTTCGAAGATCGAAGCGGCTGAGTAAGAAAATCTCCCCTAGCCCCTCTCTTCCAAAGAGGGGAATTATCTGTTCCGAATTTCATCTCTTTAAATTCCCAAGACGTAAAACACGACCGCAAAAACGCCACACGCCACGACGATGGCAACAATTCCCGTCACCACGGCGGAAGTCGCCGCGTCGCCGACGGCGGAGGAGCTGTTGCCGCATTGAATGCCACGCAAGCAACCCGCAAGGGCGATCAGCACACCGTAGACCGAACTTTTGAATACCCCTCCAAAAACATCCGTCAGGTCGATAGCGTTCGAGGTCTCGCGCAAATACGTGGTCCAGGAAAGATCCAGCATACCCACTCCGATAGCCGCGCCGCCAAGTACGCCGACGAAATCCGCATAAAGACAAAGCAAAGGCATCATCAGCACGAGCGCGATCACCCGTGGCAGCACAAGAAATTCCAGCGGCGAAAAACCCATGGTTGTGAAGGCGTCGATCTCCTGAGTCACCTTCATGGTGCCAAGCTGAGCTGCAAATGCGGCGCCGGTTCGGCCGGCCATGATGATACCCGTCATCATGGCGCCCATTTCGCGAATCATGGCGATACCGACCAGATCTGCCACATAAATTTGCGCCCCAAATTGTTTCAGTTGCACCGCGCCGACAAACGCGAGAATCACGCCGACTAGAAAACTGATCAACGTGACGATGGGAAGCGCTTGAGCGCCGGACTGTTGGATCAAGAGCAAGAGATCCACGGCGCGGAATCGCACCTTCATACGGAAGAGCCGGACAAAGGTAAGCGTCATGTCTCCGAGAAACGCCAGCATCTCTCCGAGAGACGTGCCGGCACCAATGGCAGTGTTGCCGATGCGTTCAAGAAAAGGCGTCTGAACCGTCTCTTTGCGCGCGCCTTTTTTTTCCGGCACCGCTTCGGCCAGCTCGAGTAGCCTGCGCAACCCGGAAGGCAAGCCTGTGCGATCCATATCGATCCCGCGGATGCGGCATAACTCGGAGACTTCAACGAGAAAAGCCAGAACGCTGCTGTCCCACGAAGTCAACGCGCGGGCTTCGAAACCGATGTGTCGCATACTCGGGGCTGATTCAAGTTCGCGCTTGACTAATGCCGCGGATGGAAGGCCGCCGCGCAACCGCCAGGTTCCTGCGAGATGCACCTCAAGCGTGGCATCACCCGTTTGCTTGAATGAGAGGGTTCCTTGCTCCGCCATTTCGCTTTTCTCAACTGGAAAAGTTACCGCTCGCAATTTTTCATTCATGTTGCTCACGCCCCTTGAACCCTTTGCTTACTCCGATTCCTCATACAGCCACCGTTTCACCAGCCGCGTGTAGCGCGGCATGATCACGAACGTGAGCAACGCGGTGAGCGATGCGGCGACGGCGAACCCCTTCACGAGTTGATCATTGAGAGGCGGCGGTACGAGGTTAAACAGCGGCCCGAGGATCCGGGGAAGTATCAACGTCAACGGATAGACTGCGCTGAGGGTGAGGAGGAATTGTTTCCAAGGCTTAGGAGGTTTGATACCTCCCGGCGTAAACCAGAAATCTATTCCCGTCCTGATCTCATGCTGATCGCCTCTTTCCAGCAGATCGCTCACGCTCTCGACGTATGATCGACGCACATCCGATTCAGCCCAGGCATTAAGGTGCTCGTGGGAGTTGAAGCGCACGATGGTCGTGTACTTCCTGCTTCCATGGCCGGGGCGAAAAATCTCTCTCCCCAAGTAACCCGACGAGCGGCTGACGGCATCTAGAATAGCCGCGAGCCAATCTTCGTACGGTTTCTCCTCACCAGCCTTAATGGTGTGAGTAATGATGAACGCGACCGATGCGCTCTGGCCAAGCGCGTTACGGTTCGGCGCATCCATCGCAATAGCGTCGTTAGTTACAGGTTCCATATTCGTAACCCTTTCAAAACGCAAAGCAATCACAGCCCAGAGTCCAAAGCCCGGATTCACCGTAAATCCACCGGCGCGCTTTCGCCGCGACCGCGTCAACGCGATCGTGCGGTAGTGCGCGTCTCGCGTGTGCCGTGTCCGTTTGCGCGCCCAGAGCTTGCGCAACGTTAGATGGGGCGTACCCATCGTAATATTTCACCGGCGACCAGTCAGGACTGACGGGCAGTGGCGGCGGGGCCAATTTCGAGAAATCCTTGACTGCGTACACTACTTTACCCCCGACGATCGTGAGCACCGATTCGAGTCGTTTGATCTCTTCTTCGGGGATAGAAAAATAATCCGATGAAAGAACCGCTAAATCGGCTAACTGACCAGGAACAATCGACCCCTTTTTTCCTTCCTCACTGGAGAACCAACTGCTGCCCACCGTGTAAAGTCGGAGCGCTTCCATGCGCTCCAGGCGGTTGCTTTCCGGGTAAAGTGCGGTGCCACCGACGGTCTTGCCGGTGATGAGCCAGTAAAGCGCGACGAAAGGATTGTAACTGGCGACGCGCGTGGCGTCCGTGCCCGCGCCTATCGGGATGCCGAGCTCCAACATCCGGCGAATCGGCGGTGTGCGCTCTGCTTGCTTGGCGCCGTAGCGGTCAACGAAATACTCGCCCTGAAACGCCATCCGGTGTTGTACGGCGATGCCGCCGCCGAGCGCTTTGATCCGTTCAATATTTCGATCCGAAATGGTTTCGCAATGATCGAAGAACCAGTGCAGACCAGCGAAAGGAACGTCGCGATTCACTTCTTCATAGACGTTGAGCGCGCGCGTGATGGTCTCGTCGTAGGTCGCGTGCAGGCGAAATGGCCAACGATTTTCGACGAGGTGGCGGATGACCGCCTTGAGCTCCGATTCCATCGCGGGCGGCATATCCGGCCGTGGCTCGAGAAAATCCTCGAAATCCGCCGCCGAATAGACCAACATCTCGCCCGCGCCGTTCATCCGGTAGAAATCGTCGCCCGCTCCGGGCTTTGTCACCTGTGTCCATTGGCGGAAATCCGCCAACTCCTCCTTCGGCTTTTGCGTGAATAGGTTGTAAGCCAACCGCAAGGTCATCTCGCCGCGTTTGTGCAGCTCATTGATGACTTCGTAGTCGTCCGGATAATTTTGAAATCCGCCGCCGGCGTCGATCGCGCTGGTGACGCCGAAGCGATTGAGCTCGCGCATGAAGTGGCGCGTCGAATTCAGCTGGTCTTCACGCGACAGCTTCGGTCCCTTGGCCAGGGTGGAATAAAGGATGCTCGCATTCGGTCTGGCGATGAGTAATCCGGTGGGGTTGCCCCGCTTGTCACGTTGAATTTCGCCACCAATCGGCGCGGGCGTGTCTTTGGTATAGCCGACAGCGCGCAATGCTGCGCTGTTAAGCAACGCCCGGTCGTAGAGATGCAGCACGAACACCGGCGTATCGGGCGCGGCGCGGTTGATCTCCTCCAGGGTCGGCATTCGGCGCTCGACAAATTGGAACTCGGTCCAACCGCCAACCACCCGTACCCACTGCGGCGGCGGCGTGCGCTGCGCCTGCTCGCGCAGCATGCGCAGCGCGTCCGCGAGCGACGGCACGCCGTCCCAACGCAGCTCCATGTTATAGTTGAGTCCGCCGCGGATCGGATGCATGTGCGAGTCATTAAGGCCTGGAATCACCGTCCGGCCGCCGAGATCGATCACTTCGGTCTTCGCGCCGCGCAGACGCATGATTTCTTCATCGGAGCCAACGGCGAAGAAACGACCGTCTTGAATGGCAACGGCTTGGGCGAAGGAACGCGAACCACCGAGCAGCGTCGCAATGCGCGCATTTCTTAGTATCAATTCGGGTTGGATCTCTTTCGCAGCCATGCTGCATCCGCCGAACAGGTAAGAAACGCCCAACATCGTTCCCAATTTCAGAATATCTCTTCTCGTGTGTTTCATTGTGGTAAGCGGATCCTGCCGAGCAACTACTTGTGCGTAGCGGCGGCAGCCGGTACGACGTATTCGGGATACTTTGTCGCCGGAGCGCCGTGCACCATCGTGTAGGCGTACTCCACGCCCACGCCATATGCGCCAAAATGGGTTTTTACGATGTCCATAATGGCATCATAAGTGTCGCGCTCCGCCCAATCGCGCTGCCACTCCAGCATCACCGAGAGCGCTGTAACCGGCTTGGCACCCGCCTGGATCACGCGCTTCATCGCGTTGTCGTGTGATAACTGGCTCACGTCGCCGCAGCAGTCCTCGACGACATAAACTTCGTAGTTGTCGTTAATCGCTTGCACCGTCGGCAGCGCGACACAGGTTTCCGTCCATAGACCGGACAGAACGATTTTTTTCTTGCCGCTTCTTTCGATCGCAGCCACGAAATTCTTGTCGTCCCAAGAATTCATCGAAGATCGTTCGATGGGCGTCTGGTTCGGAAAGATCGCCTGGATCTGCGGCCACATATTGCCGCTGAAGCTCTTGGTTTCCACCGTGCTGAGCACGACGGGAACTTCGAAAACCTTCGCAGCTTTCGAAAGCGCGACGTTGTTGTTGATGATCGTTTGGCGGTCGAAATTGGCGACGCCAAAAAGCATCTGGGGTTGAAGATCGATAATCGCGACCACACAGTTGTCCGGAGTGAGCAACCCCTTTTCGCTTCGTTTCGCACGAGCATTAGTTTGAGCCATGACTTCCTCCCCGATAAAATAAGTTTATTGCACCATTGTTTGAGCGCGCTTACTTGCTCGGTCCATGAGTCGACCGATTTCGCTTGCGATCTTTTCGAAGTGCGTCTCCAAGGCGAAGTGCCCGCTGTCCAGAAACTCGACAACGGCATTGGGATTATCCCGGCGGTAGGCCTCCGCTCCGGCAGGGATAAAGAACGGATCATGCTTGCCCCAAATGGCGAGCAAAGGAGGCTTGGCGTCGCTGAAGTATTTTTGAAAAACTGAATAGAGGGTGAGGTTCGAAGCGTAATCGAGAAAGAGATCGAGCTGGATGTCTTTATTGCCGGGGCGCTCCAACAGAGCAGCGTCCAACGTATAGGATTCCGGCGCGATCATCTCCGGATCAGCAACTCCATGTGTGTACTGCCAGCGTGTGCCTTCAAAGGTCAACAAGGCGTCCCGGACAACCTCGCGGTTCTTGGTGGTTGGCTCCGCCCAATAGCGCCTAATCGGATCCCATGCATCGCTCAAGCCTTCTTTGTACGCGTTCCCGTTTTGTGAAACGATCGCTGTCACTCGGTCCGGGTGCCTCGTGGCAATCCTATAACCTACAGGCGCGCCGTAATCGAAGACATAAAGCGCGTAGCGCTGCAAACGAACCACCTCGGTAAAGGCTTCAATGACCGTCGCAAGATTGTCAAAGGTATATTTGAACTGAGATCGCGGCGGCGATTGCGAAAAGCCGAAGCCAGGAAGATCCGGGGCCACGATGTGGAAACGATCCGAAAGCAACGGGATTAGATTGCGGAACATGTGAGATGAACTCGGGAAGCCGTGGAGCAGCAGTAAACTTGTTTGATTCGGGTCACCCGCTTCACGATAAAAAATTTGATGATCGCCGACGGCGGCAGTGCGGTAGTGAATCATAGCCTCATCTCCTTATGTAGGTTGGATTTTCACTATTTGGCGATTTGCGCGTGGTGGCTAGATCACAAACAATGCGTCAATTCATACGCGGACTTCGTTCCATTGCACGCGTGCCCAGTTATTGGATATCAGCAACATCCAGGAGAAGCCGAGGCTGCGCGCTCCTGGGCCTTCTTAAGAAAGTTTTCCGCCCACTTCCGCCAACTCTCCGAGATGCGAGGAACGGCGAGCAATCGCTCGACCTCTTCTCGATCTCGAGTGTAAATTCGAAATATGTCTCGAATCGTCAGATCGTGCGCCGGTCTTTCGATGATCCTGATCTCATCTCCAGCGCCGACCGCGCCCTCAACGATGATGCGCAGGTATGTCCCGGGTCGCAGCGCTTCGGTAAAACGGCGCACAAACCCCTGATCGTTCATCCGAACTCCAAGCCGCCAGCAAGGGATACGAGGTTCGGATACTTCGAATACGGCGGTGCCGATCTCCCAACGCTCGCCGACGAGCGCGTCGTTCACCGCGACTCCTTCCGTCGTGAGATTTTCCCCAAACTCGGCGTATTGAAGCGATCGGCCGAGCTTCTCTTCCCACCACCGCACGTCTTCTATGGCGTACGCATACACCGACTTATCGGGCCCCCCGTGCGCTTTACGATCGGCCTGATCGTCTCCTTCAAGATTGACGCCTCGGGCCGCGATACGGCCGGCAACCGGCGATTTCCAAATCGCGCTTTTGGCTGGTCGACCGTTATAATCAAACTCGCGCGCCCGTCCAACATTGACCGATAGAACTGTCGCGACAGTAGTTGGCATAGGCTTCTCCTTTCTCTCAGTTACAGATCTCGATTTGATCTCTGTCAAAAACCAGGTTCGCCGCTCGCTCTCGTCGATCCAAACCTCGATCAGACTGGCGGCGTATTGGCTAAACTTGCTTGTTGGCTTCCGCGGCGGCAGGAATCGCAATAGCCGCAGTGGCCGCCGTGCCAGCCGGCGCCGGCGCGCTCGCCTTCCATCCGTCCAGCAACACCCGCGCCGAGCTCGACAATTGTTCCATCAAATAAGCAAAGCCGGACACTTTCCATTTGTCCAATGGCACACTTGCTTACTTCTTTTCATGCAATCCCTGGCCATCCATCGCCATGAAGATGTTATTCAAAGACTCAGCCAGCGTGGGATGGGCAAAGATGCCGTCGCGAATAACGGTATAAGGCAACTTCCCCATCATGGCGACCTGCAATACCGTCATCACTTCCCCGCCTTCCATGCCAAGGATCGCGCAACCTAAAATCTGATTCGTGTCTGCATCGACGATCGCCTTCATGAAGCCGCGGGTTTCTCCAAACTGGATGGCTTTGGCCACATAGGCCATCGGCAGTTTGGCGACACGAATCGAACGGCCCTGCGCGCGCGCCTCTTTCTCCGTCAGCCCCACACGGCCAAGCTGTGGATCCATGAAAATCGTGTATGGCACCGGCCGGCCCTCGATCCTTGCGTTGCCGTTTTGTAAAAGATTGGCTTGGATGATGCGAAAATCATCGTAGGAGATGTGAGTGAAGGCCGGACCGGGTTTGATATCGCCGATTGCATAAATGCCCGGCACGTTTGTTTCAAGCCGTTCGTTAACTTTTACATAGCCCTTTTCGTCCATCTCTACGCCGGCGGCGCCAAGATTGAGATGATCCGCGTTGGGCTGCCGACCCGTGGCGATCAGCAGATGAGAACCGTTGACCGTGGCTTCGCCGCCATCGCCGCTGACTGTAAGTTGAATCTGGCCCTGTTCGTTTGTCTCAACCCGGCTCGCCCTGGCTTTAAGTCTCACATCGATTCCATCTTCTCTTAGAATTTTATACACTTCTTCGGCCACGTCGCTGTCCTCACGCGCTAAGAGCTGCTCCCCCCGCTCAATGATGGTGACCTGGCTGCCATAGCGGTGAAACATTTGGCCAAACTCAATGGCGATGTAGCCCCCGCCCACGATCAGGAGATGTTTCGGTAGCGCGTCCAGCTCCATGATCGAAGTCGAATCCAAAGAAGGCACTCGATTTAGTCCGCCGATCGGAGGGATGACCGGCTTGGCACCCGTGTTGATGAAGATCTTTTCACTGCTAAGGCGCAGGGCCTCATTTCCGGCGCCTTCAACTTTGACGGTCCTCGCATCGATGAAACTCGCCTGTCCCCGGATGACATCCAAATTCGCGGTAGCTTCTAAAACCTGCTCTGCGCCATTTCGAAAGCGCTCGACCACCTTCTGTTTGCGCTCCCTCACCTGAGCCAGATTCACTTTGACGGGACCAGTCTGCACGCCATAATCGCTTGCCCGCCGGGCAAGATAGGCGACACGCGCGCTTGCCGCCATGGTTTTAGTCGGCGTTCAACCGTAATTGACGCAGCTTCCTCCCACATACCTCTCTTCGACGACAGCAGTCTTAAGCCCCGCTTTCGCTAAAACCATCGAGAGCGGTTTCCCGCCCTGGCCGGCGCCGATGACAATCGCGCCATAAGATCGTTCAGCTACCATTTTTCCTCCCTTGGCTAAAACAATTCCAAATTCGTGCTAACCGCAATGCATACTGAGAGGTGAAATAATTACCACCTACTCAAACGGCAGTACGCCCGCCGTCAACGGCGAGTTTTGCGCCGTGAATGAAATTGGCACGATCCGTCGCTAAAAAGACAATGGCCTCAGCAATTTCATTCGCTGTAGCCGGCCGGCCCGCCGGCGCCTGGGCGGCGAGTTGCTCGAGTCCCTCTCCCATTGCGTCGGTGCCTTCGGTGCGCGTAGGTCCAGGGCTCACTGCATTGACGCGAACACCGCTCGGCCCATATTCAGCCGCCCACGCTTTGGTGAGCAGATTGATCGCGGCTTTGCTCGAGCCATAGAGACTCATACCGGCCGCCCCGTAATCGGCAACCATCGTCGATACATTGACGATCGCCCCTTTGCCTCTCTTCGCCATCAGCGGAGCAAGTTCCGCGACGAGGAAGTACGGCACCTTGACGTTGAGCGAATACACGCTCTCAAACAATTCTTCCGTCATTTCATGCGTCGGCCCGAACGGGAAGATCCCCGCATTGTTGATCAGAATATCGACATGGCCGTTCCCGAGCTCGACGGCTCTTCTGGCCACTTCCCTCGCGCTCGACGCATTTTGAAGATCAGACGAAATAAAATCCGCTTTGCCTCCTGCCGCACGGATTTCCGCAACCGTCTTCTCGCCTCGCTCCACATGGCGGCCTACCACTACCACATGGATGCCAAGCTGAGAGAGTTTATTGGCTGCCGCCCGGCCAATCCCGCTCGTTCCTCCTGTAATAAGTGCTGTCGATGAATCCGTAGCCATTTGCATATCCTTTCAAAGTCGTTGCTGCCCGACCAGCTATTTCATGGCTTTTACGACGCTAAGCATCTTGCATTATCTCCGTCAGGAACCACGTTCGGCGCTCGCTCTCGTCGATCCAAACCTCGATCAGGCTCGCGGTCGCGACATCGTTATGACGGTCGCAAATTTCGTGTGTAGCGCGTAAGGACCGCGTCAGCTGCTGGTTGTCTTCGCACAGCTCGCCGATCATTTCCTGCGGACTCACGCTCTCTTTGTTGTTGTCTTTCAGCCGTTGGTTGCGCGCGATATCACTGATCGAACGGATCGTCGTTCCGCCGATCTTGCGCGCGCGCTCGGCGATCGTATCCGTTATGGCGAAGATCTGCGTGGCCTGCTCATCGAGCAGCAAGTGATAATCGCGGAAGTGCCGCCCGCTGATGTGCCAGTGAAAATTCTTCGTCTTCACGTACAGGGCGAACACGTCGGCGAGCAACCGACGTAAATTGCTCGAAATCTCCTCAACCGCATCCCCACTGAGATCGGTCGGCGTTCCTTTTGTATCCTTCTGTGTCATTGTTCTGTTCTCCTTTCAGGTTTTGGCTTCATTTAATGAAGCGTTATTTCTACGCACCCTTAGCAATCAGATGGAACAGTTCAGTCCTTCGCCAGCGCATGGGCTAGCAGTGCAGTGTCGGTGAAAGCACGCAGTCGTTGGAGATATCCCTCACGAACCGTCCAGACGTGGGCGAAGGGCACATCGACGGGCACGGCTGCTTTTCGGGTCTTTCCTTGGATGCGACCGAGCGCGACGACATTCTCGCCCGCGGAGATGAACTCTTCGGCGATGAAGCGAACGTCAAGAGCTCCATAGAAGCTGGTGAGAAACCGCTCGAGCACGTCCTGGAGGCCCTCGAAATGGCCGCAGCCGATGGGCATCCCCTCCGGCAAATCGTAGACGACATGCGGCGCTTGGAGACCTCGCAGCGCCTCTCGATGTCCTGGCACGGTAGCTTCGTAAAAAGCGCGAACACGCTTCTCGTTTTCCTCGGTATCGGCGGGGATGTTCGTGCTCATTGAGTTCTCCTTTCGGTATCGTTTTTGACTGCGTTGGTATTAGACACACGCCACCGATTCGCGAACGTTTACGTCGTAGCGCTCGGGCCGCGAGGCAATCGATGCGCGGCAATCGGATGTGAAATCCCCTTAACCAAGTATTCGACGCGGACCGCGCCGGGAAACGCAGCACTAATAGATTTGTAAGCGGCGTCCGTGACTAATATTTCGCCGGTGGCGGCCTTCCCCTGCAGCCGTGAGGCGATGTTGATGCTGTCACCGACCATCGTGTAATCATTGCAGCTTGTCGATCCCATGTTGGTCGCGAGCGCGGTCCCCGTCGCGATGCCGATGCCCACCCCCAGAGCAATACCACCGTCTAGCTTGGCGTTGATGTGGTCCACTCCCTCTTGTATGCGGAATGCCGCGCTGACAGCGCGGTGCACGTGATCATCATGCTTGATGGGAACGTTAAACAGCGCCATGATCGCATCGCCCAGCAGTTGGTCGACGATCCCGTGATGATCTCTGATGATCTCCGCGCTCGTCTTAAAAAACTGTTCCGTAATGGGCGCCAACCTTTCGATCCCCAATTCATGAGTAAGTCGAGTATAACCGCGACAGTCGGCGAAGAGCACTGTGACTTCGGAGAGACGGCCCGTCTCCCAGTGCAACTCTCACCGGTTGCAGAGATTCGGATTCGAAGCGCTGCGCCGTACGCCGCGGAGCCACCAGAACCACCCTGCGGGGCCGGTGAATGGCATCCCATCCGCCAGACAGTGGGGCGCCAGCGTCAATCCGGAAATTCCGTCGAATGAATTCATGACCTTCAATACTCTATAAATTCGTCGTCGGGATAACAGTAGAGCCAGCGTTCCCCTGGCTCCGCCGATGCGATCACCGGATGTTGGCTCGACCGCGCGTGCTTGGTGGCGTGCCGGTTCGGTGAGTCGTCGCAACAGCGGGTGCCGCCGCACTCTTGACACGTCCGTAGATGAGCCCAACGACTG